>Ga0209340_1000048_pt1 | contig 170274 bp, 175 predicted proteins | sample EPASupsiteSAE323_FD_187266 | JGI IMG/M metagenome (GOLD analysis project Ga0209340, IMG submission 187266) | Bioremediated contaminated groundwater from EPA Superfund site, New Mexico - Sample SAE3-23 (SPAdes) (version 2) | ecosystem: Environmental > Aquatic > Deep subsurface > Groundwater >...
ATAACGAATTCACCCGCATCATAGTCAGTGATATAAACAGCAAGAAAATAGGAATAATCGTAGATGAAGTCATGGAGGTATTGCGAATACCCGGCAAACTTCTGGAGGAAACGCCGGATATACTGCAGGGCAACCAGGCCCAGAAATTCATGAACGGAATTGCTAATCTGGGCGATCGTATGATAATGATGCTGGATCTGGAGAACATCCTGGTGGAGAAGGAATGGCAAAAGCTGACCGGTATAACTGGACCGGCGGAGAAAACGGCGGAGAGCTCAAGAAAGAAACCACCCAGACTTAAAAAACAGGGTGGGGAGGGAAACATCATTACGTCTATCTCCAAACCAGAAAATTAAAAGTACTTATGTATAGCGCATCATCTTCTTAGTTTATTATTCTGTTTTAGGCTTTAAATCCCAGCTTTTGCGCAATCATCTCGTAAGTGGGTACATTTACGCCATACTTTCTGCCCAAACGGACTACTTCAAATATCAGGCCGTTGATCTCAGAATTATTACCCTGTTTAAAATCCCTCTGCATGGAAGTTGTAGCTGAAGGGGAAAGACTGTCCAGAATCTTCAGATTGGTTGCACGATATCTACAGCAAAGTGTATGTCCATTTTCAAACCGTTTTTTTGAATCGTCTTCAAGATGTTTACCGCTGTCAATTACGGCTGCATCTTTGCCCGCCTCGGTCATAAATGCTGCGATACTCCCGCCTGTACCGCCGGCTCCGATCACCAAGTATTTCATTTTGTTCCTCCGCTATTTGCTAATACTTTACTAATATTATAGCGGTTTTAAAAAAGCTTGAAGTGTAAAAATCAACCGCTATACTGGAAATACGGTACCGTAAATAAACAACGAAAGGATTTTATTTATGGGAAAAATGATATTAAAAACTATCGGGAAAATCCATAAACATCGGGGAGAAACGCATATCGTTCTGGACAAATCATATCTGCCCGCCCTGGAGGGGCTGGAAGGCTTTGGTCATCTACAGGTGTGCTGGTGGTTCAGCGGTTGCGACACTGAGGATTCACGGACCAAACTTACGGAAAAAAACCCCTATACCCATGGTCCCTCTATTCTTGGCACATTTGCCACCCGTTCGCCGGAACGCCCCAACCCCCTGGCGCTTTCCTGCGCTCAAGTGACCTATATAGACAGGGAAAACGCTATTATAGGATTGGCATACATTGACGCCGACCACGACAGTCCCGTATTGGACATCAAGCCATACATCCCCAGTCTTGACCGGGTGGAAACACCAATCGTTCCCCAATGGTGCAGCCACTGGCCAAAAAGCTGCGAAGAATCCGGCTATTTTGATTGGGAAAGCGAATTTAACTTCTAATCTATTAAACCCGCATGTCAGATTATTGCCATGCGGGTTTGCTGAAAAATCATAATCAAGCTTGTTGATTATCTCAATCGCGGTTCTGTCTATTAATAAAGGCTCTTTTTTTCGAGCTTCAATTGCCCGCCCCCATAACGGCAGCAGAAGAGTTTTTTGCACACTCCCCAGCTCAACCGGTACTTTCTTATTAGTATTTAATTCCGCTTGTATATTGGTCATTGTGTGCATCCCTCACATTCATCTTTTACACCTGCCAATGATTTCAAGGTTAAATAACCTTTCGCTTCGGGATGCTCAATTCGTAGATGGCCTGGTTGGGACATTCTTTTACGCACTTTTTACAGCCTACACAGGCTTCCGGGTCGTTGATACGGGAATGCTTATGAAAGAAAAAATCAAGCTTTCCAATAACCTTCTTAGGACACCCTTCAACGCATTTCCAGCAGGCGGTGCAGCGATGGGAGTCTAACATTATAAATTGTGTAGCTGCCGGCATTTCATTTCCTCCATTCTTCCCAACAGGAATGATGTTCCTCGGCATAACGGCGGCAAATGGTTCCATCCCAAAGAACCCGGGCGGTTTGCGGGTTGGCCACTATGGACAGGTAGGCATGCCCAATCACCATGGCGGTCGCAACACAGCCCATCAATCCGTGGATACTCCACCAAAAGCCCTGCCTGAAAGCCGGTGTGTGAGGCCCATGACCGCCATGCTCCATCAAAACGGCGCTTACCACTAAAGCCAGGAGCGACAACTGCATCAGCCAGAAATACATTTTTTGCCCGGCATTAAAGCGTCCCGCTGGCAGAAGTACTTTGTACCTGGATAGGTATCCGCCCATGGATTTGAGCCAGAGCAGGTCGTAATCCTTGAACAAAGCATTTCTGCTCCAGAAGGTGAGGTCGATCAGAAATAAAATGAGCAGGACTGCACTTAAATGACCGTGAAAAGGCCCAACATGATGCTGGTCGGGTCCTCCTAAAACCTGAACTATTCCTGTTATAACCATTACTATAAAAACTATCATGGTGGCCCAGTGAGAAATCTGTTCGACGATACCAAATCTCCGAACAAAGCCGGAGTTCTTTGATTCACTTTTCTTAGGCCCAAAACAGAGATAATGGATTATGCAAAAAATCAAGGTCAATAGAATAACAGCTGTCCAAACCTCCGCTTTATGTGCGGCATAAAAGTATGTCATCTTGATCGCTCCTTGTCATCCTCGGCTGTTGCAGGGTGTTCTATAAAGAACTCGCGCTTTACTTTGGCTGCCAGCAAAGACCTGACGTTCTTAACTGTCGAGTTAATGTATTCCAAATCCGGGTGGCCTTCTTCGCGGTGAATGATCCGGTCATGTACGACCTGCATTTCGGTCCGGTTTGTTTCCAGCATTTGCCTATAGAGGCGTAGATCGTCAGGCTCCATACCCATACCCAGAAGACGCCCTAAAGCGATAGCCATGGCTGCGTCATAACCGTCAAAGCGTTTGCCTTGAGAATTGATTTTGGGCGTTAACAATCCGATGGATTCCAGCTTAACGATAACCTCAGCGGGAAGACCGGTCTCATCAATTAGCTCTGCCATGGTGCGGGGTCGCTCGTCTTTTTCATTTTTTGCATCCAGGAAGGCGTCTTTAATCAAGGCTATATGATCGGGCAAATGCATGTCGCCTCCGGAACGATGGTCCATTAATATCGTTCTAATAACAGCCAGGGGTAGGTAACGCTGTTCCTGCAGTTCTTTTATCAGGCGAATCTCTTTCAGGTGGCGGGCATCGTAGTAGGCCATATTCCTGCTGGTCTGAACAGGAGGGGAGAGTAGTCCTTCACGCAGGTAAAAATGGATGGTCTGTTTCGAAACTCCAGCGGCTTGGGCCAATTCACTTATCTTCATCAGTTCACCAGGCATCATATCACCTCCTGTCTCTTTATTCTTGCATAAAGTATATATGAATACTATATAGTTTGTCAAACATATTTCTCCGGCATGAAATCAGGTTATAAAGTATATGTTGGCTGGCATTCAGTATTTAACAGATGTAGGATTTTATCCCTGGAACAAAGAATTATATTGTCAAAGCACTTCTGTGTTTATAGTGCGTAAGCCAAATAGAGGAAGACAGCTTGCCAATTTCATCAAATTTAAAGCAGCTTTCAGGAAATTAAGACACTTCTTTTCATGTAAGAGATAAATTGCCCCTCATGCGTAGTAATAGGTGAAAGGGATGGGAAGGGAGGTGGAAGATTGGAATACTCGCAGTCTGAACTGGTCCGGGGGATAAAAAATAAGGATTCGGCTGCCTATGAGTACATGATAGGCAAGTACGCGAAGACGATTTACTGCCTGGCTTACAATATTTTATCGAAATCGCACAGCAAGGAAGACATAGAGGAATGCGTTGCCGATGTTTTTTTCGATGCTTGGATTAAAATAGCCGGGTTTGATGAACAGAGGGCCAACTTCAGAACCTGGCTGCTGATTCTGACCAAGTACGAGGCGCTGACCTACAGACGCAAAAAGGGCCTGAGCCATGTGGTGAACATCGATGAAGTTGACCTGAAGGACGATATCAATCTCGAAAAGCTGGTTCTACTAAGACAAGATCAGGAACAGGTGATGGAAATAATCAATTCCTTTCAGGAGACGGATCGAGAGATATTTATCAGAAGATTCTTTTTGGGTGAAAAAATCAACGATCTGGCGAAAGCCTTCAATCTGTCCCGGGCTGCTATCGATAACCGGCTGCTGCGGGGCAGAAAGATCATAAAGGAGGGTTTGCACTGTGAATGAAGACCGCATGATCACTATGCTGAGCAATCTCGATGATGATCTGGCCGAGCAGGTAACAGACCATCTCATGCAAGGAGTGGAATATGATATGGAATCGATAAAGAGAAAATCCCGCCAAAGGCTGGAAAAGCACAACCGGAAAATGAAACTCAGACAGCGCCTGCCCTATGCAGCGGCAGTGTTAGCCTGTTTCATATTTATTAACACAGCATATGCCGATGAGATATCTCAGGCGGTTAAGAACTTTTTCAACAAGACCCCGGTATATTCAACCATGGTTGACGGCAAGGCCTACTACCTTAAGGAGCGTCTGGTAGCTAACAAAGACCTGACCGTGGATAGTATCATAGTGGCGGAAGGCAGGATAGAAATGAATCTTACCTCGAACCTGGATGAAGCTGACCTGGGTGACATTAAGATACTTCCGAAAAACGCGCCCGGTACCGAATACACCCCGTCCGGCTATGGCAAAGATGGCGATCACAAGTATTTCCTGTTCTTTATGAATGCCAAAGAAAACAACTATAATATCAGACCCTTCCAGGCCTTTGATCTTCTGATGGGCGGCAAAACATATTCCATCACCTTGGATGAGGCGAAGAGCCTGGACAGCACCCAGAAACTGACCGCCAGCGAAGCGACGGCCAACAACATAGACCTGGTCACGGTCGGGGCCAACAGCATAGAGAAAAACGGCCAGCAGGCCATTCAGCTCATTGCAGCTTTTAAAAACGATGATATGAAATTGACTGCCTTCGGTCAGCCGGTGACTACAACGGTCAAAACCACCTTTGAAGACCTGGGGAAGGATGGCGTGACAAGTAGTGGAACCGGTTCAAGGACAGAGGATATCTATGCGACCGATCAATCCGGGGCCAAACACAAGCTAACCGTTCCAGCCGATGCCAAAGCCCGGCCCATAACCACCTTTGAGACCGACGCGCCCAAAGACAGTAAGCTAACGGTTAAGCTGCCTGCCTTGCTGGCAGCCTATGAAAAATCGGTTGATAGCTTTACCGTCAATATCCCCAAGGATGGCGAAAATTCCCTTAATAATGAGGTGGATCTGGTCGCTCAGAAGGCGGTGGCCAAGAGTATCAAACGGCTTTCTCCGACATCGGCGGAGCTTACCTTCCAGCTCAACACCGGAGCAGACAAAAATATCAGCATCAATTCCTTTAGCATGAACAGCAAAGACGTCAAGAAGTATTCTGCTATATTTAACGGTGACACAGCAGTCGTTACCCTGGAGTTCGCCAAGGAGGTCGATGACTTTAATTTGGAAATCTCCTGGCCGAGGTTCGTTATGAACGGCGACTGGACTATAAATTTGAATTAGCTTTTAAATGAAATACCGGCAGAATCTTCAACTCTGCCGGTATTTTTGAGTCTACTCACGGGGTCGGTATGTTTAAACCGTTGTTATAAGACCCTAATGCTGGTACCATGTAAACCCTGATTCTATCTCTTCTCGTCGATCACAAACCAGAAATTTTAAGTACTTATGTATAGCGCATCATCTTCAAGTGTATTGTTCATGGTTCTGTCTCAGGCCTTAATCACAGCTTTTCCGCAATCATTTCATAAGTTGGCAGATTCACACCCAGCTTTCTGCCCAAACGCACCACTTCAAATATGAGACCGTTCATCTCCGAATTTTTACCTTGTTTTAAATCCCTCTGCATGGAAGTGGAGGCGGAGGGGGAAAGACTGTCCAGAATCTTCAGGTTGGTTTCAACGATATCTACGGCAAAATGTATATCCATGGCCTGAGCCAGTTCGTCAATCTCACGCATAAGCGCAATAAACGTATCTCTTACTTTTCCTTCCTGCTGAGCCGCTCCGGCATTAATATCGTAATATACCCCGCAGGCAGCCATAGGTGACACATAGGAGAACTTCTGCAGCGCATCTCTCCTGATGTTGTCCGATACAATACCTGTGATGCCGCTGTCATTCAGATCTGCGGCCACCCATTCAAGAACAGGCCGGTACTCCTCCGGGTGTCTCACTCCGTATATCACCCGAAAAATATCTCCTGCTTGCATAATAGTACCGGGCTCTTTAATCTCAGCAGATATGTAAATACATCCATCCGTCACCAATAAATCCGGCAGCAGCTCCTGCATTCTGCCCCCGGTGCCATAGATATTTTGTATAGGAATTACTACGGTATCTTTATGAGCTACTCTTTTGATAAAGGGGATGGTATCCTCCAGGGAATATTCTTTAACACAGTTAAATATTATATCGGGCCGTTCGTTGTAATAATCCATATCAGCGGCCTTCATGGGACAGACTATATGATTTCCCTTGCTAGTAGTCTCCATCTTCAAACCATTTTTTTGAATCGACTCAAGATGTTCTCCTTTTTCAATTACGGTTGCATCTTTACCCGCTTCTGTCATAAATGCCGCGATACTCCCGCCTGTACCTCCGGCTCCGATTATCAAGTATTTCATATTTACCTCCGCTTCTTACCCAACTTTACTTTGGCATGCCTATTTTCGCCTGATTATATAGCTAGAGCTGGCGCTCGCTATATGTTTTCCTTCCTTGTTGTAAGCTTCTGCTTCCATATATACGGCGGTATTCCCCGAATTTTTTACCGTTGCGGTGATCACCAGGCTGTCTCCCTTGAAAACTGGCCGGTGGTAAGTGGTAATAATATTTATCGCAGCTGTCCGAGGCGTACCGGTGGCCAATAAACACAAGGGACCGAATACATTGTCAAAGGCAGCCGTAATAAAGCCTCCCTGCATGCTTCCGGCCGGATTCAAATAACTTTCCAGCACGGGGATAGCCACGGTTACCCGGTTTGAGTCGTATTCCAGCAGGCTGGCCTGCATTGAAGTATAACAGGGAGGTTCGCTAAGAAGTTTCTTGCCGTCAAAATGGGGGAATTTCTGAGAAATTTGATCTTCAACTCTTTCCACGGTAGATGATGCCTCACTTTCTTTATAATTACTTAATAATTATAATTACCTTGGCTTCTTCATTTCAACACGCCGCAGCAAGAACAAAACTCTAAATCAATCTTGCTCCTCCGTCAAAAACGACAGATGTCCCGGCTCTTCTGCAGATATTGACCTCATTTACACTGCCGGATATATTAGCATATAGCATTTAATTACGCCTCTCTGCAATACTATTAAAGTACTCCAGGACTCTCTCCTCAGCCTGATGATGAAAGATCAGCGATTCGGTCCCATGAACTTGTCTTAAATCTTTATAGAGATTTATTATGGTATGAAGTGCTCTGATACAGCTTTTTACATCGTGAATAGCTATTGTATCGAGTAACAGCGGTAAATCGTCCGGCGCGTCGGTTTCAATATTGCGGACCCCTCTGGGCAGTTTCCCGTTCTTCATCAATATCAAGGGAGCAATTACTGTCTGTCGCAAGAAGGATATAAATTCAATAGTCTCAAATATTTCTCTTCTTCCGATTTTAGTAGCTCCATAATGAACCCATACCCAAAACCGATCTTCTATCCACTGCCAATCAGGAGCAGGGAACACGGCAATCTCCCGGGCAAAAGCATCAGTTAAAGCATGGTATTTCTGATAAACGATGACCGGATCTTCCACCCGTTTTCCAACATCATTTAGCGATACAAACTTCAAATCCACATGAAGCAACGGCGAATCGTACAAGCAAATAAGCAAGCGAGGCTCGCCAACATGTTCACCGGTGAAAGCGGAGAGCAGATTGCCAAGTTTTCCAGCAATCTCAATTCTTTCGCTCATTATCTGCAGCTCATGCTCCGGTTCTATAGCAATAACAAAATCGAGATCTGAGAATTCATCCATAGTACCTGTCCGATAAGAGCCTCCTATTGCTATTCCTGCTATTCGATTATCTTGTTTCAATATATCAACAGTTTTATTTATAAAGTTTTGTTGTCCAATGGAAATCGCCATAGCCACTCTCCCCATCTCAAGCTTGGTAAACAGTGTTGCTGCAAGTGACCGTCAAGATTATTTGATTGTCAATCATCATCTAAAATATCGAAGAGGGCCTTTTCCCTATGCTGTAAAAAATACTTGGTGATTTGATAATGATCGGTCATTTCATAGTCTATTTCATCAATCTTGCCGTCATCAAAACTAAAAATGACGGAATGGGGATAACCCAGTAATATGGGGGAATGAGTAGCTATAATAAACTGCGCATCCCCATTTCCAGTAAGATCATGAAGTATCCTTAAAAAAGCCAATTGTCTGGAGGGAGACAAAGCAGCTTCAGGTTCATCCAATAAATAAATGGCCCTACCTCGAAAACGGTTTATAAACAATGAAAGAAATGATTCCCCATGTGATTGTTTGTGAAGCGAACAGCCACCGTAATCTCTATAACCTGTATTATCCACATCATCAATATGAGATGCAAAATGATAAAAAGATTCTGCCCGCAAGAAAAAACCATTTGTTATTTTGGGCATCCAAGAAAGCCTGATGTAATCTGCCAAAACAGATTCAGATGCAGGTACATCATAAACGTTGTTGCGACCGCCGCCCGCAGTATTAAAATTACACTGGTGAGCCATTGCTTCTAACAAGGTGGATTTCCCTGAACCGTTTTCCCCAACAAAAAATGTTATGTTACTTTTAAATTCAATTTGATAAAAACTTTTAATTGCTGGAATAGAAAAAGGATAAAGGTTAAAAGATTTTATATTCTCTCGCAGTAGTGAAACCTTTTTCAAATACATACAAATCACCTTTTAATATTATATCTAAAAAACAAAATTAACAAAAATATGGAATATCTAATATGAAAGATGCTGAGCATGTTTTACTAAATATTATAAAGATTATAATAAGCTTGAAGTATAAAAATCTACCGATATACTGGAATTACGGTACCGTAAATAAACAACGAAAGGATTTTATTTATGGGAAAAATGATATGAAAGATGATTTGATTTATATAATTCACATAAAGGAACGCATCGAAAAAATAGAACAATACACCATTTCCGGAAAAGAAGCTTTTTTTCAGTCCTATATTTTATTTTCAGCGGTGGTTTGTCCGGTGATAATACAAAATCAACATCGTTATGATAGATCTTCATGTCTAACATTTTGGGGGTGCCAATATATCCGCAATACCGGAAATACTTTTGCACCGGTGGGGGTAGCCTCGAAATATCCTCGGTGGTAAAAATCCCGTTTGGTATCTGCCGTTTTTGCATTTGCTGGTTTGTTAACCGGGCAAACTCCGATTTAGTGGGCGAATAGGGAATATAAAACCATATCAATGTACCTGAAATTAATAAAGCAATAACTGCTAGTACTCTGTTAAGTCTAAAAGTTGATTTTATCCGCCGAGAAAAATTTTTGCAGGGCAAGGCGGAGGAGTGAGTAATACTGGACGTATTGCGATTGACGACAACGAAGCCCTGCGGAAATTTATCCGGTGGGAATGCAAGTTTTAGGCTTAACAGGGTACTAGAGTCCAAAGCATGATCTTTTTACCTCTTTTCATCAATAAGGCCACTCCCTTAAATTAGTAGGCGTCTCGCTTCAATTACATCACCATTTATTATTTGGATATTTGATAAAGCAATATTGAATCGTTCCCGTACCTTTATCTGATAAGGTTTTTGCCAATTCAAACCCCAAGCTTTCATAAATAACTATCAGTTTAGGGTCTACTGTTTCTAAAATAATGGGAAGATTATTTTCGTTACAATGTTTTACTATGGGGCCGATCAATGCTCTTGAGTTGCCTTGCCCCTGTTCTTCCGGGGCAACAGCGATTATATTTATATGATAATAGTTGTTTTTAACAAATTGTTTATGCCAGTTTAAATCAACTATCTTTGCTACTGCCCTAACATTATTTGAATATGATGTGAAATCATTTTTGCCGATTAGACGCCGTAGTTTTGCCGATGACTGTATGCCAAACATAAGCTGCTTAAACCCGCTGAAATTTTTCTTCTCATAGCCGATTAGCACGGATTGGCATTTGTCATCTGATATAAAAACATCCCTGGTTTTTTCGAATACTTCCAATTGAATCCGAAATAGCTTTTCCAAAAAGTCTTTCTGATCGGAAATTCCTTGAAGTTGCATAATAGTTAAAGGGTCATCGATAAAACAATCCGTCAGAAGCCTGGCAATCGGTTCAATTTGATTCTGAGCTGCCCTTATCATATAAACCTTTAACCTCCGTTTGGAAAATCTTCATTTTCAACAATAATATGGTTTTTAACTGATAGACTGTGAAGCCTGTCCGGGTAAAGCTATATGTAAAAAGCGTATGAGTTATAAAATGCACAACTTAAAATACGGTTCACTATTCTTCCCTAAACTCAATTCCTGCCATTTTCATAAGAAAAGCGGCATTGCGGGTTTTGGAAACACCCGGTCGAAGCTTGTAGTCAAAGCATATCTGATTATTTTCGTAATATTCCTGAAAATGATAGTTCTTTATCTTGCTGCTTTCTTCTTCCAAACACCCGAGTTCAAGGTCATGCGTGGAAACAAGCCCCAAAAGTTTTGCCTTGCTTAATTTCATAATCAGCACCTTTGCTCCGGTATGTCTGTCTATTGAATTGGTGCCTTTGAAAATTTCATCCAGTAAAAAGAAAATGGTCTGCCTCTCTTCTACTGCTTTTACTATCATTTTGATTCTCAATAACTCCGCATAGAAAGAAGAGATATTCTTTTCAAGATTGTCCTTTACTCTCATGCAGGTATAGATATCCATAATCGAGCATTTAAATATTCTTGCACAAACATTTCCCCCGGCATAGGCCAGGACCAGGTTGATACCGACAGTTCTCAGCAGAGTACTCTTACCGGACATATTCGAGCCTGTAATCAACAATATATTTTCGGGAGGTTCAAACTTTAAATTATTTGGTACACCGGAATTCATTAATAGCGGGTGGCCCATTTCCTCAGCAGTAAAGACAGGTCCTTCTACTGATAATTCCGGTGTTGTCCATTCAGAATAGTCATACGATAAGACCGCCAGGCTGGATAATGCCTCGAATTCTCCGATGATATCAAGCCAATTATGCAGATTATTACCGGATTTTTCTTTCCATTTTTCCAGCGCAAACACGAACTGGTAGTCCAATAATAAAAGGATATTAAAAAATATATATAACTGATTATGCCGGTTGGCGATGGCCTCCACTATTTTCTCGAGTTTGCGGATCTGCTCACCAGCAGTCAGACCCTGACTCTTAAGCTTGTTTTTTAAGTCCTGCAAGTACCGGGAATTATATTCTTCTTGTTCGAGTAAACTTAGCATTTTGTGATAAGCTTTAATATTTTGCGTGAATTTATTGGCTACACCTAATATATACTCTCTTTGGTTACTGTTGATCTTCAGTATTACATATTGGATGACCAATGCCGCTATTAGACTATAGTATTGGGGTTTTGAGTTTATGAAATTAAATATGCCGATTATTATGGTGATTACAGGAATGAGGCGAAAAATAATAATGACCCTCGGGTTCCGGTAAAATCTCTCTATCTTGTTCGCCCATAAAAAAAGAGCTTGAGGATCATGCATTGTGGATTCAAGCATACCTTCCGCCAGATATTGCTGCCGCCAGTCGAGTTTTTGCGAAAGCTCCTGGATTGCTTCCTGTCGGTTTATTATTTCTCCAGTGCTCCTCGCCGGCGCAATAAGAATGTCCCTTAATTTGAGCCTTCCCAGATAAGTAATTGCAGTGTTTATAAACTGAAAAAGTGATCCTTGGCCGAATATATCCAAATCCTGTGAGTAATTATGGCTATCATCAATAAATTCTGCTCCATCATCTGCGAAAGAATTCCACTCTCCATGAATCCGCTTTAAGGAGTCTTCATTGATTTTATGAAGAACGATAGAATGCTCTTTTTTATTGAAATAATGATCATGAAAGAGGATCAAAGGAATAAACAAAACCAGAAATACCGCAATATCCCAGACGAATAACCCATAATATTTTTGGGCGATAAAATATATCCCCAAAACTGTAGCGATAAGGAAAACTACAAGTCTGATATTGCTGATGAGGTTTATGATATAGGTTTGTTCAACTATCATTGCCTGGTATTTTTCTTTAAGTTCGTTATATTTTCTTTCTGCTATCTTCAATCTAATTCACTTCCTTTATTAACCGCCATATGCTCAAACAATATCCGCCCCATTGATTCAAATTCTCCCGGTGTTTCTTTTCTTAACAGCATGTTGTTCTCCTTCCCTGATTGACAGATTATTGTTTTGATTACAATACATGTTATTATTTAATATAACAGAAATTGGTTCAACATAGTGGAAAAGGCCGTTTCCAATCAGAGGGAGTGTTTAATTTTTGAAGCAGCAGCACCAGCGTGGTGAATGGACTCATTTGACAAAATGTTCAAATGCTATTGAACTTGGCATGATTGAATCAGTCTTGAATTCCAATGCCATACCAGTATTAAAAAAGAGTTCCGGCTCAGGAGCCTATACCGAAATATATATGGGCCTTTCTCTAACCGGCTGGGATATCTATGTACCGGTAGAATTCTTGAGGCAGGCTCAGGAGCTTCTTCCCCTTCAAGAGGCTTTAGATGAGTATGATTTAATAAATGACGATTTGGAGACTGAGGATGCAGCGGAAGATATCGATAAAAACCAACCTGGCATATTAATTGCCTTGGCTCCAATTGCCCGCCGGATCATAATGATACTCTTAATTGTTCCGGCAATAATATTATGGTTATATTATTCTTTTTCCAGCCTGAAAAATATGTTAAGGAATATTTGGGGCTAATTAAATTTCAAGATTTAACGGACCACAGCCTGGCATCTTGAAGTATAATGGAAATGCCTGATAAACATGAAATTTCATGTAATTGGTTACAGGCGGATATTAATAATGTAATTTATAGATGCAGGTGAAATTAATGTTCAAGTACTTTATGCAGGGATTATTGTTGGGCTTTGCTTATGTTGCTCCCATAGGTATTCAGAATTTATATTTGATAAATACGGCTACGCGGGAAACTATTAAGAAAACCCTTCAAATTGCTGTCATCATCATTTTTTTCGATATTTCTCTTGCTCTGGCCTGTTTTTTCGGAGTAGGTATTTTAATTAATACGTTTCCGATTTTTAAAGGTATCATTCTCTTGTCCGGCAGCGTGCTGGTCATTTATATAGGCCTTGCCCTAATCCGCTCGCACCCGCAAATATCAAATGATGTAGGTGGGGAAAGCAATTCTTTAATAAAAGTAATCGGAGTTTGTTTTGCTCTTACATGGTTCAATCCGCAAGCAATAATTGACGGCTCATTGTTGCTGGGGGGATTCAATGCTTCATTACCTCGCAGTATGTCTACTGCCTTTATTTTTGGAGTCTGCCTGGCATCCTGCCTGTGGTTTTTGTCTTTGGCGACCATCACTTCACAATTGCGCACCAGGCTAAATAATGCTGTAATGCGGTCGATCAATGTTATTTGTGGTTTAATAATGATGTTTTACGGAATCAAACTGGGATATTCTTTTATACAACTCTGCATTAAAAATTAACATAAACTGCTGGCTAACAATCGGAATCCTCGTTGCTACGAGGGTTCTTTTGTGGTTTAAGCAGCACTGGTAATTGATACCGTACCGAAACTGAATCCAGGAAATCATGAGCTTTTTCAAAGCCCAGCCCCGTAGCGAGCCAGTAAGGAAAAAAGTCCAAACGGATAAATCCGTCCACAGAGTAAGGGCTGGACCCGGAATAATCCCACGGGCAAAAACCAATAGATGTCTTAATAAGCCAACCACTCAAATACTCAATGAAAAATATTAAAGAAACCCATATAATTCCGCGGGATAACCAGGGGACAGGCCTGATTCTATCATGAATTGGCTCCAAGAATACAGTCATTCCATATATAGGAAACATCCACAGGTAAGTATGGCCGGTTAAACTCAAGGAGCCGCTCAGCATAGATATAATTCCGGTAAACATTATTTCAATTATCCAACCAATGAGCCCATAAACAACAAATCGTTTTATCATAAGACTAGTTTGCTTTATAAGCTTAAATTTTTATCAGCTAATTAGTGGTAGGGGTGCGGCAGATTTTTAAAAAGTGGAATTATATGTGTTTGATATAGTACGGTATCTGCATCTCGAGCAAGAAACTACGAATATGCCGGGATCAGATCCCAGGCTATGGCCTTATTTTCTGACTATTAAGAATACCCCAACAATCAAACAGATTATTCCTGCAAATCTTGGGGTTGTAACGCTTTCGTGCAAGAAAAATACTGATGCGGCTACTCCGAAAATTGCCGCCAGGCTCAATTGAAGAGGGTAAACGATATTGAATGCTTCTTTGGATAGTATATAAAACCATACAAAGGTAGCGATAATATATATGAAAATACCTAATAATATAGATGGTGAGCATAGTATTTTAACTATATTATCAGTTGAAACACTCCCGAATCTAGAAAGCTCCGTCTTCCAAAGAATTTGTCCGGCAATCAGCAAGATCACCTGAAGCCCTACCAGCCAGTAAATCAAAAATACCACCTGCAATATTCCTATTAATTATATGATAGTATACACCACGCAACAGTTAATTAGATTCTAAAATGTTTTTGCCTTTTCATATCTTCGGGCATTTTTTCAAGTTCCCGTATTCTCTTTTCGAGTAGCGCCACAGATTGCACCAGCTTGATATTTGTGGCGCTTAAACCCGAGATAATCGATGTCAGCGATATTAATATCAATAAAATAATAAATATGAGTGCGGCAAACAAAGCGTTCGAAGGGGTTGAAATTCCGACCAGCATGGAAAACTTCTTGAGCAGGCCGGGGAATATTACCACAATCGCCATGACAAGACCAGAAAATATCCACATGAGCGTGTATTTTGTCATCAAAACTTTCTTTTTAAGAAGATAGAAGACTACGGCAAAAAAGATTAAAATCCCAATCAGAGATACTTCTTGCAGCATTAACGGCACCATTACAGATACCTCCTTGCCAGGGCAGGCCGGTAAGTAAGTATGGCCAGAGAAACCTTAATTATATAGTAAATAGATTTCCAGGCACTGATTGAACTGGCGCCCCCCTTCCTTTCATGCATTACAACCGGCATTTCCAAAATCCTGGCACCGTACATGGCCGCAGAAATAATTGCCTCGGGTTCCGGATAATCATGAGCATATTCCGCGGCATATATATGGATGAACCTGCGGTTCACTCCCCGGTATCCACTGGTGACATCTTTTATGCTCACTCCGCAGCAAAGTTTGATCAAGCCGCTCAAAAAATTTATACCCAGGCGTCTCGGACCGGAGGATTGATAGCCTTCTCCGGTGACAAACCGCGAGCCTATGACTATATCTGCTTTGCCATTGATAATAGGGGAGATCAGATCTTTGATGTAGGCCGGGTCGTGCTGACCGTCGCCGTCATGCTGAATTGCAATATCGTAGCCGTTTTCCAGGGCATACCGATATCCCGCCTGCACTCCTCCGCCTATGCCCAGATTAACCGGCAAATCCAAATAATTATAGCCATTATTACGGCATATTTCTCCGGTTCTGTCGCTGGAACAATCGTTGACTATTATGTAATCTGCCTCAGGCGCCTTCCGCCGAAGGTTATTAATTACATTACATATATTAAGCTCTTCATTGCATGCCGGGATAATAATCAGAACTTTATATGGTTTACTGCTCATTTAATTTTCACACCTATATTTCCCGTTATTAAAGAAAGGATACTTTTCCCAAAACGTCATACTAATCATTATTATAATCGGTATCGACGAATAATTATATCTTTCGATCGAAGTCACCAGCAAATGAACCGCCATAATTCCACAGACAGGCAGAAGCATGAAAAAAATCCGGGATACATTGTCCCTTTCTCTTTTCAAAATCATGAAAGACAGGCATTTAAAGCAGACATAAATAAAATACAATGCCAAAATATGATACAGCCAGGAAGATAATTTACCCCAGGCCAGAATCGACGCGGGCACAGTTCCTGATTGCAGCAGTGTAGGTTGTTCGGTTATATATAAGTTAAGATCACGATTGAAAACAGCACTGTTGCCAAAAATATTTCTCGTTTTATTTATCAGAAGAAGTGTCAAGGTGTCGGAATGGTAGGATTTAATCCGATCAATGCCTTTATTCAGGAGAACCTTCTGTACTTGTTCCAAGGGATACTCAGCCAGCACGCTGTCCTGAATGGCGCTTGACTCTGCGTCCCACTGGCCGAAGGTATTAAGATTGGCTCCTTCAAAAATTGACCAACCATAGGTAGGTTTCGCAATTGTCGGTAAAATTTTGCCGGTGTAGAGTCCCAATCCCCACTGGGACGCCACATAAGCCGCCATCAAAGCTCCAATAATAGCCGCCCTGCGGCCAAATGAAGAACTACCCAATTCGGATGTTGTTTTATTACTGCAAAACAGAAATATTATAACAATTGCAATTATGAAAATGACTGTGGCCGGACGGATTGCCTGGGACAGCCCCAGAACGGCGCCTGATAAAAAGATGAGGACCCAATGTAGATTACCTGTGGACCGTATTCCATAAGTGAACAATGCCAAACCGAGAAATAGAAAAAAGATATACATCGGTTCCGATGCTAAGGATACTGAATAACTGATATTGTTGGGCCACAGGGCATAGGCCGCAGCAGATACAAATGCCGTGTTTTTGGATGAAAAGTGCAAAGCAATGAAGTACAGGGCTATAACCGCACCGGTATAAAAGAATACATTCATATAAAGACCAACCGCGACTGAAGCGCCCAATAGTTTGAAGCCTAGAGCGAATATTCCGCAAATAACCGGAACGTTAGCGGCAAACCCGCCGAAATACTGCTGCCACTCCGGAGCCACACTGAAATTATTATAGATAGACATGCTGTTAACCAGATAGGTTGCATAATCGCTGGTTTGTTCAATTGAGACACTATATAACAAATAAAGCCTGGGAACCATCGCCAGGAGAACCAGTATTATAACTGCCATTATTGCAGGTAAATTGCTTCTTTTGTTCATTATTTTCTTGCAGGCGTACAGAATACCAAGGACCAGAATAATACTCGTGATATGCCCGGAAAGCAAAGTGAATTCATTTCCAAAGATAATGCGGATCAGCGTTTTATATGGCTTATATATACCTTCAATCTTCTGGGCACAGAGCATATACAGCCCAGCCCATAAAAACGCAATTGCCATCAAAACTGTACTAACTTTATTTAAACTCTTCACAGCAACCTCATAGATGTATTAATCCAAGCGAATCAATCTTGACCCATTCTTATACGATTATAATACATGATAGCAATTGTTGCCTCGAAAAGAAGCATAACTGAATGTAATAATGTACAGGATATATTTCGCAACCTGGCCAGATGCTTCTATAAGTAAGTATGACAAAAAACAAACCTCCTATTTTTTCCGGTGCAGGCTTTGATGTTTGTCTCATGCGGGTGGAAGATGATTATGGAACAATAAAGCTCTCCGATTTGAAATTGCTGTAATAACGTCCTTTATATGCCGAGAATTTCAAAACGCAATAGTCGGGGTCGGCAACACCCAGAGAATAATACATAGAGTCTCCCTCACGCCATATCATTTCTTTAGAATCACTGTCTTCCAGCACTTCCATGGCGCCTATTAACATAACCCCAATAAAAAGGCGTCTATCACAAAAATAAACGCTCGCATTGGGGTTTGCGCGATATTGTCCGACCCTCATTGATGAAGTATTGGTGGTAAAATAAAATTCTCTGAGTCCCACTCTTATGCGAGGCGGCAGCATGGCTTTTATGTTTGGAAATCCGTCCCCGTCCACGGAGCCGATGAAAGAGATATCAATGTTGTCAATCAAATTTTCTATTGTTTGCTCCAGACTCATATTTTCATACCCCCTGTGCAATTTATTTATCTGCTTAATACTTATGTTAATTGCTACAGGCAAACCCGTAAATTACACACTTTTTTGTGGGTATGTTAATCCATTAGTCCTTTGGCTTTCAAAAAATCTTCCATGCCGTTTTCCTGCATAAGTTCAACGCCGATGCTTTGCATAATTTTAATAGCTTCCAACATCTTTTGGCCGCGCTCTTTTAAAAAATATTCAACCTTTAGCGGATAGCCATCATATGTGATTTTGTCAATCATTCCAAAATCGTACAGCTCCTTGAGCTGTTCAATAAGCATTTTTTGATTAATGCCCTGTATATCCTTCTCCAGATTTGCCAGTGAGGTTTTGCCATACTTTAGCTGCCATAATATAATCGGTTTCCATTTGCCCTTGGTAATATCATGGGTCAGTTCTAAAGGACAGGTGTACTCATCTCTTATTTTCAATACGGTCACCTCGTCAACGATTAATATTCTTTCAGGGCAAAATTGATATGCCTTCTTTATATTTGATCTGCTTTATTGGGAATTATAACATAATTTACATAGTTTATTTTGATGATGACAAGGTGAGTTATGGCACATACCCAGATCTATGTTTTCCTCCAGGTGTTAATGGGTTGACTTCTTGGTCAGCAGTTTCTTAACCGGGTTGATAAAGGAGCACGGGACATGGCTTACGCATTTGCCGCAGGCGTCTGCGAATCCTTTGTCCTTATGGATTTCGGCATTCTGCAGCAGAAGTTCATAGCATTTGTGGCGGTCGAAATGATTTTCCTGCAAGGCTCCCTGTGGGCAGTGTTTAATACATTGCAGACAACTTTCATTATATAAGTAAAGGCAGGCACTGACAGAGGGACATGGAGTGGGGGCAAGCGGCATGTCGGTTACCAGGCTGCCCAGCCTGCCACTACAGCCCTGGTCGGTTATCAGCATTCTATTCAAACCAATGGTCCCCAACCCCGCGATCACCGCAATATGACGGTGGGACCAGTTGCTGAGCAGGGTTTTTTCATCGAAGTTATGGGTGGCCGGAGTCATTGCCGCAAGGTATCCTTTTCGGGCCAGTTCCGCTTCAATATGAGCATTCAAGTCTTTTATAAGCCGGTTAGTCTCCAGGTAGGCAAACGCCCACTGGTCTGAGCAGGGCTGACCAGGTTTATTGCTGCGGCCAATGTCGGAGGCGAAGGGCAGGAAATAACAGACCACGCTTTTGGCCCCGGGAAGCAGATCCTGGGGTAGTAGATGATCAGGTCCCACCTGTGCTCTAAGTTCTATAAAACGGGGATCGTATGCATCCGCGACAGCAACCAGAGGATCTTTCCAAACCGTCTGAATATTATTTAGCTGCGGATAATCCTTTATATAATCTTTGGTTAAAAAAACCAGCCAATCATTATTTTCCACATGTTCACCTGCACAAATAGAATACTGCAATAATTCGCCATACATTATGGTAATCCTGCATCCCGGTAGTAGTAGGACTAAGGATATAATCCCATAATCCCTTTTTTTATCCGGAATATGTAAAGAGAAGGATTATCAGATAAAAACTAGAATGACCTCATAATAATACTTTTTGAGGAGGATAGTTTGATTTGAAAAAAAATTTATTAATTTCATCCCTGGTTTTACTTTTTGCAATGACTATACTGGTGGCTGGCTGTGGGAAAAAGGCCGGTGAGACCAGTGCCCCGGCTCCCAAAGAAGCCGCTCAAAGCAGTGCCGGCTCCAGTGATACATCTGCTCAAAGCCTTATAACGAAAGGAATGGCTGTAAACAACATATCCTATGACTGTGAAGTAAGCATTCCTGAAGGTAACAAGGTTTCTATGAAGGCATGGATTAAAGGTAAAAAGATGAGAACAGAAATGCCTAATACTGAGGGAAGCGGCAGCATCGTAAGCATTATTGATTCAGAACAAGGGGTAGCCTATATGTATCAGCCTGACCAAAAGATGGCCACCAAGATGAGTATATCCATGTCCCAGCAGGGCAATTCACCTTCCCCCCAGGAGACCATGGCAAGTCTCAAACCGAACGATATGAAATACACTGGCAAAGATAGTGTTGACGGTAAAAAATGCCTGGTATATGAATATGTTGAAAACAAGGAAACCAGTAAAATCTGGTTGTGGGAGGATTATGGTGTTCCCCTGAAAATAGAAGCAACCACGGATGGTAAGAAGTCTGTGATGGAATATCGCAATGTAAAACTGGACGAAATCCCCGCTTCTATGTTTGAAGTTCCGGCCGGTACTAAAATAATGGAATTTAATATGCCCAAATCTTAAAACGGCTGAGTGTTTCTGTCCTGGCATAGAAGCACCAATTTATTATTTCTTTTTCTTAGGGATTTTGGGTAAGGATAATATTTGGTTCCAAAGCGATTGTTCATTATTATTCTGTATCAAATTCTGATTACTGGTCCCTGGTGTATTATTTTGTTTATTGTTTGAAGTATTGGATTCGGTCATATTCATAATGGACTTCTGAACCTTGTTTTCTAACTTGTGGACCGGTTTTTTAATTTTACGATTTTGCTTCAAACTCAACATACTGTTAGCTAATACATTTTTTTGGGTGTTTTTAGATGACATATTGGACTGGGAAGTAGGATTAATAATCGTTTTCTTTTTATTAGCATTTAAAAGATTGGATTTAATATTCTTAGTAACGGACTCCATTATTTTGTTTTTAGGTTTGCGGTTCGACTTCTTAAGTTTATTATCTTCAATTATTTTGCTGGTCCCATGCAGATTGTTTTTGGTGTTTTGATTGGAAGTTTTGAATTTGGGAATGGGATTCAAAGGTTTGGGAGCATATAATTTTTGGTCTTGCTGGTATGACCAGTCCAACAATTGCTGGGATGTATCCTGCACATCCTGCCATTGCACACGAGGCTTGCCAATGCTTCTTAATTCAAGGGGTATAAGTCTGGCATTGCCTTTAGTGTCCTTATCGTATGTATCCATTTCATGCATTCCACCGAAAACCTGTTGCTGGGATATTGAATCGTCCTCCCCCAGAGCTGATTTCATGTAGTTGCTTAGAGATACTTCATCCAGGTTACCAACCTGTCTGGTATCCTCCTTATTCCATTTTCCGCTCATGGAATGATTAGCCAGTGCAGTGAATATGGAATCGGAATTTTTCTTGAGTGCGTCTTTATCCCCGGGAAGCAGATTTGTCAGGATATTACCCAGAGGAACCCGTGAAAGTGCCGGAATGGTATTCTTAGGCTGCACTTTCTTTTTATTTACTGAGTTTTCAACAATATTCTCAAATGCCTGTGCATGCATATAAACTAAAGAAAGATAACCTTTTAAATCCTTCGGCTTGGAAGAAGTATATTTGGCATTTTCCAGTACCTTCATAGCATCTTCCGCTGCCTTTAGGGATTTTAATGCCATAATTTTATGTTTGGTATTCCGGCCTTTTTTATCAATAATGTCACTCATCAAGTCGGGGATCTGATCCAGACCAACCCCCAGGGTGTACTGAACAAAAAGGTTGTCTTCCAAATTCTCCTCGGTAGGTATTTTCCCCGGATTTACCTGTGCGTTTTGATCAATACCTTTATATCCTGTTCCCAAAGCCTGGGAGAGTGCGACCTTGTTTTTATATGAATCATCCTTTTTGTTTTTATAATAAATTGATTTAGATGCATTTTGCATGGCGTTAATAGTATCGATACGATCCTTTTGTATCGAATTAATACCATTTTTATTGTCTAAATGACCAAACGGTTCAGAAACCAACTCTAAGTTGGAATAACCGAGCTTCTTATCATTGATATCCAAAGTCCGGTGGTCGGTTACGACCTTAAATTTATCATGTTTAGCTAGAGGTATGTCACCTTTATATGGATTAGCCTTTTCGTCTTCAACCGGCATGTTTAATTCCGCTTCCACTCCCAGCGCGCATTGGATAACACCGCCGGAGCTGACCGGATTAGCAGGCCCGGTATTATGTCTTGAAGCCAGCATTTGTGATAGTGCCCGGTTGCCGATAGTATTTTGCAGTTGGATTATGTCGGCGGGTGACAGTACTCTCCCTGGTGCCAAGCGTTCCAAGGGATGTTCAGGGGTGGTCGATGTTGTCCCGGGGTTTTGATTAGACTTGTTGGACTTACTTGCCCCCTGGGGCTGGTAAGTATGGTCTTGATGCATGCCATAACCTCCCACGGCTAGTTTTGAGTTCACATATAAACTGTGTTTATTTATTTTATATAATAGTGCTCTCTGTTTGGTTAAAGATTTAAATTGATCCATAAAAAGACATTATATCTATTTTATCACACATTTCAGTTTTGATAGGATTTGGGTTTTCCGTAGTACAAAAGCATTAATCCTATTATAATTGACATATAGTATAGGGGGGTATACTATATATATTAAGAGCATACTGATAAATAATAGGCGGTGAGCACATGGATGAAAAAGAGATTTCCTGCCCCGGTTGTAATGAGCACTCGGAGAATGGTGAACGGCTTAGCCATCATAGTGAAAAGACTATACGGGAACTGGTCAGCCGGATGAACCGGATCGAGGGGCAGGTTCGCGGCATTAAGGGCATGATCGAACGACAGGTGTATTGTGATGATATCTTGAACCAGATTGCTTCGGTCCAATCAGCTTTACACGGGGCAGCCAAGCTGCTGCTGGAAAAACACATGAAATCCTGCGTTGTAGAGCAGCTTCAGGCCGGTGATGAAGAGGTTATTGATGAAGTTGTAAAGACTATCTTCAAACTGATTAAATAGATTGGCTGTATAATTTAATCCACTTTAGATAATTGTATTTTGGAGGTGATACTATGGCTGATACGGCAGATAATAAGGCTAATGCTCTGATTGAGATTCCCGTTTATGGGATGAGTTGCGAGCACTGTGTGCGGCGAGTGGCGAAAGCCTTGGAAAAACTGCCTGGTGTGGCAGATGTCCAGGTTTCTTTAACTGACAGCAAGGCCGTATTGGGCATTGATAGCCAGCGGGTAGGAGTGGAGGCTATAACCCGTGCCATTGAAGATGCCGGCTATTCAACCCAATCCGAATCACACCAGGAAGCCGAGGAGTCCCAGGTCGAAAGCGACATATACCAAGAGGGGGAACAAAACCCCGACGCTGCACAGAAAAAGCAGTTTAAAGTCAGTGGAATGACCTGCGCTAACTGTGCCTTAACTATAGAAAAAAGCGTGGGCAAGATGAAAGGAGTAAAGTCGGCCGCAGTTAATTTTGCTTCGGAAAAGTTAGCTTTGGAATTAGACCCCTCTATTGTTTCTGAAGAGCAGATTTTGGCCAGGATTAAGGATCTGGGCTATGGTGCTAAAAGTGAAGATAGTGAAGGCGGCCAACAGCAGTTCAAAGTAAGCGGGATGACATGCGGCAACTGTGCTTTAACGATTGAGAAGAAGCTTAAAGGGACTCCTGGTGTAAGCATGGCCGCCGTGAACTATGCCAATGAGACGGTGACGGTTGAATATGATCCCCGGACGATAAATATGAGCGATATCTTCGCCAAAGTCCGAGATGCCGGCTATATTCCGCTTGAGACCAAGGACGAAAATGAAGATGATCGTGAGGCGCTGAAACAACGCAACTGGCTTATTTTTAGCGCGATTCTGTCTTTGCCTATTATGCCGCTCATGTTTCTCCCTATGGCGAGACCATTGATGTATACGATCTTTGCTTTGGCAACCATTGTGCAGTTTACAGCGGGTTGGACATTTTATCGCGGGGCTTACCATGCATTGAAAAATCGCTCCGCCAATATGGATGTCCTGGTGGCGATGGGGATTACCGCTGCTTATGGATATAGTGTGATGACGACTTTCAATATGTGGTTCCCGAGTCTTTTCTTCAAAGGGCCGACCTTCTTTGATACGTCAGCTCTGCTGATTACCTTTGTGCGGTTCGGGAAATATCTGGAGGCCAAAGCCAAAGGGCGAGCCGGTCAGGCGTTAAAACGGTTATTAGAGTTGCAGGCCGATAAAGCGCGCTTGATGGTCAACGGAGAAGAAAGGGAAGTAGCCGCGAATGATCTGAAAATCGGCGATGTCGTCATTATTAAACCCGGCGAAAGAATACCGGTGGACGGGGAGATTATTGAAGGACAGGCCAGCATTGACGAGTCCATGTTGACCGGAGAGTCCATTCCGGTTGACAAGGGCGTTGGCAACCCTGTGATAGGGGCTACCATTAATCGTTCCGGAAGCATCAAAGTAAAAACCACCAAGACAGGCAAAGACACGGTACTATCCGGTATTATTAAAATGGTGGAGGATGCCCAGGGGATTAAACCACCTATACAGCGTTTGGCCGACCTGATCGCCAATTATTTTGTTCCTGCGGTTGTAACCCTGTCCGCGATCAGTTTTTTAATATGGTATTTTGCTGTTCACAGTACCTTTGTTTTTGCCTTTACAGCCGCAATTGCCGTCCTGGTTATCGCTTGTCCCTGCGCGTTAGGCTTGGCAACCCCGACAGCCATCATGGTCGGCAGCGGAGTCGGTCTTAACCGCGGCCTGCTCTTTAAATCTGCGGCAGTGCTGGAGGCTATATCGAGCTTACAGGCCATTGGGTTTGACAAGACAGGGACACTCACTAAAGGGACTCCGGAGGTTACGGATATCATAACAACTACTTCTTATAAAGAAAAAGATATCTTACAAATAGCAGCCGCCGGGGAGAAACCCTCCATACATCCCCTGGCTCAAGCGGTCGTAATACGTGCCAGGAAGGAAGAACTAGAAATCGTAGAGGTCAAGGATTATAAAGAGGAGAGCGGCTTCGGGATAGCCTGCTCTTACCAGGGTCGACCCTTGCTCATAGGTAACATGAGACACATGCAGAAACACGGTATCGATATAACCGGTATCGAACAGAGCTTCCAGCGCCTGGCCGAAGAGGGAAAGACGACTATGTTTGTCTCTCTGGACGGTCGTGGTATTGGCCTGATTGCCCTGGCTGACGTCCTTAAAGAGAGCAGCAAGGAAGCCATCCAACGATTGCAGAAACTGGGCCTGAAGACTTTTATGATTACCGGGGATAATATGAAGGTTGCCAATGTTGTGGGGCAGGAAGTGGGTATTGATGAGATAAACGCCGAGGTTCTGCCCCAAGATAAGATCAATATTATTAAAAAGTATCAGGAACAAGGGCTAAAAGTGGCCATGGTGGGAGATGGGATTAATGATGCTCCCGCCCTTGCCCAAGCGGATATCGGGATTGCTATCGGTTCTGGAACCGATGTGGCCAAGGAAACCGGTGATGTTATTTTAGTTCGTAATGACCTGCTTGATGTGGAAAGGGCTATACGATTGGGGAGAAAAACACTAAATAAAATTAAGCAAAATCTCTTTTGGGCATTGATCTATAATGTGATTGGAATTCCGGTTGCAGCCGGTGTTCTTTATCCCTTAACCGGAAAACTTTTGCCGCCGGAATGGGCCGGGCTGGCGATGGCATTTTCCTCGGTATCGGTGGTAACCAATTCCTTGCTCCTTAAAGGTTATGGCAAGAAGTTGATTGATTAAATTTGTTTGTACCAGTGGCAGGCTTGGTAGCTTTGTAACCGTAAATAAAATTCTTAGGGGGAGGTGAAAATGATGAGTGATACCGTTCTTAAGATTGAAGGCATGAGTTGCAACCATTGCAAAATGGCTGTGGAAAAAGCACTTAAAAGTGTGTCCGGTGTAACCAACGTCCAGGTGGATCTGGCCAAAAACCAAGCAATAGTAGCCGGCTCACCTGATATGGCAGCGATGGTTGAAGCCGTTGATGAGGCCGGATTTAAAGTTGTGAAATAGGGCTTTCTATAGTTAAAGGAGACGGCATATGCGCTGTCTCCTTTTTAAGTCTTATATAGCATTATGATATGTATAATAAAGCAATAAAAATTAGAGCTGCCAAACAATTTTTCCTTATTCGCCGGTGAAATTAGGCTCGCGTCGTTCTATAAAGGACTGCAGACCTTCCTCAGCATCTTTGCTGCTCATCAAAGGCTGGAGTTCTTCAAACATGGTAGCCAGAGCAGCCTTGTCACCATGAACACGGGCTCTGCGCGCTGAAGCCAGGGCGGCCTGAACAGCCAGCGGAGCGGCTTTGGCTATTTTTTCGGCCATCTCCAGGGCGCGGTCAAATTGCTGTCCGGGGTCCACCAGTTCCTGAACCAGACCAAGTCGGTAAGCTTCTGGTCCGCTCATCTCATCGCCAGTCAAAATGTAACGCATAGCATTGCCCCAGCCGATCTCCTTATACATACGCACAGTCCCTCCGGCCACCGGGAATATAGCCCGCTTAACCTCCAACTGGGCCAGGCGCAGGTCTTGGGCGGCAATCCTGATATCAGCCGCCAGCATCAACTCGAAGCCTATAGTGTAGCAGATTCCCTGGCAAGCCATAACTACAGGTTTCGTGCAACGGTTATCTTCATCTACCCCACAAGGATCGATCATGCCATCTTCAAATGGTACCCATTTACCCGATGAAAAAATTTGCCCCCACTGGGGGAGGTCCAATCCGGCCGTAAAATGATCACCGACTGCATACAGCAAGCCACAACGAAGGTTCTTGTTCTGGTTAAGTTCCCAGTAAGCTCTGGCCAAGTCATAATACATATCAAGGGTAAATGCATTGTATTTTTCCGGTCGATTTAAGCCCATCAACATAACGTGACCTTTTGTTTCAATGATCGTATGGTTGGTGCTCATAACAATTCCTCCTGTATTTTTTATGATTCCGGGTTGGTTCAGATTGGCCGCTGTTTCAGCATGTTATATACCTGCCCATACTTCCAATCCCTGTAAGTTTTTGTTGCCTCAATTTTACCATTATAGAGTTGTTTTCAAAAGGTAATAGTGCGAGTTGGATTTAGCAATAAGTTTAAATATTTACGAAGTGAATAATATTCCCATTTTGTTCGATAATTTTTTTCAAAGCATCAAAAGAAATCCATATCGTGGCAGTATTATCATTGGGATGAACTCCAAGCTTGTTTTTCCCAATTAAATCGTTGTCCAGCACTACCTCTACAAAAGCGTCAGGGTCATTAATTATGCCCAGGGGGGTTACTTCCCCTTTGTGAAGACGCAAGTATTTAAAAAGCCTTTCTTCGGAAGCAAAGCCCAATCTTGTGCAACCCAGTTGCTCTTGAATACTCTTTAAATCGGCACTTTTGTCTTTGTGTAGAACCACCAGGAAATGCCGCCTGCCTTTGGCATCACGTAAAAACAGGTTTTTACACCCGTCTCCATATCGGTTCATATCCATCTTATCCATGTCTTCTACTGTAAAAGCAGCGGGATGATTAATAAGCTGATATTCAATATGTAAATCATGCAGTATTTTTAATACTTTTTCTTGTGGATTATCCATTATTGCTCCTTATGTATTCCGCGTATCATAAATAAGAGTCATATAATCAAACAAGTACTAGTAGCTTATTTCAATTATCGCTTTTGACAATGAGACCTAGTAGGGTAGATAGAGAAACTGCTTGCATAGGGTTAACTATGGCACCGTTAACGTCGCTAATGTTTACACTCATACCCTCAATATCACAACTGGTAAAATCGATTCCCTTAAGATTTGAGAAATTCATTTGAGCCTGAAGAAGACTAGATTTATGAAATTCAACCTTTGAAAATATTGAATTTTTAAAATCGGAGGAACTTAATTGACATTCAAGGAATGCAACTTGCTTACAATTAGAATAGCTGAAGAAAGCATATTGCCCAATGCAGTTTTCGAAAATAACATCTCTCAAGGTGGATTCACCTAGATTAATGCCAATAATCTTACAATTTATAAATTCGACCCTATGTAATGAAGCTTCATAAAAATCAACATTTGATAAATCACAATTTTCAAATCTCACATTCACCAGCTCTATATGTCTAAACTTAATTCCATTAAAAATAACATTATTGAATATTACCTGTTTAAAAACCATTCTCTCCGCGTCATGGTCTTCTAAAGAGCAATCACTAATTATTCCAAAAGAAAAGATAGCATCATCAACGATCTTTTCTCTCGATAAATCAATGATATCTGGTTCATTATCAAATACAGGTCTTAAAACCTTTGGTTTTATTTTCTTGTCTTCCATATGTGCCGGCCTCCATACTCGGTTCTTATTATCTATACTGGTTAAGGAATTCCTGTAAACAATCAATGTACTTACCCATGTGAATACCATCGACAAAAGAATGGTGGGCTTGTACTGAAAATGGTAATAACATTTTTTCACCCTCTTTGAAGTACTTTCCCCACGCCAATCTCGGAACAGAGTCATCTTTATTAAACGATATCGTGTGTGACAGATGGGTAAATGACACCCACGGAATACAAGTAATATAGGTTAAATCATCCCGTCCTTCAACATCTGCAATTACAAAATAATTCGTTTGATTGTCAGACTTTTCTTTTGCCTTTTTAGTAAAGTCTAAAATGGATTTTTCCATATAAACCGTAACCATTTTAAATAAATCAGTACCGTCTGACATATCAGTAAAAGAAGGATGAATCATATTATGAAAAATAACTTGCTCTCCTCTAATGCGGTAGCGGAATTCCTCTACTAGATTTAAAGCATAGGTTGCTGCATAAATCATAGCATAATAAAAAGGAATTTTATTTTCTTCAATCTTTGTCAAGAAGTTGCTTATATCAATATTCACACATATATTGTAATGAGGATAATCCATTCTCTTAAAAAATTTATAATGTGTCGTGCGTTCCCACGTATCCAAATTTATAATTTCCAAATTACACTTCCTCCTATGTTCCTGTGTTTAAATGTTAATTATTCTACTTGGTATTCTTGGGCGAGTATTAAGCATTTTTTTCGTCTAACTTTGCTTTCAAATTATTAAGAATTTTTTTATACTGTTCCTCTTCTCTCAATGCTATGAATGCAGGATTCTCCTCAACCATCTTGATGAAATTCGTCTTAATTGTTTTATCATCTATCGGAGTACTGGTTCCAATAGTGATAGTATCCTCCAGCCATGTATCTACCTGATTAAAATATCCATTTCCTTTTAATCTTAACGGATATTGGTATCCACAAACAATATTCCTATATTGTTCTAATGCGTTTAAGGCCTTTTCGTTCTCCTGTTGCATCAAATATCCCTGCGCAGCCACGATATGAATTCCAAAAACCGCATTTGTCAAAATTTCTTTCATCTGAAAAGAATCAATAATCTGTATTCCCTGAGAATATATCTGTTCAAAAAGGATTGGTTCCATCATGTGTAATGAAAGATAACTGTTTAAAAGCGTTAAGGTATCTATTACATTCTGATAGAGTAATATTTGATTCACTCTATTGGCTTGATAATTTTCTCCCCGCATTTGATATGCCATAATAAGCATGACATCATCTCCGCTATATGGAACCAATTTATCATCTAATAAACGAATGACTTCTTCGCTATTTCCCAACGCCATCTCTGCCAATGCTTCCATGCTATTCGCACTCTTAAAGTCACTGATACTATCCGATTCCTCCTTCACTCTCTGGCTGAGCAAAATACATTGCTGCAAAATTTCATTTTTTATGTCCTCAGTTTTGGCCAGCATCGAGTGGTTCAGTAATAATTGAATCATAGCCAGTAAAAATGGAAAGCAAGAGTAGTATTTCTTTATTGTGTGGTTGCACTGCTCCATTACTTCGTCAAATGGTTTGGTAGCAAATTCATGGGAGAGTTTGTTATACATTTTTTTAATATCTTTATTGGTAAGTTGTGGGGAATATCCCAACAATTCATCGACTGAAACATTAAAGAAAGTTGCCAGTTCAGGGAGAAGTAAAATATCCGGATAACTTTGGTCAGACTCCCATTTAGAAACAGATGCTTTAGAAACGCCAATATACTCTGCCAGCTTTTCCTGCGTTATTCCCTTCTCCTTTCTTTTTTGGACAATACATTTACTGATATTTAACTTATTCATATCTAATCACCTCAAATATATTCTATCCATTGATTCATTTTCTGACGATGGATTTGCAGTTGATTTTGGTTGAATAAGTTAACTTGCGAGAAACTTCTTAACAGAGGCGTCTTTTCCTTTTTTTTATATCATGGTCATTATATCCAGCAATCTGCGGACACGCAATACCGTCAGCTTTTGGGCATTTTAGGTTAGCTGAAACACCATATGTTCGAAATCATGCAAAAGTCAAACATGTTATAATAATGGAAAATTAGTTGTTTGATTTTTCTAATAACATTTGAGGTGGAAAAATGAGATTAAACTTTTTCAAATCGAAAAGTAAATGCACATTTTTAATGCTTATAATATTCTTATTTTCCTTAAGTATAGGAATAGAACAGGGTTTTTGCATTGAGACAAGTAACGAATCCGGTTTTACAGGCTCTGAAATGCCATTAAAATCAAATGTACCCCTTAAGAAACCTTGGAATATAACTCTTAATCAAATGATAGACTGGTCAACTGTTAATGGCGAGAATATTTATGTGTTAGATTCTGCAGGTGATAGTGTGGGATTAAATTATGCTCTTTCGCAAGACAAAAAAACGGTCATAGTTTCTCCTTTACAAGATTACCGATCAGGCCAAGGATACTATTTATATATAGCAAAAGGAATAAAATCAATATTAGGTAACTACTTAAACTCACCAGTTAGAATGAAGTTTACTACAGCTAGTCTACAAATTGGAGGGGTGTTTTGCGACTATCTTGGAAAAGAGACATGGGATACCTACTGGAAAAACAATGATCTTCTCAAAATGCTCACCGATAATGGCTGTGTATGGGCAAGAGTAGGTGTAACAACTGTCAGTAGTTCAGATTTAAAGAATACCCCTCAACCGGACTGGAGATTATTGAATTATGAAAACGAATACTGGTCATCTCTAGAATATTCAGAGGCTATTTTAAGGGATGCAGCTCAAAAAGGGATGAAAACCGATTTATTTTTATTCTTAAGCGATAAAGCGGCACATGCAGGTACTCAAGATGCACCCAAGGAATGGCAAGGTTTGAGTGTTGAGGATACGGGCGACAAGCTGCAGACATACTGTTACAATACCACCAAATATTTTATGGATAAGGGTATAAAGATTGATATTTATGAAATCGGGAACGAAATAAATATGGGAATTTTAAATTTTAGACCCTTTGAAAGAATACCTGTACCCGATGGTGTGAATATAACGACCGATATGGAATATCTGAAAAATAATGTGTGGAATATCGAATCTATTTTACTTAAGAGGGCTATCCAAGGGGTAAAAGAGGCTAATCCTGATGCAAAAATAGGACTACATACCGCTGGATTAGGCATAAATAAAGGTGATACCTATACAAAATCATTTTTCGAAACAATGATAAATAATGGAGTGGATTTCGATTATATCGGGCTAAGTTATCCTTATGGCAACTGTAATGTAGTAGACACCACCAGACCTTACTTTAAAAGCGATGAGTTCAAACAAACTCTTCAATACCTTCATTCATTAAATAAAGAAGTAATGTTTTGCGAATATGCTTATCCTAACGACAGTCAAGGAATTAGCGCTTTACCAGATGATGGGTATCCATACACTCCAGAAGGTCAGGCCAATTGGGTAAAGGATTTTCTGTCGGTATGTTTAGAAAATAATATTTTTGGTGCATTCTATTTTTATCCAGAGTATTTTCCTGGAATATCCTATGGTAGCACAATTGAACTTGAATCCTCAGGTCTACTCGTTAATGACAGTCAGGTACAACCAGCTATGTTGGAATTCAACAAATATAAGTGATGACCATCATCAGTATAAGAACTACTGTCTGAATTAAGCTGGAGGTTTTGTGCGTTTGAAGTCCTTAATGCCAATTCCCGGGGCCTTGTAGCGGGCCCAGTAGTAGGTCAGTGACGTATAGACGAAAAAGCGATTTATCAAGGGGCTGCGAAGCAGTGCAAACATCAGGATATAGAGAACATAGATGATAGCCAGGGTCAGCAGCCAGGTAAGTGCGAGACCAGATATATATATAGCGGAATCACCTAATATCAGCCCGGCTTCATTCACAAAGGCTAATAAATAATATGATACAGGCAGCGAAGTGGTCAAAGCAATCATTAGAGCAACCATGGAATGGGAGGTTTCGATGGCCTGCTGGGGACACGTATTCATACAGCGCATGCAGCTCTCGCAATATAAGCTCAAATAGGGCCGATCGTCGATTATCCTGATCGCCCCAACCGGGCAATAATCCTCGCAAATTTTACAGCCGTTGCATTTTTTCGAAGCAAAAAAAGTCTTAGCCAGAAAGAAGCGGCCCAAGATTAAATATATGACGCTGATGGGACTCACTGGCAGATCCAGTGGTAGAAAAACGATGAAATACCATGGTATGCTGCGGTGGCCACTCAAGATTTTGGCACTGAAGCGATCAACCTTGGTATGGCATTTATGCACGATAAACTCAACGGCACTAGGAAACAGGCCGGGGTGAACAGAAATCCAGTTCGAGGGCATATCCAGGGACAATAACCCTTTGATGCGATAGCCTTTCAGAGTCAAAATCAGAATAGGGAGCAGGAGAGCCAGGCCCGAAAGGCCCGGTGTGTTCCAACTGCCAATTTTCATACCGGCGCGTGTATTCAGCAGAAACACGGCGTTACGGCCCCGTGGGAAAAAGAGGATATATTTTAACATGAACCAGGGAAGAGCAAAGCCGTGAGTAGGATAGGCAAAACCAAGCAGAGCTTGATCGGGAGCTTTCTTGATTGCATGACGATCAAAGCGATCAATTGCCTGGATATGCGCCGACATTTCCCGGTCGCGGGCATTCTGGACGATCCAGCGACATGCGGTCAAAGCGTTTCCGGTTCCAGAAAAATAATCTATCCGAAGGCAAGGGCTAGTATTCATATAATAGTCGTCCTTCCGGTAAGATTGCATCTTAATAAATCCTTGAGCTTAGTTTCAGGATGGTGATGTCGCGAATAACGGCGACTGTTATCCTTGGTGTGCTCAGTTTTATTCCAAGAATCCTTAAAAGAAATTCAATGCATTTTGCTTCAAAAACCCTTGTTACTCAGGTAATTTTCTCCCCTCATTAAGAAAAAAACAACTGGTGAATTAATGCGACTATCACCAAAAATGTCAATGAGCCGATTAAACCATACTTAATTAATCTATCCAGCTTTTACACCTCATTCATATTAAGCTTAAGCTAGTCATTGCAATCCCACACTGCCTGCATTTACAATAGTTTGACCATTAGGGAGATATATGGTTCTTGGAATATGACTGTGCCCACAAATGATTATGGATTGCTTTATGCCGGTAATCTGGGACATTATACTCTCCGGCCTTCGAATCTCAACGCCTTTCTCCGTTACTTCTTCAAGCAAATAAATCTCATCCGGAAGCTGGGTTGTTATTTTTATCCCAGAATGCTCATAATCTCAATTTGGTAATTTCATCTTTAAAATCGGGAAAGGATTACCTTGTTCATCAGATTCAGTGCACTTATAGACTTCGAAGCCGATTGCACGCAATCCATACGTTGTTGCCGATATAGATTTCTTCGGCGTATTCGGCCATTGTCGTATTTCCGCTTTCATCTAATCCCATACGTTCCTGGGCAATCAGGGGATGAGAAGTAGCCATTAACGAAACATTCGGCCCGAAGCATACATTGTCGCCAATATAAATACGTGTGTCATCCATCACCATAAGATTGAAATTCGCAAAAAAGTTTTCTCCTATAAAGGTGTGACAACCGTAATTGAACTGGATAGGTCCCTGGAAATAATAAGTCTTGCCGATACCGCCGATAAATTCCTTGATAATCTTCGAAGCCGATATGTTCATAAAAACCTTTTGCTTTCGGGTTAGCCTGCGCCGCCGATATCGGCGATAAAGCCGTCAATATTTATAGCAAATTTATAAAATCACTTTTCTACCACAATTTTTTCATGTGATTTCCCGCTTACGATAGTACGATGTTTTTAATAGACTAAGCCCCTTGTCTGGATATTAGCAGTTTGAATTGGTTATTCTACTCAGTTATTTTGACTTATTCGCCTCATAGGCGCTCACTATTACATTGAAATCAGATGGTACTCCATGATCATCAATCCAAAACCCTACGATCTTATTCCCTTCAAGTATAATATCAATGTTTTCTTCTAAATTCTTTTCATTTTTAACGCTGTAGGTTATAAGCGTAACCGGTTTGCCTAAATAACTGGAAAAGTCCAAACCATTTTTCTTTGATACTTCATTCCTCTTTGTTAATAAGTCACCAATCTCAACGCCATTCTTTATATCGTTAAATGAACATGGGAGTTGAAGATCATAGTTTGCTCCGCTATTCACCTGGATCTCAAAACCTTGTTTTTTAACAAATTGTTCGGCTGTTTCATATTGAGTTAACGTCTTTGTTGCCGAAGCCGTATCGTTGGTACCATACTTCTCTTTCCAGTTCTTCCGCCACTGTTGAAAACTCAGTCCGTTTACTTCCTCTAATGTTTTCCCATCTAACGAATATAATGCTCCTAATAGATCCGCATTGGGGAAGGAGTAACCACCAATAACCTTACTTTCTGATAGCATGATAAATATGTTTGTACCATTACTTTGCTTATAGACTTTTTCTAATGGGTGATTTTTCACAGTGAATCCGTACACAATTATCTCTTTCGTAAAATATTTATCTGGTTCTTCCTTTTGTACACCCCATGCTTGTTGATATTGTCTAGTATCCGTTCCCCCATAAAGTCCGCTCTTTTCTAATGTGTATTTATCTACTTCTCCTATTCGAGAAGTAATCTCGTAACCTTGAGACTTCACATAATCTTCTGCTGTCTTTTCATCGCCAGTAACACCATTACTACAACCAACAGAAATTAGAAATATTAGGCCAATGACAATACATAATAGTTTTTTCAGAGACTCCGCCCCCCTGACTACTTCACAATTTGCGCAGCAACTTCTTCTTAACAAATGGTGTATTATACAAAAAATGGCATATTTTGTAAGCGGAGGTTAAACGATGAAAAACATTTTTAACAACATAATTTTGAATACACTTATTCTGGTTATCTTGAGCATTGTAGCCATTCTTACTAAAGAAATAGTCGCTTTTTGCATGCTAGGATTTGTCCTAATAATGTTATCTAATATTTACGATAAACTTGTGAAATTTTTAAGAAAACGAATAACAAATAAGCCACAAATCCAAGAAGCTAATTCTATAAATCAGAACTTAATTATTTTGGGGGCAGCAGTAAAAGAAGAAATCGTGGCAACGGCATCTTTCAGATACAATACCTGCGTGTTATCGTCTGTTGCAGAATACATGGCCTGTAATTCAGAATAGTTATCGAGCATACTCTGCTTTGCATCCACACGGTCATCCTCTAACGCAATTGCCTGAATCCGAATCCATTCGCCGCCATTCATGGCACAAATCTCCACTTTGGGATTTGCCATCATTTGTTTTGAAACATCCTTGACCTTGCCTGTCTGGATATAAAGCTTATCCTCAAAGATATTAACAGTTCCGAATGGGCGAACTCTTGGTTGGTCACCATCCACCGTTGCCAGATAATAGGTTCCACACTTCTTTAAAAAATCATAGACTTCCTGCATAATTATTTCCTCCGTTCATATTAAAATTGACTTTTCCAAGCATTAACAGTTGCATTGACATTCGATAGTGCAATTGCCTCATTTCACTTTCAGCGTCCGCAAGTACGCCTTAACCTCATCACCGACCCGGTAGCTCTCAATCGCTTTCTGAATTGCCTTGTTATGTGTCCACTTCTCCAAGCGGCTTTCCTGAATAACCGGCAACGCGGCATCATGCTGCTTGACTAGTGCCGTTGCGAAATACCATGCAATCATCATATTGATGTAGTACTCCTCTGAGCGTATGCCTGCTACAAGGTAAAGCATCTCCGGGTTAAACTCGTCATTCAGATAAAAGCTCATCAGCATTTCGATACCGAAGCGCACAGTGTAGGTCTGGTCGGATTTCAACCACACTTTTATCTTCTCGTACAACTCAGGCAGATGCTTTTTAAATACCTTCGGTGAAATCAGGTCGCAAGTTGCCCAGTTGTCAATGTGCGGCAGAAATGCTTCCACAGCAGCAATGGAAGCGTCATAATCCTTGATCGTTTCGATCAGGAAACCGTGCAGGTTATTTTCCTCATAATAAGTATGTGGCAGGATTTTGATAAACTCCAAAGCCTCCGGCGTTTTGGAAACCTCCCGGGCCAGCTTGCGCAGTTCCGGCGTGCGGACACCAATCACGGTTTCCGGGTTCACCGTCGGCATGAGTTTGCACGAAAACTCTCTGTACTTTAGATCTTGCAGTTCAAACAGCCTGGCTTGGACCGTTTCTTGTACGTTGCTCATCATTCCGCTTCTTTCTTTTAACTCCGAATAAGTTTGGGGCAGATCCCGAATGGCTTATATTCGGGCACTTGTGTTATGAGCCTAATCGAAATTTGGATAACGGGAGGTTTTTCAATGTTGACAACAATCCCGTCCCCCCTGTCAATTCTCTGCCGGGGGGAGACAGATAATTATTCTTACTTCAGCCTCCATTGCAAACTCAATACCTAGGCGATCTGTTTTGCTCCTGGTAGAACTCCTCCACACTGATCTCCTTCATCCGCTGGTTAAATTTCATCCACCGTTCCTTTATTTGGATGTCAATCTTTTTGTCGCAGGGGAATTCCTCACACTGGAAGCAGAAATCCACTCCCTTTTCCCGGGTGCATGTACCTGCAACGCACTCGATAGGGCAGAGTACATTATTTCCCCGGCACCCGCTGCAAGCAGCCTGGGCGAATGACTGCAATACTTCTTCAAACTGGGGGTAGCCGGCAAACACCGGATTGATATCCGATTTCACTCTGGCTACACGAGTGTAACCGCTTAAAAGTTCAACCAACCTGGCACTAAGTTCCTTGATCTCCCCGCTGACGTAATCGGCGCAACGGGAGCAGTCCAGCCCGCACGGAGCAAGCCGAGCCGCCGTTTCTTTACCGTCCATGCCCCTACCTCCTAAAAATCAGATATAACCGGACATTAATACTATCGGTAATTTTAGGCCTTGGATGAGTTTTTACGCATATACATAAACTGCAAATCCTTAGCAACTTGTTCGGTTTTGTATTCTTTATAACCAAGCTTTTGATAAAGGGCTAGATTCTTTTCACTGCGATGGCCGGTAAAAAGTTCGAATCTGATTCCTTCAAAGCATTTTTCAATGGCACTCATGAGTTTTTTCCCTATGCCACGGTTTGAGTAATTAGGATCTACAATCACAGATCCCATCCTTTTCATAGGCTCTGACTGATCCTACAATTTTTCGGTCCTCAACAACTTTTAAAATAATTGAGCGTTTGGCCTCATCCCGAAGTTCTTCTATTGTTTGCATAAGGGGAGGTATTTTATAATCATTGTAGATGGCTGCTTCGCTTTTATAGGCCAATTTCTGAAGACTCAGGATGTCTTCCAGATCACCCTTAGAGGCAATATCCACTGATGGAAAATCATAATTAAGCCCCGAAGATATTAAATATTTCTCTGTCCGTGGACAAACCAGCATGCATAAACCGCAGTGTGTATCACCCGGTGAAACATGCCAGGTTCTCTCGATAGCTTTATTTCTGCATGCCAGAAAATCGTAAAATGTTTCCCGTTCCAAACCAACCGACCATAAATCACCCGATAGTGCTTCAGCCGGGCAGTTCCTAACACAACTGTCACAGGTCCCGCAATGCGAATCATTAATTGGACCGGAAACCTCCAGAGGGGCATCGGTAAACACTGATGAAATCCTGACCGCCGAGCCATACTTTTGTGTCACCAATAACGCGCACTTTCCAATCCAGCCAAGACCAGCCCTGGTAGCCACTGTCTTATTGGGCAGGGAAGTGGAGTGATCATTATAATCTACGTTAACATTTGCTCTTATATTCGGTAACGCATTGAATCCATGATCGCGGATTATTTCTGCCGCCTTGATATCCAGGCTGTCCAGCAATTTGTTAAGCCTGCAATACTCATCATAATATTGCTGTGTAGGTCCATTTCCAAGGCTGTTAACTATTGCCGGATTTATAGTCACAGCAATAGAAATGCCATAATCAAACCCATCTCTTTGATTAAGGGGCAGGCTGCTCAGGTCGGCAAAACCAACCAACGATGCTCCTAAGCCGGTTAATACAGTTATTAATTGTTCAGATAATTCTTTCAAGTATGTATCCTCTTATAATACGGAGTGTTTGTCCGTCATTCAGGATGCTCAAGCAAAATACGCAAGTATTATTGCTATTCCAATCTAATCCTTGGTGTTTGTCAACTGCTGATTATTAGCCTAATGGGCAGAACCCAATATCTATAACGAGAAGCCCCAAATTGCCGACACCCAATCGTTCAATCGTTTTATCAGCTAATGTCAATATCAGGCATGACCCCAAGTTCCCACAAGTTCCAAGTCCCCTTAAATATGGATTGGAAGTCTAAAGAGATTTAATTAGCATATGAATTTACTTGCTGCTGCTATCTTTTAACTTCCATAAGAAGTAAAAATCATTTTCACGCAATGTAGATTTTTTGTTGGTTAAATTATTCATCACATTAATACCAGCGCTTGTCACAACGGAAGCTCCGCCTATTGCGGCCAAAATCTCTGGTGCATTAGGAGGGATAATTCCGGTATATACGCCTGCTGAAATAACGCTTCCTACCATAACGATAGATGAAAATGTTTTTTTAAACATTCCGCTCCTAAGATTATGTAACCGCTCATCCAATTGCTGAAAAGCAGGATAGATAATATCGTCATAAATTTCTCTAACTTGTACCGAATTTTCAGCATTGTAATGCTCTTGCACAGCTTTATTCAAAGCAATGCGGTATTTGTTGAATGAATCCCCTTCTATTTCACGAAGCTTTAGTATCGTACTTGTTGGAGCATCTGATATTATTGGAAGGTCATAAAGTGGCAAATTATCGATTTGGGAAATATTTTGAGTATATTTTTTATTGGGTTTAGTCATTTCCAAGAAAATTCCGTCTGATGGTTTTGAAGTAATAAATTTAGAATCTAAATTTTTGCAACAAAGACTGTATAGGCAAACTTCACTAAACTCGTCATAAACTATTTCATGAACAACTGCTTTTTTAAATTTTTGATTTTTAATTGTCGTATTTGATTTTCGTTCACTTTTAGGTAGTAATTCTAAAATATCTCCAACAAAATTAACAGATTCTGTGTGGAGTGGAAAAAATTCATCCATATTCTCAAATGATACGTTTACACTGTTTAGTTTTGGATCGTATTCTTCCAGCGTCAATTTCGCCTTGTTTAGATAGTATTGTTCAAGTGTAGACAAATCCACCGGATAAGGAAGATCTAATAATTTTTTTTGAAAACAATCCAGACAAAAATTCTTTTGAGTAGGGGCGATCTGTACAATACCGAAATTTATTAAATCGGCATAAGTAGTAATTATTGTAAAATCACACCATAACATATATCGAAAATTATATTCATGGTCATATATATCATCAATATCTGTATCAAAATGGATTGATGTTAAAAATTTCAACGTTAAATATACATTATCTGCATATAATCCGCTAAAAATCGAAAAATTTCTTGCTCGCCCTATTTTACAATTTACTTCTGAGCAACCACCAACCCCCGATAATTCTCCTGACGGTACAAATGAAAACGGAGTATATTCTTTATATATAAACGTTCTATCTATTATAGTTCGCACTTGAATTGCAACATCAATTAGTGTCTGCAATTTTGATTCCCAAATATAATTTTCCAAATTTTCATATGATAGAATATCTAAATCGTCAAAATATGATATAAGTTCATTCATTATCGGATGCTCCTCTTTATTTATCAATTTATATTATCTTCAATAACAGGTGATAGTCCCATTATTAGCCTAATCAAAAGGATTAGCCAACTTCCACTAATAGACATTAGTTACCGCTATACCACAATGTCCTGCTCCTGGCCGGTTACACGAAGCGCCAAAATACCTTACAATATACCTTTTTAAGCATAGGCCTAATTTAATCCTCAAACAACCATATTTTACCTCCTTGTTTCCCCTCGGTTTGACAAATTGCGACAGCATTGAGCGATCAATTTTAATGATAAAAACGGGCCAAAATCAAGTTATATTGATTCTGGCCCGTTCAGTTTTTGCTTTGACAAGATTTATTCAATCCTGTGAGCTATTCTACCCACTCTCCATCGTAAGGAATACTTATTTGCCCAGTAAGTGAATGTTCCGCAACAGATTCTTTTAATTCCTTCCTCGATAATGAACAATGGTTCCATGCTTCCAGATGAATAGCGATTATTTTTGATTCTGGAGCGTGTTTGCAGACATTAATGATATCTTCCTTGGTCATAGTAATCGGATCACCGCTACTGAATTGGGCGGCTCCCGCAAAACAAACCACTATCTGGGGGCGGTATTTTTCTAATGCGTTTTGGACTTCGGGACACCAGATAGTATCCCCAGTAATATAGAGGGAGGGTTCACCATTTGATTCGAGCACAAATCCGGAAACTGGCCCCATTTTTTGGCCAATGTTACCGGTACCGTGTCGGCCTTCGGTTCTGCTGATGGTAATGTCATTCCATTCATAGGATTGATCAATGATTTGAACATTGGTAAAGCCGGCTTCTCGAATTTTCTCCTCATCCGGAGCCTGGCAAAACAGCTGGGTACTATGCGGCAATAATTGCATAGCCGCCTCGTCGAAGTGATCACGATGAGTATGGGAAACTATAATTGCATCAGCATTTATTAAAGTGGAAGCACCAATCGCTAAATTCACCAAGGGATTATCAGAAGTATTGGCAACGCCGGGAACAGCTGGCATTGTCCTAGCCTCACTCAGCATCGGGTCCAGCAAAATCCGTTGGCCATTGATTTCAATAAGAATTGTTGCATGACGGATTAGTTGAATTTTCATTTCTTATACCTCCATCCGATGTAATATACTTATTATTACACAGACCCTAATTGCTTAGAGTGCGAGTTGAGGCGTTTTGACTTTTCTTATGAAAGGATTTTAAGGACAATGCTTGACGAGACCGATTTACGAATCATCTCCATATTAATGGGCAATGCCAGGATGCAATGGCGGGAAATTGGCGAGCAAGTCCATTTAACCGGTCAGGCAGTAGCCAACCGTATTCGTAGAATGGAAGAGTTAGGGATTATAGAGGGATATACCGTAAGAATTAACGAAAGTTTACTGGGGAAATCAATCCTCGCTTATGTGACAGTATATATGAAGACTACTGATCACCGTGGATTTCAGCAGTACATAAATCAAAACGAGTTCATTACGGAAGCCAATCAGATTAGCGGAGAGGGTTGTTATCTATTAAAGGTTAATGCCTCATCTCAGGATAACCTATTAGAATTTCTAAATGATATTTTGAAATATGGCAACTATCGCGTTAATCTATCGATTGGAAAAATAAAGGGATAATAAAATGTCATAGGCCAATGATCACATTATTATGTTTAGTTTCTGTTATAATCCTGTCAGACCTCAGTCATTTTTGGAATAATTAGGAGAAGTTTTGATGATTAGGTTTACGCAATTTAACTGCGATTTTATACTCAGCAAGCCTAAACAAGGTTATTATGAATAAAGGCAAAGTATGCTTACTACTAACGTTCTTTCTCTTTCTAGGGTTGATTATAATTAAAGCTCCAAACTCGCTAAGCTCGACTTTGCGCCATGGAATGAGCGGCAATTTGACTCGGTATGCTGTAATAACAGCAACTAATTTTTCTGCTGCTTTCTTGATGGGTTTAATGAATTGGTTTTTTGCCCGAGTTATTTCCAAAGAGCCCTTGAAAGATATTGGTTGGTCATTATCAGAATCACCGGTACGTCTGTTCTTAATCGGATTTGCATTGACTGCTGTCATTGCTGGATTAACCATTTCAATTTCTATAGCCCAATTTGCTATATCCTATAAACTGAACACACCATTTATGGTAACCGCCGGACTTATAACTCTGGCTGTTTTCAGTGGCTTATTTCAGTGCGCGGCGGAGGAATTATGGATGCGCTCGTGGTTTCTCAGTAATTTTGCTCTTTTGATCGGCAGCAAGAACGCAATAATATTTACTGGCCTCATCTTTGGCCTTATGCATTTCCTGAATCCCGCTTATAGCTGGCTGGGAGCACTAAACGCCGCTCTGGCCGGTATCATGTTTTCAGCAGGATTTTTAAAGACTCGTTCGATAGTTATTCCCATAGGATTGCATTATGGATGGAATTTGGTGATGGGATTATCTTTCAACCGGCAAATATTTAGATTATCCAGCCCTCTATTAACCAATATCAATCAATTCACGGCTGCCGAAGGTACCTGGTGGGGTGCCTTATTGGTTTTAGTTGTTACTCTTTTTGTTGCGTCCAGCTACTCAGACCGACTTTTCAGTCGCCCCTTCTTAATAAAAAATTTTAAATAACACCGCTTATTCTTTCAACAAACTTACGCGCACCTTGATACCAGCCTCATGTTCTTCAACGGATGTCAAAATCAGTAATGTCGATATAACTCTCGATCCTTCAAGCGCGCATTCAATGCATGAATTCTAAATACTGTTTAGTGGTATAATTCAATATAATTGTTGCAGGAAGAAGGTGAGCCAATGGACAAGGAAATTATTTTCATGGTTGAAGAAGCTCCCGAGGGTGGTTACGTAGCCCGGGCTCTAGGTCATTCCATCTTCACCGAAAGTGACACATTGGAGGCCATTAGAGAGGAAATAAAGGATGCCGTCCGCTGCCATTTTGATGAAGGCCAAATACCTGCCATAGTCCGGTTGCATTTTGTTAAAGAAGAAGTTGTTGCTATATGAGAATACCCCGCGATATTGACAGCAATAACCTGACCCACATTCTGGCCAGATATGGTTATGAAGTAACCCGGCAAACCGGTAGTCACATTCGTTTGACCTCAACATTTTGTGGCGAAGAACACCACGTGACAGTTCCAGCTCATAATCCTCTCAGAGTAGGAACACTTAGCTCAATATTGGGGGACGTCGCAAACTATTTGAGCGTAAGTAAGGATGAAATAATAAGAGAACTCTTTAGTTAAAGACTACTCAGGCCTTTTGATGGTGAAAAAACAGGGAATATTCATCCTGGCGAAATATTATTAGAAGATTTTTAAAAACCTTTGGGTATCATACCTTATAAGCTAAGATAAGATACCTTTATGCCACAAACAAGGATATCGGAGATTATTAAATGGGAACGGTCGATAAGTTGTAATACGGTTGGTCACTTCCCGGAAGGGGGTGATGCCTGTGGTTACATGGACTGAAATTTTTGGTTTTGGTCTGTTGATCGTGGGGATAATTTCCTTATGTTTAACCCACAAGAAATAAAACGACCGCCTCTGAGTAAGGCGGTCTAAAAACACTCCAAGGACCTACCGCCGTACCAAAAGCGGCAACTCCCTTATTAGCTTAATGTTAGCATATGGAATACTATTCGTCAAAATCAACCGGGGATAATCTATGACACATATTATTGTTACAATCAGCGCAGCTCTATGCTATAACGGATCCCATCGAGAATCTCATCTTCCAATGGTACCTCAATAGTCAAACCGTCACTGGTAAAACCAAGTTTTTCATAAAACTGAATGGCCCTTTTATTTCCTTTGAAAACCCAAAGAAATGCCTGCTTAAAGCCTCGTTCTTTCAATTTCATCATGGAAAACATCATAAGTTCGTAGCCTTGTCTTTGCGACCAGTACCTGGGCAAAACATATAAAGCAACGATTTCGGCATAATCTTGAATCGATTCATCTTTTGGTTTTCCATAAGTAATACAGGCCGTGGCTTCTTCAACTTCAAAAAACAATGCTGTTTCGAAGCGCCGGGTCTGCATATTCTCTGTAAATAAGGGCACCCAGTGGTCCTCGGGTATATTATCCAAATATTGCTCCGAAACAAGACCTATGTATGCTGATTTCCAGCTTCTTGCATGAATTATGCTGATGGTTTGCACATCATCGATAGTAGCAATTCTTATTTGGCTCATCTTGGGCCACTCCTCTTAAGCTTTTTATCAGTCCAGTTCCACTTTTAATAATTCCGGATCATGAACATCATTTGAAGCATAATAAACAGCTTAACGAAACACAAAAAGCACACAGCGATCTACAACCTATACCTTTATTTCAATAATCTATAATGACTGAAACAGAGGCCAGAAGAAGCGCTTCATACTTGTTCTCGCTGTCATTGATATAAGTCCTGGTCAGCATAATATGTCCCAGCAATTTACCATTTTCTTCAGCAACCAATGCCAGTTCGGGGATAATTGTATTTAAGCTTCCGGTATAAAAATAACATTACAATTGCTTCCATTATTAAAACCAATGAGTAAATAAAGAAGCCGATAGTACCACCAGACATTTCTCCAAGTTTTCCAACTAACGGGGGGCCGAAGAAAAATCCAATTCCCCAGAATAAATAATATGCCCCGGAAATAGTTCCTTTCAGCGTATTTGGTACAATTTCATTTAAAAAGGCCATGGATGACAAATAAAATACGCCCAGTCCGAAACTTGCAAGGGTTAATACGGCAAGTATACAGGGTTGATCTAATCCTGGGAATACAAACATTCCCGCAGCAGCTATTATCAATCCAAGTATCATAAATATTTCCCGTCCCATTTTGTCTGACAGACCACCAGTCAATATTTGAGATAGACTTATAGCTAAATAAAACAAAGAAAAGAACACTCCCACCGATGTTTGACTCATATGTTTAATACTCAGCAAAAATGCCGGGATAGTAGTCAATAATATCCCGTATCCGACTCCATACAATGCAATTCCTAAGAGTACTATAAAGGTTTTACAGTTGGCAGCCAGTTCAATAATATTTTTACCGCTATACCCCAATGTCCTGCTCCTGGCCGGTTATACGAAGCGCCAAAATACCTTGCAATATACCTTTTTAAGCATAGGCCTAATTTAATCCTCAAACAACCATATTTTACCTCCTTGTTTCCCCTCGGTTTGACAAATTGCGACAGCATTATGAGATCGTCTTTAATGATATAAAACGGACCAGAATCAATATAATTTGATCCTGGCCCGTCGAATTCTTTATTTGATACTATTTATTTAACCCTGCGGGCTATCCTACCCACTCTCCATCATTAGGAATGATCGCTTGTTCATTAAGGGAATGTTCCGTAACATATTCTTTTAATTCCTTTCTCGATAACAAACAATGGTTCCATGCTTCCAGATGAATAGCGATGATTTTTGATTCAAAATCCGTTTGCCATTGATATCAATAAGAATTGTTGCATGTCGAATTAGTTGAATTTTCATTACTTATGCCTCCATACGATGTAATATACTTATTATTACACAGACCCTAATTGCTTTGAGTGCGAGTTGAAGCGGTTTGACTTTTCTTATGAAAGGATTTTAAGGACAATGCTTGACGAGAGCGATTTACGAATCATCACATTATTAATGAGCAATGCCAGGATGCAATGGCGAGAAAGAAGCTAAACAAGGCTATTATGAATAAAGGCAAAGTATGCTTACTACTAACATTCTTTCTCTTTCTAGGGTTGATTATAATTGAAGCTCCCAACTCGCTAAGCTCGACTTTGCGTCATGGAATGAGCAGCGATTTGAATCGGTATGCTGTAATAACAGCAACTAATTTTTCTGCTGCTTTCTTGATGGGTTTAATGGATTGGTTTTTAGTAGCAGAAAGATTGATTCGCGACATTATTACGATAATAAATAGCTGTAATTATCACTACCTATTTTGAAAATATTAATACAGTATCTTTTGCCTTTGGGGCTACTAAAAACTTATGTAAGGTAGTGTAGATGATGTCCAGACGAAAAAGGATTATAAAATTTATTGAGGTCGACTCTATTCGAGACCTGCAAATCGTAGCGGGGAATGATGTGGTGAATATTTTTCCCAGGCACATACACGAAAAATTCTGCATCGGCACCATAGTTAAAGGGCAGGCCATACTCGAATGTAATAATAGAACCTATCTTTTGTCGGGAGGAAATATATATTTTTTGAATGCAGGTGAGGCCCACCAAATAAAACCAGCCGGTGAGGAAGGATTCGACCATGTGGTATTCTGTTTTGGTTATGAATTCCTAAAGAATTATTTTGGACCGGATAAAATGGCCTTATTCAGATTTAATACCACCGTTATAGATGATAATGCCAGCAGCAGCCGGTTTATCGATTTTTGCCGGCGGGTTATCAATAAGAATACGGAGACTAATCTGGAATATGAATTACTGGGTTTATTATCAGAGATATACGAGTTTTGTTCATTCGCTGAATTGGACGAAGGTGATAATAAAACCAGCCCTGAAAATATTCTAAAGGCCTCTGCCTATATTAAAGAGAACTGCCGAAAGAACCTGAGTTTAGATGAACTGGCCGCTTATGCGGCCCTGAGTAAGTTCCATTTCTCCCGGGTTTTTAAAGATGTGATAGGGATATCACCCTACGAATTTCAGATTCAGGCCAGGCTGAAACTGGCCAGAGATATGCTGTTAAGAAGGCACCCGATAGCGGATGTGGCGCTATCGCTCGGATTTAGCGACCAGAGTCATTTCAGCCGTTTCTTTAAAAGAGACACCGGGCTTACTCCCGCCGTGTACATGAAAATGAATATCAAGGTATAGGCCTATTGGGGGGGCCTACACCTTGATAAGCATAAATTATTATATTAGTGCCGGGGCGAATTTAACCAGAAGGAAAAGGCCCTTATCTCCAGCCGTGACTTTATGAGATGTATCGGCCGGAATAACTGTTACCGTACCCGACTTATAGTTTATGGTGCGGTCTGCAAGCAGGCAAATCCCGTCTCCTTCTATTACTTCATGAATCTCCAATTTTCCATTATGAACATGGGTATCTAGGATAGACCCTGGGGTTACCTTGACCAGGTGACAGCTCAGCAACCCGTTGGTATCATCACCTCTAACCAGATGTTTTAAATACACCCCTTTAAACAGGTTATGTTCATTCCAGACCAGCGTATTTATCCTTGTTTCGCCGAGCGACCCACCTACAATCCCGGCCTCAAACATATCTGAGATTTTTTCAGTCAGCATGAGAAATCATCACCTTTCCTTTATTTTCAGATACATTCTAAAATATTTTGCATTTTTGATTATTGGATTATATTGCTGTTATAAGCCTGAGTAAGTGAAAATAAGGGTAATAGAAGACCACGTATCTTTCCGGCCAGGTGCTGGTGTAAGATAGTTCAGGTTTGGTGAAGGTATTATTTCCAGTGGGGGATAGCCGGTTGCTACATATCAATCTTGAAATCTTTGTTGGTAAAGTGATGAAAATTATGAGGAAAACCAAATTCCCTGAACTTCTCATAACCTATTTATTATCAAGTTGTTCGTTTCTTGGCCTTTTTTTCCTCATACATTAATTGATCGATTTGGTTGAGGAAAGCTTCTGCGGTCATTGTATTAATGCCGGAATAGATGGCATATCCCATGCTAATATCGATTTGATAAGGGGTGATTTTTGTTTCATTGAATTGGGTGATATTCTTGCGGATTCTCTCAATTGCTTTATCCAGATCGGAGGGGCCATCCACCTCCAGTATGATAATGAATTCATCACCGGCATACCTGGCTATAAAATCTCTTTCCCGGAAGCTTTTCCTGAGAATATCCGCTATGGATTCCAGAGCCTGGTCTCCTGCTGCATGCCCATGTTGATCATTAATCTTTTTGAAATCGTCGATATCCATCATGATTCCAGCTATATTTTTATGGCCGGAATTATTGTTGATCCTGTAGCGTAAATAGTTGTCCAATTCTCCGCGGTTATAAACCTTGGTCAGATAATCCCGGGATAATTTTTCATTTTGAATATTAAGATAGATAATCAGCATGGAAATTACCATAGCGGGCCAGATTAAGGATGTTCCCAAGAAAGCAGCCTGCAGTATTCCTCCGATTGTCGGCGGTATTGCAAAAACAAGAAGTGATGGAAAACTGCTTTTAGGAATTCGGTTTTTCTCTTTCAGAATCTGGATAAAGGTGAAAGCAAGATAGAAGTAGCAGATAACGAATAATAGCGGAAACAGCGTTCCTCTATGATAGATGTTTCCTGCATCCAAATAAAAATAATACCCTTTAAAAATGCTCAAAATAGAGACTAGTATAGAAACCAATGTGGGGAGTAATATGATCCGGAGTATCTTTTGTAGATGGGCCTTGTCATCAAAAATATAATAATCCACATAGAGTGACCATCCCAGGCATACTAGCGGATTGAATATGTAATACAATGCTATGATGAACAGATTAATCTCTCTAATCCCATCTCCATTAACACCATCCAGAATATACATCAACGAATCCGTCACCAGCAGCAGGATATTTGCAGATACAAGGAACGAAAATAACTTGTAATTTAATTTATCCCAATTGTTATGTCTGTTAGAATTTACAAAAATGATGATTAAAACAATTATGGAGAATATATCGATATCGCTTTTAAGAAATTGTTCCATTTTATAAACCTCGGTCCACTATATTGCTTATAATGAGTACTATAAAACGAAAAAAACCAGTCAACCTGGCTTTTCTTGCATTACCTTTCAGGTTTCAATGTTTAACCCTTACTGGGTTATTGATAACACCGATATATATTAAATTATAACATATTATGTTTATTTTCTTGTTCGAATTCGGGTAATTTCAAAGAAGAGTAACCAGAAATACGGGACGCTATTTTCTTTAAAAAATGGCAGAAATGCGAAGCTGAGTCAGTTTTGTTGGAAATGAAATCACGTGATGGAATAGGGGGGATTTCCAGCCGGGCTTTTGTTATAGTTAAGTTATGATTATAAGGGCCGGCTTTTTTGTGGGCGCCAACCAGGGGGAATGTGTGCGCTCTGCCTGAAAGCCTAAAGGAGAGAAAATATTATGATATTTTTTAGGGAAACATCCATAGGGAAGATTGGTATAGCGGAAAAAGATGGGTATATAAGCCACTTGTATCTACTTGGCGATAAGGTTCCTGAGGATATGGAGTTAATCGAAACACCTCTAATAAGACGGGCCTTCGAGCAAATTGAGCTTTATCTTAGCGGTCAGTTAAAAGAATTTAGCCTGCCGCTGATGCCGGAGGGAACGGCCTTTATGAAAAGCGTATGGCAGAAGCTGCTTGATGTTCCCTACGGACAAACGGCCAGCTATAAGGACATTGCCATAGCCGTAGGAAATCCCAAGGGCGTTCGTGCTGTGGGACAGGCCAATAATAGAAACCCTATCCCGATTATTATTCCCTGCCACCGGATAATAGGCTCAAATGGTGATCTGGTAGGCTATGGCGGGGGATTGGATATGAAGAAAAGACTGTTGGGTTTGGAAGGATATAGAGGCAAGGGGATGGACTCAGTTCAAAGGGGGAAATTCAATGCTTAATATAGGCTGTCATTTATCAACCTCAAAAGGCTTCAAGCATATGGGGGAAGAGGCGTTAAGCCTGGGAGCGAATACATTTCAGTTTTTCACCCGCAATCCGCGCGGGAGTAAGGTAAAGAAGATGGATGAGAAGGATGCTGCGGCCTTGATGGCTTTGACCAAGGAACATCAATTTGCACCGCTATTGGGGCACGCACCTTACACGCTTAATGCCTGTGCCTCTGATCCGCATATTAGGGATTTCGCCCATATGGTTATTAAGGACGACCTGGTTAATATGGAGTATTTGCCTAACAATCATTACACCTTCCATCCCGGCAGTCATGTGGGACAGGGGGTGGAAATTGGCATAGACTTGATCGTGCAGCTGCTGAATCAGGCCTTGCGCCCGGAACAGACGACCCTGGTGCTATTGGAAACGATGTCGGGCAAGGGCAGTGAGGTGGGCAGCAGCTTCGAGGAGATAAGTCAAATCCTTAGCAGGGTAGATTTAGTTGATAAGATGGGGGTGTGCCTGGATACATGCCATATTTATTCGGCCGGTTATGACATTGTAAACGACCTGGACGGGGTGTTGGAGCAATTTGATAAGATCATCGGCCTGGATAAGTTGAAGGCCATTCATTTGAACGACAGTATGATGCCTCATGACAGCCGCAAGGATCGCCACGCCAAAATAGGGCAGGGAACCTTAGGCATGAAAGCCATTACGAATATTATTAACCATCCCCGGCTGCGGCACCTGCCATTCTGTTTGGAGACTCCCAACGAATTACCCGGCTATGCCGAGGAAATAAAGCTACTAAAGGCGGTCTATATAGAATAGTGGGAGTATCAAGGGAACAGGTACAATAACGAACTTGCGAGGCACAGGCCATATCCGTGCGTGGGTTAAAATCAAGAGAATTCGTTGTCACGGGAAACCGTATCCCCAGCCTGCGATGCGTTCAGCCCGGCGCTGCCCATCATGATAATGAAGACCAAAGCTATAATGATAAAAAGAAGTGAATAATGAAAAACGGTGGTTATAGAGTTGGCAAGGATACCGCTCATGGTATTTAAAGCTTCAGGGGAAAACTGATCCCGGACTACCGGCTGGAGCAAAACGCGGGCGTCCTGACTCATTTTTGCCAGATCCGGGCCTTGAAATGCCCGGTTAAGACTCTGCCTCATTATGAAGTTCTGAAGTGCGCCCAAAATGCTTATTCCCAGAGTCATTCCCAGAGTTTGCGAAAAGGACAAGGTGGAATTGGCCGAAGCCCTCTGCCGGTATTCCAGTCCGTGGTTGGAAGCCATGCTAAGCACTGACCAGGAGAATCCCATGCCCAGGCCGGTTATGATCATAAGCATGGTCAACAGCCAGCGAGGACTGCTGACATTAAGAGTTCCCAGAGAAAGAATCCCGGAGAAAAACAGCAGGCAGGAAATGAGCATCAATCTGCGGTAGGAGGTCCCAATGGCCTTTCGTCCTGCGAATTGACTGCCGGCTACCGAAGCCAGCATCATCGGAGCCAGAACCCCGCCGGCGCTGGTGGCGGTCCCGCCAAACACTCCCTGGACATAGATAGGTATATAGATAGCGACAGGTATATAGACGGCGCAATAAAAGAAGCCCACACCCTGACTGGCGGCGAACAAGCGCCCTCGAAAGAGTTCCAGGGGCAGAACCGGATTAGCACTGCGGCGTTCCTGATAAATAAAAAGAGCCATGAAAAGAATAAATGAGATTAATAAGCCGTCAACGGGCAGTGAAGACGGGTCTTGGCTCCCTCCCGCCCTTTGCAGGAATGCCATGAGGCTGACTATGGAGGTAATCAGGAATAAGGCTCCGGGCCAGTCCAGATCCTGCCCAAGGTGTTGGGTATCCTCGTGGTAGAACCTGAGCAAGAGTATGAAAGACACGAGTCCCAGGGGGACATTTATATAGAAAATCCAGCGCCAGCCGACATAATCAGTAAGATAAGCCCCTAGAATAGGCCCTAAGATGCTTGATAATCCAAAAACCGCTCCGAACAATCCCGCTATTTTCCCCCGCTCGGCCTGTGGCACTACATCAAAGATTATGGTATAGGCAAGAGGCACCAGAGCTCCGGCTCCCATTCCCTGCAAAGCCCTATAGAGATAAAGCTGCACCATAGTATGGGCATTGGCGCAGAGCAGCGATCCGCCCATGAACAAGCACAATCCCGCCAGATAGAACGGCTTTCTGCCATAGATATCGGCCAGTTTGCCATAAATGAGCATCCCTGCCAGTTCGGTGGTCATGTAGGCAGAGGCTACCAGGGTGAACTTATCCATCCCCCCCAGTTCCCCGATAATAGTGCCCATGGCTGTGACTACGATGGTATTGTCCATGGCAGCCATCAAAATGCCGGCCAGCAATCCCGCTAGTATCAACTTCCTGTTTGAATCTTGCATCGTTTTCTCATCCTCTCAAGCCTGGCTGTTTGATCACCGGAATCTGCACTTCAGTAAAAATTTGAGCATGGTCGGTCGCCTCATCGTCCGGGACCAGGTAGACTTCGCGGCAAAAACCGGATATTTGATAGTCGTTAGCGGCTATCCATTGCATAAGTGCTTCATAAGCCGATGAGATCGAGGTGTAGAGGCCCTGGTGGATAACACAGGCCATTTGTTCCACTCCGGGAACCTGGGAAAAGCCGCTAAGGTTCGTCGCTATGACCGGTATGACCGCTTCAATATCAATATCGCTTACCCGGTATTCCCGGTTATGGTATATGGAAAAAGCGGGACCGTTCGGTTTGGCATGGGCTTTGCGGCAGGCAGCGCGGGCTTGCTGAAATAGCGCCCCCACCGATATGTAATTAGGTAGGATTTGCCTTAGCGAGAAGGCGGTTTGCGGAGCCACGGACTTCAGAACTACATCATATGCCGGGATGGAACCACCGTCCCCCCTTGCAATTAAATCCATGCGGGCCTCAATGCGAGTGAGTTTTTCCTGCTCTGATCGTATCTGCTGCAGAACCTGGGTCCGCCTGCTTTCCAACATTTCTTTCAGTTGGGTGGGACTTAATTCACCATCAAGCATCAAAGCGATTTGCTCCAGTGAGAAGCCCAGGTCTTTTAGTACGAGAATGCGGTTCAAACGCGGCATTTGTTCGATCATATAGTAGCGATAGCCGGTAAGCTCATCCACATACAGAGGCTTGAATAAGTCCAGTTCGTCATAGTGATGAAGGGCCTTTATGGACACCTGACTCAGCTTGGAAAAATCCCCGATTCTAAACATCGCTTACCTCCACATGGTTTATTTTGAAGTTCCATATAAAGCTTAAACTCTTCCCCAAGGGAAGAGTCAAGCGATCGATTTAGATTTTGTGTCATTTTACGGCTGGCACGTTTAGCAGGAATTCCACAGCCATATGTTCATGCCAGTAATTCGGTAAATGCAACTACAAACAAATCGACCGGTTGGTTTAATACCTTACTGAAATGAAGAAGAGATAAAAGAGGGAATCAAAAGGATGAAAACGTCATTTGAATGGTCGCCATATATTCAATATTATAGCCAAGGACTCGGAATGACCCATTTTATTCCCATGTTTAACGGGAAAGCGTATATGTCAAATAAGCTTTCTCATTGACCGGCTCAACCATATTCCGTTTTGCCAGATATTCGAGGTGCGCGATAGTCTCACCGGTGGCAAACCATTTCTGAAAACTGGGGAATTCCTCCCATGAATCATATGTCATGTCCCAATGCATATGACCGGCTATTTGGTAAGCATTCATGGACCCTGCTGTGAGGATATTCAGGATTTCATCTAATCTTTTCTTATGATGATGCTTTAGCTCAGCTATTCTCCCGCGATAGTCACGGATGAGTTCCCGGTGTCCGGGCAGGATAAGGCCGATATCCATAGCTTCCACCTTTTCCAGACTGGACAGGTATTGTCCCAGAGAGTCCTCCACCCCGGGCCAGGTGGTTATATTGGAGGAGATGTGGGCCAGTATGTGGTCGCCAGATATTAGAAATTTGTGTTTGGGTTCATACAGGCACATATGACCGGGGGAGTGTCCGGGGGTGGATGTACAAACCAGATGGTAGTTGCCTACTTCGAGGACTTCTCCATCCTGTACATAAGTAAATTTGAGGTTGGCTCCTGCAATGAAGTTGGTTATGGTTTCTCCCTGGTTAGTTATCATTTCCTCTGGGTAGCCATGCATGATAAAAGATTTGTTGACTTCAAGCCAGTAGGGGGGAGTCATGCAATTCCGCATTATATCTGCGTCGGTTCTGCTGCAATATACCTTTGAATCTTTGCTGGCCAGAGCATATACCAGCCCGGAGTGGTCTCCATGTACGTGAGTAATAAAAAAATCTACCTCTGACCAATCAACTCCCAGGTCTGCTACTCCCTGTAAAAGTGCTTCCTTGCATTCGGGCCAGTTGAAGCCGGTATCAATAAGCAGGTTTGTCCCCTTGCCTTTTATAAGATAGGAGTTTAGCATTCTGAGAGGGTTCCTGGGCAGGGGGATTTTTAGTTGGAAAATGCCGTGCAGGATCTCTTCAATCATAAAATGAATCCACTTCCTTTATAGCTTTGCGATGATGCTGCTAGGTTTCCCGCCATTTATAATGTTTGCATATAAAATATGGTATCAACTTTCATGATAGGAAAGCTTCCCGGCAAATCTTCTATAGATATTTGCGTAAATCCGTTTTTCCCGTAGAAACGATGTGCCGCTAAAAACTTTTCAGTTGTTCCTAGATAAATATTAGTAATTTTTATTTGATTAGCCCATTCTATAGCCTTTGACAGCAGCATTTTGGCAGTATTACATTTACTGCCCCTATAAGGGGCTTTTATAAACATTTTCCTTAGTGCAGCTTGGTTATAGCCAATGTCTAATAATGCAATAGTACCTACAACCTGATTATTACACAGGGTTATCCAGAAGTTCCCCACGCCATTTTGATAAAACCCGGCAATATTAGATAAATCGGGTTGGTCTTCTTTGCGAATTGGGATATTGAATTCATTTTGCTGAATATCGAGGATTAGACTAATGACTTCATCTCGATACTGATCAGAATACTCTTTTACATAGATCTCTTCTATAATGAATTCCCCCCAACACGCTTATAATCTAATCTTTGCTTTATCTGCCTTTGTGTTTGTCTTTTTTCTGCTGTTGCTTAAGCTCAAACATTCTCTTTTCCTCGGCTTGACGCATTTCCGTACTAATTTGCCGTCTTTCTTTTTTTCCTTCCTCTTGTTGAAGTTTCAAAGCCTGTTGAGCTTTGCTCCCAATTCCTTTTTGCGAGAGTTGCTTGTTGATCTGTCTTTGAACTCTTTTGGGGTTAATTTTTCTCTTAATTGCTTCTTCAACTTCAATAGGTGGGCTAAACTTTAAATTATAAAAATTCTTCAGCATGAAATCGTATATTTCATAGTCTTTAGGTTCTGCTCCGAAAACAATTCTCGCAACTTCCAAATTATCACCGTCTATCCTCTCGTATACGCCAACCCAGAACGGATCATCAAAAAAGACAGTAAACTTCGATTCGCCGCACATACAAAAACCTCCTGTCAATAAAACCTGCAAAGAATGGACAACCTCAGGAGGCAGGTTACTGACAGCGTTCTGCTGCGTCCGGACTACCAACCGGAACTGTGTTTTTATCTTTGTAGCTTGAGTATACTATTTTCCCAATTTATTGTCATCAACATGCGTTTTAAGTTAGACGGTTCCGAAATGCCATGCAAGTGAAGGGGGGGAAAAAGCCGTTTCGATCGGTTTGCAGCCAAAAACTACAATTGGGCAGGTAGATGCTGGAGAAACATCTGATTACAGTCAGAATTCTGCTTTAATGTAGCTATTGTATTGGCATTTGGTTTCGTATAGATGATGGGATAATCTTTCTCATCATATTTTTCCCGTATAGGAAATGCCAATTTTTCTTCATTTATAGAAAACTGAGCGTCAACCCCATCCTTGTTCCCACGAGCATCTAACCTTATCCAACGCTGTAATGATTTAATATAGACAGCATTTAGGGCATGTATGCAATAGCCTGTATCAGGTGTATCCCCCTTGGTAAGGCGTTGATAGCAAAAACCTGTAGGGATTCCCATGCTTCTTAAAAGCGCGGCTAATAAATTCGATTTTGCGTAGCAAATACCCTCTGCATAGTAAAGAACTTCTGATGCTTTGCACGTAACACGAGAGCTTTGTATGTCATTAGAATGGGCAACTCTATCACGAACAAATTCAAATGCTGTTCTTATCGTTTCAATTTCAGTCAATGAACAAGAGAATAATTCATTCACCTTCTTTATGATTAAAGGGTGACTGTAATCAACTACGTCAAGCTCAAGTAAATAGTCTTCAAGATATTGAGATTCACAACTCAATTTCACAGCGTTGCCCCCATTCGATTAACTACTAATGCAAAAATATGCATTGAGATGTATATATATACTAACATAGGCGCGATGAAAAATACAAATCATCAATAAATGTTATTGTTTTATCGAGATACGGGTTAGTACATCATTTATTAATTGACGTTCTTTCCATTATGGTTATTTGCTCGGTTTGAAGACTGGAAGGGTTATGTCCTTTCTTGTGATGAAGGCGAGTTCCACCGGCAGACCCGCCCTTACTTCATCAAGGGGGCAGTTGATCAGGTTGGAGGGCATCCTTACTCCTTCGGCCAATTCGATCAGCGCGTAGATATAGGGGGTTTGGCTCTGGAAATCAGGCAAAGCGCTGACATGTACAATGGTGTAGCTGTGTACTTGGCCTTTCCCGGTTACTTCTTTCCATTCCCAATTGGATTGCAGGCAGTGCGGGCATAGGGCGCGTGGGTAGAAGATATATTTATCACAGGTAGGGCAATATTGCAGGCAGAGCTTTCCGGCGGATATGTTTTGCCAGTAGGTATCTTTATAATCTGCCATATTTAGGCCCTCCCCAGAATCAGACAGCATTGCGTACTCATGACCCCGCCATTGCCATTTACCAGGGCCAGGCGGTTCTTCTTCACCTGACGGACTCCGGCTTCTCCGCGTAGTTGGCGGACGGCTTCGGTTACATGGGACATTCCTCCGGCAAACGAGGTCTGGCCACAGGAAAGCTGACCGCCGTGGGTGTTGCAGGGCAGACTGCCGTTGTAAGTGAGGTCGGTGTTCTCCACAAATTTGCCGCCCTCACCTTTGGGACAGAAACCGATGTCTTCCAGGCTGATCAATACCGTTATGGTATAACAGTCATACAGGGAAACCAGATCTATGTCTTTGGACTCCACTCCGGCCATCTGGAAAGCCCGCCGGGAGGCCAATTTTATCGGACTCTCGGTCAGACTGGGAGCGTAAGTTATGGAGTTGTGGGTGTAGGCCTCGCCAAAACCCCGCACGATAACGGGGGGGCGGTTATTATTCAAGGAAGAAGAACGGCTTACGATTACCGCCGCCGCGCCGCTGCATGGTCTTACGATTTCAAGCAGATGCAGGGGATCGACAATAAGGGGTGAAGCCAGGACATCCGCTACGGTAATGGCCGTCTTAAAAAGGGCGTCAGGATTGGCCATGGCGTTGATGCGCTGGTCGACCGCGATTTTGGCCAGTTGTTCGGAGGTGGTTCCGTATTTGTGCATATGGCGGCGGGCTATAAGGGCGTAGCCTGAGTTAAAACCCATGGGCCCGTAGGGCAGGTCATAATCGATTTCAGCCTGAGACATGACCGCCAGCTTGCCTTCAAGGGTGTTGAAGACCTGTTTATCCCAGATCCCGCCGCTGAGGCAGAGGCAGTTGTTACATATGCCCGCATCTACCAGCAAAGCGGCACGGGCAATCGTAGCCGCTGCACTGGCACCTCCCAGTTCCACCATGTTCATAAAGACCGGGGAGAGCTGCAGGTATTCAGCTACCTGTGAGGGCCACAGGAAATAGCTGTCCTCGCTGGGGGGAGTAACCAGCAGGCCATCAACATCTATATTTTGCAGACCGGCATCCCGAATGGCCAGCGCAGCCGCTTCCGCCATCAAATCCAGACTGCTTTTGCCGCCTGCATCCAGGGAGGGCCTTAGTTCACCGATACCGGTTATAGATGCTCGATCCGGCTGGAACATTATTTTTGTCTCCTTTCCGGCAAGGCGATTTAAAACGCTACTCGATCACTTCCAGCTTATAACCGGCAAGTTTTTCGATGTCTTCGGGATTTAGGGCATATTCCCGATCCAACTCTTTGCGGTCAACCGGTACTCCGCACAGGGGAGTGGAAAGATAGCGCAGGCCGTTGTCATTGACAATGGTCACGATCAGCTTTTTATCCGGGTATTTTTGGGCTACTTTGCGGGCGGCGGCGACATTACAGCCGGTAGAAATCCCACAGAATATGCCTTCCTTTTTCGCCATTTCCTGAGCGGTGGTTATACAGTCATCGGAACTTACCAGAACCACGCCGTCTACATACTGCAGGTCCAGGATTTCAGGAATCAGACCGTCGGCAATACCCTGAACCTTGTGTTTGCCTATTTTACCGCAGGCCAGTATAGGAGATTCGGCCGGTTCGGAGATGTATATCTTCATGGACGGGTTCATTTCTTTAAGATATTTGGCGGTCCCGGTGATGGTTCCGCCGGTTCCCTGACACATTATGAATACATCGAGCTTACCGCCGGTCTGTTCCCATATTTCCGGACCGGTATTGTAATAATGGGCATCAAGGTTATCCGGGCGGATGAACTGGCCGATTTCAAACACCTGTGCCCCGTACTTTTCTTTAATGCGGGCTACTTCTTCTAAAACCAGATCCACATCGGTCTCGGCTCCGGGTGTAAGAACCAGCTCCGCTCCATAAGCGACAATGGTTTTCTTGCGTTCTTCGCTCATGCCCTCAGGCATAACGATGATTACCTTGTAGCCTTTGCAGGCCCCGACCATACTGGTGGATATTCCGGTGTTGCCGGTAGTGCCTTCCAGGAGTATCATACCCGGTTTAAGATCTCCGCGCTGTTCCGCCTTCTGAACAATCTGATAAACGACTCTATCCTTCAGACTGCCGCTGGGGTTGGTATATTCCAGCTTAACGGCAATATCGGCCTTCACATCCGGAAAAATACGCTGCAAGTTAATAATAGGGGTCTTGCCTACGGCTTCCAGCACATTGTCCAATATCTGCGCATTTTTAGTCCAGTCCATTAATTAACCTCCCCAATATTATTACTGATAAACAGCCATAATCGATATGTGGTTTTGTCGGACCCATTTATAGCTGCCATTCCGAGCCGAATCGCAATGTACGTCTTAAAGTCCGACATTCCTTAGCGGGCATTTGATGTATAAAATCTGGTAGTTTGGCCATTTCTTCCTGATATAGTTTACCGAGTTCACTAAATATCCGTCCCCTCTGGGCGGATTCGCGCAGGCTTAGGCCGCGTTCTTTAAGAATGGCAGACCACCTGTTGTTGGTTTGTATTTCATAACTGCTCAATTCGTCAAAAAAGTCCCACCAATCCTGCATGCTGTCTTCCAACCACCAACCAATGCCGGGGCACACGAAGTGGCGGCAGATTGATTCCCGCGAGCTTTGGGACAGAAAACAACCGCCTTCCTTGCGGTGGAATTTGCAGCGGTAGCTATCCCCGTCGATCACATTGTTCACGGTTACGGAGGCATCCAATACGGTCAAATGCTCCAGAGAGAAAATGTGATCCAGAATATCAGGCTGGTTCAAATATAAATAGCCCAGGTCAGTCGGATAAAAAACCGGAGAATAGTATCCGCAGCATCCTTTATCATCCTGACGGGGACATTCAGCGCAGAGATCGACTTCTATATAACTGCGCAGTCCGCAATTATGGAATATAAGGGTAACGTCCTTTTCCATACGAGATCCTTTCTTAATCTATAAGACTGCTCTTAAATCAATCTAGATAAAAGATTAAAGCATTTTCTGGCTTGATTCAATCATTATCGGCAATTTCCATATTTAGTTGGCAATAATAAATGATATAATGATTAAATTAAATATTCATTGATATGCTGACTGATAGTGTCTTTGCACTCGCAATACCATAAAAATATCAATTATAGGAATTGAGAACATAGTGTAAAACACTTAATGAGTCAGTTTTCAATGTGTGACCGTTAAATATGTTGAACAAGGTGATATTGATGCAGCAATTAAAATCCCTGGGCATCTTAGGAGGGACGTTTGATCCAATTCATTATGGCCATATTATAGCGGCAGAATGCGCCCGCGATGCTTTTCAACTTGAAAAAGTTCTATTTGTTCCGGCTGCTCGGCCACCTCACAAAGATCTGCACGGAGTTCTGGACAGTGGTCACCGTTATAACATGGTGGAGTTGGCGGTTCGTGACAATGCTGACTTTGAGGTATCGCCATTGGAACTGGAGCGGCAAGGCCTTTCCTATACTGTTGAAACTGTGGACAGTTGTCTACAGCTTTATCCCGAAGCGGAGATTTATTTCGTGCTGGGAACAGATGCTCTACTATTGATAAATACATGGAAAGACCTTGAGCGCCTGATGCAACTCTGCCACTTTATTCTGGTTACTCGACCGGGATACTGGCTAAATCGGAATGAGGTCAGATTCCGGGAGGTTCCCAGCTCATTATGGGAAAAGACCCTGATTCTGCCCATCCCAAGCCTATTTATTGCATCCAGCGATATTAGAGAACGAGTGGCTCAGGGGAAGACCATAAAGTACCTACTACCCCCGTCAGTAGAGGCGTATATTCGGGAGAACAATTTATACCGGGACGGGGATGAAGCAAATGATTAATGCGAGCCAGGCAATAGATATAATATCTGTCAGGTTATCACCCAGGCGCTGTCGACATAGTATGAATGTTGCTCAGGAAGCCGCGAACCTGGCGGATCATTATGGAGTGGATAGGGAAAAGGCTTACCTGACCGGCATTCTGCATGATTACGCCAAAGACCTCAAGCCGGACGATCTTCTGCTCATTGCCGGGGAAAACGGACTGATTGATTATGAAGTTGAACGCCAACTGCCGGATTTATTGCACGCCCCGGTAGGGGCCTTTCTTTTAAAGCAGGAATTGGGAATTGAAGATGGGGAAATGCTAGAAGCAGTAAGGTTTCACACCATGGGAAGCCTCCAGATGAGCCCTCTCGACAAAATAATATTTCTTGCTGATATGATTGAACCGGACCGTGATGCGTACCCGGATCTGGAACGCCTTCGCAGGCTGGCCTTTGATGACCTGGATCAGGCTATGCTTCTCGGTTTGGACTCCACCATCCGTTATTGTTTGGATCGACGGGCAGTTCTGCACTCGCGCACGGTGGAGGTTCGCAATATGTTTTTGCAGAAGGTGCGTTAATAATATCACCGTATGCCTAAGTACGCTAATAGCATGATATAATGAATGATAAGCAATAACTTGAATTAACATAGGAGGGTTATTATTGATTACAGAAGACAAGCTGGTGCAAATGATTGCCGATGCTGCCCTGGAAGAAAAGGCCATTGACCTGGTAATTTTGGATGTAAACGAGCAAACGATTATAGCTGACTATTTTGTTATTTGCAGTGGTCGCACCCATGTGCAAATCCATAGTATAGCAGAGAATGTGGAAAAGAGGTTAAAGGAACAGGACATTTTGGTATTGCGCCGGGAGGGCTACCAGGAGGGTAAATGGGTGGTCTTGGATTACGGCTCAACCATCTTCCATGTATTTCGCCAGGAGGAAAGGGATTATTATAAGTTGGAAAGCCTTTGGGCGGATGCCCGTAAGGTAGCTGTGGGCAATCAGGACTAACGAAAAAGGGGATAATGAATAAGGTGAGGGGACATACCATATTACAGGGATACACCCCAGAGGGGAATGTACTTGTAATATGGTATGTCCCCTTTAATAAATCCCAATAGGTTCAATAATTAAACGCCATTCCGATTTTTAAATATCTTTGGTATAATCTGCCAAGCATTTGCATTCTGGTTTTATGCCATCGGCAAACATCAATGATTTTATCCATGTTTTTTCCGTTTCATACTTGAGAAACTCATACAAGGGATTCAAATCCTCGGTATCGTCGTATTTTTGAAGACATTCATAATACATAAGTTTGTCCTCGTCATAAACGATGAGGGGAGGATGGTTATGCGTCATGAGATAGTAGTTCATAATTGTCCTGCCAACACGTCCGTTGCCATCAGCAAAGGGATGGACAAACTCAAACCTTGCGTGAAGGTAGGCGGCGGTTATCAAAACATCCTTGCCCTCATAGATATTAACTTCGGTAATCAATTCCGTCAGGTCACTCTCTACATCCTCTGCTGCAAAGCCAACTTCATTGATTCCGGTCACATAATCGTGCTTTTTAAACTCGCCCGGTCGTTCTTCGTTTTCGATATATCTGTACTCATCGTATGTCCCGCCGGTGAGAGCCCTGTGAATTTCCTTGACCAGCTCCACACTGAGCGGTTCCTTTTTCACGATTTTCTCTTTTAAAACCACATAGCAAAGCTTTTGATTCTGTTGTTCGAACAGAGTACGAGGACTTCCCGTATAATTCAAAACCCTGCCGTTTTCAAATATTTCTCTGGTATCGTAATAGCTAATTTCTGGGTTCTCAATCTTTCCAGAGTGGAACGCGAACAATACGCGGAAACTATCCAGGCATTTATCCAGATCAAGTGTGGACACGATTTTGTATGACTGCCACATCCCGACAACCCGATTATATTGCTCCAAATGAATTGCTCCTTTTCGCGTTTCTGGTTTCATTTTACCACAGTTCATATAAACTTGGACATAAGCGCCTTTTGAGGCAAGCGGGAATGGTCGCTATTTCACGGGTTGCTCCGGTAAAGTTGGATACGGGATGGAAAAAGACGGAGAAGAAATACCTACTCCATCCAAAGTACCGAAAGTGGATTCTGAGACTGCAGCGGGATATATTATTTCTCCTATAAGTGTTTTCCCGGGTATAGTAAGGAATGAATTAGATAATAGAGCAGTCAAGACTAATCTAACGATACCTGCATGGTTAAAGGAAATTGCAGAAGCCCAGGGTGTGAATTATTCAAAGATATTTCAATCTGCTCTAATGGATTATCTTGGTATTAATCAAAAGTAAAATATCGATAAGGCAGATATCAAGGATTATAGGGATAAGCTATAATACAGTCAGAATTATTATGAATCCAACCCCCGTCCCCTTGATTTTGCTTGATTTTGCCCTTGATTTTGCAAAATTTTACACAAGAATTTCCGTACTACCCTTGATTTTCTTCTAGCTCTCTCCCTTTTTGGCGAGCCCCAAGTAGATGAACATGGTAATAACAATAGACCAGGAAGTTGTATTTCTCCCTGGTCTTTGTCATTATATTTTAATTTATCCTACATGTTTTTTTCTAAATAGTGTAAAAGCTCCAGCGGATATAGCTATAAGAACCAATCCAGCAAAACTGTAGTTTACAACTTTATTTATAGAAGAACTCTTTGTTTTAATCTCTCCACCACCTAATTTTCCAGGATTATTTTTTCTTGTTTGATAAACTTGTCGTATTTCCTGAGAACACTCTGCTAATGGCTTGAGTTGATAATGCTTAAAACCGTAGAACCTAGTACTCAAAATTGGTAGTAAGTCGTATCCGGTTTCATTTTGAACAGCCAAAGCAAAAATAACGGTTTTTTTGTCATAGATTAGCTTTACAATCAAATCGCTTTTTAAAATATTTTTTCCATTAGTGATTTCTTGTTCGAAATTCAAGGTATTGCCTATTTCAGCTTTAGTAAGCTTTCCATTAATATACCTATATACGGCAATACCGACCGGTTTTTCCCCGACCTTGATTGGGAAAATAAAACCTTCTAATGTTAGTGCGTTATTTTCCCCCTGCTCACTATTTAAGAAATTCTCGGAAAATACATAAAAAGGGATTCCGTCACCTAATTCTGCATCCGAAAAGTATTCTGAATCTGATAATCCCCAGTTTTTTTTATCAACTTCCAATGGCGCTTTGGATTCTTCAAACGATTGCTCGATATACAATTTTTCACTGGAATTAAATTGGACTGGCTTTTCCATCTCGGCAGCCAATAAAAAAGTTGTATTCAACCACATAATCGAAAAGACCATAATTGCCAACATTATACATTTAGTAAATGTCTTCATAATATAATCCCCCTATATATTACTATATAACATAAATATTTTTGACGGTTCCATCATCCCAAGTGCTGGTATAGCTGCCCCAACTATTGTAATAATATCCACCCGTGTCAGGATCCATATAATAAATATCGAACGTACTTGTATTGGTGTTTTGATAGTAACCGCGAACCACTTCAGCATGTCCGTCTCTACCCGCGATTATTGGTTGATTATTGTCTATTTGTGTTTTTATAGTGCTAGAAAGTGGGGCAGACGAAGAGGCAGTAGCATGAATATTCCAGTTGGAAGTTAATGAGTTCTTAATTTGTGTACAATTAGCTGGCTGATCATCTAAGGGATCGGGTTCCTCGTATAAAGTCGCAACAATATCATATTGATCAACATCAATTCCAAACCAACCTAAAACCGATTGCTCACAAGCTGCCCAGCACCAACTCCATCCCTCTTGTTCACATTGGGGAACAGATAGTACTCTATAACTTATAGCTGCTGAAGCCGGTAAAGCTTGCAGTATTGTCGTCATAAACATGACAATAAAAATGGTTGCTTTAATCTTCTTTAACATAGTTTAGTACTCACTCCTTTATTGTTATAAATAATCATTATGCTGCTAATATAGAATAAGATATTAGAATCGCATCCTGGTAACACCAAAAATGCTCAGTTTACCATAGGCTCGCCTCCCTTCAAATAGTATTAATGTTAAATCCTCCCTCCCAATTTTCCATAATCTTAACAGCTAATTTTCTCATTTCAAGGGATACTGCATAAAATATCCATTTTTGTGCTTAATTTGCCATTTGTATAACTTGCTGGAATACTTGCCGTCATGGAATATTTGCTGAAACCCGTAACAATGGGATTTGTTGAATTTCTTAGCTGAAACAAATGTAAGAATATGGGTATTTTCGGCAAGTTATGCACAAAAATGGACATTTTATGTTTGATATGGTTTAATTGCCTTTTTTATGCAGGAATACTAATTTGTATGACGAAAATAATGTTTGAAGCGAATTGGATTGTACGACTTAAGCATAGAAGATGCGGAGGGCAAAAGATTGCATTCAATACCATGGTATCTTGCAGTGTTGATTTCAGTGCCGCAAACAATATTGATCATAAAGTTGGGGTTTGGGTTATTTAATTTTAAAATTCCATTTTCGAAATGTTTAATGGTGTCTGTAATCATTGCTGTTATCTGTTTCTTCTTAAGGCAATCCAATATATCATCTACCCTTAATACATTAACCCTGGTTGTTGTCTTGACAATATTAGCGACAGTAGTGTTTGGGATTAACTTAAAATATAGTTTTATTTCCGTTTTGCTTGGCGTCATGATAAGCGGGGCGATTGAGCAAATGGTATTGCCGATTATTTTTGCTATTACAGGTTATACAATGAACGATTTAATGACAACTGCATGGGTCAATATGGTTGTTTTTACCCCTGAATTCCTGGTCACCGTGCTTATATATTGGTTATCCTGGCGTTATAAAGTTGTATTATTTGATTTTAAAAACAGAGGCGAATACTGTGAATAGAGATAGTAACTGGTTTGTAACTGCAACTATTCTTTTACAAACACTGATCATTATTCTAATCAACAATAGTATCGTAAGCAGTACAGACTTAGAAACCTTGCAGGGTAAAATGCCATATTTAAACTTCTTTGTTTTAGCAATAAGTATCCTTAACATAGTGGCAATAAAAAAGGTTGAAGAGAATGCCAAATACAAAATGAAAGCGTTGCTGTTCAAAAACCATCTTGAGCAAGTCGAGACTTTATTAAGTTCATTAAGAATTCAGAAGCACGAATACGCCAGGCATATGCAGACAATCCAGGCTTTGGTTGAGTTAGACAGGATAAGAGAAACCAAAGATTATATAGACGGAATTACAAAACTAAACTGGAAAAATGATGACATGTATTATATGGGACATCCTGCCTTAACGGGATTGATTAACAGTAAGAAAAGTGCTGCCGAAATTCAAGGTATTGATTTTGCGGTTGCAGTAAAATGCGATTTATCTAACATATCTATTCCAGCCTGGGATCTGTGCAGCATTGTAGGTAATCTTTTAGATAACGCTATGGAGGCCGCTATACAGGATCAAGATCGTCCCCGGGTAGGAGTCGAGTTTAGATTCGAAGATGGGCATTATGCGATCTACATATTTAATAATGGATTTCCTATACCAAAAGACCAGGATATCTTTACAGCAGGTTACACTTCAAAGGGTTCGGTTAGCCGGGGATATGGCCTGTATCTTGTAAAGAAGCTGGTGGATCAGTATAAAGGGCAGGTTGAGATTATTTCCAAAGAGAGGACCGCAACCATTTTAAAATTACCATATGGAGGAGAGCAGTATGGTGCATACGCTGGCCCGGAATCTGGCCAAAAGATTGGGTGATAATTTGCATTCTAGTGGAGATAAGATTGATGTTTATGCCTATGGCTTGGAAGTGCTTTTGATGACCCTGATTACTTTGGCGGTTGTGGTGTGCCTGGCTCAGATGCTAGGTTCCTTACCAACCACCCTAATATTTCTAGCAGTATTTGCTCCGTTCCGATCTATTGGGGGAGGGGGTCATCTCAGTACATACTCAAGATGCCTGTCTTTTGGTACTTGCATTATGGTGGGTTTAGGATATGGGGCCAGTATCAGCATTCAACCATATACACTCTTAGGATTAGTCATGGCAACAACAATGTTAGCGCTCTATACGATTGTCAAATGGGTACCCGCCGATACAGTGAAAAGACCTATTACAGATGCAAAGGTTAAATCCAGGCAAAAGCTATATATGCTTATAGCAGTATTCTTTTGGATTGCAATGACCTCAATTTTGATTAAATATGGCCTGCATAACTATGCTTTTGCTATGGTCACGGGAGCATTAGGCAGTCTCTTTTTAATGACACCCTGGGGATACCGGCTGCTTGGAGCCATTGATAACAACCTAAATAGAATGAGGGGAGGTGAAGCTAATGTTTAAAAAAGTACAAGTAATGGCCTTATCAGCCATGGCAATAATGCTAACCTTTATTGCCACCGCCAATGTAAGTTCATTTAAATGGTTCATTGTTTATGAACCAGAGCTGCCGGAATGTTTGAAGTAAGAGGGAAGCTGGGTTATGAGTACGGTTCTTATCTTAGAAGATGAAAAAATCACTTTAGAATTCCTAGAGGTTTTCGTCGGTAATCACCCTATGGTGGATAGAGTCTTGGCCGTGAATAATTCGCAGGATGCAATCGAAGCTGCCAAAGAGCATATGCCGGATATTGCTCTTTTGGATATTGAGCTGGCACCGGAAGACACATGCAATGGAATACAAACTGCCCAAATGATTTCCTCAGTGAGTCCGGATACTGAATTAATTTTTGTAACCGGCTATGGTAAGTATGCCTTGGATTCCTTTGCTGTTCATCCTTATGATTATGTACTAAAACCAATACGCAAAGACAAACTGATGGAAATAATAACCGAATTGAGTATTAGAACAGGGAAAACTAATAACATAATAAAAATTAAAACAGCTGATGGCACAGCCATACTAGATCCCGATCAGATATTTTTCATTGAAAAAGAAGGGCGGCATTCTATAATACACAGTCAACAAGGTTGTTTTGATACATTGCTCAATATTGTTGATTTAGAGGCGATATTACCACAGCAGTTTATAAAAGCACATAGTGCGTATATCGTTAATATTTCTAAGATTTCAACAATAAAACCGACTAATAGCCGCAATTATCAAATCTGTTTTAGCGGCTATGAAAAAACTGCCTGGATAAGTCGAGGGGGATTCAAGAAGTATAGAGCTATGTTTGTTTCTGATATCTGATTAGATTGTATATTGGCTAAAGAAAAGGAACGGCAGGGGAGTTTCATACAGCCTGCCGTTCCTTTTTTTCTAAAGATACCTAAAATGATACGTCATTTTTAAAGATATTCTCTATAAACGTAGCACCGGTAAAGAAATCAATACAATAGTAATATTGTTTATCATCTTGTTCAGCATATACAAACCAGACAATCTTGTCTTTTTCGTAAGGTGCAATATATAGCTTTATGATGCTTGCTTCATTTATGCCCTTTTCTTGAAGGATAGATATTGCCATTTCTTTTGATAATCCTGAATTCTTTAATGCTGAACCGCTTACGGAAATTTCTCCAATATAGTGATTTTTGCTCAGCCAAACTATCTTTTCTTGATGGTCTTTGTCAATACCCGAGACCATGGTAACAGAATCGCCAAGTTCGGTAAAACGGATATAAGTTCGTTGAATATCGTTTACTTCGTTTAGTAACCCTTGGTTTAAAACATAGCTTTTTGCTTCGTCATACCCGGGACCGCCATTAGGGCCACTAATAATATCATACAATTTATAATATTTATCAGCATCGAATTCGGAATGATCTCTGACCGCTTCCGAATAACTTTTGCCTGTTGGCAGTTCTGTAAACCCCCCATTATCCATTATGTCAACCGTACTATATTTTTCATCCCAAGTAAGGTTGGCCCCCAAAGCAGTAGTTATAAACCGATGGGATATCATCACATGACCGTTGATAAGGATTGGCATTTGCTCCATAAAAAAGATCTTGCCAAATCTGTATGAGCTATCTGCGGAGACGCGGTTAGAATTTAGGAACATCTTTATTACCTGGTCGTTTTTCTTTAAAATCACTTGTCGATTTTTTTCCCATTTCACAGTTACATCAAGAGACTCGGCTATTTCTCGTAACGGCAGCATTATCGTATTATCAACAATTATGGGCTGTTCAGCAAAAAGTATTTGCTTACCATTTATAAATACATTAACATTGGCAGGAACGTAGGCTTGTTCCTGGGAGGCAGCTAATACAGTTGATGGAAATAATAAGATTATTATGCTGATAAGCAAAAAATTTTTCATAAACATCTCCTCATATAATAATCAAAAACATATCTATTATAAATAACAGACCAGATTGTCGATAAAGGCGGCAGGATGGAAAGGCTGATGACAGAAGAGACAAAGGATGATAAAAGCCCGTGATTGAGGCATACAATAGTACGTTGATTGAACGGGCTTTTTTAAATAACGCTGAAATTAGTTTTTGTCATCGGCCTGTTATAAATAACAGACTTATTGGAGTATTATTCACTCCAATAAGTCGTCCTTTATAATATTGAAGTTACCATTCTGGATAAAACTGGTCAAAATATATTTCATCGTAATCGCGATCATAAGCTACATAGACTGATTTTACTGTATTTGACCTATTGTCATGTACCTTCATATACTGATGTCCAGTCGAAGAACCGTTATACCAATACTTTACCCAGCCTACACCTGTTACAGAATGATATCCATAATACTCCTGTGCCTCAAAAGTAATGACGTTGGGTCCACAAGCAATGCCCCCCATATAAGCACCAAAGCTATCAATAAGACGTATCCCTGAAGCCTCAGAAATACCCATATTTTGGGCAAAAGTTGACATACCTGGCGCGATATGAGAGGGAATTGTCAAGCCTTTTCCATCTTGGTAATAGGTGCCCATCGCTTCACGCAATTCAAGCAGTAATTCATCATCACTTAAACCTTCAGTTAATTCGGGATATCCGTTATCAGCCCAATATAGCATTATATTGGCCGCAGATGTAGGAGAGCAACCTGATGGTCCTGTCCAAAGGGAGCTATATGTCTGATTCAAATCAGGACAAGTTCCAACGAGGCCATATGTTTTTGTGCCGGTTTCAAACTCTCTAAGGTTATCAGTAACCCCATCACTTGAAGAGCCAATATCTCCTACAGCAATATCTATATCTTCCCTGAGTTTACGAATATCACTGTTTACTTCTATTTTATTCTTTAGATTAGGCTTATTTTGATCTTTAGTAAGTTTAATAGTTTCAAAAGTATTGGCAATTATAGCTGAGCCATCATCGAAGTCTTGTTTTAATCCAAAGTTACCTGGAGCTAAAGCAATTATCTTTTCATTAACTATAGTATTACTGTTTCCATTATTTTCGTTTTTCAGACTGTTTATTTTTGATGACGTCATATCTGACTCTTCATAAGAAAAGCTGATAATTGGACAGTCATCTTTTAAGGCACTGGCTTCAATAAATCCTGCGGGCTGTCCGTCAACTGTCAAATTGAATAAGTAACTATATAGATTACCTGTAGTATCATATACTTCTATCGGCTCATCGAATTTAACCTTTTTATTATGCCATGGAGACTGCTCATCTGTTTTCATATCCATAACTATTTGAAATACGATTGCTTTTTTGGCTTCGGATACAGAAACAGTGTTTACACTTCCTGCTGCCAAACATGTGCCTAAAAACATTGTACTTCCAATAAGTATTCCTAATATTGATGCTATAATTTTTCTAATAATAACCACAATCCTTTCGCTGTGCTCAATGCACAAATCATTTTTCTTCAAATTTTCCATGTGATATTAGTAACTTGTTTTATGATTAGTTAATATCTCTTATAGACTTTCCCCCTTCAACTAGTATTAATGTTAAATCTGCCCTTCCAATTTTCCATAATCCTAACAGCTAATTTCATTATTTCAAGGGTAATTGCATAAATTGTCCATTTTTACGCTTAATTTGCCATTTGTATAACTTGCTGGAATACTTGCCGTCATGGAATATTTGCTGAAACCCGTAACAATGGGATTTGTTAAATTTCTTAGCTGAAGCAAATGTAAGAATATGGGTATTTTCGGCAAGTTATGCACAATAATGGACATTTTATGCTTGATGTGGTTGAAATGTAATATTTTTGCAGGAATACTAATTTGTATGAGGAAAATAATGTTTCAAGCGAATTGGATTGTACGATTAAGCTTAGAATATGCGGAGGGCAAAAGATTGCATTCAATACCATGGTATCTTGCAGTGTTGATTTCAGTGCTTCAAAGGGATTTAAGAGCTATGTTTGTTTCTGATATTTGATGAGGTTGTATATTGGACAAAGAAAAGGAACGGCAGAGGCTTTTCAACAACCTGCCATTCCTTTTGTTCTAAAAATATGTTGCACCATTAAAGGGCCATTTCAAAATGATTTACTGCGCTACGATATTAACCAATTTTCCAGGGACAACAATTATTTTAATAATTTTCTTGCCGGCAGTCATTTCCTTGATCTTGGGTTGATTCAAGGCAATTTCCTCTAATTGCTCCCGGGTAGTTTCCGTTGGTACAGTTATCCGATCTCTGAGTTTACCGCTGATTTGAATAGCTATTTCCACTTCGTCCTGCACCAGGGCAGATTCGTCCCAGACTGGCCAACTCTGCCGGTATATGCTGTCTTCATGGCCGCAGAGATGCCATAATTCTTCACATATATGCGGGGAGAAGGGGCTTAGCAGTATCACCATATTGTCTATTGCTTCCTTCAGGACTTGTAGATCTTGCTCTTCTTTATCCCGGTAAGAGTTCAACATATTGCTCAGCTCCATTATGGCGCTGATGGCGGTGTTGAAGTTAAAACGTTCTCTGATGTCCTCGCTTACTTTTTTGATAGTGGCATGGGTTTTGAAGCGAAGGGCGCGGGCATTCGGCTCCAATTCCGCAAAATTGCCCGGCATTTGAACGTCGCGGATGTCTTCGGCGCTGTCGGTTACCAGACGCCATACCCTGTTCAAGAAACGGTATGAACCTTCCACCCCCTGATCGCTCCACTCCAGGTCTCTCTCCGGCGGAGAGGCAAAGAGAATGAATAGTCGGGCCGTATCAGCACCGTAAGTGTTGATTATCTCTTCGGGACTTACTACATTTCCCTTAGACTTCGACATCTTGGAGCCGTCTTTAAGAACCATACCCTGGGTCAGGAGGTTGGTAAAGGGCTCCTGGCAGGATAAGACATTAATATCATAGAGAAATTTGGTGAAGAAGCGGGCATACATAAGATGTAAAATGGCATGCTCCACCCCACCTATATATTGGTCAACCGGCATCCAGTAATCAACCGCTTCCTTGCTAAAAGGCAAGGCTACGTTGTGGGGATCGCAAAAGCGGTCAAAATACCAGGAAGAGCATACAAAGGTATCCATGGTATCCGTCTCTCGCCGAGCGGGTTTGCCGCAGCTGGGACAGGTGGTTTTATAAAAAGACTCCACGTAGTTCAGGGGTGACTCCCCGGAGGGTTTAAATTCTACATCTTCAGGTAATAGTACCGGCAATTGTTCAATCGGAACCGGGTTTATACCGCAGTCTTCACAATAAACCATGGGTATAGGTGCTCCCCAGTAACGCTGGCGGGATATGAGCCAATCGCGCAGCCGGAAGTTGATGGTTCCCTGTCCAAATCCCTCGGATTGCATGAAAGCAATAATCTGCTTCTGACCTTCATCTACACTTAGACCATTATATGCTGATGAATTAACCATTAACCCGTCACCGACGTAGGCTTCAGTCATCGTGTCCCCGTTGGAGGGTGAATCCGCAGCTTGAATGACAACTTTAACCGGCAGATTATACTTGCGGGCGAATTCAAAGTCGCGCTGGTCATGGGCGGGAACTGCCATTATGGCTCCGGTTCCATAATCCACTAGTACATAATTGGCAATCCAGATCGGTATTTTTTCTCCATTCATAGGGTTAACGGCATATGCGCCGGTAAAGACGCCTTCCTTTTCCACATCGGTTGAGGTCCGGTCCAGATCACTTAAGAACGCCATTCTATGGGTAAACGCTTCAACAGCCTGCTCCTGACCTCCTGCCGCGATTTTCTGCACCAGCGGATGTTCAGGGGCCAGTACCATGTATGTCACGCCGAATACAGTATCCGCACGGGTGGTAAATACGGTAAGAATCTCCTCGCTGCCGACAATGGACAGATCAAATTGACAACCCTCACTACGACCGATCCAGTTGCGCTGCATGGTCTTTACCTTTTCAGGCCAGCCGGGCAAAATCGCCAGATCGTCCAGCAGACGCTGGGCATAATCGGTTATCTTAAAAAACCACTGAGCCAGTTGACGCTTGGCGACTACGGTTTCGCAGCGTTCGCAGGCCCCGTTGACGACCTGTTCGTTGGCCAGTACCGTCTGGCAGGAAGGACACCAGTTTACAGCCGCCTTCTTTTTATAGGCCAGACCGTTTTCATAGAGCTTCAGAAACATCCATTGGGTGAATTTATAATAATCAGGCTTGCAGCTGGCCAGCTCACGATCCCAGTCATAGCTTATTCCTAGAGTTTTGAGCTGCTGTTTCATGTTTTCAATGTTGGCGTAGGTCCATTTGGCAGGATGGTGCCCATGTTTGATAGCCGCATTTTCGGCCGGTAAACCGAAAGCGTCCCAGCCCATAGGGTGCAGGACGTTATAGCCGTTCATGGTTTGAAAACGGGCAATTACATCTCCTATGGCATAATTGCGTACATGCCCCATATGCAAGTTCCCGGAGGGATAGGGGAACATCTCCAAGTCATAGTATTTGGGCTTTCCGGCTTCCTCGTAAACCCGGAAATAGTCGTTTTCTTCCCAATATTTCTGCCATTTTGCTTCAATGGTTTTAAAATTATAGCTACTCTCCATAAATAGCCTCCTCCTATTATTGACTCAGAAAAAAATTCAACTCTCTTCCCGATAGGGACGAGAGTCATTTTCCCGTGGTACCACCCTTATTGACAGATACAAAAATGGTGGAGCTAGTGGGATTCGAACCCACGGCCTCTTGAATGCCATTCAAGCGCGATCCCAACTTCGCCATAGCCCCACGATCTGTCCACTCGATATGCTAACGGATAACCCGCCACAGGCTATTTTATTCACCTGTGATGCTCCCCGGCGAGTTCAACGATCTATACCGTCTTGCAGCAGATGACGGCTCTCTGTCATGGTGATTGTCTAATACTCCGGTTCATTGCCTTTGTTGTCTATTTAATTGTAGAAATTCGTGCTTTTATTCCACGAACAGTATTATATTATATTAAATAGGGGAATGCAACCAAAAAGTAATCTTATTTATTCCCAGCAAAGACCACAATAATAGGGATTCATTACAACAGGAAGCTAAATCATTATAGAGCTATGAGCAAAGATGTCTAATGTCAGGGTCAAGCACCCTTTATAGGAGATGAACAGTATGCCGGAAAATGATAAACAACTCCATAAAGCCAGGCAGGGCGTGTTTATAGTAATCACAGGCAACGGCAAGGGGAAAACGACCTCTGCTTTTGGTCAAGCTTTGCGCGCTGCCGGACATGGTTTGAGGGTGGCCATTATTCAGTTCATGAAAGGGCGGGTAAATGGGGAAGCCATGGCTGTACAGAAATATATACCGGAGATCCGACTGTTCCAATACGGTCAGGATAGTATGGTCATTAAGGACAATCCTGCTGCAAAGGATATCGAACTGGCCCGGCGTGGTCTGCACAAGGCCGGAGAACTAATGGAGAGCGGTGAATATGACCTGCTAATCCTTGATGAAATCAATGTTGCGGTGGATTATATGCTGGTAGCCGAGGATGCTATCCTGGAACTAATCAATAGTAGGCCTGAGAGAATGGATCTGCTTTTTACCGGGCGTTATGCCTCGGAAAAAATTATAGAACTGGCGGATACGGTAAGTGAAATAAATGCTGTTAAACATCATTACAACACCGGGATTGGGAAACGGGCCGGTATGGAATATTAAAAATGCAGGTAGTATAATGAGAAATACGAGAGGGGGAAGGCTTATACGATTATGGCAATATTCAAGCTAGCGATTATTCAAACCAAGTGAACAGCTAATTATAGGACAAGAATCCGGGAAGCGGTTAAAATCCGCGCGGTCGCGCCACTGTAAGGGGAAGTGAACCCACACGATGCCACTGGAAATAATATCCGGGAAGGCGTGGGGGAGCGATGAACCCGAGTCAGGATACCGGGCTTGTTCAGTTAACACCATTGGTCTACGCGAGATAGGCGAGTGTTCCTGTTGTTTAGGTCAGAGCCCGAAACATAATGGTTCCCGTCTAAGGACGGGGATTTTTGTTTTTGGGCAAAAAGCACGCCAAGAATTAATCAGCAGGAATATAGACAAGTTTTAGATCCGGCTTAAATAACCTATTGCTAAACGAGCCGGGCCTGAGACTGGAGAAATAATTCAATGTGGGAGGTTTTAACGATGTTGCCGAGAAAGTCGAGACTGTCGGCCATTACTTTGATAATAGCTTTTATAATCGGCATGATGATGCCGTTGGGAGTTCAGTCCAGCGCTAGGGCGCAGGCCCCTTATGATAATCTGGCCCTTCAGGCGCTCAGGAACAATTATGGTCTTTTTCAAGGCGGACAGCCTGTTGATGGAGCCTGGGGGAACTTCAGTTCCTATGATGCTTACATATTGGAACAGGCCGGAGCGGATGTCCAGAACTGGATATATGATAACAACAGTTTCAAAAGCGGGGTAGTATCGTTAATTGATAATACCCTGGCCAATGAAGCTGCGACCGGTAAGGCGTCATCCAAGCGGGCAGCCCAGGATTATCTGGCTGCCAAGGTCCTGGGGGAGGAGTTCAAGGCCTCGCAGCTTCTGGATATTCTTCGGGCCAGGCAAATAGCTACCGGTAACAACTCTTTTGACAACAATGCCTTCAGTGATATTGCAGCTTTTGAAATGTTGGGCCGGGCGGGAGATATTGACCAGATCAACACCTCCGGGGCCATTACTTATTTATTGGGGGAACAGGATTCTTCCGGGGCCTGGACGGCCAGCTGGCAGGATATTATGGCTACCTGCCAAGCTCTGCGGTCACTTAAATACCTGCAGCCTTATGCGGGAGACCAGGCCGCCGCTTTAAGCAATGCCATAGACAAGGGCTGTACCTGGCTTAAAGCACGACAGCAGAACAATGGAAGCTTTCAAGATAGCTCGGGCTTTGACGATCCGGCAGTAGATACTTCCGAACTAATATATACATTTGATTTGCTGGAAATTGATCCCGCCAGCTGGCAAACGGGCGGTAAAAGCGCCCTGGATTACATGCAAAACCTGGCTATGAATGAAGATAGGACCTTCGGCGGCGGCAAAAACATAGCCTCGAACACCTGGGTACTGGATGCCTACCTGCAACTGGGGGCCGGTATAAGCTCCGATACGGCTTTAGGATTAAGCCTTAATCCCGCCTCTGTTAGCCTGAAGGTTAATGGTACGCAGCAATTAACGGCTTCAGGCTTCAGCCTTAATGGCACCTCGTTTGATGTAAGTACCGCTACGACATGGACGGTGGATGATCCGACCATCGCCGGCATTCAAGATGGTCTTATAACAGGCCTGCAGGCCGGACAAACTGCGGTGCATGGAGTCTACCATGAACTGACCGCTTCGATTCCGGTTAGCGTATATAATGGCAGCGGCGGCGATAGTTCCGATCCCAACGAAAGTATCAGCGTCAACGTTTCAGTCATCGGGAAAAGCGGTACGGCACTGTTTGCCGCGGCGACCCTTTCTATTTCATCCGATGACAGCTACGGGTATACAGCGTTAGGAGCCCTTGACGCCACCGGTTTGTCATGGTCCTTTTCTTCTAAATTCCCTGATTTTGTAATAAAAATAGCCGGGCAGGAGAATAAGGGTACAGATGGCTGGATGTATAAGGTTAACGGCTCAATTCCAACGGTTGCGGCGGGTGATTATACGCTGGCTGAAGGTGACAGTATCGTCTGGTGGTACAGCACTTCTTCCGAGGATGGTTCCGGAGGTGGTTCCGGGAGTAGTTCCTGGGGTACCTCAGCAATTACGACCACAACTGCCGATAGTGCTTTTATTCAGGAAATATATTCCTGTCAGACCGAACTTGACAAGATTGCAGATGGCGTAAGCCTGGTAAATGTCAGTGAGAGGATGCCGGCAGCGGACGTATTATCTTTACAAAAGCAACTGGATAAAAATCTTGTACAGTTATCCGGACAAGCGGGGCAGAATGAGATTTTAATCACCGATTCCTTGCAGGAAGCGGCTCTGCTGGTTCCGGAGAAGGCTTTAACGGAAAAAAAGACTTTATCCGTCCAGGAAGTCTCTCCTGATGCTTCAGCACAGCCATATGCGGTGCAAATCAGCTCGCCCGTCTATAAATTCGGCCCCGGCGGTACCCATTTTAAAAAACCGGTAATCATAAGTCTCAAGGTGGCTGTCACCGAGGATATGGATATCAACAAATTGACCCCGGCCTGGTTTGATGAGAAAACCGGGCAATGGACGCCCATTCCGGGAATTATAGATCTTGCCAAGGGGCGGGTGGTCTTTGCGGCAGATCATTTTTCGGACTTTGCTATTATCAGCCTTCCATCCAGAATAAGCTTCGATGATCTGGACAAAAATATGGACTGGGCTAAAGATGCCGTGGAAATATTGGCCGGAAAAGGGATCGTCTGCGGAACCGGCCAGGGTTTTGAACCGCAAAGACTTATTGGCAGGGCCGAGTTTGCGCACCTGCTGGTAAAGGCCCTGGATTTGAACGAGGAGCCCGGTATACCGGTGATTTTCAGTGATGTTTATTCCTCCGATTGGTATGCCGCCGATATCAGTACCGCTTACAAACATAAGCTTATTGCCGGGTATATAGACGGTACTTTTAAACCACTGGAAAATATAAGCCGCCATGAAATGGCAGTCATCTTGAACAGACTATCGGAAAATAGCGGCGATCTGTCGGATGTTACTCTCACATACCAAGATGCGGATGAAATACCGGCCTGGGCGTTGGATGGGGTCAAGTTTGCCGGCAAGTATGGTTTAATTAGAGATAATTTGGATACCACATTTGGCGGAAACACCCCGGTGAGCAGGGCTGAGGCGGCTTTTGCAGTATTCCGCTACCTGAATTCCCCGGCTGCCCGATAGGGAGGCTTATCAGTGACGCTGGTATTGGAAAGAACATGCCGTAGGTATCTTAAAATCTAGTCCGGGAGGAAAATATGAAGAAGATATTTTACCTGCTAACTTTATTTATCCTGGCCGTCATATTGGCCGGGGGCTGTGCCGGCCAGAAACAACATCCTGCGGCGACTTCCTCGGGCAGCGTCAGTACCACCGGTGAACAGCAGACGGGCGAACCCCGGCCGGAGCCGCAAGCGGCAACGGAAACGACCGCTACCACAGCAGCCCCGGCAACCGAGACCGGGGGTGCCGTGTCCGCCCCGGCGGTCAACCCCGTTCAGGCCAATCGGCTTATGCTCCAGGTAAGCAGGGACTTTGGCGGGACGGTCTTCTTCGCCCAAATGGTGGAGTACGCCGGCAATACGAGCCTGCTTGACCTGATGAAGGCCCATTTGCCGATAGAGACTGCTTACGGGGGCAGCTTTATCAACAGCATTAACGGCTTAAGCAGCAGCGGAGGAGGTTTATCTGGAGCAAGGCAGGACTGGTTTAATTACATCAACGGAATATGCTGTGATGTGGGCGTACTTGATTATGATCCCCTTAATGCCAATATAGTCTGGTGGGATTATCACCGCTGGAAAAACGGCCCCTCCATTTCCGCGGTGATCGGTTCTTACCCGGAGCCGTTCCTGCACGGATACCGGGGGAAGGTTAAGCCCGCCTTGATTATGGTTGCCGGGAGCGAGCCGGGCCTGGCCGGTGGTTTGCAGGAGTCCTTAAAATCCCAGGGGGTTGCGCAAATCAAGGTGACAGATATTGATGAGAACAATATCGCAAACAGATCCGGGCCAACTATAATCGTGGGAGCATGGGGACAATTGCAGCAGTCCGATTATTTGAACAAATTCAACCGTGCTTATAGTCGCAACGGCACGGGTGTCCATTTTACCGAGCAGGGCTTGGAATTGCTGGACTGGAACGGCAAGGGGCTAAGAAGCATTGCGGGCAGTGCCGGGATTATAGTGGCCAGCGGAGAGGGTCTGGGAGATGACAGCCCGCTGTGGCTGGTGGCCGGGACTGACCGCATCGGCCTCCAATATGCCCTGGACCTGTTTAACCGTCCCGACCAAATAAAAGGTCATTACGGATTGGCAATTACTGCCCAAGAACTGATAGTGTTGCCTTTACAGTAAGAAGGGAAAGCAATATGCTGACATACCGTGAAAAAGACAACTTCATTTATAAATTGCATCCTTATACGGTGATATCATTTGTCCTGGCCGTGTTTGTCTTGTCTATGGTGTTTTCCCACCCTCTGCATCTACTGGCGTTGCTGGCGGCGGTCGGCCTGCTGCTACTGGCGTCCGGCAGCTGGCAGGAGTGGAAGGGGTATATAAAGCTCAGCCTCACATTAATGATTGTGATTATACTGGTAAATGCCGTATTTGCCCGCGGCGGCTCGGCGGTATTATATAACGGTCCGAGCCTGCCGCTGGTCGGGCCGGTACAGATAAGCCTGGAGGCCCTGGCCTTCGGGGCGGGAATGAGCCTGCGCCTGCTGGTTATAACCAGTGTATTTTGCCTTTATACCAGCGTTGTAAATCCCGATAAGGTTACCCGCTTGCTGGGCGGTCTGGGTCATAGATCGGTGATGGTAATATCTCTGTCCACCCGGCTGTTTCCTTTAATAGTAAAAGATTACCGGAGGATCAGTGAAATCCAGCGCTGCCGCGGAGTCAGGCTCTATACCGGGAAATGGTGGCAGCGGGCCAGAAATATGCTGCCCATGGCGAGCATTCTATTACTGTCATCGATGGAACGATCTCTTCAAATGGCGGAGTCCATGTATGCCCGGGGATATGGGAGCGGAGTCCGGACTTATTATCAACGGGAGCTGTGGCATCCGCGGGACTATCTGGTGCTGCTCATGACGGCCCTGGGTTTATTGCTCGGTTTTTGGTCGTCATTCGAGGGTTGGAGCGGGTATAATTATTACCCGGTGTTGGAAAAGTTCAATGTCAGCCAAATTGTAAGCGCTTTGCTGACCGGAATCATTCTGATGTTTCCGGCGCTGTTAAACTGGGGGTGGGAAAAGTATCCGATCTTAAGATCAAGAATTTAAGTTTCTATTATTCGGAGGCCGAACATGCAGCTTTAAGCCAGATAAGCCTTGAGATTCCCGCCGGGCAATTTGTGGTGCTGGCGGGCGCATCAGGCAGCGGAAAATCCACTCTACTGCGGGTCATAGCCGGACTGGCCCCCGGGTTTTATGCCGGCAGCCGCCAGGGCGAGGTACTTGTGAATGGAAAAGAAAGCAGCCAATTTGAACGGCGAATGATGATTAAAAAAGTAGGTCTGGTTTTTCAAGACCCTGAAAGCCAGCTAATCATGATGACGGTGGAGCAGGAGATTACTTTCGGTATGGAGAACATGGGGGTGTCCGCCCAGGTCATGAAACGCCGGGTAATGGAGGTATCAAGTGCCCTGGGCCTATCCCGGGATCTAAACCGTTTTATACCTGAACTGTCCGGAGGGCAGAAGCAAAAAGTGGCGCTGGCTTCGATATTGGCCATGCAGCCCGAGATTTTGTTGTTGGATGAACCTACTTCTCAGCTTGATCCCATCGCTGCCGAAGAATTTCTTACCATAATCCGGAGGCTGAACGAAGAAAACGGGATTACCGTGATTCTGGCTGAACAGCGCCTGGAGAAAGCCTGCCATTTATCGGATAGGATTTTATTCATGGAAGACGGTCGGATGCTGCTCGATTATGATTTGCCAAGCTCAACCGATAAATATTGGCCGGCACAAGCTCCCACCCGGTTCCTGCCCCCCATTCCCAGGTTGTTTGCTGAAACCGGGTTTGACCGGTTGCCTATGACCGTTAAAGAAGGCAGACATGTTTTGAAAACATATTTTCAAATACCTGACGGTCTTGCAGCTATAGACCGCAATGACGGAGAGACGGCTGTATCGCGTACTGCAGGTCAATGCCTTATAGATGTGCAAAAAGTGTGGTTTTCCTATCCCGATGGTACAGAGGTTTTAAAGAACGTCAACCTTAAAATAGAAACGGGAGACTTTATTGCCATTATGGGCGAAAATGGGGCCGGAAAAACCACTTTGTTGAAGCACCTTAACGGCCTGCATAAACCCGGTCGCGGCAAGGTCAAGGTTTTCGGAGAGGAGACCATGAAGCTTATGGTTGAAGATCTGGCACCGCAGATAGCCTATCTATCCCAGAACCCGAATGATTATCTGTTCCTGCCTACGGTAGGGGAAGAACTGTCGTTCAGCATGGATAATCTGGGGCTTAAGGATGAAGGGATTAAAGCCGGGCTAGCCAATAGGTTAAATATAGCTGATTTTGTTAATCGTAATCCCAGAGACCTCAGCACCGGAGAGCGCCAGCGGGTGGCCCTGGCTGCGGTGATGGTCAGCCGTCCCCGTGTGCTGCTGCTGGATGAACCGACGCGCGGGCTGGATTACCGGATGAAGGAAACGCTCGGGCAGATGCTGAGGCAGCTATGCGCGGAAGGCGTGGCAATCGTGATGGTTACGCATGATGTTGAGTTTGTTGCCGAATATGCGGAGCTTGTGGCTCTGCTGTACGCAGGCAGTATTATTAGCCGGGGAAGCACCCGGGAAGTGTTGCCGGATTCCACCTTCTATGCGTCCCAGATGAGCAAGTTGTTTAGACACATTATTGATGACATTGTAACGGTGGATGAGGGGAAAGCGGCGCTCTGTAAATTGTTGAAAAACAATGGAATAATAGAAGGTGGGCGGTAGGTAATGATGAATAGCAAAAAGATAATACTGGTATTGATTATGGTGCTTTTAGCCTTGCCGAACGGGCTTGCCGGGGCGACGGGCCTGCCGGACCAGCAGGCCCGCTCAAGCGTTGACCGGGCGCTGCAATACTTGCACGATGCTCAGAATCCTGACGGCGGGTTCCCGGTCAAACCGGGAGGGGTTAGCAGCAGCGCCCTTACCAGTTGGGTTATTATGGCCCTTAGCGCAGCTGGGGAAGATCCCCGGAGCGATGCCTGGAAGAATAATAATCTGAGTCCGCTGGATTTCCTTAGCAATTGTCCGGAATCCCCGGTTAGTACCTGTGATTATGCTCGTACGCTTATTGCTCTAACGGCTGCAAAACAGGGTACTGTCTATCATGAAGAAGACCTGGCGGATAAAATAGTTTCGGGCCAGCAAAGCAGCGGACAATTTAGCGTACTGGCGCAGGAGGAACAGGGCTTCATAAACGCCCACATGTGGTCGGTTATCGCCTTGCATGCCGCCCGGCATGAAATCCCCAATAAAGAAAAAGCACGGGAATGGCTGCTCGACCGGCAGAATGATGACGGGGGATTTGGCTACAGTATCTCGGCGTTGAGAAAAATCTTACCGGTAGCCGGAGCCGATCGATGAACTGGGCATTATTCTCCCTGGGCATCATTGGCCTGAGCATTGTAGTATTTTTCTGGCGCTATGAAAAAAGCCCTACGGCAGGAACCCGGGAAATAGTAATAATAGCTACCTTAGCTGCGCTGGCGGCTGTATCGAGGATAGCCTTCAGTGCGATAGCGAGCTTCAAGCCTACCACTTTCATTATTATGATAAGCGGTTATGTTTTCGGAATCCAGACCGGCTTTATGGTAGGCGCGGTCACTGCGCTGGTTTCCAACTTTTTCTTAGGCCAGGGTGCATGGACTCCATGGCAAATGCTTTGCTGGGGACTTTGCGGAGTATTGGCGGGGCTGCTGGGCTCCCGGCAAAATGAATTCAGGCCGGTAATATTTACTTTACTGGCGGGCTTGTGCGGTTATCTTTTCGGCTTTATAATGAATATCTGGCATTGGGTAGCTTTTGTATATCCTTTGACGTTAAAAACTTACATAGCTGTTTATGCGGCCGGATTTGCTTTTGACAGCTTACATGCTGCTGGGAATGTAGTTTTTGCGATCATATTTGGCCGGCCTTTTTATAAGATCCTGCGACGCTTCAAGAAATATATTTAGAGAAATTGAATATGAAAAAAAATGGCTTTTTGCCAGTGGTTTTCAAGAATCCTGATGCTAATTACGGGCAAAATAATAGGGGATAAAGATATAGGAGGAAAATTATGAAAAAAGGACAGCAAACCATTAATTGTTCCGTAAGCAGTTGTCAACATTTCGACAAGGCCAACTATTGTACACTGAACGCCATAAAAGTTACTCCTTGTGCCCACATGAACAACGGTGTACCCGAAGATGAGACCCTTTGTTCCAGTTACGAAAGCCGCAGTTAAAAGAATAAAGAAAGTGGTCAAGAACATCAGGTCTTAGACCACTTTCTTTTTGACTTATATTATTGCGGAGATGCCGCCGGCCCGCCTTCTTGAGCTTCTTGCGCTGCGATGCGGGCACGTAACTCCTGGATGCGATCTTCGGCCTGACGGTTAATTTGAGCGCTGCCTCCTTTACGCATTATGGCTCTACGGAAGAATGTGGCTGCATCCTCCAGCAGATCAAGACGAAGGGAAAGTTCCCCCAGCAGCAATGCCAGGCGCTGTTCCTGATCCTCGGAGGTATTACGCATACCGTTATAATAAGTTTCCTTGAAACATTCCACAGCCTTTTCGGTAGCCAGGTGGTACATATCCTTGTCATCAACATCTCCATAGAGCCAGGACAGGCGCAGCCAGATCTTGGCTATTTTGGACAAATCGGGCTTTCTGGCTAAATATAGTATTTGCAGGGCCAGATAAAAAGAGTTTAGAACCTCATCCAGTTTGCGGGGATTGGAAAATGAAATGTTGAAATCCTTCTTCAATGTGTCACTTTCCTTCTTAACCATTTTCCGGATTTCATCATTTACTTGTTTGAATTCATAGTTAAAGTTGGCGTAATAACAATTGGGACATACATAAATCATATACCAGAGTGGTTCAAAATCGTTAAAAACCTGGCGCAAATCGGGTTCCATATTCTTTAGGCGGAGCTTGGACGAACGTACCATTTTAACAGCAAATGACTTCTCGCATACCGGACAGACGGTATCTTTATCGAAGATATATACTTCGTCGCCTTTGGAAGCAGTGGAGTTGTAGTGTTTTTTGGCTTTGTCGGGTATTATGGATGCTTGTGCTACTGAGGTAGGTGTCTTGTTAGTTTTGATTTCGCCTCTGATTTCTCCTTCGATTTCAGCTTCCTCTTCGTCCCCCGCCTTACCTCCTGCCAGTTCCTCGTTATGCTGGCGAATACGGCTACTCATTCCTTTCATAATTCGATAAATCAACTCCGGTTGATTGGAGATCAACTCTATAAAACTGTTCTGATCCACTGCGATAACGATGCATTCTTCCAGCGCCATTATCGTAGCACTGCGAGGCATGAATTCCAGCAAGGACATCTCCCCAAAAAAATCTCCCGAACCTAATTCGGCTACCTTGAACTGGGAACCATCAATCGAATTCAGATAAACCCCTACCCGTCCTTTAAGAAGAATAAATAGCTCATGTCCGGGGTCACCTTCATTGAAGAAAACTTCGTCGGTAGAGAATTTCTTGGCAACTCCAAACTTGGCCAAACTTCTGATGTCAAACATTATTGAGCCCCTCCCCAACGGAAAAAAGTTAAACCGCGCTGATATCATTTTCTCCTACATTGAATGCTAATACAACCATTATTTATTACATGGTGACATGAAAAAAATTACCCTATAATAAGCAAAGATGGTAAAAAAGGAAATAAACGATATTTGACGAATAGTATCCAAAGGTGGTGAACGATGATGCCAGACATAGATAAACGTTACCTTTGGGGAGCTGCAGCCCTGCTGCTTATGCTGGTTTTTGCAGGGGGCATGAAGTATGAGCATATTAAGAACCAGGCCCAAGATAAAAAAACAATTGTTAGCTCAAGCCTGGCAGGGGACAATGAAACTCAGAAGAAGGCCCAGACGAACATCATCCAGGTTTATGTAAGCGGTGCAGTTGAAAAGCCCGGGGTATATAAGTTGCCGGAAGGAGCCAGAGTATATGAAGCGCTGGAATTAGCTCACTCCCTGCCTACGGCTGACCTTCATAATATTAACCTGGCGCAAAAGGTAGAGGATGGGCAGGCCATAGTGGTTCCGACCGTAGGAGAAGAGATTCCTGCCGGCGCCTCATCGGGCAGCCTAAGTACCGCTGCTGCCCTGGCAAAATCAGGCAGTAAAGGCAAGATCAACATCAACTTGGCATCGGCTCAGGAACTGGATCAGTTGCCGGGAATTGGCCCAACCCTGGCACAAAGGATTGTCGAATATAGAACCCGGAACGGACCCTTTGCCCGCATCGAAGACCTCAATGAAGTCAATGGCATAGGGGACAAAAAGTATGGCGATCTAAAAGACCTGATTACAGTTCGGTAAAAACTCATGACTAAATTCTGGCCTATGATATTCCTGAGTTTTGCCGCTGGTATCGCCCTGGCTAACTACAGGGCCTGGCCATTAATACTGTTCATCACTTTGCTATGCTTATTAGTATCATTCGGGCTTAAAGAATATCGTACCCGTATCCTAATCTGCCTCGCGCTAATAGGCGGGGGCTATTTATATTGCCATGTTATGGCGTATAAGCCACCCATTGAAATGCCGATTGTAAAAGATGCCGAGATTAATGGGCATGTGGATGGTTTTCCTTTCTATGACGGTCAGAAGACTTCATTTATACTAAATACTAACAACACCTCTCCTTACGAGAAGAAAATCCGGGTAGTCTGCCTGTTTGAAAGCAACCTCAAGCGGGGGGATCAGGTGCGTATTCGGGGTGATATGAAGCCCCCCCGCAAACCCGGCAACCCGGGCGAATTCGACTATCCGGCCTATCTGGCTCATCAAGGGGTTTATTATAACTTGACAGCTATGAAGCCCTCAGCCGTCAGCCTAATATCCCATCAAAGCGGGATTCTGCAATGGGTGGACAGATTCCGTTATCAGGGGGAAAGACTTACCAAGCAGATCCTTCCCCAGAGAGAATCGGCAGTTCTATTAGGTATGCTTTTAGGAAGTCGAGAGGGTATGGATGAGCAGGAATATAGCGACTTTCAAAAAACCGGTATTGTACATCTCTTCTCGGTCTCAGGATTGCACGTGGGGTTTGTCTTGCTCTTGGTCGCCTGGCTGCTATCATTCACACCGCTATCCAAACTAACCCGCTTTTTGGTCGGGATAATAGTGTTAATGGTATATGGAAGTATGGTTGCCTGGCCAGCGCCGGTTATCCGTGCGGTATTAATGAGTTCTCTGGGCCTGCTGGCTTATTACAGCGGGCGAGAAAACAGCCTTTTGAATGCTCTGGCAATTTCCGGCCTGGTAATTTTACTAGTTGACCCCGATGCCCTGTTTAGCCTTAGCTTTCAGCTTACTTTTCTAGCTACCTGGGGCCTGGTATATCTGTTTCCAATCTTAGTAGACCATTTTCCTTATAAGTCCTGGGCTATTGATTTAATACTCATACCCCTGTCCGCGGAGCTGGCGGTTCTGCCTCTAATTGCCTATAACTTCAATCTATTTACACCCTCATCGATTCTAAGCAACATCCTGGTGACCTACCTCTCTGGAGGGGTGGTTATATTGGGATTTATAGCTTTTTTACTGGCTCCCCTTATACCGTCCCTGGCCTCGCTGGTACTTTATCCGGCAGGTATGTTTATTGAAGGGATACTGTATATTGTCGAGGCAGTAAAAAATATACCCGGAGCCTATTGGTGGGTGGCTACTCCAGCTATCGGAATGATATGGTTGTATTATTTGGCCCTATTTGGCGCCATTATAGCACTTAGGAGCCCGGAACAAAGGCGTTATTATTTAATATCTGGCGGATGCCTGCTGGTCTTTATACTGAGCCTGCTGATTCCCGCCGGTTGGTATAACCGGGGCAGACTGGAACTTGTATTTATGGATGTAGGCCAGGGGGATTGCATCCTAATGAAAAGCCCGCAGGGCAAATACCTGATGGTGGATGGGGGTGGAAGTCAATTCTATGACGTAGGCGGTAAAACTGTGCTTCCCTACTTGCATCGTCAGGGTATTCGCCGCCTGGATATGATAATCAATACCCACCCGGACTTAGATCACCTGGGAGGAGTGGAGAGTGTGGCCGATGAGATTAAAACCGGATACCTGGGATTGCCTGAAAGCATAATTGAAAGCAAGGAATATCACAAGCTGATGAAAATTGCAAAGAGCCGCAACATCCCGGTAGTTCCTTTAAGAACCGGGCAGTATATCAATCTGGAAAATGAACTGAAAATAAGGGTGCTGCACCCGGATGGCCAGCGCTATGAGGGAAATCAGTTTAACCAGGAATCAGTAGTTTTGGAAATAAGATTTCGTAATTTCTCATCGCTTCTATGCGGAGACATACCCGCTGAAACCATGTCAGATATATTGAAAGAAACAGAGAAGCCCGTCACGTTGGTAAAAGTACCCCATCACGGCAGCAAAGGTTCGCTTGTGCCCGGATTCTATAAGGATCTAAAGCCGAGTTATGCGGTGATTTCGGTGGCTGAAAACAACCCTTTCGGCCATCCTTCCCCGGCAGTTCTGCAAATGCTGGCTAACCAGGGAATCAGGGTATTCCGGACTGACCGGAATGGTGCGGTGACGGTTAGTACCGACGGTCAACAAATTAACGTGGAAACCGTAAACTTCTAATTGACCTGCCTCCCACATAACTTTAGGGAGGAGGTCATAATGGTTATAAGAAATAATGATATGGCAGAAAAACCGGTCGGTAGGCTCATGCTGAGGCTATCTCTGCCAGCCATGACCGGAATGATGCTTTATTCCCTATTCAACCTGGCCGACTACTTTTTTGTGGCCAAATTGGGAACCGCTGCTCTGGCAGTCATGACCTTATGCGTTCCCATTGAGATACTGATGGTATCACTTGGGGCCGCTACCGGTGTTGGCTTAACCTCACTCATTTCTCGTACCTTGGGACAAAAGGATTTCCGAGGTGCTGACAACGTAGCCTGGCACGGTATGATCATCTGTATAGTATACGGCCTATTCTTTTCCTGGCTGGGCCTTAACAATATTGATGCTCTGCTCCTGCTCTTCGGTTGCACCCCGGATATATTTGAGTTAAGCAGAGATTACTTGGTCATTGTAATGATTGGCTGCCTGTTTACATTTATACCTATGATCGCCGGGCATATTGTCCAGGGAGAGGGCAACACTTTTTTACCCATGCTGGTAGCTCTGGTAGGAATATTTCTCAATGTGCTGCTTGACCCGGTGTTAATCTTCGGTCTGGGATCGTTGGAGGGTATGGGCCTAAGAGGAGCAGCCTGGGCGACTGTCCTGGCGCAGACAGTAAGCAGCGCGCTTATTTTAGTAGCAATGTTTAAACAGAGGGTGTTTTTAACCTGGTCCATCCACCATTTTAGCTTCAGCATGCGGGTGTTTATCGGGGTTTATAAGGTGGGCATTCCTACCCTTATGATGGAATTAGTCAGTGTGGGAATTATGGTATTTTTCAATAAAATATTGTTAAATTTCGGCTACGCAGCAGTAGCAGTCATGGGCATATTTGTGAGAATACGCTCCCTCTTCTATATGCCCGTATACGGTCTCGGCCAGGGAGCATTGCCCATAGCGGGGTTTGCCTATGGAGCCGGGAACCTTGACCGGGTCAAGGAAACAATTATTAAGGCCGCTATCTTTTCACTGGCTTTCCTGTCGATAGCCTGGACTGCCTTGCATCTTAACGCTGCCTGGATCATGGCATGCTTCTCAGGGAATGCAGAGTTTGTTGCGATGGGAATCAACTGTATTCATATGGCTACCCTATGTCTACCTATAATGGGGCCGATTATCATATTGTATCGCGTACTTCAGGCGGTAGGTCAGGGAATGACCGCGCTCACCCTTTCTTTGATTAGACAGGTGGGATTTTTCCTGCCGGCATTAATAATCCTACCTGATTACTGGAGACTAAATGGAGTGTGGTTAGCATTTTCAGTATCAGAACTCCTATCAGGACTACTGGCACTATTTTTCTATGCCAGGCTATGGAAGCAATTACAAACCCGCAAGAAGCCCCCTTTGATTATTACCTTGAAAAAAGGTTACCTTATACGTAGGATAGCAACTTGGATGAAGTGGTAGTTATGTGTAAGATTTATTTATGGTTAAAGTAATGAAATTAAGATTATGTCTCAATTAACATAAAGTCAGGAATAATGGTATCCGAATACGGAAAAAGAAACAGATACATTAATGTATCCCATAAAAGTATCGCGTATTGTGGAGCAATTTATGAATGTGATCAAGGGGCAAAGCCATTGAAATTGCACTCTTTTATTGTAAGCAGGTTATAGACGAATATTAAGCAAGGTTCAAGAAAGGCAGATTCAAAGCGGTTATTTACGATATAGTAAATGATTATGGCTGGTATGCTGTATTGAATCATTTAAACTTATGCATATGTTAAACCATCCGCCAAATTACCAAAAAAATCCATGAATTCGGGAAAGAAAAAACGTTCTATAAAACATACAAATATTACTCTGATATACATAATAGCATCAAACTATTTTATACGTGGTATACGATATAATAAGGGTTTATAGCTAATCTAAAAACATGGTCCGGAGTTCCTGAAAAAGAGATGCATAATACAGTTACAGAAATGTATCGGGACAAATATAAATACAAACATATTTAACTAAGGGATATTACTAATTACATCCCGGGCTGCTATTACGCCCGACACGCTGGCCTGGATGAGACCGCGGGTTACACCTGCGCCATCCCCGATGGCCCAAAGGCCCCCGATAATGGTCTGTAAGTTGTTGTTCAACTGGGGACGGGCCGAATAGAATTTGGCCTCAATACCATACAGGAGGGTATGATCGGAGGCCACCCCCGGGATGGCCTGGTCCAGAGCTTCCATACACTCTTTAATGCCTACCATATAGCGGTGAGGGAGTACCAGGGATAAATCTCCCGGCACGGCCGCTTTAAGGGTAGGTTCTACCGTACCCTCATTTAATCGGCTGATGGTTGAGCGCCGACCGCGTTTCAAATCTCCATAGCGCTGGACAATGATGCCGCCGCTAAGCATGTTAGCCAAGCTGGCAATATAGCGGCCATATAGTATAGGCTGGTCAAAAGGTTCAGTAAAAACCTGACTTAATAATAGTGCCAGGTTGGTGTTGTTGCTGTGGCTGTTAGCAAAGGAGTGTCCGTTAACGGTTATAATGCCGTTGGTATTCTCCATGGCTACATGCCCATTAGGATTGACGCAGAAGGTCCTAACCACATCGTTAAATTCTTTAGAATTGAAGATAATTTTGGGTTCATAGATTTTATCGGTAAATTCCCGCATTATTGAAGCGGGCATTTCTATTCTTACCCCCAGGTCTACCTGGTTGTTACTCATGGGAATTTTTAGATTGCGGGCTTGTTCGGAAAACCAGTGAGCACCGTCACGACCGGGAGCACATATTATGCGGGGTGAAAAATATGAGCCCTTGGTGGTTCTAACCCCTTTAACCAGGTTATGTTCCAACAATATTTCTTTTACTGACTCGCCGGTTTTAACCGTGATTTTTTTATCCAATGCAGTCCTCAGACTGCTGAGTACATGCAGAGTATTATCGGTGCCCATGTGTCTGATCCGGGCAGGTAGGAGTTTCAGGTTAGCCAGGGCCAAACGTTCACGCAGGATTGCGAAGTCCTTGTTATTACCTCCAAATACTCTATACGGAGCACCATGGTCGATGTAAACCTCATCAACGTAGTTAATCAAGGACTGGAGGGTTTGGGTGTCAATGTAGTTGTCCAGCCATCCGCCAAAATGAGTGGTCAGAGTGAGTTTTCCGTCTGAGAAGGCTCCCGCTCCACCCCAGCCGCACATAATGGAACAAACTTTGCAGTTCTGGCAGTTTTCACTTCCATTATTGCTGGGGCACTTGCGTTTACTGACTTCCCGGCCCTTTTCCAGCAAAAGAACCTTGAGGGAACTTTGCAGACTTATTTCCCGCGCTGCAAAAATACCTGCCGGGCCAGCCCCGATGATAATTACATCATAATTATTTTCCAATCATCATCCCCCCGATTCACCGAAGCTTCATTGCTCAAGTATATTTGCGCCATATCAAATTATAACATATATTGTAAGCAATTAAATTTTGTCAAGTAATGCCTGGGGGGCAATAGAGTATAATTAAATCTGAGCCAAGAAAGATTGTGGCGATGGGGGCGAAATCATGGGTAAGAATAATACGTTTTATCTATGGGGCGAGGAAGGCTATCTGATAGATAAGAAGATCAAGGATATTATTATGGCGGTTGCGCAGGAAACTGGTGACCAACCGGAGGTCGTGTGGGTGGACGCCGATGAGATGGGAGCCATGGAGTTGGGGCAGACTCTGGAGTTCAGTCCCTTGTTCGCCTTGAGTCGGGTGGTAATCATTAAAAGACCGGCCTGGCTGGGCAAATCTACCCGCAAGGTGCGTAAGACCGAGGAAAGCCTCCAGGTATTGCAGGATTATTTCCAGCATGAAAACCATGGTCAGGTGCTTGTACTGACTTCGGTTGATTATAATGCTTCCAATCCGGTGGCAAAATTTTTGGATAAGAATGCTCAGGTATTAAATATCAAGGCACTCAGTCCCAAAGAAATGGAAAATTGGTGCAAGGCCGAGTTGTCACGCAGAAATCTGCGGGTGGACCCTGCCGGACTTAAAAGGATAGTAAACAGCGGTCAAGATATGTATTATATGGAGAACTTTTTCGAAAAACTGGCCTTAATGGGAAAACCGGAGCCTGTGGGGGTAACCGAGATAGACGAACAATTGGACAGCAAGCAGGAGATCAATGTATTCAAGCTCATCGATGCTCTGTTAAACCGCAATCTTAAGGCTTCCCTGGCTGCATTTTACCAATTGCAGGAACAGGGAGAGCCCCACTTAAAAATACTTTATATGATCAGCCGGCAATTCTTCACCTTCAGCAGGGTAAAATTCTATCAGGAAATAGGCTATACGAGCGCCAGGATAGCCTCAGTTACCTCCCAGAAGGATTTCACGGTAAAAAAGATGATGGACAAAGCATCCAACTTCAGTTCGACCGAGATAAGGAGCCTGTTCGGGAGACTCTTGGAGACCGATACCAGTTTTAAAAGCGAGAGCAAGGATTCCCGGATACTGATGGAGACTTTGCTGGTGGAGTTCTGCAAAAAATGAGACTGGTTAATAGCCTAGTCAATAAGCCACCAGGACGATGACAGGAGTGAAGATCAAGGCATGAAAAAGGCCCGCGATTGAGACGTACATAGGTACGTTGATTGAACGGGCTTTTTTTATAACGATGAGATTTGCTTTTGTCATTGGTCTGGAACCTGTCTGCGACAGGTTTTAAAACTATTTTGCCAAGCTATTAAGCTTTTTGGTAAGTCTGGATTTTTTGCGGGCTGCGTTGTTTTTGTGCAGTATGCCCTTGGACACGCTTTTATCTATCAGGGAACTTACCTGAATAAGCTTTTCCCTGGCTGCATCCATGTTATCTTCCTTCAATGAAGCCTCATAAGTCTTTATGCTGGTCTTCAGAGTACTTTTTTGAGCCTTATTCCTGATCCTGCTTTTTTCGGCGTTCCTGGCTCTTTTGGCAGGAGTTTTACTTTTTGCCACTCTTTCACCTCCTCGGGGAATTTAAAGCTAACAGAAATACTATAGCACCTGGGAATATAAATTGCAATGATATGGATAGCTTTTCTTATATGAGGAAAACTAATCGCGGAAAAGCCTTGTCCTTAATGATAGTTCTAATTAAAGACGCTTCGCCATAATATTTATGAGCAGAGGGACGAGGTGAACAATATGAAAGGACATAACTTTTTAAAGTTTTTAAAAGGAATACTATTTATCCAGGTCTTTATATTGATAATAATTGCCGGGCTCAGTGTGGATTTCAGCGGGAAATATGCTGAGATATCCAAGATGTTCAGCGTCGAGCGAATAATTATTCCCTTTTCAAGTTTACAAATCAATGAGCGGCAAGCGGAAATCCTGTTGCAGGAAAACAATGTTCTTTTGGCGGGACTGAATCGAACCCCCGATAAAATTTTGGTTAATGAATTTAATGCCAGTACCACACCGGAAAACATTATCAGTTCTCATATTCAAGCCCTGGCCTTTGCCGATCGAGGCCAAGAACAGGCTATAACTAATCTCGAAGAGGATGAGGATACGGTAGAAATAATTGAAACGGACGACAACCAGGTGCCGGAGCTGGACAGCGAAACCCTGGCCCGGTTTAGTAAAAGCGAGGTTTTCCTGTACTGTACGCATAGTGCGGAAAGCTACACGCCTAATAGTGGCAAGGCTCGCCTGGACGGGCAAAGAGGACTGATAAACCAGGTGGCGGCAACTTTGGAACGATCTTTGAATAATCGCGGGCTACCTGCCCAATTTATAGATACCATTCATGATTATCCTGATTACAACAAAAGCTATACTAATTCGAGGGTCACGGTGAACAAAATCGTATCTGCCAATAAAAATATTCTGGCTCTATTCGATATTCATCGCGATGCCATACCAGGTGAGGGTAAGCCCGTGACAGTGGATATCAACGGGCAAAAAACTGCTCGTATTCTTATTGTAGTTGGCAGTAATGAACGCAAACCGCATCCCAACTGGCAGCAGAACCGCAAATTTGCGGAACAGCTTTACCAGCAGGGTGAGAAGACCTATCCGGGTTTGATAAAAGGCGTTATCACCAAGGCAGGCACCTATAACCAGGAATACAACCCCCGTGCGCTGCTTATAGAATTTGGCAGTGACGGGAATTCTCTAGAGGAAGCCAGCCGGGCAGCCCAATTTTTCGCCCAGATTTTAGTTGAGGTCTTAAAGGAGGCCAGATAGTCATCGTGGTAAAAGTGTACCGTTTTTTGCTGGTACTGACGATACTGTTCCTGATTATATCAGGTTTGAATATCAGCAACCGGGGCATCAACAGCCTAACATTGGAAGCGCGGCCGCCGGTTTTGGCCGTGCTTAATCTAAACGATGAAGTCAGGATATTTGCTCTGGGGCAAACTCATACATACAGCAAGCAGAAGATGAGCGCGGACGTGATTCTGCTCCGGCAGCAGATTAAAAAAGGCAGCCATGCCGTTGGTAATTACCTGCAGCGCATAGAGAAAGCTGCTAGTACCCTGTTAAACCTAATTCTTTATCTTCTCATCGGTCAAATTCAAGTATGACTGTGTTGTCGTCAATCACAATACGCCCGGTATTGCTCAATCCTCCGCCTTGTCATACATGAATTTTACTCGATGAATAAAATAAACAATTAGATTTAACAGGGTACTAGCGCCCTTCTATAAATTCCACTGTTTCATACAACGCCGACTCCCATATCATAATGAAGCAATAAGCACGAGAATTCTAAAGCCCTAACGATGGGGAGATTGAAGACTGCTATGTCAATAGGTTATAATGAAGGGCAGCCATTTATGGCATGCTCAGACCGTCAAAAAATCACCCTGCGGGCACACGGATGTTCGCTTCGCTCACCAATAAGGGAGCGAATAGCTGAGTTATTTAAAGAAAACCGGGCTTGGGGCGAGCTGCAAGCGAAGGCAGAAGCGTTGGTTGCACTTATGCTAAAAGTGAATAACCCTGTTCAATCGGCGTACTCTATACGGGGACGTGACCTTGCTGCGAAGCAGAAGGTCCGTCGCCACACCTTAGACCGCCTCAATCACGGGCTTCTTGAATGCCTTGCTCTTCACTTTCTTTGCTCGCTCTGCTTCGTTTTACGAAATTTTGGAGGGTTAGAATTGCAGGATAGAATAAGGAACTTCAGCATAATTGCCCATATTGACCATGGGAAATCCACTCTGGCGGATCGTTTGCTTCAATTTACCGGCACCTTGAGTGCCAGGGAGATGCGCGAGCAATTCCTGGATAAGATGGATCTGGAAAGGGAAAAGGGTATCACCATCAAATTGCAGCCGGTTCGTCTTAAATACAAAGCCCGGAATGGTTTGGATTATATATTAAACCTGATCGATACCCCCGGCCATGTGGATTTTTCCTATGAAGTATCCCGGAGCCTGGCTGCCTGTGAAGGAGCTTTGCTGGTGGTGGATGCCTCTCAGGGCATTGAGGCCCAAACCCTGGCTAATGTCTATATGGCTATGGATCTTGATTTGGAGATAATCGGGGTAGTAAATAAAATTGATTTGCCCGGAGCGGATACAGAAATGGTGAAGGAAGAGATGGAGAACGTTCTAGGTCTTAGCGGGGAAGAGATCCTGCCCATCTCGGCCAAGCTGGGAACCGGGGTAGAAGAGGTGTTGGAGGCTATCGTAGCTAAGATTCCTCCGCCCACGGGAGATTCGCAAGGTGAACTGCGGGCCCTAATTTTCGATTCATATTTTGACTCCTACAAAGGAGCCATTTCTTATATCCGGGTTGATTCGGGGGAATTGCGTAAGGGCGATATAATCCGCATGATGTATTCCGGTAAGGAGTTCGAGGTAACTGAGATCGGAGTATTATCCCCATATATGACGGCAGTAGAAAGTTTGAGAACAGGTGAAGTAGGATACCTGGCCGCTGCAATTAAGAATGTCGGAGATACCACAGTGGGGGATACCATCACCCGCGCCGATAGACCGGCAAGTGTACCTCTGGAAGGCTACAAGGAAGTAAAACCGGTAGTTTTTTGCGGGCTATATCCACTGGAAAATAGTGAATTTGAGAGACTGCGGGATGCCTTGGAAAAATTGAAGTTAAATGATGCGTCCCTGCTTTATGAGCCTGAATCATCCGATGCTTTGGGTTTCGGCTATCGCTGTGGATTTCTGGGGCTTTTACATATGGAGATTATACGGGAGCGACTGGAACGAGAATACGACCTTACCTTGATGGCTACGGCTCCCAGTGTTATTTACCGTATTGTGCTTACCGATAGAACTGAAATAATGGTGCAAAATCCCAGCCGTTGGCCTGATCCGCAGCGAATAGACAAGGTCTTGGAACCTTATGTAAAAGCCTCTATTATGGTTCCCAATGAATTTGTAGGGGCGGTCATGGAACTATGCCAGGAAAAACGGGGCAGTTTTGCCAATATGGAATACCTCACCCCGCATCGGGTTATGTTGAGCTATAATTTGCCTCTGGCTGAGATCCTTTTCGATTTTTTTGATGGTCTGAAATCTAGGACCAAGGGCTATGCTTCCCTGGATTATGAAATAAAGTCTTACGAAGAATCCGATCTGGTAAAACTGGACATTATGTTAAATGGGGAGACGGTGGATGCGCTGAGTTCTATAACTCACAAGGATAAGGCTTACTATCGTGCACGTGCTTTAGTAGAAAGGCTGCGCAAAATCATTCCCCGGCAAATGTACGAGGTTGCCATTCAGGCATCAATAGGGAACCGGGTGATTGCCCGTGAGAGTGTAAAGGCTATGCGCAAAGACGTACTGGCCAAGTGCTATGGGGGAGATATCACCCGCAAAAAGAAATTGTTGGAAAAGCAAAAAGAAGGTAAAAAACGAATGAAGCAGATAGGCCACGTTGAGGTGCCGCGCGATGCTTTTATGTCGGTTATGGAAATAGATGGTGAAAAATAATTCCGATGCAATAGGAATCTATATTCATATACCCTTTTGTCTCCACAAATGTGACTATTGTGATTTTTATTCCCTTCCTCTGAATGAACCGGATATGCTGGCGACATACACCCGCAGTTTGATAGCGGAGCTTCAGCAGCGGGCAGAGGGAATATATCCGCCCGTGACCACGGTTTATCTGGGCGGGGGTACTCCCAGCCTCCTGTCAGCCAAGCAGGTGGGGAAAATCATCGCTGCCATTTATACAAACTATCAAACTTGCGGCGATATAGAGATTTCCATGGAAGCCAACCCTGCTACCGTTAAACTACAAGACCTGCGGGAATTACGCGCAGCCGGCATAAATCGTTTGTCGGTAGGGGTGCAAAGTTTTGCCGATGCCGAACTGAAGCTGCTGGGCCGTGTGCATGGAGGGCGCCAGGCCATGGAAACTTTGGATGCCGTCAGACGGGCGGGTTTTGACAATTATAATCTCGACCTCATCTATGGTATTCCAGAACAGACCTTAGATGCATGGCAGAAGAACTTGAATCTGTCGTTAAAGTTCGAGCCGCAGCACATTTCTACCTATTTACTGCAGCTTGATGAGTGCACTCCTATGGCTGGAAGGGTCCGGGAAGGCTTGATAAAGATGCTGGACGATGAACTGGAAGCGGATATGTATTATACTTCCCTTGATCACATGCAAAAGCATGGGTATGATCATTATGAGATATCGAATTTTGCCCGATCAGGCTATCAATGCCGCCACAACCTGCTCTATTGGCAGGGACGTGAGTATCTTGGCATAGGCAGCGGGGCGGTCAGCTATTTAAATAGGCAAAGAACTCTTAATCAACCTGATCTAAGCCGTTATATGGAAGATATTATTGCAGACCGGCCTCCATCGAGGGATATTCTGGAGTGCATGGATCTCCGTCAGTTGGTAGCAGATGCTATCATTGTGGGATTGAGATTGACTGCAGGGATTAGCCGGGAGGATATTTTACATCGGTTTAATTGCGATATTCTGGTGGAATACCGGGATATAATTGAGAAATTAACCATTCAGGGACTGTTGGAAATTAAAAACGACAGAATGTACCTGGCAAAAAGAGCTTATTTCCTTTCTAACCAGGTGCTAAAACAGTTTGTCGCCTGATTCAATTGCTTGACAAAGGATGAGGCAGGTGATATTTTTTAATAAATGCCGGTTAGCACTCAAGACGGGAGAGTGCTAACAGAGTGGGTGAAACGCATGACGTTGGATGAAAGAAAAAGGCTCATACTGGAGTCAGTCATCAAAGACTATGTAGCTACCGCCGAACCGGTAGGATCACGGGCAGTGGTTCGCAAGCATAGCCTTAGGATCAGCGCGGCCACGGTCAGAAATGAAATGGCCGATCTGGAGGACATGGGGTACCTTGAGCAACCCCATACTTCTTCAGGACGGATACCTTCAGAAAAGGGCTTCCGCTACTATGTAGACTGCATGATGGAAAATGAGAGCCCCAGCGATGAGGAAATAAGTTCCCTGCACAGAATGGTGGAAGAAAGTATTCAGGAATGGAATGATGTGGTGCAGGGGGTAGGACATTTTTTATCCCAGGTAACCAACTACGCTTCCTTTATTATAGTGCCGTCGGTTAAGCTCAGCCAGTTTCAGTACTTACAACTCATTCCTATTCAGGAAGGGCAGGCCTTGGTTTTACTGGTTACGGATGTGGGGATTATTCTGCATCGGAAAATCACCATTCCTGCTTCTATTAAACCCGACGATTTGCAGATAATAGGGGAGTCGTTCAACCGGGTATTGCGGGGCAAGAGGCTGGACGAAGTGCAGCACAGTGACCTGCAGTCTTTACGGGAGCAGCTGAAGAGCCGCCGTCAGGTTATCGACAACGCCCTGGAGGCTCTGGATAGTATTCTGGATAATACCCATGACGGAAAAGTTGTTATTAGAGGAACTTTAAATATTTTGAAGGAACCGGAATTCAAGGATTTAGATAAACTGAAGCGAATACTGGCGCTGTTCGAAGAAGACGGACCGCTTAAAAGCGTGATACCCGACGATATTAGCGAAGGGGTGGATATTCGCATCGGCAAAGAAAATCAAGCCGAGGATATTAAGGAAATGAGCCTGGTTTTTGCTGGTTATAAAACCGCAGGTGAAATGGGAAGAATCGGTTTAATCGGCCCGGTTAGAATGGAATACTGGAAAGCGGCCGGAACAGTCGAACTGGTACGCCAGGTTATACAGGAGCTCCTTCATAATAGTCTACTAAAATAGACTGATTAGAATTCAATATTATTGGGGAGGCAATTATGCCTGATAAAATGCTCTCAACCAGTGAATTTGATGATAAAACCCAGGCTCTTCTGAGCAATGCCAATGCTGCCCGGGTGATATCCCAGGCCATTGAAGGAACTATAGGCCCCAAGGGACTGGATATTATGATGGTAGATAGTTTGGGCGATGTAATCATCAGCAATGATGGGGTTACCATCTTAAAAATGATGGCGGTCAACCACCCTGCGGCCCGTATGATTATCAACACGGCCCGAGCGCAACAGGCTGAGGTCGGAGATGGTACCACCACCGCTACTATTATCGCCGGGGCGCTGGTTTCTGAGGGGGCCAACCAGGTTCTAAAAGGGGTGCCGGTGACTCAGGTTATTCAGGGTATTAAGCAGGGAATCGATTACAGCCTGGAGTTGATCGAAAAAAGTAGTCGGCTCCTCGATTCAATGGATGACCCGAGGCTACTGAGCGTAGCGGCCATCGCCGGACGTGAGCAGCAAGATCTGGCCGAACTGGTTGTTAAAGGCGCTAGAATGGTGGATCGGGAGAAAATGATGAGCCGGGAATATAAATTCGCGGATGCGGTAGTGGCTCGAGAGGCGGCCACCAGCCAGGTTTTTACAGGCATGGTGATCAATAAGGAACCCCTTAATCGCGAGATGCCCCGCTTTCTTAATAAGGTTACAATTCTGGCTCTAGACGACGCGATGGCTCCGGAGGAAGTGGATAACGAGGCCCGTACCACGGAAGCCGGTTTCCAATATTACCTTCAAAACAAGGAACGCTATGAGCAGAATCTAAAAAAGATATGTTCAATGGGCGTAAATCTGGTACTGGCTGATCGCAGCATTGATGACCAGGGAGAACAGATATTTACGGAAGCCGGGATTATGGCGATACAGAGATTATCCCGCCGGGAGATGGATTTAGTCTGCAAACATAGCGGAGCGCGTAAAATGAAAAGAAGCGCCTTGAACTCCTCGGTGGAACAGATGGCAAAATATCTGGGTCATGCCGGGAAGGTGCAGGTGAATGATAAACTGGGCCAAACCTGCCTGTATGATGGAGCGGGGGAAGCCATGGCCACAGTCTTGGTTGGGGCAGCTACCGAAGAGCTGGTAGATGAAAAAGAACGCATTGCCAGGGATGCTGCTGCAGCGGTACAGGCTGCTCTGCAAAAGGGTGTTGTTCCCGGAGGGGGAGCCATAGAAATATGGGTGGCCAGGCAACTGGAAGAAATGGCCCGGGATTTGAAGGGAATGACCTCTTACGGGGTTTTATGCGTTAAGGAAGCCTTGCTCCGCCCCTTTGCTTGTATAGCGGCTAATGCCGGTTTCAATCCACTCGAGAAAATGGCTGATGTGGTGGCTGAACAAAAACTGCGGGGTTCTGATTCTATCAGCATTGATTGTGAAGGGGGCAGTTTGATTGATGTCTTTGATGAGGGCATTCTTGATCCCACCCTGGTAAAAATCCATGCGATAAAAGCGGCGGGGGAAGTGGCTATCGCTATTTTGCGAATCAATACCATTATTAAGATGAGGGATGAGACTACTTCATCCCGAGATATCAGTTGAATAGAGGTGAATAACGCAATGGACAAGGAATTGGAAACTGAGGTTATGGAAAGTTCTTTAGAAGGAGATGAATCTGTAAAGCAGGAAGCGGAGACCGAAGAGAAAAGTCAGGAAGAAAAAATACTGGCAGAATTGCAGCAGCAACAGGAAGAAAGCCGGAAAAACTATGACCAATATCTGCGGGCTTTGGCCGAGGTAGAAAATGTTAAAAAGCGCGCTATGAGAGAACGCGATGAATACTTAAAATATGCCAACGTATCATTAATAAAAAAACTTTTGCCGGTTATTGATGATTTATATAGAGCTATGAAAGTTGCCCGGGATTCCAGGGACTTTGAAGCCCTGAACAAGGGAATAGAGATGACTGCCCGGGGTTTGGATGATCTATTAAAAGCTGAAGGGGTTAAGGTCATAGAAAGCTTGGGGAAAGACTTTGATCCGCAGTATCATCAAGCCTTAACCGTGGAGCCCAGTGATGAACATCCGGAGAATACGGTTATTGAAGAAATGCAAAAAGGATATATTTTGCATGATAGAGTCATCAGGCCCAGCCTGGTGAAGGTCAGCCAATAATTTTAGGAGGTGTAAGTGAATGGGAAAAGTTGTAGGAATTGATTTAGGTACAACCAACTCAGTTATAGCAGTAATGGATGGCGGCGAAGCAGTAGTTATCACCAATGCTGAGGGGGAACGCATAACTCCTTCGGTAGTGGGTTTTTCCAAAACAGGCGAACGCCTGGTGGGAAGGGTAGCCAGAAGGCAGGCTATAACTAATCCGGAAAGGACTATTTCATCGATAAAGAGGAAAATGGGTACCGACTACCGGGTAAGCATCGATGGTAAGAAGTATTCACCTCAAGAAATTTCCGCGATGGTTCTGCAAAAAATGAAGACCGATGCTGAAAGTTATCTGGGGGAAAAAATAACTCAGGCAGTAATTACCGTACCGGCTTATTTTACCGATGCCCAGCGCCAGGCCACCAAGGATGCCGGCACGATTGCCGGAATGGAAGTCCTGAGAATAATTAACGAACCGACGGCGGCGGCTCTGGCCTATGGACTGGATAAGGAAGAAAGCCAGACCATTATGGTATTCGACCTGGGTGGTGGTACTTTCGACGTCTCCATATTGGAAATAGGCGACGGAACCTTCGAGGTGAAGGCCACCAGCGGCAACAATCGCCTGGGCGGAGATGATTTCGATGATAAGATTATCGAATGGCTGGTGCAGGAATTTAAGAAGGAAAACGGTTTTGATCTGAAAAATGACAAGATGGCCATGCACCGTTTAAAAGAGGCGGCGGAAAAAGCCAAGCACGAGTTATCTACCCTGATGAGCGTAGACATAAACATACCTTATATAACCGCCACCCAGGATGGGCCTCTGCATATGGAAAGGACCCTAACCCGGGCGCGCTTTGATGATCTGACCTCTGACTTGGTGGAGAAGACAGTAGGGCCGCTAAAACAGGCCATGAAGGATGCAAATCTACAGGCGGCTAATATCGATAAGGTCATACTGGTAGGAGGATCGACCCGGATTCCCGCGGTGCAGGATGCAGTTAAGAAATTCACCGGCAAAGAGCCCTTCAAAGGCATCAATCCAGACGAAGTAGTAGGTCTGGGTGCGGCCATTCAAGCTGGAGTCTTGACCGGCGAAGTTACCGATGTGGTTCTGCTGGATGTTACGCCGCTATCCTTGGGCATTGAAACCCTGGGTTCTGTATTTACGAAGGTCATAGATCGGAATACCACCATACCGGTATCCAAGAGCCAGGTCTTTACCACCGCGGCGGATAATCAACCTTCGGTGGACATTCATGTTCTGCAGGGAGAAAGAAAACTGGCCGAGCACAACGTAACCCTGGGAAGGTTCCAACTGAGCGGAATTCCGTCCGCCCCTCGGGGTATCCCTCAAATCGAGGTGAAATTTGACATCGACGTTAACGGTATTGTAAATGTAACCGCCAAAGACTTGGCTACTAACAAGGAGCAGAAGATAACGATCACGTCTTCCAGCGGTTTGAGTGACAGTGACATTGATCAGATGGTAAAAGACGCCGAGAAATTTGCGGAAGAGGATGAGAAGCGTTACAAGGAGATCGAAGCCCGCAATGCGGCGGATAGCATGATCTACCAGGCCGAAAAGAATCTGAAGGAATTTGCCGATAAGATTGAAGAGGACGATAAAAATGCGGTCAATAATGCGAAAGAGGATCTGCAGAAAGCCCTGGAGGGCAATGACATAGCCGACATTGAAGCCAAGACCGAAGTGCTGGCCAAGGCCATGTATGAATTCACTACCAAGATGTATCAGCAGGCCAACCCGGGAGAAGCCGGTGGGGAAGGCGGCAAGGACGACATTATTGATGCGGACTATAATATTTCCGATGACGACGAAAAGAAATAGACTTAAGGTATTTCAGGAAGGTGGGAAATGATGGCCGCCAAGCGGGATTTTTATGAGGTTCTGGGAGTGTCCAAGACAGCTAGCGCCGAGGAAATAAAAAAGGCTTATCGCCAGAAGGCCAAAAAATTTCATCCCGATGTAAACAAGGAGGATGAAAATGCCGCTGAGAAGTTTAAGGAAGTGGCCGAGGCTTATGAAATTTTAAGTGATTCGCAAAAAAGGGCTGCCTATGATCAGTTTGGCCACGATGCCTTCGATCCCACCCGGGGGGCCGGGCCGGGAGGTTTTGGCGGGGCTGATTTTGGCGGTATGGGCGGTTTTGGTGATATTTTCGACATGTTCTTCGGAGGAGGAGGTCAGCGCAGACGGAGCGGTCCACAGCGGGGCGCGGATAAAGAGATGCGGCTGGATATCAATTTTGAAGACGCTGTTTTTGGCTTGGAAAAAGAAATGGATATCATGCGGGTTGAAAGCTGTACTAAATGTGGAGGGAGCGGCGCCGAACCCGGCTCTAATCCCAAAACCTGCGGGCAGTGCCAGGGAACGGGTCAGGTTCGCTCAGTTCAGAATACACCCTTTGGGCGCTTTGAGACCGTTAAAACCTGCGGACAATGCAACGGTGAGGGCAAGATCATCGAAAAACCATGCAGCGCCTGTAAGGGAAAAGGTCGGGTCAAGAAAAAACGGACCATTAACGTGCGTATTCCGGCGGGTATCGATACCGGTTCACGTTTGAGAATCCAGTCTGAGGGCGAAGAAGGTTTATTGGGTGGGCCACCCGGGGACTTATATATAGTTATAGTTGTAAGGCCACATTCAAGATTTAAGCGTGACGGCTACACCTTGATCTGCAATCTTGATATAGATATTGTGCAGGCGTCTCTGGGAGCAGAGATAGATATACAGCTGCTGGGCGGAGATCATCACAAGCTTGTGATACCAGAGGGGACTCAACCCGGGGATGTTATTACGGTGAAAAACAAGGGTGTTCCTCATATTAACAGTCATCGCAGCGGGGACTTGAAGGTTCTGGTTAACGTAAAGGTTCCCACCCGTCTCAACAAGAGGCAGAAAGAGTTGCTGGCCGGTTTCTTTGAAGATAACGAAGAGAAAGAAAATAAAAAAGGTCTATTTGACAAATTGAAAGATGCCATAGGTTAAGAGGGATGAATTAATGAATTGGAAGGAATACAGTGTCCTCACAGACGGGATTTGCGTTGAGGCTATTGCCGGTATATTCAATAAAATGGGCTCGGGCGGCGTGGCTATAGAAGATCCCCAGGCAGCCCGCAAGTATGTTAAACAGGATGTTTGGAAACCGGAATCGGTTTCTCCGGATTTTCTGAATCATGAATTCGTAGTCGTAAAGGCCTATTTCCCGGAATATAAAGACATTATGTCAGAGTTGACCGAGTCCGTTAAGGTAGTGGAAAGCAATTTCCAGGTCAGGTGTCAGATATTTGTGGACGAGGTGCGGGACGAGGACTGGGAAGAGTCCTGGAAAAAGTATTATCATAGCTTTAAAATAGGCGAGCGTTTGGTAATTAAACCGTCCTGGGAAGAATATACCGCCGGTGAAAACGAAGTAGTAGTCAACATTGACCCGGGCATGGCTTTTGGTACCGGGATACATGCCTCCACCCGCTTCTGCCTGCGCTTTGTGGATGAATATGTAAAAGGCGGGGAGGACATAGTCGACGCCGGTTGTGGCTCGGGAATCCTTTCCATAGCCGCAGCCAAGCTGGGCGCTGCCAAGGTTTTTGCCATGGATGTCGATGATCTGGCGGTGCGCATTGCGCGTGAAAACGTGGCTCTGAATGGACTGGCTGACGTGATCCAGGTCGAAGCAGGTGATATAGTAGAGGCTATCGAGGGTCAAAAGCCGGATATGGTTTTGGCCAATATCACCGCCGAGGTGGTGGTTTACTTGATCCCCGCTGCTGCACAGGTATTAACCAGCGGTGGCTACCTGTTCGGCTCGGGCATAGTTGACAGCCGTTGGCCAGGAGTGCAGAAACAACTGGAGGTATATGGCTTCACAGTTGAGCAGGTTCTGCAGGATGTAGATTGGATAGGAGTAGCAGCGAGAAAGAAATAGGGATACAAGGGGTCCTTTGCTTTCTTGTTCATATCGCGTATCTGGTATACAATCTAAGAAAGATCATGGCTAAAAAGGGGGCAAATCATTGTTTAAATCTCCTGTTTTTTTGGTGGGAATTCTAATAGGCATAGCTGCTTGCTCATTGTTAAATCTATTTATTAAGGTTCCATTGTCAATTCCAATTGCTATCCTGGCTATAACAGGTGGAGCCGCTTTAGTTGTGGTGCTTTTTGTCAAGATTCAGAATGCTACTGTTGATACAAAATCAACTTTGGGTTTTATGGCTTATTGGATTATGAGTTTTATGAGTATATCCACGGGGTTTTCCAGCATTTATATGGAATTAGTGAGACAAAATAAAGATAGTTTCCACGGTATTATTGATGGTCTTTCCGCGCTGTTTTTCTCCATAGATACCTTTGCAACCGTTGGTTATGGAGAGATATTTCCAATATCATTAACCGCAAAAATGTTAGTAATGAGCGAGATTATGGTTTCTATTGTCTTGCTGCCGGTAGTAATTGCCACATCACTGGCCTGGATTATCAACCAAAAGCAAGTCCAAAAGCAAGAGGCCGGAATTAGTGGCAATATAAACGATAAAAAATATTTATCTAGAATAAAATAATTTGATGATGAAAAGAATTGCCTTTTATACCTTGGGCTGCAAGGTCAACCAGGTGGAAACGGAACAAATGATAGAGCAATTTACGGGGCGGGGTTACCAGGTTGTGAACTTTGGTGACCCTGCTGATGTCTGTGTCATCAACACCTGCACCGTTACCCATATTAGCGACCGCAAATCGCGGGCTATGCTCAGAAGGGCCGTCCGGGCCAATCCGGAAGCGCTGGTAGTGGCTACTGGCTGTGTGGCCCAAGTCGATGCTGATCAACTGGCCAGGATAGAGGGTATTGGTCTGATTGTGGGCAATCAGAATAAAGATTATCTTGGTGATATAGTAGACAATATCATATTAAACAAAAAAAGCGGACAAAAGGTGCGAGTTGAAGCGATATGTCCCGCAAAGAGCTTACGACCGGTTCTCTACTCACACACTCATCGGCGTACCCGGGCTTTCGTGAAGATTCAAGATGGCTGTCAAAGTTTCTGTTCTTATTGCATCGTACCCTTTGCACGCGGGCCGGTGCGCAGTAAGACTCCCATCGATGTGATAACTGAGATCCGTCGACTGCTGTTCCTGGGGTACCGGGAAATCGTCTTGACCGGAATACATACCGGTTTATACGGTCTTGACATACCGGAGTGGAATCTAAACAGGCTACTGGAAAAGATATTGGGAGAAGTATCGGGAGATTACCGACTCCGGCTGAGTTCCATAGAGCCGCTGGAAGTTAACGATGAACTTCTTACTCTGCTTTCAAGCGAACCGCGCCTTTGCCGACATCTCCATATTCCTTTGCAGAGCGGTAGTGACCGGATTCTTGACTCCATGCGGAGAAGATATAACCGGGAATATTATAGGGAGCTGATTCAAAAAGCGGACGCGTTTATTCCCGGGACGGCATTTACTGCTGATGTCATGGTGGGTTATCCTACCGAAAGCGAAGCTGATTTTCGGGATACATTTGACTTGATTAGCGAATTACCTATCTATGAATTGCACGTTTTCCCGTATTCTCCGCGGGCTGGTACCAGTGCCGCCATAATGGAGCCCCAGGTATCCTCAGGCGAAAAACATACGCGCAGCGAGGTTCTCCTGGAACTGGGCGCCAAGAAGAAAAGTCATTTCATGCAGAATTTCATTGGCAAAGAATTAAGGGTGCTGGTAGAACGCCATCTATGTGGTGATTCCTATACTGGGATAAGCGATAATTACATTGAAGTGCATTTTTCATCGCCGCAGGATTTACAAGGTGACTTTGTAACTATTACCCTTAACGAAGTGAGGAAAGGCTTTGGGTTAGGAAATGTTTGCCCATATTAACTTCGATGAATTGTCCCTTCACCCCCAATAATTATAAGGTCTTTGTACATTGGTGCTTAAGTTGCAAAGAAAAAGGAGTATGCTCATGAATAAGAAACGATGGTGGGCTTTGGCAATATTTGTAGTTTTATTAGTTGTATGGGCCATTATACCCAAAAATACTACGCAGAACCAATCCGAATCCAATTCCAGTCTTATAGATTATATAAATGATATGGATGAAACCAGACAGGCATTGACTACCCGGATATATAAGGAAGGAAAAGGCCAGACGCTGGCTTTGGTAAAGCTAGAAGGTACGATTGTTGATAACTCGTCGAATGATAACAGTTTAAGCGGTACTAATAATCACCAGGTGTTACTCAAGCAATTAACTGCTGCTTTTTCCAGGGAAGACATTAAAGGAATCATCCTGCAGATTGATTCTCCCGGAGGAGGTGTTTACGAAAGTGATGAAATTTATACGCTCATCATGGATTTAAAAGCCAAATATAAAAAACCCATAGTAGTATATATGGGTCGGACGGCCGCATCGGGCGGCTATTATGTGGCCATGGCGGCCGATAAAATATTTGCCAATCGCAATACTTTGACCGGATCAATTGGTGTTATAATCAATACCTACAATTATAAGGAGCTGGCTGATAATATCGGTATTCAAGATGTAACTTTCAAAAGTGGTGCTCAAAAAGATCTCTTAAACCCGATGCAACCTGTAAGTGAGGAAGATAAAGCGATAATGCAGGGTCTGGTAAATGAAAGCTACGGATATTTTGTCGATGTGGTCGCCAAGGGCAGACACATGGATAGAAATCGGGTTCTGGAACTCGCGGATGGAAGAATTTATTCCGGGCCTCAAGCGAAGGTACTGGGATTAGTCGATGAAGTGGGCTACCTGAATGACGCTATTAATGCTACAGCCAGTATATTAAATACCAATGATCCGAAGGTATTGCTTTTTGAGAATTCACTGCCTGATATTCTGAACTGGCTGAGTTTGGTTAAGTCACCATCTTTTGACCTGATGGGTATTAGACAACAAATGGACCAGGATTCTTTTAGCAGACTGATGTATATTGCCAGATAAGGAGGGCTGTTGCATGATTGATGATGACGCTAATAAACTGGCTGAAAATAGTACCACAGAGCAAATTGACAACGAACAGCCAACTTCCGGGCATGAATTTCCTGCGGGTCAATCGGTGAATCGAGAGCAGATTCTATACCAAACAGCTGGTTTTTGGATACGTCTGCTGGCATTTTCCATTGACCTGATAATCATCTGTGGACTGAACTCCGTATTATGGAATTCCTCGTTAAGCATCGAAAAAGCTCCGTCGTTTATTTATCGGTTGCTTAATATTAACGCCTTGTTTCTTGGTATAACTGGTGCAGCTTATTTTATATTGATGACTTATTACTTTCAGCAGACTCTAGGAAAGATGATTATGGGAATTAAAGTAGTCCAGCGCAGTGGCAAGCCTTTGGGATGGACTACGGTAGTTTTTCGTGAATTGATCGCCCGGAGTCTGTCGCAGATCATGGGACTTAATCTGGGCTATATAGTCTGCTGGTTTAATAGTGAAAAACGTTGTGCGCATGATTTTCTGAGTGATACATGGGTAGTGTATGAAAGACCGCCAATGCAACTTCGGATATTTAGAAGTTGAAGCCGGCAAACTGAGCGTTATAAATGCTGAACAAACACAGCAAAAACAGGGACGGCAGGCTACTCGACTGACAACATTTTTGGCATTAAAATATTAACGATGTGGGAACCTGTAATCTAAAAGCCCCTGACACTCCATGTAAAAACTTACTTTGTATTAGCCATAATATTTGATAAAATAAACATAATGTGGCTGGTCAATATAGAAAAAAGCTCCTGATTTAGTCTTTGAAGGAGGTGAACGCTGTGAGCACAGCCGATTGCCTGTTTTGTAAAATTGTCTCCAAAGAAATAAAAGCGGATATCGTTTATGAAGATGATAGTTTGATTGCCATTAAGGATATTAACCCGGTAGCACCGGTACATTTACTGATTATTCCCCGGATTCACATACCCTCGTTGAACGAGACCAGTATCGAGAATGTAGAGATTTTAGGGCTTATACAGCTTTTAGCTTCCCGTCTGGCCGAGGATTCGGGTATTGCCGGGCAGGGATACCGTTTAGTTAACAATTGCGGCCAATGGGGAGGGCAGGCTATTTTCCATCTTCATTATCATTTACTGGGAGGAAAACAAATGGGTTGGCCTCCCGAATAATCTTGACTTCGGGTTAGCAAGGATTGTACAATATAATGGTGTTTAATAGCCCGTCAGGTGAGGGGAGGGATATAATGAGCGAGGTAAAAGTAGGAAAAAATGAATCCCTGGATAGTGCTCTGAAGAGGTTTAAACGTACCTGCCAGAAATCTGGGGTTATGCAGGATATTAGAAAACACGATCACTATGAAAAACCGAGCATAAGAAAGAAGAAGAAATCAGAAGCTGCCCGTAAGAAGAAGAAGTTCTAAGTGAGCTTGGAGGTGTTGTTAGGTGACCTTCATGAACCGGGGCATGCAAAATAAGAGACAGCGAGTGACCGTACTCCTAATTATAGGAGTGGTTCTGGTTACATTCCTTATAAGTATCGTAGCGCTGGCAATAGGATAACCTAAATAGAATCTAAATAAGAAGAACGAAAGGCATACAATTGTATGCCTTTTTTATTGGGCCTAGGGTTCCTTATTGGGAAAGGGGACAAGGGTCCTGTCCCCTTTCCCAATAAGGAACCTATATTGTCCACCTCTGTGTCTCCCCTATTTGCGCATTTTGAGAACCAACCAAGCATATATTTTAATGGCAAGGCTTTGTTGGTTGGCATAAAGGGGAGTGATGAAGATGGAGAAACGCAGAGAGATCATAAGTAAAGCCATGGCTGATTTTTTGGAAATCCCCGGAGATCTGGTATTGGATATTCCCAAGCTCACCATTACCGGTAGAGCGGAACTACATTTGGAAAACCATAAAGGGATTATTGAATTCTCAACGGAGCGAATGAGAATAAATCTAAGCCGGGGTTTTTTGGAGATCATAGGGGATAATCTGGAAATACAAGCCCTTATGCCCGATGAGATGAAGGTAGCCGGTGAAATTAGAGGCATCAAATATCTCGATTAAATGGAGGCAGGTATGGCAAATAAGTTTTCCGACCAGGTAGGAGGTTTCATATCTCTTTACCTTAAAGGGAATAATCCTGAAAGAATCATCAATTTGGCCCTGGCGCGCGGCATATTCATCTGGGATATAAAAAAGCAGGACGAGGGCATTCAACTTAAGGTAAGAACCAGCGGCTTCGAGGCTTTTAAGACCATAATTAATGATAATCATTTCGAAATGGAAGTGGTTAAGAAGCAGGGCTTGCCGTTTTATAAAACGGTAATGAAGAGACGTCTGGGGTTGATCGGCGGCGCGATGCTATTTACATTTACGCTTTATCTTATGTCATCATTCGTATGGTTTGTGGACGTGAGCGGAAATAATAAAGTTGAGCGAAGTAAAATACTGATGACGTCGGCCCGCCATGGTATTTATCCCGGGGCGGCCAAATGGAATTTCAGCCGTACCGAAGTTGAAGAAGCAATGTTGAGAGACCTGAGCGAGATAGCTTATATCCAATGTGATATTAGAGGGGTTAAGGCCGACATCAAGGTTGTGGAGAAAATATTGCCCGATGGGGAAATCTCCGGGCCTTGTCACTTAGTAGCCGCTCGGGATGGAGTTGTGGAAGAAATAATGGTTTTAGACGGCCAATCTCATGTTAAGACGGGCGATGTTGTAGCCCAAGGTGATATTCTTATATCGGGAATTGTATTCCCCACGGTGCAAGAAGATCTGGGATTGATGCCACCCATCGATCCTCAACCATATCTGGCTCGAGCCCGGGGACAGGTGAAGGCGCGTACCTGGTACGAAGGTTATGGCGAATGTAAATTGAAATCGGAGGAAAAGATCTTTAGCGGCAAGGAAATTAATCGTTTTTACCTTGAAACCCCGTGGAAAAGGATTTTGCTGAAAGGGCGAGGGGAGAATCACTTTGCTATCTTTGAACAAAGCAGCAATGAGAAGATATGGTCCGGTCATGCGGGAAATTGGGGTTTCATCCGCCAGGATATCAAGGAACAACTGATTAAAACCACCGAATATAGTGAAAAGGAAGCTGTTAATATCGCGCGCGAAAGAGCCCTAAGCAGTTTGCAGCAAGAGATGCCGGCCGGTTTAAAGGTTAGCGATTCCCACTTCAATGTCTTATCTTCGCCCAGCGATTCCATCGTTAGAATCAAGGTGTTTGTGGAAACTACTGAGGATATATCGGTGCCGCAGCCTATAGATGGGGGGAAAATTAGCAAATAAAACTTGCCATATGCTATAATTAGCAGCAAATACGGTTGGTAGTACCCTGTTAATTCTAATTCTGTATTTTATTCGTATAGTAGAATCCATGTATGGCAAGGCGGTCGTTCCTTGCCACCATTGGCACTGCTGCATTAGCCCATCCGTGGGCGTTGCGATACCGGGCCATCCGTGGTGGTCGGAGGAGAGCGGTACTGGACGTATTATGATTAAAGTCCAAGGATGGACAAATGCAGCGATGCCATGGATGGCATGGAGCTGCAAGATAACGCAGTCATACGGGAATCTGACCTACGAGAAGATATAGAATTAGGGTTGACCGGGTACCGGCAAGGAGGATTAGTTTTTGACCGTTAAAGAAAATAAGATAGCGATCAACGATAACCAGCAAGCTGCGATTTTTTTTGGTAGCGGTGATGAGAACTTTCGCCATTTACAGGAAATCAGTGAGGTTGAACTTTCGGCGCGGGGAGCCGATATCTTCGTCCGCGGTGAAGAAGTGCCCGTTGATCATACGGTACGACTTATCCATGATTTAATAGATATCGTAGAGAGCGAAGGTGTCCTTAATATTAATGATATTAACTATATGGACAAGCTTCTGAAGAAAGGTGATAAGCCGGGATACAAAGAAATCGTATCTGGAAATCTGATCACAACCGTGCGAGGTAAGGCTATCAAGGCGAGAACAATGGGGCAAAAACGCTATGTTGAGGCTATATTGAGAGATGATGTGGTTTTTGGAATTGGGCCGGCCGGAACAGGTAAAACCTACTTGGCAGTCGCTATGGCGGTCAGAGCTTTGCGCAACAAGGAAGTTGAAAGGATAATTCTGGTAAGGCCGGCGGTTGAAGCCGGTGAGAAGCTGGGCTTCCTGCCCGGTGATTTTATTGAAAAGATAAATCCTTATTTGAGGCCCATTTATGATAGTCTTTTCGATATACTGGGGGTTGACGTTACCCAGCGCTACCTGGAAAAAAATACCATTGAAATAGCGCCTCTGGCCTATATGCGGGGAAGAACCCTAAACAGCGCGTTTATTATTCTAGATGAAGCGCAAAATACTACTCCTCAGCAGATGAAGATGTTCTTGACCCGGTTGGGCTTTGGTTCTCAGGCCGTAATTACAGGTGATGTGACCCAGGTTGATCTGCCTCGGGATGAATATTCCGGCTTGATCGAGATTCAAAAGATACTTGGAAATATTAAGGGTATTTCTTTCGAATACTTAGGTAAAGAAGATGTGGTTCGCCACCCTCTGGTACAGAAAATCATAAATGCATATGAAATATTCCTGGCTCAACACTAAGCGCGGGGAGCATTAAGGAGAATAGCTATGAGGTTGCTTGGGATCCTCAAATACTTTTGGGGAGAAGGAATCCGGCATTTCTGGAAAGATTCCAATACCAGAAAGATACTGGCATTAATTGCCTTTTTCGTTCTTCTGATAGGCATAGTTTTTAATAATTATAGCCCTCAGCAAGTGATGCTGCGTACTGATGAGGTAGCAAAACATAACGTGGTATCAAATATCACTGCCGTGGTTATGGATGAGAAACAGACCGATGACTTGAAAAAGCAGGCGGCGGCGAAGGTGCAAAAATCCTATCAGGAGGATAAATATGCGCTGACCAATGCCCAGAGTGATGTTTACAAATTCTATACTCAGCTAAGATCTATCCTGCAAGCCAGCGGTACTGATAAAAAGACAGCGCTGACAGGATTTCTGGATGGCGCCATCAAAAAGAAAAACATCGAGTTGGGACAGGATATTCAAACTCAGGTCAATTATTTAATGGCGTCCCGTCCCCAAGATATAGATAAAATGGAGCAGACTAGTTTGAACATGGTGGAACTGGCCATGAACAAGCCCATTACCGAAGAGGCTCTAGCGGCAGTCTACAAGGAATCGAGCCAGCAAATAGATAAGCTGGGTTTTAATACCTCAGCCCAGGCGCTTATGAAGGTAGCATCCATCAACGCCATCCGGCCCAATATGATTTATAATCAAGAAGCTACCAGCAGGGCTATTAAGGAAGCACAAGCCGCAGTCGAGCCGGTTCATAAAACTATTAAGACCGGAGAGATAATTGTCCGGGAAGGTGACCGGGTTACAGCAGAGCAGATATCTGTTTTGGAACAACTGGGCATTCAGAGAACCAGAAGCTATCCTCTGGCATTGTTTGGAGCAACTGCCTTTGTTTTTCTAAGCTTCTGGCTGCTGGTGGAGTACCTGCGGCGCTACCACAAGGAATTAATTAAAAATGATCGGCTTATGTTGCTGTTGGGTCTTATTATTATTATTGTGCTGCTGATCACCAAGTTTATAACCGTTATTCAGATCGCTGACCGTCCAGATATTAACGCTATGACCGGCTATCTGGCACCGGTGGCGGCAGGTTCTATGCTCATAGCCATTCTGATCGATAACCGGCTGGCCTATTTTGTTACAATGATTATGGCTCTATATGTTGGTTTGTTGACTTCTAGCAACCAGTTGGCTTTTGTCATTGGTGCCTTTGTTAGTGGTACTATGGGGGTTTACCGGGTTTCTCGACTAAGCCAGACGTCAGACTTGGCCGTATCCGGCTTGTATATTGCCGGGATAAACGTGCTGACAATAATAACCATGGCCTTAATCTCTGGTAATATTACCGTCAGTATTATTTTGCTGGGCAGCCTGCTGGGGCTTATAAGCGGTATCCTTTCTGCGGTATTGATGATAGGGGTGCTACCTTATATGGAAAGCGCCTTTTCCATAACCAGTATGATAAAATTACTGGAGCTGTCCAACCCCAACCATGAACTGCTTAAAAGGTTGCTAATTGAGGCTCCGGGCACCTATCATCACAGTCTGATGGTTGGAAACTTGGCTGAGGGCGCCGCTGAGCCTATCGGAGCCAACCCTCTATTGGTTAGGGTGGGCGCCTATTATCACGACATTGGCAAGATAAAAAGAGCGGAGTACTTCGTGGAAAACCAGCGCGGGTTTGAAGATCCGCATGATAAAATCGCCCCTGCCCTTAGCGCCCTGATAATTACTTCCCATGTGAAGGAGGGGGTCGAGCTGGCACGGGAAGCTCGCCTTCCCCAGGTTATAATTGATTTTATTGCCGAACACCACGGTACCAGCCTGGCCAAGTACTTCTATAGCCGGGCATTGGAAGAAGAGGGTGAAGGGATGGTAAACGAAGACAGTTACAGATATGAAGGCCCCAAACCCCATAGTAAGGAAGTGGCACTGGTAACGCTGGCTGATGCAGTGGAAGCCGCGGTACGCTCCCTGGCCGATCCTAAAATAGATAAAATCAGGCTTATGGTTCGGAAAATACTGCGTGACAAATTGAACGACAGACAGTTGGAAGAGTGCGAATTGACTTTCAAGGATTTGGACGTTATAGCCAATTCCTTTTGCAAAGTACTGGAAGGAGTTTACCATAAACGTATTGAATATCCGGATATAGTAGAAGAGCTTAGAAAAAGGAGAGAACCCGATGGACACGATGATAATAAACCAGCAAAACAAGATACCGTATAGTAAAGAATTGCAGAATGTTATCACCAGTGTAGCCGATGCCACATCCAAACTGTGCAAATTCCCCAAAAAAACGGAGCTAAGCATTCTCCTGGTCGACAATAGTTACATTAAGGATCTCAACTTTATATACCGGAGCCAGAATAATGTCACCGATGTTTTGTCTTTTGCAATGAATGAACTGGCTGAGGATGAGCCTGATTTTGATTTTTCATCTGGTCTTAACGTGCTGGGCGACATTGTTATTTCCTTGGAGAAAGCACAGTCCCAGAGTGAAGAATACGGGCACAGTCTGGCCAGGGAGGTGGGCTTTCTGGTAGTTCATGGAATTCTGCATCTGATCGGCTATGACCATGAGAGCGAAGCTGAGGAAAAGGTAATGCGTGATCTGGAAGAAAAGATATTGAAAAGCGTTAAATTGGAAAGGTGAACCTATGAGAAAATGGGGCCAGAGCTTCTCTTGCGCCATCAAAGGAATGGGGTACTCGGTGTGTAAAGGGCGCAATATGAAGATTCACATACTGGCCGGAATTTTGGCGACAATGCTTGGTTTTGTCCTGGAGATATCCAGACTGGAATGGGCCATAATAGTACTGACCATATTTATGGTTCTGGCAGCGGAAACTGTCAATTCCGCTATCGAAGTGACAGTAGACCTGGTTACCGAAGATCATCATCCTCTGGCCGGGATGGCCAAAGACTTGGCGGCTGGGGGAGTGCTTCTTACAGCAATTAGCGCGGTTATCATTGGGTTACTGATCTTTGGCCCACGCTTGATAGCAAGTTTTAGGGCTTTTTAGAGGAGATGGGTCAATGCATCCACGGATTATGGTGGCGATAGCCCGGGAAGCGCAGCGAAATGCCTATGCTCCCTATTCGAATTTTATGGTGGGGGCAGCTTTATTAACCGCCAAAGGGCACATTTATAGCGGTGCAAATGTTGAAAACGCATCTTACGGTATGTCTATGTGTGCCGAAAGAATCGCGGTATTCAAGGCGGCGGCAGCCGGTGAACGCGACTTTCGGTCGATTGCTATTGTTGGCAGCGGCTCAGGTTATATTGATCCCTGCGGAGCCTGCTTGCAGGTTCTATATGAATTTGGTTCAGATATTAAGATCATCACTACCAATGAAAATGATGATTATCAAGAATATTATTTAAATGAGATTCTAACTCGAAATTTTTCTTTGCAAAAACGATCCAAGTAAGAGAGGTATAATATATTGAAATCTGGATTTGTAAGTATTGTGGGCCGTCCCAATGTGGGGAAATCTACCTTAATTAATAGCTTGATCGGAGCTAAGATAGCTATCGTATCGGATAAGCCACAGACCACCAGGACAAGGATCCAGGGGATTTTAACCGAAGACAGAGGGCAGATTATCTTTGTTGATACGCCCGGCATTCATAAGCCCAAACATCTCTTGGGCGAATATATGTTGAAGGTCTCAACCCGTAGTTTCAATGAAGTTGATATTATTTACTACATGACCGATGCCAGCCGGCCCTTTGGCGGGGGGGAGCAGTATATCAGCGATCAATTGAAGAATGCGCAGGTACCAGTGTTTTTGTTAGTAAATAAGATCGATCTGGTTGATGATGAAGAAATCAAGAGGTTCATTCGACCTTTCTATAACCAGATTAATTTTACTGATTTCATTCCCATATCTGCGATTAAGGGTACTAATATTACTGCTCTTTTGGACAAAACCTATCAGCATTTGCCTGAAGGACCGCTGTATTATCCGGAAGACGACCTCACCGATCAGCCGGTGTCCTTTATTGTGGCTGAACTTATTAGAGAAAAGGCCTTGATACTTACCCGCGATGAGGTTCCTCATTCTCTGGCAGTGGAAGTGGAAGAATTCCGTAATCAAGAAGTCGGAAAGATATATGTCCGAGCTGTAATCCATACCGAAAGAGACTCCCAGAAGGGCATTGTAATCGGTAAAAACGGGCAGATGCTCAAGATGATAGGAGAGCAATCCCGCAGGGATATTGAAAAGATGCTGAATTCTTCAGTGTATTTAGATTTATGGGTAAAAGTGAAGAAAAACTGGCGAGACAATGACAGCAATTTAAACCAGTTGGGATATAGGGTATAAGGTACGGGGACTCGCACAGGGGGACGGTTCTCTTGTGCGCCAAGTGATAATGTGCGTGGAGGCGCACAAGAGAACCGTCCCCCTGTGCGAGTCCCCGGGTATGAAGGAGTGAAAATCATGAATATAGCCTCCTTTTTGGACAGTACTAACCTGAAACCGGAGGCCAGTGCCAGTGATATAGAAGATTTGTGTTCGCAGGCAGCCAAGTATAGGATGGCTGCCGTTTGTGTTCAACCCTACCGTCTGCCTTTGGCGGCGCGATTCCTGTCCGGCAGCCAGGTGAAATTGTGCACTGTGGTGGGCTTCCCCTTGGGTGCTGCCGGGATGGGGATTAAACTGGACGAGGCCCGCCAGGCTCTCCGGGACGGAGCTGATGAAATAGATATGGTAATAAACCTGGGAGCGGTCAAAGACAGAGATTATAAAACCGTGGTCCGTGAGATAAATGAATTATCGGTTTTAAAACAGGAACAGAATTTCCTGCTTAAAGTTATTGTAGAAACTGCGCTTTTGAGCGATGAAGAGCTGATATCGCTGACCCGTCTGGTAAGCGAATCCGGTGCAGATTATATTAAAACCTCTACCGGTTATGCCAGCCGCGGTGTGACCATGAAAGATATTGAAATCATCACAGCGCATAAATTTGAAGACTTACGGATCAAAGCCTCCGGGGGTATTAGAAATATCGAGTTTGCGCTGGAATTGCTCCAGGCCGGGGTATCCAGACTGGGCACCAGCAATGCGGTGCAGGTGCTGGAGGAATACCGGATGATGAAAGAAGTCATTTGGGGGAACAAGGAGTGAGCATAGAAAATATATGTATTACCAGAGTCGGGCCATTATTCTAAGATGTCGTGATTTGAGGGAAAGCGACCAGCTGCTCACTATTTTTTCCGAAAAAGAGGGCAAGATAACTGCTACAGCCAAAGGTGTAAAAAAGCCCAAGAGCAGTCTGCGGGGTTGTGTACAACCTTTTTGTCATTCCTTGCTGCACTTTAAGCGCGGGCGAGAAATGGATCTCATTACTCAAGGAAAAATAATAGACTTCTTTGGCAACTCACGGGAGGACTTCAACCGGACCCTTTATTCAATGTACATTATGGAACTGCTGGACAAAAGCCTGCTGGAAAGATCTCCGCTGCCCAAGTTATACGAGGTGCTGGTGGCGGTCTTGGAATCATTGAATGACCAGGGATTGAACCTCTTGATGCTGCGTTATTTTGAAAGCAGTTTGATGATAAATCTGGGATATACCCCAGTTCTTGACCGATGTGTTCTTTGTGAGCGAAGCGACTTGACTAATCATAATTTTAGCTTAAATGAGGGCGGTTTGTTGTGTTCTTCATGTGCAGAGCAGTCCCAGTCGATCTTGGCTCTGAGAGGAGAAACGGTGGCGCTGTTAAGATTGCTATGCAGCTCATCTACTCAGACCGTGCAGCGAGTCAAGGCATCTCCAGTTGCTATGCAACAGTTGGAGTATTTCCTGGAGAGATATCTGGAATACTATCTGGAGAGAAGGTTTAAGGTTAAAAATACGATTCGCTGGCTAAAAAAGAGCATTTTGCTTTCCAATTGACAAGCTTTAATCGGGTTGATAAACTATCAATGAATTTAATAGCCATGCAATGATGAAGAGTAGTAGGATAATCTGCCTTTAACAGAGAGCCGGGATGGCTGTGAACCGGCAAAGGTTGAATCTGAAGGCGCTTCGGAGTGTTCCGGCGTTTAAGAGGTGGGCCACGTGCCAAGCAGGGTGGAACCGCGGGTTGATCCCGTCCCTGTATCGGCGTCGGGGCTTTTTTATTTGGATGGAACGATAGACGCGGCATAACGCGGATTTATATGATGTACGCGGATTTTTTTATTTGTTTCTCGGTTTACTAAGTCACCTTGAAAATGTTATCACCCGCGTGATGGGAACGGTAGATTTATGCATAAAGAACTGGTAATAACCTTTTTGCGGAACTAACTAATTACATGCTTCATTGTTTCCAAAAAGAAATCCGCGTAAATCTGCGCCCGCAACCTTAAACCGTGCCGTTTACGGCACATCGGGAGTACCCGAAGGGTGAAGGGTCAGCGTTATTACCCTACGGGGACTACTGATGTGAACTTCGTTCACGATGATGTTGCCGCGTCTATCGTTCCCCTGCATAGTATAGTTGACTGTGAACGTTGATTTTAAACTAATTTAGGAGGTTAAAGTTGTGAATTTTCAAGAAATGATTATGAAACTGCAGGCCTTCTGGGCTCAGCAGGGCTGCATTATTCAGCAGCCTTACGACCTGGAAAAGGGAGCCGGCACCATGAATCCAGCTACTTTCTTGCGTTCTCTGGGGCCGGAACCCTGGAACGTAGCATATGTGGAACCTTCCCGGAGGCCAACTGATGGGCGCTACGGGGAAAATCCCAATCGACTCCAGCATTATTTTCAGTTCCAGGTGATTTTAAAACCTTCCCCGGACAATGTAATCGACTTGTATTTGGAAAGCCTGCGTCACCTGGGAATAGAACCGGAACATCACGATATTCGTCTGGTTGAGGATAACTGGGAATCTCCTACTCTGGGTGCATGGGGATTAGGCTGGGAAATCTGGCTGGACGGGATGGAGATCACGCAGTTTACTTATTTTCAGCAATGCGGGAGCTTCGACTGTTACCCGGTTTGTGCGGAGATTACCTATGGTATTGAACGCATAGCCATGTATATTCAGAATAAGGAAAGCATTTTCGATGTGGAATGGGTAGACGGGATCAGCTATGGAGACGTTTATCACCAGGCGGAGATAGATTACTCCCATTACAATTTTGAAGCGTCTGATATTACTACCCTTACCACTATGTTCAACCTCTGCGAAGAGGAAGCAAGGCGGGTTTCAGAACTCGGGCTGGCTCAACCGGCCTATGACTACGTCTTGAAATGTTCGCACCTTTTTAACCTGCTGGATGCGCGGGGGGCAATCAGTGTTACCGAACGGACCGGTTATATAGGCAAGGTACGCAACCTGGCCCGTACCGTGGCCCGGGTATATCTGGAACAGCGTCAAAAACTCGGTTATCCTTTACTCAAAGACGAAAAACTGCGTGAGGAAATATTGAAAGATGAGGAGGTGGGCGCATAATGGCCAAGGATCTATTGCTGGAAATCGGTGTGGAGGAAATGCCGGCTCCCTTTATGAGCCCGGCTTTGGCTGAGTTAAAGATACTAACTGAGAAAGTACTTTTGGAAAAACGAATTGATTTTACTGCAGTTCACACGGTAGGAACCCCCCGGCGTTTGGTTTTACATGTGGAAGGCTTAGCCGAAAACCAGCAGGATGCAATTATAGAAAACCGGGGACCTAAAAGAGAAGCTGCCTTTGATAAAGCCGGGCAACCCAGCAAAGCCGCGCAGGGTTTTGCTCGCGGACAGGGTATGGATGTCTCTGAACTGCAGATACGTGAAGTAGCCGGGGTTGAATACGTATTTGCTATAAAACATGCGATGGGTGGAATGACCGAAGAATTACTGCCCGCCATTCTATTAGAGGTTATTCATGCCTTGCCTTTTCCCAAATTCATGCGCTGGGCCTACTATCAGACCAGATTTGGCCGGCCGGTACGCTGGCTGTTATCCTACTATGGAGACTCATTACTGCCTTTGCAGATTGAAAACGTGGAGACCGGCAATTTTACCATGGGCCATCGTTTTCTTTCTTCTGGAAAAATTGAAATAAAAGGCATCGACGATTACTTTGCGCGTTTGCGGGAAAACTACGTGATCGTCAACCAACAAGAACGCAAAGAACTGATTTGGCAGCAGGTCCAGGAAGTGGCGGCAGCTATCGGCGGAATAGCAATAGAGAACGAGGAACTGCTGGAAGAGATTTCCTTTTTGCTGGAATATCCTACAGCATTCTTGGGATCTTTTTCTGAATCGTATTTGGAAGTACCCCCGGAAGTCCTAACCACCAGTATGATTGAACACCAGCGTTATTTTCCCGTCTTTGATGCTGATGGCAGGCTGATGCCTTACTTTATAGGAGTTCGTAATGGTACCGACTACAGTCTCGACATCGTGCGGGCCGGTAACGAAAGGGTTATCAAAGCCCGCTTGGAAGATGCTCTGTTTTTCTGGAAGGAAGATACCAAGAAACCATTGGAGACCTTGATCCCGCGCCTTAAGGAAGTGCTTTTTCATGAACGGTTAGGAAGTGTGCTGGAAAAGGTGAATCGTTTGCAGGAACTGGCGGTCTTCCTCGGTGAGGAGACCAAACTCTCCAACCGCCTGAAGCTGGAAAGGGCTGCTTATCTGTGTAAAGCTGACCTGCTTAGCAATATGGTATACGAGTTTCCTGAGCTTCAGGGAATAATGGGACGCTATTACGCCCGCCAGGGAGGGGAAGATAGCGAAGTGGCCGAAGCCATAATGGAGCATTACCAGCCGCGTTTCGCAGGTGACAACCTGCCCGCTTCAGAGACCGGGATAGTATTATCTTTGGCCGAGAAGCTGTGCAACCTGGCAGCCTTTTATGCCATAGGTATCAAGCCATCAGGTTCCCAGGATCCTTATGCTCTCAGAAGACAGGCGCTGGGAATCGTGAACGTGATTATAGAGCTGGGGTTAAACATAGATCTGCGCCGCGTAATCGGCCAGGCGTACGTAAGCCTGCAGGAACTGCGGACTAACAGGACTCAAGCCGAAACGGTTGCAGAACTTATGGATTTTATTCTCCAAAGGATGCGGGGCGTCATGTTAGAACGAGGTCTATCGTATGATATAGTAGACGCGGTTTTGATGGACAATGGCGGGAGCGACCTGCAGGAAATTCTGGCCCGGGCTGAGGCCATACGAGAATTCAAGACGACCGCTGCCTGGGATGATTTCCTGGTGGTATTTAACCGCTCTCACAACCTTTCCCGGAAATGGGAGAGCGAACAGGTAAGGCCGGAACTTTTTGAAACCGATAGTGAAAGATCATTGTATCAGCATTATATGCAGCTTAAACCGGAAGTTGAGAACATGGTACAGGATAAGCAATACCCGGATGCCCTGGAAATGCTGGCGGGGATGCGTACGGACATTGACAGCTTTTTTGATGCTGTGATGGTAATGGTAGACAATGAAGACCTCAAAGCGACGCGACTGGGACTATTGAAGAGCATTGCCGGTTTATTTGGCTTGCTGGCAGATTTTAGCAAAGTTTTACCTTAAAAAAAAAGTTTGCCAAACAGGACATTTTTATTATATATATTATATATAATGTGAGTCACTTTACACCCAAAAGTATAGCATAATTAGGTGGTGGATATTATCGAACTAAATGAACGCCAGGAAAAAATACTGGACATTGTTAAGAACTATGGCCCAATCACCGGTGAGAATATAGCCGAGCTGCTGGATGTTACCCGGGCAGCTCTGCGTCCGGATCTGGCGGTTTTGACTATGTCAGGGTACCTGGAAGCCAAGCCCCGGGTAGGATATACCTATAAATCCGACGGAGCTCATAACCAGATTAAAAAGATTCTCAACCTGTATCGCGTTAGGGATATTATGTCTATGGCCGTGGTGGTTAAAGAGACCTGCAGTATATATGATGCTATTGTGACCTTGTTCGTAGAGGACACCGGGACCATATTTGTGGTCGACAACGATAATTTCTTGACCGGATTGGTGTCACGCAAGGATCTGTTGAAAACTACTCTGGGTCAGGCGGATATTCACCAGGTTCCGGTTAGTGTGATTATGACCCGAATGCCCAATGTTATTACCGCCAGCGTAGAGGATACCGTGGTGGAAGCGGTAAAGAAGATTGTGGAGCATGAGGTAGACAGCCTGCCGGTAGTTAAATGCTATATCGGCATTCCGGGTGAGGAAAAGTTGGAAGTTGTAGGAAGAATTACCAAGACCAATTTAGCCAGATTGTTTTTGGATCTGGCCTATAAATAGACTGAGGAGGTTTAAGATTTTGGCCAATCATTTACCCGGGGTTTTTATTGTGTCTGATTCTATTGGCGAAACGGCTGAAATGGTCGTCAGAGCAGCGGCCAGCCAATTTAATTCCGGAACCATGGAAATCAAACAGGTTCCCAATATATCCGATGAGGCTACACTGGAAGAGATAGTGCATCAAGCGGTGGAAAATAATTTTCTTATAGCGTATACCCTGGTTCTGGACGAATTGGCGGAATTCCTCCGCCAGGAGGCAGCCCGGGCCGGAGTCGTCTGTGTTGATATCCTGGGACCAATTATATCAGCATTTGAAGAGGCCAGTCATCTGGCTCCCAAACGGGAGCCGGGTTTATTGCGCAAGGTTGATGAGATGTATTATCGCCGCGTAGAGGCCGTAGAGTTTGCGGTGCGTTATGATGACGGCAAGGACCCGCGCGGCATTACCCAGGCGGATATAGTTTTGGTGGGAGTATCACGTACCTCTAAAACACCGCTGTCCATGTATTTGGCGCATAAGCGCATTAAAGTAGCCAATGTGCCTCTGGTTCCGGAAGTATCTCCGCCGGAGGAGCTTTTTAAAGTGGAACGGGGCAAGGTGATTGGACTGGTCATTAAACCGGAATTATTAAATAATATCCGGGCCGAGCGTCTGAAGACTCTGGGTCTGACCGGCCAAGCCAGCTATGCGAATTTTGAACGTATCCTGGAAGAATTGGAATATGCCGATAAAATTATGAAGAGACTCGGTTGCCCGGTTATTGACGTTACCAATCGTGCGGTAGAAGAGACGGCCAGTAAAATACTGGAAATCTACTATAGGAGGTTAAGCAATGTCTAGTAAAAAGTACATCTATCTATTTGAAGAAGGAAAATCCGATATGCGTACAATTTTGGGAGGCAAAGGAGCCAATCTGGCGGAAATGACCAGAATTGGTTTGCCCGTCCCCCCGGGCTTTACTATTACCGCTGAAGCATGTAATGAATATTTGGCTTTAAACCAGGAATTTCCCGCCGGTATGTTAGAAGACGCTTTTACTGCCCTGGGCAAACTGGAAGAAAAAACCGCTAAAAAATTTGGTGACAAGAACAATCCTTTGCTGGTTTCAGTCAGATCTGGCGCCGCCGTTTCCATGCCAGGCATGATGGATACAATTTTGAACCTGGGGCTTAACGACGAGTCGGTTCAAGGATTGGCAACACTGTCAGGAGATGAGAGATTTGCCTACGATTGTTATCGCCGCTTTATTCAAATGTTTGGCGATGTTGTTCTTGAGGTGGAACATTCCAAATTCGATGATACTGTAGAGAAGCATAAGCGCAAACTGGGCTTGATATTCGATTATGAAATACCGGCCGCTGAACTCAAGGAAATAATTGCTGAATATAAGGAACTGGTAGAGCGTGCAATAGGTTCTAAATTTCCCCAGGATGTGAGGGAACAGCTTATCATGGCTATTAAGGCGGTATTTGGTTCATGGAACAATCAACGGGCCTTTGTTTACCGTCGTATCAACAAGATTCCCGATGATCTGGGCACGGCCGTTAACATTCAGGTCATGGCCTTTGGGAATCTGGGCGAAGATTGCGGCACCGGGGTGGCTTTCACCCGCAGCCCGTCTACCGGAGCACGGGAGCTTTACGGTGAGTTTCTGGTTAACGCCCAGGGGGAGGATGTGGTGGCCGGAATCAGAACTCCCCAACCTATTTCTCAACTGAAGGAAGGACTGCCGTCAGTTTATGAACAATTTATAGCTACCTGCAACAACCTGGAAACCCATTACCGGGATATGCAGGATATTGAGTTTACAGTAGAAAAAAGTGTCCTTTACATGCTGCAGACCAGAACCGGTAAAAGAACAGCCAAGGCGGCCGTAAAAATCGCCGTGGATATGGTCAAAGAAGGCCTTATAAGCCAGGAAGAGGCTTTGATGCGAGTAGACCCTGAGCAGATTGATCAGCTTTTACATAGACAGATTGACAACTCGGTAATTCTGGAGCCCATTGCCCAGGGATTGCCAGCTTCTCCGGGGGCCGCCTGCGGAAAAGTAGTTTTTGATTCCGATGTGGCGGAAAAACTGGGCGAAGCCGGAGAGAAAGTTGTTTTAGTACGCAATGAGACAGCACCCGATGATATACATGGTATTGTTTATTCACAGGGGGTATTAACCGCTCGGGGAGGCATGACTTCACATGCGGCGGTAGTTGCCCGGGGAATGGGCAAACCTTGTGTTTGCGGATGTGAGAGCATCAAAATAGATGCTGCCGGTAAGAGCTTTTATGTAAACGGCATAGTTGTCAATGAAGGAGACATAGTTACCCTGGACGGTGCTACCGGCAAGGTTACGCGGGGAGAAGTAGCTATGATAGAACCAACCTTGTCAGATGAATTTGAGACCCTTCTGAACTGGGCCAATAAAGTGAAGCGCTTGGCAGTGAGAGCCAATGCGGATACGCCCGAGGATGCAGTCAAGGCCAAAGAGTTTGGGGCGGAAGGTATCGGGCTGTGCCGTACCGAGCATATGTTTATGGCCCAGGAGCGTTTGCCTATTGTGCGGGAAATGATACTGGCCGAAAATCTGGCCGATCGGGAAGAGGCTCTGGCCAAACTATTGCCCTTCCAGCGAGATGATTTTTATGGCATATTGAAGGCTATGGCTCCTTACCCGGTGACGATTCGTTTACTGGATCCCCCTTTACATGAATTCCTGCCCGATCATGAATCACTGGTGCTTGAAATTGCTGAGATGAAACATAATAAAGCCAGTAAATATGAGATTTTTGAAAAGGAAGAACTACTCAAAAAGATTCACAAGCTTTCCGAGGCCAATCCCATGTTGGGCCATCGTGGATGCCGCTTGGGTTTAACCTATCCGGAAATATACATCATGCAGGCCCGGGCCATATTCGAAGCTATGTGCCAGCTTACGGACGAGGGTATAAAGACATTTGCAGAAATTGAAATTCCGCTGGTTATGGATCAGATGGAATTTACCCTGCTCAAGCAAGATATAATGGCGGTCTATGAAGAGATAAAGAAAACCCTTAATGTAGAGCTGGATTTTGTTCTGGGTACCATGCTGGAACTTCCACGGGCCTGTGTAGTTGCTGATGAAATTGCCCGGGAAGCTGAGTTCTTTTCCTTCGGAACCAACGACTTGACCCAAACTACACTAGGATTTAGCCGCGATGATGCCGAAGGGAAGTTTATCCCGGTTTACCTGGAAAGGAAGGTCTTAAAAGACAATCCTTTCGCAGTTCTGGATCGCAAGGGCGTTGGCGCTTTGATGAAAATAGCGGTGGAAAAAGCCCGTAATACCAGACCAGGTATGCTGATGGGTATATGCGGTGAGCATGGCGGGGAGCCCGGTTCGATAGAATTTTGCCATTTGATCGGCCTGGACTATGTAAGCTGCTCTCCCTTCCGGATTCCCATTGCCCGACTGGCGGCAGCCCAGGCACAGATTAATAATCGCTAATATATTTATTTATACCGAACTAATAGGGGACACAAGGGGACGGTTCTCCTGGGTCATTCCCATCAAGTAATAGGGGAATGACACAGGAGAACCGTCCCCTTGTGTCCCCGTGTCCCTGCAGTTTGGCAGACCGAGCAAAAAAGGTGAAGAGCAAGACATTCAAGAAGCCCGTGATTGAGGCGTACATAAGGTACGTTGATTGAACGGGGGATTGAATAACGCAGCTATTCACCTTTTTTGACGGTCTGGAGGGAATATATTGCCATCTACTATCAATCAGTAAAAATTAAACCAGAAATTATGCTACTTGCCAGCTAATGCAGCTATAGACAGGGATATGCTTGCTGTAAGCAGTACAGGCAATTTGTCTACCAAATGTCGAAAAAGATAAAATTTAGAGGAATTTAAAACTCTATTTATAGAAAGGAAGTGATATATAAATGAGACTTAGAAATGAGAAACAGTCAATCGTCAAATTGCTGACTATCATATGTATATGTTTGACTATTCTTGCTTTAGGCATCCCGGCAATGGCCAGCGACGATGCCGGCAACCTGAGTTGGGGCAGCAGTGGAGATGCTGTGAAGAGCCTGCAGACCGACTTGAGCATTCTTGGTTATAATACTAACGGTGTAGATGGCATTTACGGCGGGAATACATATAATGCGGTGCTGGCATTTCAAAAGGCTAAAGGATTGAATGCGGATGGGATTGCCGGAGAAAACACCAGGGCTGCCCTGAGCAAAGAAATCGATGCTGCTACCTATACGCTGCAGTGGGGCGACAGCCTGGAAGCAGTGGCTCTGAAGTATGGAACTACGGTGCAGTCCATTAGAGACCTGAATGGCATCACTTCATGGGTTCTACCTCCTGGCCTGCGTCTTCTGATTCCGGGGAGAACTGTTGCAGAGCTTTCCCGGAGCGGAAGCCGTTATGGTGAAATGGCCGATTGGTGGACAGTGGCCAGTAAAGAATTTGCCATTGGTGACGTGGCAACCATAACTGATCTGGATACCGGCCTGCAATACCGGGTAGTTCGCAAAGGCGGCAGCAATCATGCTGATTGCCAGCCTATGACGGCGGCTGATACGGCTAATATGCTGAAGGCCTATGGGGGAGAATGGAGTTGGACCCGCCATGCAATTTTGGTTTCAGTAAACGGTCGTGTATTTGCCGCGTCGCAAAACGGTATGCCCCATGGAGGCCGAAGTATCTGGGACAACAACTTCCCGGGACATTTTTGCATCCATTTCCTGAACAGCCGAACGCATGGAACCGACCGGGTGGATTCTGCTCACCAGGCAGCGGTTCATAAAGCCGCCGGCCTGTAAAATTTGCTCAGACTACCTGTTATTAACTTGATACAAAAACCTGACAGAGCGAACAAAGGAAGTGAAGAGCAAGGCATTCAAAAAGCCCGTGATTGGGCGTACATACGGTACGTTGATTGAACGGGGTTATTGCACTCAAGAGCATAAGAATAATCAGGGCTTCTGTCTTCGCTTTCAGCTTGGCACAAGCCCGATTTTTCTTTAAATAACGCAGCAATTCGCTCCCTTATTGGTGAGCGAAGCGGACATCCGTGTGCCCGCAGGGTGCTTTTTTTCGCTTATGGGTCAGACTACTGAGTTATTGCATAATGATTGCACCATTAAATGTTGATTTCGACAAGATATGGGTAAATAAGTTAATAACTCAGTGGCCTCACACCATAAAAATAGTTTATTTAAAGGAATTAAAGGGTGGTTTGTAGTATAAGAATATAATGGCTGAGATTATGAAACTATTATTATGGTTTAAGATGAGGAAAGAAATAGTGGTATATGACAGTATAGCAGCATTGTTTCTATTCCTGTTCTACAATTCTTAACTCTGGAGGCTAAGAATTTTTTTGTTCATAGGCGAGGTGAAAAGATGACGGTTAGGGAAGAAATCGAAAGCAGGGAATTATCTATACTCAGTCCCCTGTCTACTCCGGCTAGCAGATCGAAAGGAAAACTGGAGTGGGAAGAACCGGATCCGATTCGAACCTGTTTTATGATAGACCGGGATAGGGTGGTGCATTCCAAATCTTTTCGCCGCTTAAAACATAAGACCCAGGTCTTTGTAGCTCCACCTGGAGATCATTATAGAACCCGCCTTACCCATACCCTGGAAGTAAACCAGATAGCCAAGACCATAGGAGCGGGTTTAAACCTTAACCTGGATCTTATTGAGGCTATTGCGCTGGCGCACGACGTGGGGCATACCCCTTTTGCCCATTCGGGTGAACAAATTTTAAATGAGCTTACCGGGGGTAATTTCAAGCATAATGAAAACAGCGTCCGGGTTTTGACTAGGATAGAACAACACCGGGACAGAAGTGGCCTTAATCTCAGTCCGGAAGTGTTGGATGGGGTTTTGTATCACAGCGGATACGGTAAAGGAGCACCGCGTGCATATACACTGGAAGGGCAGGTCATTCGCATAAGCGACAAGATTGCTTATGTACAACATGATATTGACGATTCGATTAGGGCGGGCTTGTTAACTCTGAATCAGATACCCCATGAATTCCTGGAGATTTTGGGAACAACCCACAGCCAGAGAATAGCTACCCTGGTCATTGATACTATTTATCATACCCGCGATAATATGAAGCTGAACCCGGTTCCCCAGGTTGAGCCAAGCCCGGAGATTGAAAACGCCCTATTGGGTTTGCGTGAGTTCATGTTTGACAGTATCTACCGGGGACCAGTCTGCCAGGCTGAACGAAGCAGAGCCATGTTCATTATAGCTCACCTTTTTGAATATTTTAAGAAATACCCCGGCAAGATGAGCCCTGTCTACCGGCAGATTGCCGAAGAAGAAGGCCTGGAAAGGGCAGTGGTTGACTATATATCAGGGATGAGTGACGCATATTGTGTGGATCTTTTTCAGGATGCATATATTCCTAAATCCCTGGTTCCCGGTACCAGCAGGGTCTTTCAAGGGTCTGAAGGTATGTAATGGGGACAAAAATTCCGGGAAATTAGACAATTTCTTAGAATTAAAAAGGGATTTTTCTATAAATATAGAATAGTAGGTGGAGGCTGTGGCAAAATACGAGGATGACCAGTCTATCCGGGAGATAGAATCTCGTATTGATATTGTGGAATATATTTCCGAAAGCGTAACCCTCAGCCGCAAAGGCAATAATTACTGGGGTCTGTGCCCTTTTCATCAGGAAAAAACCCCCTCATTCAGCGTAAGCCGGGACAAGCAGATGTTTTATTGTTTCGGATGTCATACCGGGGGGAATATTTTTTCCTTTGTCATGAAAAAGGATGGTCTGGATTTCAAAGACGCTCTGGAGATACTAGCGGCCAAGGCCGGTATCGAGGTCGTCCGTCCCCGTGAAAGAAGCACGATTGATAAGCGTAAACAAATCATGGCGGTTAATAATGCTGCCGCCCAGTATTATCATGAGGCGCTTGGCAGTGAGAACGGGCGGGTAGCTGATGAATACCTGGCAAACCGTGGAATCTCGATGGAAACCATAATAAGTTTCAAGCTGGGCTATGCTCGCGATGACTGGAATAACGTGGAAGAATATTTGCTCAAAAAGGGATTCTCCGTGGAAACGGTTAAATTATCCGGATTGGTTAAACGTAGTGAAAACCAGAACCGATTTTATGATTTGTTCCGGAATCGCATTATTTTCCCGATATTTCAATACGGCCAGGATGTGGTCGGATTCGGTGGTCGGAGCTTGGGAGAGGGAATTCCCAAGTATTTAAACACCCCCGAAACGGAACTTTTTTCCAAACGAAAGAATCTATATGGATTAACTCAGGCGCGAGAGAGTATACGCGCGACCAACAACGCCATATTGGTTGAAGGTTATATGGACTGCATAAAATTGCATCAATCAGGAATTAATAATGTGGTGGCGTCGTTGGGAACAGCTCTTACAGAGGAGCAAGCCCATTTGTTGCACCGTTATACTGAGAAAGTCATAGTCTTATACGATGGGGATGAAGCCGGACAGAGAGAAACCCTGCGGGCTATTTCGGTTCTCCGCAGTGTGGATTTGAAAGTTGAAGTAGTCAGTCTTCCTCCGGGCAAGGACCCTGATGAATATATTGATCTTTATGGTAAAGAGGGATTTTGGCAGTATATACAGAACAATAGAATTAATCACATAGAATTCAAGCTTAATCGTTGCATTAATACCAGCACAAACCTGGATTTGGAAGCTAAAATCAGTATAATCGACAAACTTAAGGAAGATATACTGAGCCTGTCGAGCGCTTTGGAAAAGGATCATTATATTAAGTTATTGACGCAAAGGCTGCGGATTGAAGAGAATATAGTTTACCAGGAGTTTCAATCTGCACATAATAAGCGTTACGGTGGAGAAAATAGGAATAAAATTTCCATATTACGGGATAATACTAAGTACGGTAATTATGGTATCCAGGAGAAAATTTTGGCAGCTATGCTAAAGGATGATCAGGTGTTTAATGCAGTAAAAAAGAGAATAGGAATAAAGTTTTTTGCCAATCCGGATTATCAAGCTCTGGCAGTGATTTATGACCGATTAAAAGGGGAGCCTGCCGGAAGATTAAACGACATGAGGCATGTTGCCGCTGCGGAAGGTTTGGATTTGCCATTTGCTCGAATTGCAATGCTAATGAATGAAGAAAACCAGCGCGAAGCTCTGGAACTGGAGGAATTCATTAAGCGAGTGGAATACAGGAAAGCAGAAATGCGCTGGCAAAAAGCTTTTCAGCAGTTGAATAACCTTGAGGATACTGGAGATTTCAATTCGCTACTCTCCTTTATACTCAAATTAGACGGATTTAGGAATGCTACCCGGGAAGGGGGGATACGATGAAACTAGAACGCAAAATGGCGGAAACTATAGTTGCTCTGGCCGAAAAAGGCAAGAAAAAGAAAAACTTGACATATGACGAAATTATGGAGGAACTTCAGAGTTACCACCTGGAACCGGATTTAATAGATGATATATTTGAGCATCTGCAGACCCTGGGCATTAGCGTTGGCCCGGATGGGGATACCGATGCCGATATAGATGAAGCCGATCCTGAAAGTATTGAAACCGAAAAAGTTGTGATACCTGAAGGCGTAGAGATAGATGACCCGGTTCGCATGTATTTAAAAGAAATAGGCCGGGTACGCTTGCTTACCGCCGATGAAGAAATAGAACTGGCAGAACATATTGAAGCCGGGGAGGAAGAGGCTAAGCGTAAGCTGGTGGAGGCCAATCTCAGATTGGTCGTCAGTATCGCCAAGAGATATGTAGGGCGTGGGATGCTGTTTCTAGATCTCATTCAGGAAGGCAATTTGGGATTAATGAAAGCGGTAGAGAAGTTTGACTATCGCAAGGGTTTCAAGTTCAGCACTTATGCCACCTGGTGGATCAGGCAGGCGATTACCAGAGCGATAGCAGATCAAGCGCGTACCATTCGGATTCCCGTGCATATGGTAGAGACTATTAATAAGCTTTCCAGGGTGCAACGGAGTTTGCTGCAGACTCTGGGAAGGGAGCCTACTCCGGTTGAGGTGGCTCAGGAGATGGATATACCGGTGGAAAGAGTTATTGAAATTATGAAGGTGGCTCAGGAACCGGTTTCTCTGGAGACTCCCATTGGAGAAGAGGATGACAGTCATTTGGGGGATTTTATTACCGACGAAGAGGCCGAATCACCCGAGGAGTCAGCGTCATTCGTGTTGTTGCGCGAGCACATGGATGGGATATTAAATACTCTGACCGAAAGAGAAGAAAAGGTGTTGCGCTTGAGATTTGGATTGGATGATGGGCGACCGCGCACTCTGGAGGAAGTAGGCCAGGAATTTGGAGTGACACGGGAGAGAATCAGACAGATCGAAGCCAAGGCTTTGCGTAAGTTAAGGCATCCTTCCAGAAGTAAGAAACTTAAGGACTATATTGAATAGTCTTATATTACTATGCTTTGATAGGTAACAAAAATATCAGGAGCCGTATTGACAGGAGTTAGTAATGATTATATAATTAGCTTCGTTGAGTCCTTCCTCGATAGCTCAACGGTAGAGCATCCGGCTGTTAACCGGAGGGTTGTAGGTTCGAATCCTACTCGGGGAGCCATTGTTTTTATTGGCGGTAATAAGTATAATTGCCGCTTTTTTGCTGCTAAAGCGCTATAAATTTAAATTTAATTTCTATTGATTTTTGCAGGGATATTATATATACTAACTCTTGCGGGGTTTTCGTAGTACTCCGGGCCTATAGCTCAGTTGGTAGAGCTACCGGCTCATAACCGGTTGGTCCCAGGTTCGAGTCCTGGTAGGCCCACCATATTATTATGGCCCCTTGGTCAAGCGGTCTAAGACACCGCCCTTTCACGGCGGTAACGGGGGTTCGAGTCCCCCAGGGGTCACCATATTAAGGGCGATTAGCTCAGCTGGGAGAGCGCTTGCCTTACAAGCAAGATGTCGGCGGTTCGATCCCGTCATCGCCCACCATAGTAAAACGGGGATTTCCAATTATTTTGGAAGTCCTTTTTTTAGTTATGGGGTCTTTACCATATGCATCCATTATTACCGAATGATATCAAAGGATCGAAACATATCAACATACGTTGATAAAAAAGTGGGCTGGCAGGAAGTATTTAAATGATGGCGAATATTATTCCTACAATTCGACACATACAGTTCTTTTTTGACAACAGGTTTTGGGTCAGCATATCATCTTCATGGTTTCATTAAAACGGGTGCCGTTACTTACTTAAGCCAAAGTGCTAGGAGGTTGAATAATGCCTTACCACTTGACGGATCTGGTGGACATCGTATCTCTCCAAGAGTTATTGGAGCATTTTCATATACTCACGGGGATTGGTTTAGCCATTCTTGACTCGGAAGGAAAAATCATTTACCAGGGAGGTTGGCAGGATATATGCAGCTTATTTCACCGAACCGGTGATCTTAGCGCGCAGCGCTGTCAGCAAAGTGACAGTTATATAAAAGAGCATCTGCATGAGGGGCCTTTTGTGCTATACAAATGCCTGAATGGACTCATTGATTGTGCCGCACCAATCTTTATCGAGGATAAACACTTGGGCACGGTATTTATGGGACAATTTTTATCTGAACCGGCTGATGAAGCCTTTTTTCTTCAGCAGGCACGGGAATGTGGATTTAATGAAGAGGCATATTTGGATGCCTTACATCGGATTCCGGTTGTGCCTGCAGAGCGGCTGCGACCAATGATGGCTTTCTTATCGGAATTGGCCCAATTGTTGGCTACGATGGGGTTGGAACGACGGACTTATTTGGCCGCAGAGAAATCCGCCAGGGATAATGAGGAGAGGTTAAGCCTGGTACTTGAGGGGAGCAACGACGGGTACTGGGAATGGAATATTAAGACAGGAGATGCCTTTATTAGCAAGCGCTGGGCCGAAATATTAGGCTATAGCCTCGATGAAATCAAGCCCCATTATAAAACCTGGCAGCAGATGATTCACGATGACGATTATCCGGTAGTAACCAAGGCCTTACTGGATCATCAGTCCGGACTTACACCCTATTATGAGACTGAGTATAGGATGCTCACTAAGTCATGCGAATGGAAATGGATAATGGGGAGGGGTAAAGTTATAGCCAGGGATGACCAGGGCAAGCCTTTGTGCATGGCCGCCACCCATTTGGATATAACTGAGCGGAAGCGGACAGAGCGAGCACTGCGAGATAGCGAAGAACGGTTCCGGAGTATTTATGAAGAATCTCCTATCGGTATCCAGTACTTTAATGCTCAGGGATTATTGGTCAACGTCAATAATGCCTGCCTAAACATTTTTGGAATCATTGATGCTTCAGAGCTGAATGGATTTGATCTTTTTAAAGACCTCAATTTGGATGATTGTTGCCAAGAAATGCTGAAGCAGGCGAAATCTGTACAGTTCGAGAAGGTTTTTAACTTCGATCTGGTTAGACAGCGGGAACTATACAATACCACGAAAACAGGTGAGAGCATTATTGATACCCGGATAACTCCTCTAACTCTAGCGTATTCGGGCCAAATCAACGGATATCTAGTTCAAGTTCAGGATGTTACGGAAAGGAAGGCAGCGGAAAAACAGCTTAAATATCTCAGTTTCCATGATTCTTTAACCGGACTATATAATCGAGCTTACTATGAGCATGAGATGCGACGCCTGGAAAGAGGCCGCAGTTTTCCAGTGGGTGTTATTATATGTGACGTTGATGGTCTAAAGCTGGTAAATGATACTTTAGGCCACGAGGCAGGTGATAGTTTATTGCAGGCGGCAGCCAATCTTATAAAGGAATGCTTCCGGGAAGAAGATGTTGTAGCCCGCATAGGCGGCGATGAATTTGCGGTACTGCTTCCGGGTACTGATAAGGATGGTGTTGATACAGCTTACTGCAGGATAAAAGAAGCACTGCTGCAGTACAATTCCATAAACCAGGCAATTCCTTTGGCTATATCTGCCGGCTATGCTGTGAGTGATAATCTTGCGGTAAATATGAGCGATTTGTTTCAGGAAGCAGACAATAATATGTATAGTGAAAAGTTAAACAGCCGCAATAGCGCGTACAGCTCCATTGTTCAAACCCTGATGCAGACTCTGGAGGAAAGGGATTTCGTTACTAGCGGACATGTAAATCGCCTGCAGGATTTGGTAGTAAATCTAGCCCGAGAGTTAGGTATGTCTGAAAATAAGCTCACCGGTTTGCGACTACTTGCCCAGTTTCATGACATCGGTAAAGTAGGTGTGCCAGATCATATTTTGTTTAAGCCTGGTCCGTTGACTATTGATGAATTTACTGAAATAAAGCGGCATAGCGAGATAGGTCACAGGATTGCCCAGACGGCAACCCACTTGATGCTAATATCGGATTGGATACTCAAACACCACGAGTGGTGGGATGGTACCGGATATCCGGTAGGCCTTAAGGGTAATGAGATTCCTCTGGAATGTCGCATTCTTTCCATCGCTGATGCTTTCGATGCAATGATCAGCGAGCGACCTTATCGTCAGGCCATTTCGCCCGAGATGGCCATCGCTGAACTGCGGAGGTGTGCGGGTACCCAGTTTGATCCGCATTTGGTGGCTGTATTTACACAGGTTTTAGAGAACTGATTTTCATATGGATACCAATTGCAGGTCGCAAATGATCCAACGAGATAAACTGCGCCGGGCGGTGATGCTGTAAAGATAGCGGTCGCCTATGCTATAACAATCGCTATATATACGTTCCATTATTATTTCTTCCGGGGATATCCGCCTCATATTTATGCAGTTGCGATCTTCATTGGTTATAACCGGTATCGAATCGGTAGGAATAATTGCTATACTGTTGATTTCGGGGAGCCATTGCAGGTAGCAGGTGCTTATGGCCTGTGCCAGGTCGGGAGAAAAACCGGCAGAGAGATAATCCTTGGCGGTGTCGAGACTTGTGGCATGGAGGGCCAGGTTGTATTGCTGGAAGGGATAGACATCCTGGCAGAGTGATGTAAACAGAGCATAATCAGCCACAATATCAGAGAATATTTTATCAGGATCATCGCAGCCGCCTTCGATTGAAGCCTGGCAGGGAAAGCCCAGGACAAGAAGAAAAATAATACAGCTGGCTGCTATAGAAACCAGGCGCAACATTAGACATATCTCCTTAATGCGTTCAGGTTATTTAATTATAACAAAATGTAAAATATTTACAAATATTAAAATCCCCCTATCTCTGCCTTAACCAGCCTTCAGCCGACTTATAAGCAGAAAAAAAGACCGGTTTCCCGATCTCAGACCAATGACAAGAGCGAATATCATCGTTATTTTAAAAAGCCCGCTCAATCACATTATACGGGGACATTCCTTATTCGAAGAGAAGGTGTGTTCCCTTACCTTAAACTTCGTAAAAACAAAGCGCCAGCAATCCGGGACCAGTGTGTACTCCCAGAACCGGGCTAATGTCGGAAAAAATTAGTTCTTTTAAGTTGGGAAGCTTGCCAAAGATATTGGCAATTCTTTCCCCTTCTTCCCTAGCTCCGCCATGCATTACCGCCAGGTTGAACGGTCTGTCGCCAACTGTTGCCACAACGATTTCCATGAGGCGTTCAATAGACTTTTTATAACCCCTTACCTTGGCATAGGTATAATATTTACCTTCTTCGTTAACCGAGATAATCGGTTTCAGATTAAGCAGATCACCCAGCATTCCAGCTACCTGACCGATGCGGCCGCCTTTGCGCAGGTATTCCAAAGTTTCAACTATGTAAAATGCTTTAACCCGGGGCTGCAGAGCCTCCAGCTTCTCTATCACTTTATCAAAACTTAATCCCGCCATGATGTTGCGGGCTGCATCCAGAACCATCCATCCGGTAGCCATGGATAAGGTGCGGGTGTCAAAGACCTTTATTACTATATTATTATAATCCTTAGCCGCCAGTTTCATGGCCTGAAAGGTGCCGGACAAACCGCTGGATAGAGTAATGGCCAACAAGTGAGTATAACCATGCTGGATTGCATCCTCTATGGCAGCCTTTATTTCCTGCAGATTAGGCATGGAGGTAGAGGGTATCTCTTGCGGCATGCGGTTATAGACCTCCATGGGTTTAATGTCTATCCGATCAGAATATTGTCCATAGGGATAAATAACTTTCAAGGGTAGAATGGTGATGCCAAGCTGCTCAACAAAATTTTGGGGCAGATCACAGGCGCTGTCGGCAATTATAGCTATTTTCTCTTTCAAGCGTTTTACTCCTTTACAGACCTTCACCAACCAGAAAATAATTATAAATATCATTGTAATTTATTCACGAAGATTAGGCAAAAAAATGCATGGTTGGGTCGATAATATAAAGATGCGGCTTGACAGGAGTGCGAGGAAGCTATAAAATTAGCAGGTAAAGGTCATGGGCTTTACAAAGGGGATCGTTGTTATGTTGGAAAAAATAAGTCGTGTTGTGTTGCTAAAGGATTTTTATGGTTCTCTACTTACTGAAAAACAGCAACATGTTTTAAATATGTACTATGAAGATGATTGGTCCCTATCCGAAATTGCCGATAGTATGGACACCAGTCGGCAGGCCATATATGACACGGTAAAAAGAGCGGAAAACCTGCTGGAGCAGTATGAAAATAAGATGGCTCTGGTGGACAGGTTTCAATCCATGCACAGCCGTTTACAAGACTTGGTTGCTCTATTGGAGCAGGGTCAGCTTGACAGGGAATTAATGAAACAGGCCAGAAATGTCATTAAGGAACTTAACGATTTATTGTAGGCAAAGGAGAATTATTGTGGCGTTTGAAGGGCTATCAGAGCGACTTCAGGAAGTTTTCAAAAAACTGCGCGGTAAGGGTAAGATATCCGAAGAAGATATCAAGCTTGCCATGCGCGAAGTCCGGCTTGCTCTGCTGGAGGCGGACGTCAATTATAAAGTAGTGAAGAACTTTGTTGCCACGGTCAGCGAGAGGGCAGTAGGCCAGGAAGTACTGCAGAGCGTTACTGCCGGCCAGCAGATTATTAAGATTGTTCATGATGAAATGGCCCGGTTAATGGGTGAGTCGGAAAATAAATTACAAATGTCCCCTAAACCGCCCACAGTTTTTATGCTGGTTGGTCTCCAAGGGGCAGGTAAAACTACTACTGTGGCCAAGCTGGCCAAGAACTCAATAAAACAAGGACGCAGACCTGTTTTGGTGGCTTGTGACGTTTACCGTCCCGCAGCGATTAAGCAACTCCAGGTACTGGGAGAGCAGGTGAATGTTCCGGTATTTTCCCAGGGGCAGGGCAAACCGGTCAATATTGCCCGCGATTCCCTGGAATATGCACGCAGCAACAACCGGGACGTGGTAATAATAGATACTGCCGGTCGTTTGCACATCAACGAAGAACTCATGGATGAACTGAAGCAGATAAAAGCAGCCGTAGTTCCCCAGGAGATACTACTGGTAGTTGATGCCATGACCGGTCAGGATGCAGTCAATGTGGCCGAAGCATTCAACTCCGACATAGGTTTGAGCGGGGTTATTCTGACTAAGCTGGACGGCGATACTAGAGGGGGCGCGGCCCTGTCCATAAAGGCGGTTACCGGCTGTCCGATAAAAATGGTAGGTATGGGTGAAAAGCTGGATGCCCTGGATGCCTTCCACCCGGAAAGAATGGCTTCGCGTATTCTAGGTATGGGAGACATTCTGACCCTGGTAGAAAAGGCCCAGGCCAGCTTCGACCAGAATCAGGCCCGCGAAATGGAACGAAAGATCCGCCAGCAGGAGTTCACCCTGGAAGATTTTCTGGAACAAATGCAGCAGGTCAGATCAATGGGACCGCTGGAAGATATATTATCTATGATTCCAGGTATGGGCAAACAAATGAAAGGTATGCAGGGTGAGCTTGACGAAAGAGAACTGGGACATGTAGAGGCCATTATTAAATCTATGACTCCGCAAGAGAGACGCAACCCGGCTCTGCTTAACGGCAGTCGGAAGAAGAGGGTTGCCCGGGGTAGTGGTACAAAGGTTCAAGAAGTAAACCGTCTGCTTAAGCAATTTGAGGATTCACGCAAGCTCATGAAACAGTTTACTGATATGGGTGGTAAAAAGGGTAAGCGGGGTGGCTTACCCAATTTTAGACTCCCGTTTTAATTAACGATCGAAGGGATCTAGTACCCTGTTAAACCTAATTCTTTATCTTCTCATCGGTCAAATTCAAGTATGACTGTGTTGTCGTCAATCACAATACGCCCGGTATTGCTCAATCCTCCGCCTTGTCGTACATGAATTTTACTCGATGAATAAAATACACAATTAGATTTAACAGAGTACTAGTGTTATGGTCAAAGCGAGTCCTTTTGACACTCTGATATTTTATACCCTGATGAGGAGGTGATTATATGGCAACAAAAATTAGACTTAAAAGGATGGGAGCCAAAAAAAACCCTTTTTACAGAGTAGTAGTGGCAGACTCCCGCACCCCCCGCGACGGGCGTTTTATTGAGGAGATTGGTTATTATGACCCGACTACTGATCCGGCAACCATCAAAATCGATGAAGAAAAAGCACTTAAATGGCTGGCGACCGGGGCAAAACCTTCCGATACCGCTAAATCTCTTATGCAGAAACAAGGAATTATCAGCAAATTTGCGGAAAGCCGCAAGTAGGTAGAAGCTTGGGGGTGGAACATACATGAAAGAACTTGTCGAACTGATTGCCCGCTCGCTGGTAGACAACCCGGACGAAGTCCAGGTTATTGAGACCGAAAACGATAAATCGGTGCTGCTGGAACTGCGGGTTGCGCCCGACGATATGGGCAAGGTAATTGGCAAGCAGGGTAAGATTGCCAAATCGATTCGGACGCTGACCAAAGCGGCAGCCGCCAAGACCGGAAAGCGAGTTGCAGTAGAAATTATGAGATAGAACTGATTATGACAGGGGTGACAAGGGGACGGTCCTTTTGTCACCCCTGTCATCAAAAAGTGGAGGTAGGACAGGTGGAGTCCCAGGAATTGATCCGGATTGGTCGAATAATAGGAACTCACGGATATAAGGGAACTGTCAAAGTTGAACCTTTGACTGACTTTCCCCAGCGATTTAATGATCTAAAAAAGGTCAAGCTAAGCCATGGGGATACAGTGCGTGAACTATCCGTGGAGATGTGCAGCATGCATCAAGGCCGGGTTCTAATCAAGTTCAGTGACATAGACACTATGGAAGCGGCCAGCCAATACCGCAACGCCTTTTTGAATGTGGCTGCCGATGAATTATATCCGTTGCCTGATGGATACTATTACCATTTTCAACTAATAGGGATGAAGGTTTACGATCTGGAAAAAGGGTATATAGGTCAATTGACCGATGTTATGGAGACAGGGGCTAACGATGTATATATTATTAAATCTGAAAATTATGGGGAGGTACTAATACCAGCCATTAAAGAAGTGATAATGGAGGTAGATCTGAACCGGCAGACCATCCAGGTTAAGTTGCTGCCCGGTCTTTTAGAAATCAATAGTGTGACATAACGGCAGTGTTTTTTAAACACCGGAGGCAGGAATGAAATTTGATGTATTAACCCTTTTCCCGGCTATGTTCGAAGCGCCTTTTAACGAAAGCATTATTGGGCGCGCCCAAGCCAGCAAACTAGTGGACATTACTTGTGTAAATATAAGAGATTTCGCTTTGGATAGGCATCAACAGGTTGACGACTATCCCTATGGCGGTGGGTCCGGGATGTTGATGAAGTACGATGTTCTGTCTCGGGCTATTGAAAGCGTAAAGCGGGAGAATTCAAAGGTGCTTTATCTATCGCCGCAGGGACAAGTGTTTGATCAGAAGAAAGTCATTAGTTTAGCTGGGCAAGAGCATCTGATTCTGCTCTGTGGACATTATGAGGGAATAGATGAGAGGGTCATGAACCTGGTGGACGAAGAGATATCAATCGGGGATTATGTATTAAGCGGGGGAGAAATAGCTGCCATGGTGATCGTGGACGCGGTAAGTCGTTTAATACCGGGTGTTCTGGGAGATGAAGACTCCCCTCGGGAGGAGTCTTTTGTAGACGGTTTGTTGGAATATCCGCAATACACACGACCCCGCAGCTATCAGGGGGAGGAAGTCCCGGATATTCTTCTCTCCGGACATCATGCCCAGATCCGCTTATGGCGCAAGAAGCTGAGCCTGAAGCGTACCCTTCTGAAACGTCCTGACCTACTGCTGAACAGGGAGTTTGATCAGGAAGAAAGAAAACTCCTGGAGGAAATATTATTTAACGGGGAGAAAAAAACAGGTGAGAAAGGCCAGAGTATACATAGCTTTGCTGCATTACCCGATGTATAACAAGAGAATGGATATCGTTACTACTTCGATTACCAACCTGGACTTGCACGACATTGCCCGATGTGCCCGCACCTACGGTGTAGACGGTTTTTATGTGGTTCATCCCTCGGCCAGCCAGCAAAAGTTAATTGGAGAAATACTCTCCTATTGGCAGGATGGCTACGGAGGAAGTTACAATAGTGACCGTAAAGAGGCGTTCAGTTTGCTTAGGCTGGCAGAAGACTTTGATCAAGTAGTTAAAGAAATTAAGGAGGAAACCGGCCAGGAGGTTTGTACGGTAGCCACCGATGCCCGTCCCTACCCGAACACCATTAGCTATTACCGGTTAAAAACGGAATTATTTAATGAGGAGCGGGTTTTCCTTTTGCTTTTTGGCACCGGCTGGGGTATGACGCAAGATTTAATGGAGCAGTGTAACTATATACTGCAGCCTGTAGCCGGAGCCGGGGATTATAACCATTTGTCGGTTCGTAGTGCAGTTTCCATAATTTTAGACAGAATATTAGGAGAATTCTGGTTTGAACCATAGTTTTTTCTTGAGCTTAGTGTTCTCCTGTGGTAAAATAGGCTTGTTCTGTAATAAAGGCGGCAGCTTCATCATTTAAGTGGGTATGCGCGCCTGCTGGAAGGAGGTAGGAATCTTGCAAGACATAATCAGGTTAATCGAAGAAGAACATTATAAAAAAGACATACCGGTTTTCGGCTCTGGGGATACTGTCAAAGTACATGTGAAAGTTGTTGAAGGAACCAGGGAGAGAATCCAGGTATATGAGGGAATTGTAATTAAAATTAGAGGCGCTGGTCTTTCCAAGAACTTTACCGTGAGAAGAATATCTTACGGGGTAGCGGTGGAAAGAACATTCCTTATAAATTCACCGAAAATAGCCCAGATTGAAGTTACCCGGAAGGGTAAAGTTCGCAGGGCCAGGCTCTTCTACCTGCGTGGTTTGACCGGCAAAAAAGCGCGGGTTAAAGAAAAGGGAAGATTTTCAAGATAGAATTATGCGGAGAGAATACCTAAGGGTATTCTCTTTTTTCTACTTGGGAGGTAAAGGTGATGTCAATTAATTGGTTTCCCGGTCATATGGTCAAAGCCCGGCGGGAAATAGAAGAAAACATGAAGTTGGTAGATATTGTAGCCATGCTGCTGGATGCCCGCGCTCCTTTTTCCTGCCGCAATGCAGATCTGGAGAGGATGAGCAGGAAGAAAAGAGTCCTGCTGGTACTTAATAAAATGGATCTGGCCGAACCGGAATCTACCCGGCGATACCTGGCTCAACTTAAAAACCAGGGTTTTGTAGCGGTTGCTATAGATTCCACCAGCGGCAAAGGACTTGGCGAGGTAATTCAGGCGATAAAAAACGCCTATCAACCGCTGGCTGAGGAGATGCTGGAAAAAGGCCGCAGGGTGAGACCGGCCCGGGTCATGATCGTGGGTGTTCCCAATATCGGAAAATCAACATTTTTGAATTGTCTGGTGGGCAAGAAGATGGCCAGTACCGGGGCAAAACCTGGTATTACCAGAGGCAAACAGTGGGTGCGAGTGAGAGAAGATATAGAGTTGATGGATACCCCGGGGCTAATGTGGCCCAAAGTTGAGTCGGAGGAGCAGGGCCTGAAGCTGGCGCTTTTGAACATTGTAGGGGAAAAAGCGTATCAAGAGCAGCAAGTAGCCATGTATCTGTTAAAAACCCTGCAAGCCAAGGCACCAGCAATCTTGCTGGAAAAGTTGAAGCTTACCAGCTCCGGAAACAGTCCTGAAGTTTTACTGGAAGAAATCTCACTAAAGCGGGGGCACTTGCTCAAAGCGGGAGCGCTTGATTTGGATAAGACATATACTGCACTGCTGCATGACTTCCGCAAGGGTAAGCTGGGCCGCATAAGCCTGGATTGATAATGGAAGGTAACCATAGACGCGGACTCGCTACGCTCGCACACGGACTTATTATGATTGACGCGGAATTATTTTTTAGCTTTGAATTGCATTTTATATCCTCGGTATATTGCGAACATGAGGAATTAGTACGTAATTTTATGCAATATCATACACTACGGCATCACCGGTCATTAGCTATATATAACCCCAATAAACAGCCCGCGTAAGTCTGCGCCCGCAACATTAATTGTGAGCAGAAGCGAACATCAATAGTACCCGTAGGGTGAAGGGTCACCCTACGGGTACTACCCCCTCCGGGGACGCCTGATGTACCGCAAGCGTTACGATTAATGTTGCCGATGTGCCGCGCAAACGGCACTATATAAGGTTGCAGCGTTGTCTGCGTCTATCCGTTCTACTATTTATAGTTGGTACTGGTAGAGCCCGTAGCCTCCGCTAATATTCTTCGCATCGTATCCTTTCTGGAGAAGGATACGATTAACGATGTAGCTTCTTAATCCCTGGCCGCAATAAACCAGGATATCTTTGTCCGGGGGGATTTCGTCCAGGCGGGCGCGGATTTCATCCACGGGAATATTATAAGCATTGGTCACTGCGCCATGTGCGAATTCCTGCGGGGTGCGGGCATCGATCAGAAAGGCGCCCCCTGCCACGCGTTCTGAAACTTCAGGCCAGTGGATAACTTCAATATCTTTTAGGACTATGTTGGCAGCGGCATAGGCCAGCATATTAACCGGGTCTTTGGCGGAGGAAAAGGGTGGAGCATACGCCAGTTCAAGTTCCTGCAGATCAAAAACCGTCATCCCTGCTCGAATAGCGGTGGCCAGCACGTCGATTCTTTTATCTACCCCATCACGGCCTACTATCTGTGCTCCCAGGACCTTGCCGTTTTCGGGATCAAACAATAATTTGGCCGTCATGGGGTTAGCGCCGGGATAATAAGTGGCGTGTGAATTAGGCTGGGCATGACAGGCTTTATAATTCCAACCCAGACTACGGAGGGTCTTTTCATTTTTACCGGTTACCGCTACAGTCATGTCCATAATCTTTACAATCGCAGTACCCTGGGCGCCGCTATATTTTACAGGACGGTTGCAGAGGTTGTTGGCGATCAACCATCCCTGACGGTTGGCGGGTGAGGCCAGGGGGAGCAAGATGTCCTGCCCGGTTACAAAATCTTTGACCTGAATAGCATCGCCGGCTGCATATATGAATGGATCAGAGGTTCTCAGGTATTCGTCTACCAGGATACCGCCGGTTGTACCGATAGCCAGTCCAGCCTCCCGGGCCAGTTTGGCCTCGGGTTTGACTCCAATGCCTAAGATCACTAAATCAGTATCTATTATCCTGCCGCTATCCAGAACCACTTTTTCCGCCTGGGCAGAACCTTGCAGAGATACCACTTTGTCGGAAAGACACAGCTCAATGTCATTTTTCCGCAGATAGTGATGGACGATGGAGGCCATTTCCGGATCCAGTGCTCCCATTACCTGGGGAGCAGCTTCCACCAGGAATACCCTTAGATCGCACTCCCGCAGCATTTCCGCCATTTCCAGGCCGATAAAGCCACCGCCCATGATAACAGCTGCAGATGGTTTATTTACATCAATATACTGTCTAATGGCATCACTGTCGGGAACATTTCTGACGCTAAATACATTGGGAAAATCAATCCCCTCTATATTCGGGACAATCGGTGCGGCTCCCGGACAAAGCACCAGATAATCGTAGCTTTCGCGGTAGCTTTCTCCGTCGAGCTTTTTAATGAGGACCTCTTTATCCTCCGGGACAATGCGCTCCACTTCACTTTCCGTACGTACATCAATATTAAAACGACTGTGCATGGAACGGGGAGTCTGGATCAGCAAATGTTTTCTTTGCTTAATTACTCCGCCCACAAAGTAAGGCAGACCACAATTGGCAAAAGAAATGAATTCGCCGCGCTCAACCATAATGATTTCCGCCTCTTCGTCCATTCTCCGTAAACGGGCTGCGGTGCTGGCACCTGCTGCCACTCCTCCTACGATCACTACTTTTTTACCCATTACTGTCTGCCCGGCTTCCCTGAGCTTCATCATGATCGACTATTGCCGACCGCTTGAAGCGGACAAGCGGGCTTTTCACCTGCCTTTCAAAATTTATAATTAAAACTTAACCTGCAATGCGGTATAACATCACAAATAATGCAATAGTGCATTAAACGTAGACTGCAGCCAAGCATGGATATTATTGGGAATAACATAATAGGCCTATAATTTGCACTTATTCGACGTCACTATTTAATAAATCACCAGCGGCATGTTTCTTGCATGAAATAATTGCTATTAAAACATTATCACCAATTTATATCCTAATCCAGCTATTACTTAAATATAATCCCTGATTCTATTCTAAGATAAATTAGGTATGGATACGAGTTAAAAATTATGGTTGGCTTTCAATATTGGTTAGTACAGGCAGGAGCTGAACCATGTTTGGAGCGGATATCCGACCATCTTTATCATGGCCAATTTGAAGTGCCTTGCAATCATGAAAGCCGGAAGGAGGTGTTGACCAGCAGGCTTTGGCTCGTCGCAGTTTGCTGAACTGATTACGTTTTTGTTAGAAGCAATAAGGTTAAGGTAATAAGTTTTAAGCCGACAAAGCCCCAGGATTTGCTGCCCAGAAATACATTGTGATAATTTTTCGGGAAATGGAAAGTAAATGGGGCGAATAGAAATTAATTAAAAGCTAAAGATATAATAAAAATATACTGAGGAGGATGTTGCATGAGTTTTGAGGAAATGTATAAGAGTAAGCTGATATCGGCTGAAGCTGCAGCTAAGTTAGTTAAATCCGGAGATTGGGTCGATTACGGCTGGTGTGTATGTCATACCAAGGCGGTTGACCAAGCCATTGCCGCAAGAGCCAGCGAGCTTACCGATGTTAAGTTCTGGGGCGGCGTTACTATGTGGATGCCGGCTGTTATGGCGGTTGAGGATGCTAAAGACCGTTTCACCTGGAACTCCTGGCATTTCTCCGGTGTAGACCGTAAGATCAGCGATGCGGGCTGCGGTTTCTATGCACCGATTCGTTATTCCGAAGTGCCCAGATACTACCGGGAAAATGTTGACCCGATCGATGTAGCCATATGTCAGGTAACACCGATGGATAAGAACGGTTACTTTAATTTCAGCTGTTCGCCTTCTCATCAAATAGCGACCTTCGACGTGTCCAAAATCAAGATCGTTGAAGTAAATCAGAATCTGCCCCGCGGCCTGGGCGGTGTTGATGCGGATATCCATGTCTCTCAAATAGACTATATAGTCGAAGGCACAAATCCGGCGCTGCCTCAATTGGGTTCCGTTCCTGCGACTGATGTCGATATAAAGGTAGCCCAGCTGATTGTGGAAGAAATTCCCAACGGCGCCTGCCTGCAGTTAGGTATCGGCGGTATGCCGAATACCGTTGGTTCATTGATAGCTCAATCAGATCTCAAGGATCTGGGTGTGCATACCGAAATGTACGTGGATGCATTTGTCGATATTACTTTGGCCGGCAAAATTAATGGTTCCAAGAAGAACATTGATAAAGGACGCCAGTCTTATGCATTTGCCGCCGGCACCGATAAGCTATATAATTTTATCGATAATAATCCGCAGATTATGGCTTCAACCGTTGATTATACCAATGACCCCTGCGTGATAGGCCAGCTTGATAATTTCATGTCTATTAACAACGCAGTAGAAATCGACCTTTTTGGTCAGGTCAGCGCCGAGTCTTCCGGACCCAAACAAATCAGTGGCACCGGCGGACAGCTTGACTTTGTTATGGGCGCTTATCGCTCCAACGGCGGCAAGAGCTTTATCTGCCTGTCTTCAGCATATGGCAAGGCAGGATCACCCCAATCCCGTATCGTTCCCAGACTGGCTCCGGGGACTATCTCCACTGACCCCCGTACTACCACCATGTTTGTGGTAACCGAATACGGCAAGGTAAACCTGAAAGGTAAGACTACCTGGCAGAGAGCTGAAGCCCTTATTTCAGTGGCGCATCCCGATTTCCGTGACAGCCTGATTAAGGAAGCCGAAGCCATGAAAATCTGGCGGAAGAGCAATAAATAGAACATTAGAAAAAATCATTTAAAATATATAATTAATAAGTGATTAGAAATCGGTGGGTCGTTTTCCGCCGATTTTTTTTGGCCAAATTTAGGTATAAAACTGAGCCGTCATGCCTAAAGGAAGATTAACAGGCTTACAAACATCCCATCTATTGCTTGCCGGTGCTGAGTTATGCCCCGACCTCTTTATGATATAATAAAAATTATTATATATAAGGTGGTCGTAGATATGAATGATTTTTTCCCTGAACTTTTCAAGCCAGGTTATATTGGCAATCTATGGGTGCGGAACCGTATAGTGATGGCACCCATGGCCTCTAATTTTGCCCATATTAACGGTGAAGTCAGCGAAGCCTTGATTGCATATTATTCAGCTCGTGCTCGCGGAGGAGTGGGATTAATAATAGTCGAGGCTGCAAGCGTGACCTCGCTGGTTGGTAACGAGGGTTTTGGGCAGTTGCACATATCCCATCCCCGCTTTGTGCTGGGATTGAATCGTCTTAACGAAGCCATACACGCCTATGGCAGCAGAACTTTTATCCAGCTCTTCCATGCCGGGAGACAGACTTCTCGTCTCATATGTGGGGGTGAGCAACCTGTAGCCCCTTCACCTATTTCCTGTCCTATGATGAAGGAATTGCCCCGTGAATTAACCACCCTGGAAGTGAAACAAATTGTTAATGAGTTCATAGCTGCAGCCCATTATGCGCACTTGGCAGGGTTTGACGGGGTTGAACTGCATGCCGCGCATGGCTATTTAATTAACCAGTTCTTATCACCTCACACCAACCAGCGTCAGGATGAATACGGAGGCAGCTTGGAGAACCGGCAGCGCTTCTTAATGGAGATTGTTACCGATATAAAGGAAGCATTGCCAGGTTTAACGATTTCAGTACGACTCAATATTGACGATTTTGTCCAGGGGGGACTGGAATTGGGCGAGAGCCTGAGGGTTTGCCGGTGTTTGGAGAAGTCCGGGGTAGACATCATCAACTGTTCCAGTGGAACATATGAATCGGGTTTGAATAGCATTGAGCCCGCTTCGTATGAAGAAGGCTGGCGGGTATACTTGGCAGAAGCGGTGAAAAAGGTTGTAGATATCCCGGTAATTACGGGAGGAATGATACGTCACCCCGATTTTGCCGATAGAATTATAGCCGAAAAGAAGGCTGATTACATATTTTTAGGGCGCAGCCTGCTGGCTGATCCTGAATGGGCCATGAAGACGCGTTATAATCAAGTGGAGCAAATTCGTCCCTGTATAAGCTGCAACAACTGTATCGGCAATAATTTTTTGGGTTTGGGTATTCGTTGCACAGTTAATCCTTTTACGGGGAGAGAGACTACTCTTAAGCGGGACACGGTTCTGCCTAAGAAAGGCCGGGCTGTGATTGTGGGTGGTGGTCCGGCCGGCATGCAGGCCGCACTATCTTTACACAGTAGAGGTCTAGAGGTAACGCTGTTTGAAAAAGAAGCCGTCCTGGGTGGCTTTATGAACCCGGCTGCTATCCCCCCTCACAAGGAGGCAATTATGGCACTGCGGGATTATATGGTCGGTGCTCTGAAAAAAGACGGTATTGAAATCGTTATTGAACACGAGTTCACGCTGGATGACCTGAATGATATCAGGCCGGATGTATTAATAGTGGCCAGTGGTTCGAACGCGGACCGACCTCCCATAGCAGGTGCCGATCTGGGACACTGCGTGCAAGCGCTGGATGTGTTGCGGGGACACTTGAGGATATCTGACAAGAAGGTAGTAGTAATAGGGGGAGGAAGCAGCGGCTGTGAGATAGCTGAATACTTACAGGGCGACCGGAACCGGGTTACTATTATTGAAAAAGGTTCATCATTGGCGGCGGATATGGAGAGAAAAAACCGGCGGGCTTTAATGAATCGACTGAAGGAGTTAAAGATAGAATCAAGAACCGGTGCCCAGGTAATGGAAATAAAACCGGACGGAGTGAATATCGAAATTGCTGGAAAGGCAGAAGTTATAGCCGCAGACTATGTAGTCTGGGCAATCGGCTTCAAATCACGCAATGAACTTTTCGAACTGGCACATGATAAAGTGGCCCATATCTTCCTTATCGGTGATGCCTTAAAGGTGCGGGGATTCAAGGAAGCCATCCTGGAAGGAGAAATCGTGGGTAACACGGTCGGCGCTTTACTATATTAGTACTCTGTTAACACTAATTCGTTATCTTCTCGCCGGTCAAATTGATGTATGACTGCGTTGTCTTGCAGCTCCATGCCATCCATGGCATCGCTGCATTTGTCCATCCTTGGACTTTAATCACAATACGCCCGGTATTGCTCAATCCTCCGCCTTGTCATACATCAATTTTACTCGACGAATAAAATTAAGAATTAGTGATAACAGAGTACTAGATTAATTGTTTTAGGTGGTATGTTAGGTGAAATCTGAATCTTTTCCAGTCGATGCTGAGAGGGAACGAATAAACAAGCTGAAATACTATGAACAGAAGGCTTACCGGGAGGGATATAGATTAGTTGCCGGGATTGACGAAGTCGGCCGGGGCTGTATAGCTGGCCCGGTAGCGGCGGCAGCGGTAATTCTACCGGCAGACTTTTACCTGCCGGGGGTCAATGATTCCAAATTGCTCAGCAAAAAAAAACGACTGCAGATGGCAACGGAAATCAAGCGGGAAGCTATGGCATGGTCATTGGTGATGATTTCCTCTCGCAGAATAGATGAAAAGAATATACTGCAGGCGACCAAGGAAGCCATGCGCATGGCGGTGAATGAACTCCGGCCACGGCCCGATTTTTTACTCATAGATGCGGTAAGAATCCCCGATATAGATATTAGACAATACCCGATAATCAAGGGTGACAGTCTTAGCATTTCTATTGCCTGTGCATCCATCGTTGCTAAAGTGGAGAGGGATTGTTCCATGGAAGCTTTCGATCATCTCTATCCGGGCTATGGGTTTTCAAAACATAAAGGCTATGCTACCCGTGAACATATCTTGGCCCTGGATCATTATGGGCCCAGCCCTATTCACCGGGGCAGTTTTGAACCGGTCAAATCCATTCTGGGAGGTAAGTATGGAGTCCAGCCAAATCTCTTTGAATAAAATTACTCTTAATGTCAGTTCCCCTAAAGATGGAGGTGTAAGCCTTAACAAGGGGGAATTGGTCAAGGGCATTGTGCAGGAGGTAAAACCGGACGGCCAGGTTTTGCTGGCAATTAAAGGCCAGGTTATCGAAGCCGTTTCCGAAGTACCTGTCAAGCCTGGACAAGAATTGTTTCTTTTAGTAGATGATTTTAGAAACGGTAAAACCTACCTGAAGATAGCCAACCCTGAAATGCTGGGAAAGATAGAAAATGCCAATATAAGCGCCAACCTGTTGGGTATGGGGATCTCTGCGAAGGATGAGACTATTGCTTTGGCCCGTAAACTTATGCAGTACAATATGCCGGTAAATGCAGACAACCTTAATGAACTGGCCCGGAATGTCAAGCTTCTGGGCGGGAGCAATTCTAAGAATGTTGAAATCGCTGCTTTCGCACTATCCAGGGGCATCAGCAGCCGTGAAGGACTTACGGCTTTAGCGAGTTTTCTAAGTCCCCGGGGAAACAGCGTCCAACTTATCAGTGCACTTAACCGCCTTATAGATATATTATCAGCGCAGATACCTGCAACGATGCAGGCCGAGTCGGAGACAAGCCCGGTTAATTCTGCGCGGTCTGCGCTCCCTATAAATACGGGATTGGCAACAGAGTCAGCCCAACTCATGGCGAATGTTCAGACCCCGATAAAGTCAGGAGAACAATTATTACAAAAACTACCAAATGACGTGCTGCCGCAATCTACCATCATTGGCGTAGATGAGCCTAAGCCTGCTCCCGCCCAAGCGACAACTATTCCAGCCAGTATTCCTGAAGAAACCGCTTCGTCTGCCCCGATGCGGGCATCAGCATCCATAGTACTTGAAGAAACTGTTCCAGCTACTTCCAGACCAGCGGCAGCGACTCCCGGCAATGTTACCGAGGAGCCTGCTCCAGCTGTCCTGAAGCAGGCATCTGCGGCATCAGTCACAGTTGTTGAAGAAACTGTTCCGGCTACTCCCAGACCAGCAGCAGCGATTCCCGGCAATGTTACTGAGGAACCCGCTCCATCTGTCCCCGGGCAGGCATCTGCGGAATCCGCCACAGTTGTTGAAGAGACTGCTCCGGGTATTCCCAAAACAGCGGCAGCTCCGGCCGTTGTTGCTGAAGAATCCGCTTCGTCTATCCCGGGGCAGGTATCTGCGGTAATGGCCACAGTTGTCGAAGAAAATGTTCCTGCTATTCACAGGCAGGCGGCAGCAACCCCAGCCGTTGTTGTTGAAGAACCCGCTCCGTCTATCCCGGGGCAGGCAGTCGCAGCATCAGCCATAGTTGTTGAAGAGACTGCTCCGGTTACTCCCAGACCAGCGGCAGCAACTCCCGGCAATGTTACTGAGGAACCCGCTCCGTCTGCCCCCGGGCAGGCATCTGAGGCATCAGCAACCGTTGTTGGAAAGGCTGCTCCGGCTGTAACTGGACAATCGATCACAATACCGATCAATGTTACTGCAGAACCGGATTTGGCCATCCCCCGACAAACGGATCCGACATCGGTTAACACCACTGAGGAATCTGCTCAGCGTCTTCCTTTGAAAAGCGAGGCAGCAGGTCCAAATAGCAGCATCGTTGCAGAAGAGGCACCACTGGCTAATTTAAAAGGAGAGACTTCACCTGCCAGTACCTCCCCACCTAGGAACGAAGCCCTCCCGGCCAATCAGCTTGAGCAGGAAAGTCCCGGCAAGGCACCTTCAGGGGAGCAGGGCAGCAAGATAGCCTCGTCCGTTGTACCGGAAGATGAGACGGGGATAAATAATAAGGTTTTGGCTGAAAACAAGGAAACGGGCTTACCTAGAGTAACTATGGAAAACATTATTAAGGCTGTTCCTACAAATATGGAGAACATCAAGCCGGAAGCAGCCCAGCTTTTGCAGACCGATAGCATTGGCCTGAATAAGTCTGAATCGGATCCGAGTACGCTCAGATCAGACCTAACCAGCGGTTCATCACAGGAAAAGCTTGTTCTGCGGCTTGTTAACATGTTACAGACCCTTGTAGATCAGATAGAAATCGATCCCACCACCGACAAGATAAGTGAAAAGCTTCAGATGAACACGAAGTCGGAAACGGACATAATAAAGGCATTACTTTTGGTAGAAGATCTGAACAACGATAAAAGGCTGGGGGAAAATCTATCGTCTCTAAAAGATATCCCCTTGAGATTGGACAATTTAGTTAAGGAAATATCGGGTCAGCGCCTCTTTAACCTATCCTCCCGTACACCGGGCGACAACCTCAACAGTTATTTCTATTTCTCTTTTCCTGTCAAAATGGACAATGAATACAGCCTGTGCCAGTTAAAGGTCAACAAAGATGCTCGTAAGAGCCTTAAAAATATGGACAATATAAATTTTGTAGTATCGCTGAACACCAGTAAGCTGGGGATAGTCCTTTTCCATGTAAACTGGCAGCGCCAAGGAAATATTAAGCTTCAGGGAGTAGTGCAAAGCCAGACTACCTGCAATTACCTGGACAATAAAATCGGGGAACTGGTTAATAGTTTGCAGAATTTGGGCTTCAAGGTCTCCAATCTGGGGATTAAGGTCAGCCAGACTACCGCCGAGTTCAACTCTGTTCAACCCGGCCTGGTGGATGTAAAGGATCGCCTGCGGCCTTTGGGCATCGACGTAACCGTTTAGGAGTATGGATTATGGATAAAAATATTTTTGTAATCCTTCCAGCTGAAGGGATAATAGACTTAGGAGGTTTCATTATGGGCTTTCAAGATATGCAAAAAGCAGTAGCTCTGCGCTACCAGCAGGAGCGGGATGACGTTCCGGTCGTGGTAGCCAAGGGAAGGGGATTGCTGGCCGAACGCATCCGGGAAGTGGCAGAGGAGAGCGGGGTGCCGATAAAAAAGGATAAAGACCTGGCGGACTATCTGATGGCGCTTGATCTATACGAAGAAATACCGCCGGAGTTATATTCTGTGGTAGCGGAAATACTCGCCTATATTTATCGTATGGATAAAGAATACTTGTAGGATGATGCAGATGAAAAAAGAACTGGGCCGGCTGGGTGAGGATATAGCTGCCCGCTACCTCAAACAGCAGGGATACAAGATATTGATCCGCAATTATCGAAACAGATACGGCGAGGTTGATATTATCTGTACCCGAGACCGGACGATTGTCTTTATAGAGGTTAAAACCCGCACTGGAACAAGTTTTGGGTCACCAGAGGATTCGGTTACCAAAACCAAGCAGGAACATATCCGTAAGGTAGCCCTTATTTATCTGGAATCCTTTCCTCAACCCTTTATTAAAGAAATCCGTTTTGATGTGATCGGCATTTTTATCGAGGGAGATAAGCCCCGTATAAACCACCTGACTGCTGCTTTTTAGGTCCTAAATATTTATCGTGCATCGAAGGGTTTCTTTTGCTAGTATAGAAACATATTTTGATTTCTGGGAGGAATTTTTAATGCTGATTTATGGCAAAGAGATTAGGGAAAGTATTAAGGAACAACTGAAACTGACCGCCCCAAAATACGGCGTGGCTATGGCTATTATCCAGGTAGGGGATGAGGGTCCTTCGGCGGCATACATTAATGGCATAAAAAACTTTGCCCGGGATGTGGGTATCGAAGTAACGATAATGAACTTTGCCGAGGATATAAGCCAGTCTGATTTACTGGACAGCATAGATAACCTTAATCTTGATGACAGGATAACCGGCATAATGCTTCAAAAACCTCTTCCGGCACACATTAACGCGGATCTAATAGTAAACTCCATTGACTATCACAAAGACGTGGAGGGCATTCATCCCTTCAATCTGGGCAAACTTCTGACCAAAGAGCCGGGGGTTAAACCAACTACCCCCAAAGCGGTAATTAGAATGCTAAAAGACCATAATATCAATATAGAAGGTAAAAAGGTTACTATTGTGGGGCGCAGCACTATATTAGGGGGACCGCTGGCGGTTATGATGACTGCCGAAAACGGAACCGTCACCGTTTGTCATACTCGTACCCGCGATCTTCCTCAGGAAATAAGAAATGCCGATATCATAATAGCGGCGATGGGAAAAATGAATTTCATTACTGCTGATATGGTAACAGAAAATTCTATTATCATTGATGCGGGTATCAATTTTGATGAAAACGGAAAAATGCAGGGCGACGTTCATCCCGATGCCCGTGCCAAAGCCAAAGTGGCCAGCGCCGTACCCGGAGGGGTAGGCGTTATCACCGTAGCCGAACTATTTGATAATCTGTTGATTTTAGCAGAGCTGAACCAGGCTGGATAAATCCGGACGAATAATTATAGGGACAGGGGTTCTGACCATATTGCAGAGGGGCTACGTTGTTCTTTCTGCAAACGTTTCTGCGTAATATAGTATTTGGGTCGTCCATGCTGTCATAAATCTAATAAATAAAACAGCCAAGATCGTCGAATAACCATTCAATAAATATGTACAGCCATTTCGCAAACCTATCCGAATTAACATCCGGTAATAGGGAGAAATAATCTGAATGGCGGCTGTTGGTTCTAAAGTTCGGGTAGAATTATTGTAATGGTGGGAGAACCGTGGCGAGGCTTTTATAATACGCTCGAATCAATAAAGGTTATTATGACTTAAAACAACAACATTATGAGATAGAAATGTTTATAATTATAGCAGGGTTAGCTGGCTAATTGTATGTATTACGTACTAATCTAGACGCTGGGGAATGATGGTTTATACACCGGCAATGATGTGAAAAAGCATAAGTTTAACAGGGAACAGGCAGGTGAAAATGGTGAAGCCTTTAACTGGCAGTGGACAAGTTCACAGGATGGTATTAAAGGGATTTAAATCATTGGACCAATGCGATATTGAGTTGGGGGCTCTGAATGTTCTCATCGGAAGTAATGGTGCAGGAAAATCAAATTTCATCACCTTTTTTAAAATGATACAGCAAATGCTGGAAGAGAGATTGCAAATTTTCGTTAGCCATCAAGGAGGACCAGACTCAATTCTCCATTTTGGGCGCAAAACTACTGAGAAGCTATCTGCCGAACTATACTTCGGAAACAACGGCTATAAGATGGTGCTGAGTCCTACAAGTGACAACAGGTTGATGTTTGAGGATGAAGCATTTTGGTGGAATGTAAACGGAGATTGGAGCCTAGGCAGCGGTCATTTTGAGACTAATGTAAAAAAAGGCACTCGAACTCGAATAGATCGGTATGTTACCCCTTATATAAAACAGTGGCGGGTTTATCATTTCCACGATACCAGCGATACAGCATTGGTAAAGCAGATGCAAAATATAGGCGACAATGAGTATCTGCGTCCAGATGCCAGGAATTTGGCGGCATTTCTATATATGTTAAAACAAACTCGTTTTGAGTATTATCAGCGGATTATTAAAGCTGTCCGACTGGTAGCGCCATTTTTTGGGGATTTCAACTTGCGGCCTTCTCCCCTGAACGAGGCTATGATTGAACTCGAGTGGGTCGAAAAAGGAAGTGATATGCCATTTAAAGCGTCTCATTTATCAGATGGAACTTTGCGTTTTATTTGTCTGGCTACGGTTATGCTGCAACCAAACAGTTTTCAACCGGCAACGATTCTTGTCGATGAGCCCGAGCTGGGCTTGCATCCCTATGCAATAGGAGTTCTTGGCTCCATGATAAAAATGGCATCAAAGCAGAAACAGTTAATCATATCTACTCAATCGGCGGACTTGTTGACTGAATTTGATGCAGAAGATGTTATTGTGGTAAACCTCAATCAGGGAAAATCGGTTTTTAAAAGGCTTGAACAGGATGCCTTAACCGAATGGCTGTCAGAGTATACGTTAGGCGATTTATGGAAGAAAAATCTTCTTGGAGGGAGGCCTTCAAGGTGAATCGGGTTCATGTTTTTTGCGAGGGCCAAACCGAAGAGACCTTTGTTAAAGAATTGATGTTTGATCATTTTGTAACGTTTGGAGTGTTTATTAACCCAATACTTGTTAGGACTAGCCGGCAAGGGAAAGGTGGCGTAAATACTTACGCTAAGATAAGAGAACAAATTCTTCGTAAGTGTAAAGAGGACACCAGTTCGTACGTTACTATGATGATCGATTTTTATAGGATACCCCCAGATACACCGGGCCAGATTCTAATGGAAAAGGAGTTCAATCCTTATAGAAAGGTTGTTTCTATAGAGAAGGCGATTGGAGACGACATAGGCCAGCCCAACTTTATCCCCAATGTTTTGCTGCATGAATTCGAGGGATTGCTATTTTCTGACCTGGAGCCTTTCAAAGATTGGTTTGATGAACGGGAGGTCAATTCCCTGTTTGAAGAGAGCCGGGATTTTGAGTCACCTGAACATGTTGATGATGGAATGCAAACCGCACCCTCTAAGAGAATTCTAAAGAACTGCGCCAGTTACGATAAAATAATTCATGGTACCTTGATTGCTTTAGAAATTGGTTTGGATGCCATAAGAGGTAAATGCAAGCATTTCGATTCATGGGTGTCAAAACTTGAACATCTGGGATAGATATTGGTATTTAAAAAAGTCAATAACAAACTTCAGCAAAATAAATGATTTTTAGTCGCACTGATTATCTTTCCATGCCGGCAGCTTAGACATCATATTTTTGGCCGCTGATCGGGCGGTTTTCTCATCCAATCCCTGAGTTCTTATGATAAAAGCACTCATACCGTTGAGCTTTTCCTCATAAGATTGCATGGAGCCGTCAGGATTGCAGCAGTAGCGGCAATAATTCTTGCTTTCATCGCTCATAGCAAAGTCAGATGGCTGATTCATTGGCATTCCACAGGCAATACATATCTTCATATTCTCATCTCCTTTCATCAACAGTTATCATAGATATCCAAAGCCCCAGGTAAGCACGTAACTATACCTTTTACCCCGGATACGGCAAGGGTTAATACGATAGTATCCCTGATTTCCTCACGTGTAGCCCCGGCAGATTTGGCCATGGGCGTGTGTGCCCTAACTGCCGTTAGATCTCCTTGGGATGCTTTTATACCGATGTATATCAACTGTCTGGTTTTATTATCCAGCCCATCCAAAGCTGAAATAGCCTTTATTACTTCATCAAATGCATCAGCAACCAAAGGCGTTTCGGCTGCAAAGAGCGCCAGGGGCTTTTGTTCTGCCATTATAGATACCTCCCTTCATAAATATTGACGCCTAGATTTTCCAGTTGTTTAATCCCTTCGGCAGTAATTGAGTACCGCCGGACTTGCCCCTCATCCGCCTTAAACCAGCCCAGTTCGATCAGCCTGGCAAACAGTCTATTGCCTAGTGTTCCACCCAGATGACCATAGCAAGCTTTGGCAGTGAGCAGGTCCAATTCTCGGCTTTTCATACCACCCCTCCTTTATCTTTTGTTCCTATTAATTTCATATAATGGTCGAGTAAAAGCGTCCCATAACGTTGTATCACGGAACCTTGCGGTGCAAACAAATCACCATTGCTTATGTAATAATTTATAAGTCCCATCCAGGTGTTAAAGAAAAGGTGAATCGGCATGGACTTTATGGTGCCGGCATCCATTTCCTGTTGGGCGGCCTGGCTGATATGAAAGGATACTGCAGACTGAATCATGATGAAGGTGTCTCGAGCTACGGGAGGCAAAAGGCGGGATTCAATTACCAGCCGGGCATAAAAGGCTTCGAATTCCATGATGCTGTTCAAATGCGCGGTCAGCAAGCTTCTGACTCCTCTGCAATCATAGGTTAGTTCATGAGTGCGATGGGCCATTTTCCACCCAAAATCTTCTATCACAGAGCTTATTAGCGTTTCCTGAGTCTCAAAATGGGCAAACACCGTCCCATGTGAAACACCGGCTGCCTCCGCAATATCAGCCATTCGGGTGGACATGATGCCACGCCTTCCAAATTCCTTAAACGCAACCGTGAGCAACTTTCTACGGGTCTCTTCCTTTTGTAATTGTCGTTGGCTTATTTTCATTTAAATGACCCCGAACTCAATGACTTTATAGTCATTATAATTGGGGGAAAATAAAATGTCAAGCTATTAGAGCAAAATGACAGGTAGTCAGAACAGGCGTAATCTGAATGCTATTGATGAAACCGAGGAGGGAAATTATTATTCTACTGAAGCAACCGGGGTGAAGTGAACCAGGACATTTACTATCTCCGGCCGGTTGCCGATGCGGATGGGCGGTCCCCAGGTGCCGAAACCGCAGGATACTATTATCTGAAAATTGTTTTTGCGCAAATAACCCCAATCATTTTCGAATATGGCCCCGGTTACATAGTTGTTGGGAAATAATTGTCCCAGGTGGGTATGACCTGAGAACTGAAGGTCAACCCCCTCTTTCTCGGATACGTCCAGGTTAAATGGTTCATGATCCAATAATATGATAGGTAGTCTGTTCTTATCGACATCAGCCATCAGGGTATGTAAATCCAGGCGCTCACTTCCATTAAAACGACGGCGGGAAGCATCGTCGCGGCCTACTATGCAAAAACTGCCATTCACTTCCAAAACCTGATCGCGCAAAACGGTTATCCCCGCCCGGTTTAAAAAATAGGCGACAGTATCCGCATTACCGCTAATATATTCGTGATTGCCCATGCAGGCATAACTACCCCAACGGGGTTTTAGGCTTTGCAGGACCTGAGGGATTTCTTTCTCCGCCGCCAAGTCTACACCTTCATCGATAATGTCACCGGGAAGGAGAACCAGATCCGGGTTAAGGGAATTAATCATTTCAGTCATTTTCTGCAGGCGGTCAATACCCACTATCCAACCCAGATGGATGTCGGATACCACTACCACCCGCATTGTATCCAAAGAACTGGACTTTTTATCCAGTGTTACCTCGTAATTGCGTATTACCGGATGAAGAGAATTCCAAGTGCCGAATAAAAGAATTATCACTACTGATGCCAGAACGGCGAGAGTAACCAGATCAAATTGGCCGCGAAGGGACTGGGGTATTACACCGGTCCAGCGGAATATAAAGCGAAGCAAATCGCTGATCAGCAGAATAAGAAATAGGTAGTACATAGCGGCTAGCCAGTATGAACCGATGAAGATAAGTGCTTTGCTAACCTCATGACTCATGTGGGGAGCAATTATACGACCCAGAGGGAATGTCAGGGCCAGCAATGTAACTCCGCCTGCCCATATGTAAGCGGTGCGGGCAGAGATTCCATTTAGGGCCTGCCACCCCCGCAAGCCGACATAATAGTTGATAAGACCATATAGTATTAGAATAAATGTAATAAAAATTATAACAAACTTCGAGTTCATTACTGAAAATCGTACTCCTTCAAAGTCCAAATGTTAAGCTATTATCTTTCTGTAAATATCAATAACCATACCATATATTTTTCCAGATGGACTAACAATTATCCTGCTGTAGCAGAGTAATAAAAAGATACTTTACTTCTTCATCAGGGAGACTATAATGAGTGATGATTGATATATCTACTGATGGGGTAGACTTCAACTTAATATGAAGGGCAGGGTTGGTCTTGTTAAGACAACTTATTCGGTGGATATTTGGTCAGAGGATTGCTACTGCCAAGCTTAGTGAAGAGAAACTAAACATCTTTTGGGGCATGCCTATTTTATCAAGTGATGCCATATCCTCAGTGGCATATGCGGTGGAAGAAATCCTGCTAGTGTTGGTGCCGGTCATCGGGGCGGCATCTTTCTTATGGATGCCCCGCTTAGCCGTTGTTATCATAATACTGATGCTAATTCTGACTTTTTCCTACAGTCATGTAGTGGATGCTTACCCTAATGGAGGGGGAGCTTACAAGGTCGCTAAAGAGAATCTGAGCCCATTAGCCGGTTTGGTGGCCGGAGCCTCGATATCGGTGGATTATACACTAACCGTTGCAGTGAGTGTGTGCGCTGCCAGTGCGGCAATCACATCAGCTGTACCTGCGCTTTTCCCCCACCGCGTTGCTCTTACTGTAGGGATAATTATCCTGCTCGTAATAGCCAATGTTCGTGGTATTCGAGAGTCATCCCGTATCTTCAGTTTCCCAACCTATGCCTTTATTTTTTCTATCATTGCTTTAGTTGGTACCGGAATGATCAAGCACTACAGCGGCAATGCTGCCGATATTCCCCACCAAGTTTTGCCCGAATTATCTCTAGGAACCCAGGCTGTAACCCTATTCTTGCTGCTGAGGGCCTTTTCCTCGGGCTGCAGCGCGGTTACCGGAATTGAGGCTGTGAGTGATGCCGTTCCCAACTTTAGAGAGCCCAGGGTACATAACGCCAAGATAGTCTATGCCATACTGGCTCTGTCAATTACGGTATGTTTTGGTGGGATAGCCTATCTGGCCAACCTGTATCATATATTACCCGACCCTCGTCAAACTGTGATAGCTCAGATAAGTATAGATGTTTTCGGCCAGGGTACTATATTTTATTTACCCTTCCGTGAAGTAGTTGGGCCTCTTAAGGAATACATCGATTCTGAAGAACATGCATCACAGCCGGGTGATATAATTACCGTGCTTTTGCCGCAGTTCTTTGTGCCCAAATGGTGGCAGATGGCTTTGCACAACAACACTAGTCTTTTTATAGCCAATGCCTTGTTTAGCAAGCGCAACGTGGTGGTCTCGATACTGCCATTCTATCTCGAAGACCTGGATAGATACCATGCCAAGATTACCGCTGCTACCCGGACGGAAGACTGATAGCGGGATTTGGACAGTTGAATAGCACCAGGGGAGGGGTTGGCGATTCAGGCTATGGAAAGTAATCAATTTGCCAGGATGGCGATGGAAAGTGATATGGAGATAAAGGCCGATCTGCTTAGCGACGATATGGGAGAGGTGCAGGAGGGGCAAAAAGTGCAGGTAAGCGCTCCGGTTCTGGGCGACAAGGTTTTGACCGGGAAAATCATTAAGATTTACCCCCGTGCGGAAGAGAAACAATCAGCCCTGGGGGTGATTCAACGACGTGTACCGGTTCTTATTTCCCTGGATAGTACCGGCAATCTGAAACCTGGTTATGAAACCAGGGTAAGCATTGTTACCCAGAGCAGAGAAAATGTTATTCTCGTACCGCGGGAGGCCATCCGCAGCGCAGGTGATAAACAAAAACAGGTTATGCTGGTTGTATCCGGCCGGGTAGTATGGCGGGAAGTTAAAACCGGTTTGTTTGACAGCAACAATATCGAAATTATGGAGGGGTTACAGGCTGGTGAGCAGATAATAAGAGATGCTAGCCTGAGCCTCAAAGATAAAAGCCGGGTTAGAACAAGTACAGTCCAGAAATAGAGCGGGAAAATAAACGACCCGGTGTTAGGACAAGTAAGGTTCGGTTAAGGCTATGGGCTGCAAATGACGATATTCTTCACATAGTATTAGTAATACTATATTATCCAGGCTTCGTAAATGTGGTTATTATTACGGGAAGATTGGAATTAATTCGAGGTGGAATGATTTTGAAAAGACTATGGATAGTATTGACTCTCTTATTTATTTTCGTACCTTCGGCCGCAGCCGCCAATAAACTTGAAATTTATAATCAAGCCGCAGAAGCTCAGCAATCGGTCCAGATATACTGGAAACTATCAGGATTGGGTAAATTAAGTGGAGACATGGTCCTGGCTCCGAACCGCACCCTGATTTTGCCGTTGGGCAGTAAAATAGTCTGTGTCGATTTGCAGGGGAAAGTCCTCTGGGAATCCAAAGCATCTTCCTCCGGCAAGACGGGGCAGCCGCTGATTGCTGGAGAAGATTCCATATATACCGCCGGGGCCTCATCGATACAGGAGATCAAACTGAATGGAACAAATGCCTGGAGCTTTTCCATTTATTCCGCAGCGAAGGGTGCCAAGACGCCTTTGCTGGCCAGCGGATCTGATAACCTCTTGTACCTGCCTTTGCCCAACGGCCTCTATGCCGTGAATGTTTCAGGCCGCTATGTGTGGATGCTTTCACCCTGGGATTCCTCGGAAAATCATGCTACCAAATTAAACACCGACAGAGAGTTTGTTACCTGCGTTGCCGATAAACAGGCTTTTTATATAGTATATGGTGAAAAGAAAGACTATAGGCTGTCCGCGATTAGCAAGCAGGGGGAATTCCTATGGACCTTTGGGCTCGGAGATGTAACCAGTACCGGTCTTTTGCCGGGTGAGGACGGCCAGATTTTCGTTGCTGTGAACTATGAAAAAAGTTCTTCCGGTAAACAATCCTCTTCTCTAAAGCCTGGCAGAATATACAGTTTCCGGAATGGAAACGAAAATTCGCCGGAATGGAAATATTCATTCAAGACCGATGGTGATTTAAGCGCTCCGGTCGGATATAAAGACCATATTCTCTATCTGACTGGCGGAGATACCCTTTATGCCTTTAATACCGACACCCGTTCCATAATATGGCGTGAATCCTTGCTGAATCTGGTATCCCTGCCCGTAATAGACCCCCAGACCGGACATATTTACGCCGGCAGCAGTGATGGGGAGCTTTTCGCCGTAGATCAAGCCGGACGCTTGGTCTGGGAGCGAACCATGGACGGTTCCATTGATCAAGCTCCCGTTGTGGGAGCGGACGGCTTCCTATATGTATCCACCCAAAAAGGCAGTCTGTATAAAATTAAAGATAATGTGAAATGAGAGGTATGATTATGTTCCGCTTCAGATATCTTTGGTTGTTGGCAGCCATAATGATAATATTTTTTTACAACAGTCTATGGGGTGGTGCGTTAAATGCCAGTGCAGCGGGGCGGTTTGGCGACCTGCAGGGGCACTGGTCCAAAATAGCGGTCTCCCGTGCCGCCGCTTTAGATATGATCAGCGGTTATTCAGACGGCCAGTTTAAACCTGACCGGGAAATATCGCAGATCGAGGCTCTGGTACTATTTATGCGGGCCGAGGGATATGCTTCTGATAAGTCGAGCGTGCCGAAAAAAACTACCCGGACATCCGGCGCTCCGATAAAGACCCCGGTTATACCCTGGGGACAAAGCTACCTGGATATGGCGGCCGAAAAGCAGTTTTTATCATCCGAACAGATATCCGCTTTTAATTCTGGCGCCCCCGCCAGCCGGGCCGAGGTCGCGGCCCTGCTGACCCGAATACTTAATTTGCCTGTGCCCAATCAAGCTGCTGATGCTTCGAGTAGCGCCACATTTTCGGATCTGGCTGAATGTCCACCGGCCTATCTGTCCTATGTCATCGCCGTCTCGGATAAAGGCCTGATGAGCGGATTTCCGGACGGAAGCTTTGGACCCAACCGGAGCATAAAAAGAGGGGAGGCCGCCGCCCTGCTGTCCAAGCTCATCGATCTGGGCTGGGCCAAAGTACCTGCCAATAGACGGCTGGAAGGTTGGATAAAGACCATGGGCGTTCAAAAAGGCGCTCAAGAAATGGAACTGGTATCCTTGCAGGGCACTCAAAAAGTGAAATTAGATCCGAACGTACAGTGTTTTAATGATTCGCAGGAGTGTTTACTTCAGGATGCCGTAAACTGTCAGGTGGAAGTAATATTAAACAGCAAAAAACAGGCGGCCTGCATAATCCTGGGGGAAAGACGCAGCCTGGAGGCATCTGATAAGCAAATAACAGGGACGGTCAAAGCAGTTGTCCTGGGTAAGGACAGTATGCTGGTGTTAAGTGATCTTGATTGCGAGGATAGGATTTTGCCCTTATCTTGGGATGCCGTAATGGACGGTACGATTAAGGGAGGAAACACCAAGGGCTTTCAATCCTTAAAGGCAGGCGCGTTTGTCAAGGTATCTCTGACGGATAACCAGGTTACCAGAGTAACGGGTTTGGAAACTAAAAATATTTCCGGAACGGTAAGGAGTTTATCGGAATCAAGAATGTCATTTATTACCAAAGGCTCGAGCGGCAAAGATAAACCGGATTGGTTTAAAAACTGGGACCGGGCCCGAGTGGTAGATAAAGATGGAAATAAAGTAGGCGGTGTAACGCGCGGGGACAAAGTTAAAGTCACCTACCTGGACCCTATTCCAGGAGAGATTGATGATGAAATCCCTTTGGAAATTGAAATTTCTTCGGCATCAGCATTGAAAAAGGTTACCGGGGTGGTTCAGAGTACCAGAGACTCGGAAGACGCGTACCAGATTACTCTTAATAAAGACAAGGATTACGATCTGGATTCGTCAGCTAATGTATATTTATCAGATGGCACCGAGACTGATTTTGATGTTATTCGAAAGGATGATAAGGTGGAGATGCAGGTAGATAGTGCTGGAATAGCCATGAAAGTAAGTATCATTTTGAAAACGGTAACCGGTGAGGTTCAGAGTACCAGTAGTTCAGGAGATAAATACGAGATTACCCTGACTGAAGATAATGTTTATCAAGTCGACTCAACCGCCATTACATATGAGGATGATACCAAGACCAGTTTTGATGCCATACAAACCGGGGACCAGGTTGAATTGGGAGTAGACGGGAGCGGGGTAGTCATGAGGATAAATATAACTACCGCCGGCAGTTAATAATTGTTTAGTTTATGCCTGGGACTTCTAGAATACACAGTGATGAAGACGATTACTGCTAACTGATCTATCCTTTCTATTTCTGCATTTTGGAAGGTTTACAAACAGTCTGCCCACAATTACTGCCAATCCTGGTAGACTCCGACGGTTCCCTCCATCTATTTACAGGCAACATTATTCTTATTTATCAATGAAATACTTGATCAGGGTATATAATAAGTATGCCAGGACAAATTATCATTTTAACGTAAAGGAGGTGAAGATGATGGCGCTGGGAAAGATTTTTGTCAGAGAGAGACGGCAGGTCACAGAAGGGGAAAAAAAGCCGCGTTTTGCCGTAGTAGGCGTAGCCGGGACAGATTTAAGGATTTTTGCCAAACATATCCGGAAGATGGAAATTGAACGAATAGCTGACCTCATAGGGGCAGAGCTGGTCATTCTCGAAGCTGGGCAAGACGATGAAGAAATCGATGAAGAGTAGAAAGGCGGGGTGACGCAATGCCCCTTATTCGTGACCGGGATAGCAAAAGATTACATGTAAAAAGTAAGCTAATGGGTGAGTCCCTGGTAAGCAAGACCTTTATTAACAGCCTGGATTATCAGGTAGAGCAATTCCGCGCTTTGCCCAACGTTAATGTATTAAAAGTGGGAGGACAGAGCATAACCGACCTGGGAGCCAGAGGGGTCCTGCCGGTAGTAAAGGAGATCACGGATAATTGCCCCCGTCACAAGATGATAGTGTCAACTGGGGGAGGAACCCGTTCACGGCATATTTATGCTATTGCCATGGAGTTGGGCATGCCTACCGGAATAATTTCCAAACTGGGACAGAGCGTATCCGAACAGAACGCGTTGATGTTGTCTACACTATTAAGCCCTTTTGGAGGCGTCAAGGTGGGACACGATGACATTCCCAAACTGGGAGCTTATTTTGCTCAAAACTGCATCCCCGTTATTCATGGTATGCCGCCTTACGGCTACTGGGAGCACCCTCCCAAAGAGGGGAGCATTCCTCCCAACCGCACAGATGTGGGAGCTTACCTGCTGGCAGAGGTGATAGGCGCCAGGCAATGCATATTTATCAAGGACGAAGACGGTCTATTTATGGACAACCCCAAGAAAAACCCGGAGGCTGAATTTATTCCCCGGATTGGTGCGGGAGAGTTGATCAATTTGGATCTGGACGATATTATTGTGGAGCGGACTGTGTTGGAACTATTACTATGTGCCCGCAGTGTTCTGGAGGTACAGGTAATCAATGGCTTAAAACCTGGAAACATTACTAAAGCCCTTGAGGGGGAACATGTAGGCACAATTATATACCAGGATAAATAATCAATCTTTTCGACGAAATAGTGTTGAAATTTGCAGGAAATATCATTATTGTACAGAAGTATAAACACAGGAAGTTAACGATTCCACAAAATAATATACTCCGAGTCTGTTGACCTAAAGTGAAAACAGGGTTTTCAGGCCTGTAGGGTGTATCTGGAAACGGATGCGCCTCCCATTGCGGAAAGGAGAAGCAAAGTTCGACCAGATACTGGGGTGAGTCCGCTTTTCGCGACTCGCCTTTTTTATTGGTTGGCTTGCAGATAACTATTGATATGCTAGTCATGTCGGTATCGCTTTCAGCATCGGGAGTTTTTTGCTTTTCTGGTCAATATAAGTAGTCTGGAGGGATGGAAATAAATCGGGCTATTGATGCTTTTTTCGATAGGCGCTGTCTTAAATCCTTCACGGCTCAGGCTGTAACTGATGGCATATAACAGGAGAATGTGGCGAATATATAGATATGGTCAAAGCAATATTATCCATTGAACTATTCTGCGACCAAGGTAACATAGATAGGGTATGGAGCTGGGTAATAACTCTGAGGAGGATGTTATTTTGAATATTACTTCGCAAATATCAAAGCTATGGGTTACTTTAATTCTGGCTATATTGGGATGCTTGCTATTGGCCATGCCAGTACTGTCTGCAGATGCAGGCGCAGGCGACGGAAGCGGTGGGGGCAGGAGTATACCTCTGGGGTTGGATTTTTCCAGTCCAGCCGATGGGCAGAAGGACGTTCCTCTTACTGGTGACATTAAGCTTACTTTTAACAAGAACGTAATTTATTTGCTGATAAGGGATGCTAATAAAAAGTGTATTTCGCTTATAACGTCAGATGGCAACAAGGTGCCAATTGAGGTTATCATGGCCGATGATCAGACTCCGGAAGGATTTGAGCAAAGAAGAAATATCTCTGTTAGACCCTTACAGAAACTACAACCGGGTACGGCTTATATGGTGAGAGTTGCACCCGAGTTACAAGCTAAAAATGGCACCAGTCTGGGTCATGAGGTGACAATAAAATTTGTTACCGCGGGTACGGTCACCAAACCCGCGGAACCCACTACCGGTGCTGATAGTGGGAAGATCCAGCCTGATCCTGTCCAAACGGCTCCAAGTCAGACCGGCAACCCGGTTATCCAGGGTAGCGGTGCCAACCAACCGGCATTGGAAAAACCGCCAGTGACAACAGAAACTGCCAAAGTAAGCCAACCTGGGGAGCAAGCACAAGTAGCCGGGGAAAAATTGTCTGTCCCCGAAACTCAGAATTCCGTTCAGCGTTCTAATTACACCAATGCTTTGGTGGCGGGATTAATACTGGTTGCCTGCATTGGGTATATTATTCGCAAGAAATATGGGAAGTAGAAAAGAAGTAGTGATAAAAACAAGAAAATTAATGTATGTTCTATTGGCCCTGGGGCCACTGGCTTTTATAATTATTACCCTTTTTATAGGGAGATATCCGGTTTCAATACCGGTGGTTATGCAGATTTTATGGTGTAAGTTAACCCTAAGCTCCTGTAATTTACCTGAGATTTATGAGACTATAGTCTGGGATATTCGGATGCCCCGAGCTATCCTGGGAGCCTTGGTAGGAGGCAGCCTGGCGGTTAGCGGGGCTGCCTTTCAGGGTTTGTTTCGCAATCCTCTGGTAAGCTCCGGTATTCTGGGGGTCACATCCGGAGCAGGTTTTGGGGCTGCCCTGGCAATCATCCTTTTTCGCGCCACAGCTCCCATATATATTCTCGCATTCCTTTTTGGAGGATTGGCGGTATTGCTAAGTTTCCTGATTGCGAGGGTTTATAATACCACCCCGACCATCATGCTGGTACTGGGTGGAACGATTGTATCCTCAGTATTTGCAGCATTAATTTCTTTTGCGAAGTACGTGGCTGATCCTACGGACGAGTTGCCCAGCATAGTCTTCTGGCTGATGGGCAGTTTGGCTACGGCCCGTTACCAGGATATTATGATTGCCGGTATCCCCATGTTGCTTGGAATTGCAGGTATTGTAGCAGTTCGTTGGAGAATTAATGTTCTTTCCATGGGTGACAAGGAAGCTCATACTCTTGGTATTAATACCAAAGTTAATAAGGGCATTGTCATAGTATGCGCTACCCTGGCTACAGCGGGAGCGGTGTGTGTGAGCGGGATAATTGGCTGGGTAGGTTTGGTCATACCGCATATTGGCCGGATGCTGGTCGGAAATGACAATCGGGTGTTGATACCAACCAGTATTTCCATGGGAGCCTGTTTTCTCATTCTGGTTGACAATTTAGGCAGGATTATTACCGGATCAGAGATACCCTTGGGTATCTTAACAGCTCTGGTAGGAGGGCCATTCTTTGTTTATCTGTTAAAGACAACCAAAGGAAGCGGGTGGTGAGTGATGCCCTTACTAAATGTGGATAAAATAAACTTTGCTTATGACCAGAGGGATATTTTAAAGGATATATCTTTTTACGTCAACAAAGGAGAAATCTTTTTCCTGTTAGGGCCTAATGGCTGTGGCAAAACCACTCTGCTGGACTGCGTACTGGGCCTGTTAAAACCCCGCCAAGGGAATATACGAGTTAATGGTACTGACATAAAAGGTATTCGAGCTGAGGCGATTGCCAGACAGGTGGCGTATGTGCCTCAGAGCCATGAAAAGACCTTCCCATATACCGTAAAGGACATTGTGCTGATGGGACGAGCTGCTTATATCGGGATGTTTGGCGCTCCTTCCGCCGAGGATATGGACATCATCGATGAAGCCCTTACCCTGGTAGGCATTATACATCTTCGTGACCGGCACTATACCCAACTAAGCGGAGGGGAAGGACAGCTGGTTATGATAGCCAGAGCATTGGCCCAGAAGACTCCCCTAATTGTTATGGATGAACCCACTGCCCATCTGGATTTTAAACATGAACTAATAATTATGGAGAGAATTGTGGAATTGGTCAGAGAAACAGATATGTCCATATTAATGGCAACTCATTTCCCCAATCACGCGTTCTATTTCCAAAATAATGCTATCGCTACCCGAGTTGCTTTAATGAACAATAGTAGATTTCTTGCGGCAGGGAATCCGGCAGATGTTCTAACGGAAGAGAACATGAAATTAATATATAATATTAATGCCCGAGTGGTATCTTATAATATCGATGTGAATTGTGAAATTAGGCAGGTTGTACCGATTAGTACGAATAAGCTGGAGTAAGACACCATGTTATGAGCGGGCGCAGGGACGGCTCTTTGGCCCGACTTAGCCAGTTTGGGCCGGCCAAAGAACCGTCCCCGCGCCCGCTGGACATCAGGGGGAGAAGGGAAGATACATAAATGAGGTTTTGTAAGAGTTCTATAATGCGCAGATTCCTGATCTTGGTCCTAGCTCTTGGTCTTCTATTATCAGGTGGCTGCAGCAAACCGGAATCTGGCGACCCCCAGTCTAATGTCGATACTATAACGATCACCGATTGCATAGGCAGGCAAGTACAAATCCCTGCCGAAATAAACCGAATTGCCTGCCTGTGTCCGGAATCAGGTTATGCCCTGGCTATGTTTGGTAAAGGGGATAAAATTGTTGCCGTTGTGGGCGGAATTCAGAGAGACCTTATTCTTACGGAGATGTATCCCCAAATAAAAGATCTGCCAGTGCCTAAAGGCAGCGGGGTAATAAATATAGAGGAACTGGTTAAAAGCAAGCCGGATGTGGTTTTTGTCAAGAGCGATACATCGAGCAATTCTGCCGAAGTGGAGAAGCTTAACAAAAGTAAAATTCCATTTCTGGTGATCGAATTTAACAGCATGAAGGAACAGCAAAATGCAATTGAGATGATAGGGAAGGCTGTAGGAGCTTCTGATATATCCGGCAAATACAATCAATACTATCAAAATTGCATCGATAGGGTTCAGAACCGGGTAGCAGGTATTCCTCAGCAGGAAAAGGTTAAGGTTTACCATTCTATTAACGAAGCAACCAGAACCGATATCCGGAAAAGCCTTTCGGGTGATTGGACCCGGGCCGCGGGAGCTTATAATGTATCGGCCAACGAAGACCTGAAGAGCCTGGAGGGCAAATACTTTGCCGGTATGGAACAAATTCTGCTATGGGACCCGGAAGTAATTTTGGTCAACGAGCTGGGAGTGGCAAATTATATCTTAACCAATAAACAATGGGCACCCATTAGGGCAGTAAAAAACCGTAGGGTATTGCAGATGCCTAACGGCATATCCCGCTGGGGCCATCCGTCATCACCGGAGACGCCGCTGGCTGTTCTATGGCTTGCCAAGACAATCTATCCAGATAAATTCGCTGACCTGGATATGACGACAGAGACTAAGTTGTTCTATAAGACATTTTTCAGATTGGATTTGTCTGATGAGGTAGTCAACAAAATTTTGTTTGGTGAAGGAATGCGAACAGCCAGGAAATAGAATTAAGCGTGAGACTGGGAGACAAGGGGACGGTTCTTTTGTCACCCACCAACGGCATCGGCGTGACCAAAGGACGGTTCGAGACCACTGAAAAAGTCCGATAAAAGCACAAAAAGCATACCCGCCTATAGTATAATTAAGTCACCACAACCCAACACCAAAGGGGGAATGCTTTTTATGTTAGTTAACGCCACCGTTAAACAAAA
>Ga0209340_1000056_pt1 | contig 155456 bp, 143 predicted proteins | sample EPASupsiteSAE323_FD_187266 | JGI IMG/M metagenome (GOLD analysis project Ga0209340, IMG submission 187266) | Bioremediated contaminated groundwater from EPA Superfund site, New Mexico - Sample SAE3-23 (SPAdes) (version 2) | ecosystem: Environmental > Aquatic > Deep subsurface > Groundwater >...
TCGATGCTTATCTCTCTATCAATAACCGGCTTGATCCATCTTAGCCGCTCCGCGGCTATATTTTCGGCCATGGTTTTCATGTCCCCAGCTTATCGAAAAAGGTGCAAAATGTCCGTACACATTACCGGAGCAAAGAGTACCCCACTAAAAATTATAAAAATTGAATTATAAAAAAGAAAAAATTGAAACTGTGGTTAAGGTTCAACTTTGAATGCGGTTATTTGGTGAATATAAGCCGCACAATTCTCGACTGCTTCAAAAATGCTTTGAGCGCAGAAAGGAGTGCCATACCATCTTAGCTCGCTGCCACCGGCTTGGAGGTTCTTTTGCCAAGGCGGCAGAAAACGGAAGTCACAACTATACAAACCGCTAGCCGGATCATAGGAAAGCTTAATGCTTGTTTTGTATCCCGCTTCCCTAAGCGATTTGATCTTCTTTTGTATTGCCTTTGCCGTCGAGATTGAAACACTTTCACTCCAACCTTCGGGAGGCTTATAGTTCATCCGAAGATAAACTTCGTCACTTAGTCTCTCCAACCCCCTGCAAAAATAGGGGCCGTAGCGATACCTCGATCCGGTGCAATCAAGCCATTGATCGTCTTGTTTTATTGTGGCACTTTCTTTTTTTAATAGCACCCCTATTCCTAAGATATCCCGGACTTGCTCTTCAAGGTCCGACAAGTTTGCGCGACATTGGCTGTTTAGTGCCGTTCGATAGGTCGGGCAAAGGATAATGATTATTCTTTGCATCGTTGGCAGGCGGTTCCTACCAAGATCAATTAGACCTATCTGATGGGAACAGTTGAGACAGCCAAAATGAAAAACACTCGCGCCCTCTTCATCCCTAGCGTTTTCGTATGCAAATACATGCCCAAATCTCTTCTCAAGAGCGGCTTGGATTGTTAGCAACGTCTCGTGACATCTATCAATTGCCCATGCAGACCGCCACACGCGATCGCCTAAAATGGGCTTTCTGAAAGTGGCCCAAACCTTGGTGATGCCATATAACACGCCGCAATCCAGAGCCACTTCAGCTTCCTGTTTCACAAAGTCGATACCCAGCCCTTCGAACAGAGCTAATAGATCATTGGAATGAATTATTTTCAATTCCGCCACCCCATAAATATTAGGTACTATACTTGAACACAAAATACATTTTTGTCAAAAAATGTCAAGTTAACCTCGAGCAATTGAATTATGAAAATTGGGCTATTCTACGCTTTCGAGGCCCATTTTGTTCACATAATCGCTCAGGCCGGCGGCGATCATTTTTTTTACAAATTCTTGCCTTTGCGAATTTTTGGGATTTTCGAAGCCATTAGTGAACCAAATTTTTAAATTATTGTTTTGATAAGTTGCCCGAATGCCAAGGGCGCCATTACTAACCAATGGAATTTGCATTGATTTAACCGGGTCCAATAAATTTTCTTCATTAATATTCCGCCACTGAACATCCATGCCCATTTCTTCTAAAATTTGCGCGGCGTAATTAATCCGCTCCAAGACTTCCATGATCGGAGTTTTTTCCTGCTCCGGTTCCTGTTCGGGCGATTGCGGCTCGCTATATTCAAAATTCATATTTTATTTTTTAAAAATTTTGGCCATCGAAAGAATAGCAAAAAAGGAAAAATAGCGGTCTAGATATTTTAGATCGCTTCCATAAGCCCGGCCGCCCGAAACCGCATCGCAAAAAACTTCATAAGCGCGACAAATCTCTTTTTTTTGCGACTTCGTGCGGCGCCCATCGGAAAGAGTTAAAAAAAATAATTCTTGCGCGCGGATAACCGCGGCCCAAAAACGGGCGTCGTCCTTGCCTTGCGCCTTGGCGGCGCGACCAACTTCGCTGCCGATATTGCCCAACTGCTGGGCAAGCGACAGTCCAAACCAGCGGCCCGCGGCCAAATCTCTATGAAAAACTTGCTTGTTCATTTTAATTTAGGGAAACGAAATCAAGCTTTACTTACCAAAATATTAACAATTTCAATGATCTTTTTTTTAATTTCCAGATCATCAACGCTCCGCGTGCGATTGCCAAACGCCGGCTTTAAATTAACCATCGAATCAAATTCAATAAAATCATCGCCCCCGACCGCTGGATATAAATTAATCCCCCAAATATTTTCAGGAACCGAACCTTCTTTTTCCATCAATAATTCCAATTCATCCATATGCAGCTCACCGCCAATGGCCATAATCCCATTTTGTATGTCAACCACGGCCTTAACCAAATCGAAGCCCTCAATCAAAAATTGTTTCAATTCCATTCTGGTAATCGGATCTTTAATAATTTTAATTTCCATATGGGATTAATTTTAAATTCAAAAGCCAAGATACAGTTTAGCGAGGCCGCACCTCGGCGCGTTCGCCGGGGAACGGCCTTAAATGCAAAAAATAATTTTCTACTTGCCGCAACACTTCTTGTATTTTTTGCCGCTGCCGCATGGGCAAGGGGCGTTGCGGTCAACCTTGCCAAATTCTGGCGACGGTTTTTTGGTTTCGGGCTTGGCGGCGGACACGACCGCGCTTTGATTGAGCGATAAATTCAAGAGATTCTGCAAGATGTTAGCCTCAACGGTTTCCAGCAAAATATGAAATTGCTTGTTGGCCTCGTTTTTATATTCCACCAGCGGATCCTGCTGGCCATAGGCCCGCAGGCGCACCGAATCGCGCACATTATCCATCATTTCCAAGTGCTCTTGCCAGAAAAAATCAATGGTGCGCAAGGCCACGAAGCGCGCCGCTTGGAGCATGGGCTCTTTGCCGTTCTGGGATTCGCGCTGCTGGTATTGTTCGAGCGCGTTGCCGCGGCCGGCAAGGTCGATGATATAAGCGTGAAAATCGTCGTCATTTTTATCGAGCACGTCGCGGCGTTTTTTATAGATCACTTCGCGGTGCTTGTTCAAAACGCTGTCGTAATCAAGTAGGTGCTTTCTTGCGTCAAAATTATGCCCCTCGATCTTGGTTTGCGCCTCTTCGATGCGCTTGGTGAGCATACCGGATTCGATGGGCTGGTCTTCGGGAACCTTGAGCATTTCCATAAGTTTTTTCATCTGGTCGCCCGCAAAAATCCGCAAGAGGTCGTCTTCGGTGGAAATGAAAAACTGGGTCGTGCCCGGATCGCCCTGCCGGCCGCCGCGGCCGCGCAACTGGTTGTCGATGCGCCGGGCCTCATGGCGCTCGGTGCCCATAATAAACAATCCTCCGGCATCGCGAATTTTCTGCGCTTCCTGCGGATCGGGAGGATTGCCCCCTAAAATAATATCCACGCCGCGGCCGGCCATATTGGTCGCAATCGTTACTGCTCCAAACCGGCCCGCTTGGGCAATGATCTCTCCTTCGCGTTCGTGGTTCTTGGCATTCAGTATTTCGTGCCTTACCCCTTCCCTTTCCAGTAATTGGTGAAGATATTCGTTTTTTTCTACTGAGCGGGTACCGACCAACACCGGCTGGCCGGCTTTATTGCGTTCTTTGATCTCTTCGATGATCGCTTTGTATTTTCCGCGCTCATTCTTATAGATTCGATCGGGCAGATCGTGGCGCGACATTTTTTTATTGGTCGGGATCGGCACGCAATCAAGGCCATAAACCTTGTCGAATTCCTCGGCCGAAGTGATCGCGGTCCCGGTCATCCCCGAAAGTTTCTTGTACATCCTAAAGAGATTCTGGAAAGTAATGGTTGCCAGCGTAAGCGATTCGGCTTGGACCTTGACCCCTTCCTTAGCCTCGATGGCCTGGTGCAATCCGCCCGACCACCGGCGGCCGGGCATGAGGCGTCCGGTATTCTCGTCGATAATAATGATCTGGCCGTCCTTAATGATGTAATCGCGGTCAATGCGATAAAGCGCCTGCGCGCGCAGCGCCTGCTCGAGATGATGCAGATATTTAATACCCTTCTCTTCATAGATATTATCCACACCCATAATACGCTCAACTTTGGCAATACCGGCTTCGGTCAGCGTGGCAGCGCGATCCTTTTCGTCAACCTTGTAGTCATCTTCGGGCTTTAGTTGCGGGATTATCCGGGCAAAATCCTGATACCATTTGGAGCTTTCCTCGTCAGGGGCGGAAATGATCAACGGCGTGCGCGCCTCGTCGATCAGGATCGAATCAACTTCGTCGACAATGGCATAATTGTAGCCGCGCTGCACCTGGTCCTCCAAGCGGTAAACCATATTGTCGCGCAAATAATCAAACCCGAATTCGTTGTTCGTACCATAGGTAATATCGGCCGCATAGGCTTCGCGCCGGGAGCAAGGCCGCAAGAAATCCTGCGAAACATGGAATGACCCGAGATTGTCGCGCATGGTATCTTCCAATTCCTGCGCCTGCCGGTACCCTGGATCGTAAATAAACGATTGGTCGTGGTTGATGCAAGCGGTCGTCAACCCTAAAGAATGATAAACCTGGCCCATCCAAACGCAATCACGGCGGGCCAAATAGTCGTTAACCGTAACCAAATGCACCCCCAACCCCGCCAAGGCGTTCAGATATACCGGAGCGGTCGCGGTCAAGGTTTTGCCTTCGCCGGTCTTCATTTCGGCGATCTTGCCCTGGTGCAAAACGATACCACCCATCAGCTGGACATCGAAATGCCGCTGCCCAAGGTTACGCCGGGCCGCTTCGCGCGTAACCGCGAAAGCTTCCGGCAGCAATTCATCAAGAGTTTCCCCCTTAGCAAGCCGTTCTTTAAAACCGGCGGTTTTGGCTTTAAGCTCGTCATCGGCCAGTTTTTGCAGATCGCTTTCAAGAGCGTTAATCTCATCAACCGCGGGCTGCAACTTTTTAAAGTAATTTTTATTTTCGTCTCCGAAAATTTTGGTCAAGATTGACATGGATTAAATTCAATAATTAAGGATTTAAATCCCGGGCTAATGGCACCCGGCAATTAGCGGGTAGAATTACCGCCTCTTTGCAGATTTTTAATTGTATAGCAATTGACAAAAAAAGAAAGGGGGTATCCCCTTCCTTTATTGAAAATCATTGAAAATCACTTGCGCTTCTGGTCGATCATTTTTTCCTTAATATCAGTGATCTGGCGCTGCAGATCGTCGCGCACTTCCACGATCGCTTTCTGCAGATCATCGGCACTTTTAGCCGCGCGGATCTTTTTATCGTAAAAAGTGATCAAAACCTCGGCGCGGAAAATCTCTCCCTTACGGTGGTGCATCGTAGTCTTCCCCACTTCGATAATCACTTCGGTCTTTGGCGCCAATTCGGGATTGTCGTCTTGCTGCAAAAGGTTGAAATACTTTTCGAGGGAGCCAATCTTTTTTTCGGTGAATTCGCGGATCGCGGGCGTTAATTCGAAATTCTTAGTTTTGATGATTATATTCATGGTTTTTTAATATTAGCCCTACTGCGTAAATATTTATGCATTAGGTCTATTCATGTTCGGCGGTATTCGGACGCATCACTAAAAGACACCCCAAAAAAAGACGTCCACGTTTTAATATGTTGGCATATTTAATATGATTTTACCATTAACAGGACACTAGACCTACTGCTTAAATATTTATCTACTGCAACGCACCTGTTATCGCCGCTTACGCGCCGCCCACGGGAACTGGCTGCGAAAAACTCATCACTCGTCGACAGATTTAATTTAAATATGCCTCCCTCGTTCTTACTAAACGAGACTGCAAGCAGACGCACTTCGTTTTTCTCGCTTATTCCGTTATACGGAATCGCTTCTGCCCCAAAACATGAGTGTTTCGTTGCGAAAAATATTTAAGCAACAGGTCTTGGCGTACTTGGATTATACTAACTAAATACAAATTTTCAAATCGCGATATTTTTCGATGGTTTTTAGAGATTGATGGAAAAAAATTTTTTAAAATTCTTTTGTGGCGCTTAAAAAATAAATTACCCGGGGCAATCCGCCGCCGCCGGTTGGCGGATGGCGGACCGGGGTATCCTGCTAATCGAATAAGCCTGACAAAAACAAAAGGAATATTCATTAAAATATTCCTCTTGTTTTCAATTACTTGTTAGAAACCTTCTTTTTGCTCTTGCGATTCTTCAGCTTGTTCTCTTTTGAAGGGCGAGCCTTCTTTTTTTTGGGAACTACAACCATAATATTTTATACCTAACGTGTTTAAGGTTGGTTATTAAAAGCATAAGACCTGCCGCGCAAAGACTTCCTATCGCGATTTCATGGCAGCGCCTTGGCGGCCGCATTGGAAATCCGTCGCGAAAATCTTTGCGCAGCAGGCCTTTTTACTTTCCTCCCTGCTAAAGAAAAGACTACTTCTTTTTCTTTTTCGGAGCAGCCTTCTTTTTCTTGGTTGCGGGTTTCTTTTTTGCTACCATGGGTTTGTTTTTATTTTTTAAAAATCGCTGACTTTTTTTCGACCCTTTGTTAGCCGCAAAAATTTTTGTTAAAAAAATTTTTTGCGGTGTATCGTTATTTTTATTTTTTCACGACTTGGAAGTTTGTCAAGTGTGGAAAACTAAAATTATATTTTTTTTTGAAAATATTTTTTAAAAATTTAAAATTTTAAAATATTTTTTAATTTTTTTGCGAGTAAAAAATAACTTTTACAAACAAAAAACCGCACGTTAGGCGGCACGTTAGAGGCCGTCTAAAAATTAACTACTAAATGTTTCAAATCCGGAATTGTCCGCCAAAACTCCCGGATTCCTATTACAAACCGCCAATCGCGCGTCGGCATAAATATATTATGCCTTTTTGCGATTGGCGGTTTTCACTACGGAATCCGGGAGTTTTGCCTAGACATTAATTTTTAGACGGCCTCTGCGGTTTTTAAAAATATCATTGAACTATTTTTATATTTTACGCATCGACGATCTCGATCTCTTCTTTCATTTCCACGCCAAACTTTTCCATGGCCGCAGCTTTGATCTGCGCGATCAATTCTTTTACATCGCGGGCGGCGGCATTACCACGGTTGATGATGAAATTGGAATGCTTTTCCGAAACTTGCGCACCGCCGATCGATTTTCCTTTAAAGCCGCAATCTTCGATAACCTTCCCGGCAAAATATCCGGAAGGATTGGTGAATACCGATCCGGCCGAAGGGAAATCAAGCGGCTGGGTGGTGGCCTTTTTAACCAAATATTCGTCCATGCGCGCCTTGATATCGTCGTGATTACCCTTAAGCAAAACTATCGATGCCAAAACCACGATCAAGCTCTTATCATGCTTGAAAATGCTGTCGCGGTAAGAAAAATTACATTCGGTTTTGGTAAAAACTTTATTTTCGATGGCGTATGGTTCGATTTTCAACGCCTCAACCCGGCGCACCGATTCGGCGATCTCGCCATGGAAAGCCCCGGCATTGCCGCGAATGGCGCCGCCAAGCGTGCCCGGTATCCCGGCCGCCCATTCCATCCCCGTAAGGGAATGTGCCAGCGCGTATTGGACCAGCGTCCCCAGCGGAGTTCCGGCACCAACCGTCAGCAATGCGCGCGTACCGTCTTCCTTGGAATCAATAACATTATTCTCGATCTTTAAAACCAAGCCCGGATATCCTTGATCGGAAAAGAGGACATTGCTGCCGCCGCCTAAAACAAAAAACGGGTAGTTGTTTTCCCGCGCCACTTCCAATCCGGCGATCATTTCGTCAACGTCGGCCGCCTCGAAAATAACCCGGGCCGGCCCGCCGATACGATAAGTACAATAAATATCGAGCGGTTCGTTCTTTTTTATTGTCGGCATAATTTTTTTTTCAAATCTAATTTCTAAATACTAAAAAGGACCGCTAACTTCAAGGGGCGGCCCCTCGTATTGAATATAATATAGGTGGCCGCCCGATGTAATCTTATCAAAGCCGGGTGCGGCTGTCAAAGGGCATTTTTGGCAGCGTCATCGGTTTGGGCTTTGAATTTTTTTATCTGGTCGAGAATTGTCTTTGCCCGCGGCACACCCGGATACAAATCATAGGCTTTCTGCGCAAAACCAATTGCTTCATCGAACTTAGCTTCATAGAGGCGGTTTTGCGCCAATTCCCAATAAGTCTGCTGGTTTTGCGGCGACATCTTCATTGCTTCATTAAGGGTATTTTCCGCAAGCGCGGTTTTCGATTTATCGAAAATCGCCCAGCTGGAATAAAGCCTGCCTAATTCCAAGCGTGATTGGAAATCCAGCGGCGATTCGCGGCAGCTTTTCTCGAGTTCGTTTGCCAAATAAGAATAAACTAGCTCGGCTTGCGGCTGGCTTATGCTGGCAACAAACTCCTTATCGCCCATCAATTGCAGCCAGCTATGGGAAAAGAACAGCCGTATCTGGTATCTTCCCATGGGCGAAGTTTCCAAAGTTTCTTTCGATAAATCAAGTTTTTGGGGAATATCGCGCGCCGAGACCGCCCGCACCGCCAAACGGTCGGTAGAAAATGGCCGCCAAACAAAATTATTAAAACAAACCAATCCCGCAATTATAAGCGCAACAGCAACCCAGGTTCCCAGCGGCCGACATATTAATTTATTCGGCTCTTGCCGGCCGTAAACATGCGCGGCAAACCCCAAACAAGCAAAACACATCAGATAACTCACTACCATATCGAATACTGTAAGATTTTGCAGAAAATAGGCGGCAAACAACGCGGTAAATATACTCGCCGAGGCGAACTCGGCCTTGCCGGCAAAAAAAGCTTTCCATAAAACGAACAAGGCGGCAATAAATAGCGCCAGATATCCGGCAAGCCCTAAGATACCGCCGTCAACCAAAGAATCGAAGATAATATTATGGGCGCGGTCATACCAAATTTCTCCGGAACATTCCGACGCTTCCATGCACGGATTATAGTGCCGCGCGAACACCAAATTAAAATTTTCCGGCCCCCACCCCAAAAACGGACGTTCCAGAAACCCCTTCCAGGCAATTTCCCAAACTACAATGCGGCCGCGGACCGTCCCTTCGCCAAACCGGGAAACAAGAGTTTCGTAAACCGAGCTGCCATGGCCGGAAACATAGATCGCAACAGATATCGCGCCAACAAAAGCGCCGGAAAGCACCAGCAAGCCCAGTGCCTTGGCGGCGGCATTTTTCAATGTTGCCAGCCGCAAAATTCCGATCAAAACTAAGCCGGCAAAAAACGATATTTTGGCAGCACGGGCACCGGTATTAAATATATCGAGTAAAAAATTAGTGGCGGGCGGCACGTCCACACCGATCGCCAACCTCCAGGTGGCGCAGCCTTCCAGTAAAAGGCAGCTTACCAAACCAAAAAAGATAATACCGGCGATTATTTTGGCCCATTTTGCCTGAACACGCCATTCCGAAACAAAAAGGTATAGAGCCAAAAAAATATTAAATAAAACATACATTCCCCAAAACGAATCATTGCCAATATATCCCCCGCCGCGCGAAGATGAACTGGTATCAAAAATCGCCTCCAGGGCAACCACCAAAGCAATTGAAATACTGGCATAAAAAAAGCGGCGCCAATCGGTTTTATCAAAAACTGATGAGATCGCGATCGCAAATGCCGTAAGGCTAAACAGCATTAAAAGACCATCCATGCGTTCGAACTTCGACCAAAAGCTGGCAGAATAATCCGCGCCAAAAACCGCGCTTGCAAACGACACCGCCAAAAAAAACAGCATGGCAGCGACTACCGGATTCTTCAGGTTGGGCCGGTATTGGGAACATTTAACGGCCAGCGCCAGCCATAAAAAGAAGATAGTTTGAGACAAGCCTATAAAATAAAGGCTCTTGGGGCCGACGAACGGGAAATAACATCCCAGGTCCAGTACCAAGGGCGTTGCCAATGCGGCCACGGCCGCAATTTTTACTCCATTGATAAGAATTTTTGGATCCATTTTTTATATTAGACCTACTGATTAAATATTTATTACTGCAATTTCCATATTTTGACTGCGAAAAATTCGTCAGTCGTCGGCAGACTTTAAGATAAGCATGCCTCCTTCATTCTCATTTTCCTCGCCCAAAATCTGAAAATTAATCCCAAGCCCTATCGGGCTTCCGGAAAACCGTTGTATAAATATTTAATCAGTAGGTCTAGTAATTACGGCCGCCACCACCACGCAATAGCCGAAACGGCGAATACTGATACGATTAACCCAGATAATCCCGCCAAGATCCCGTACTGCAGCGCGCTTGGCCGGGATAAGCCGGCATTGAACGGCGGTTTGACAATCTTGGTAGTCGTTGATCCGGAAGGCATTCTTTTTCCATTGGCAGCAACCCGGCCGACAGCCATATCATCCCGATTGCCGCTTTCCGCATCAAAAAACATACTTTGGTGCTGTTCGATGACTTTTAAATTGATCGCCTCTAAATATTTGCGGCCGCTATCCGGGTCGGCGGTTTTAATATCTATATAGATAATATTGGTACCGTAAATATTAACTGCCTCTACGGGAAAATCGTCAGTAACGCCAAAATTTTTACGGGCCGGAACTCCGTACATATCATTGATTATTTTTTCCTTAACTTGATTGGGCGCTTCAACCGGCAAAAAAACCGCGGCGCGGCTCAAATCGCCGCATTGGCCAGGCAAGCCGCCGATCTCGATCGCAGTGCGAACATTATAAATTTTGGGAAGCGCCAAAACATATAAAACCGCCGCCAGTGCAAAGCCGGCGGAGACGGCAATTATCGGAATCTTTCTCTTTAACAGGAACTTGATCGCATCCCGCAGATCAAGCTGGCCATAATTTTGATCGTTTTCATTTAGCGACATATTTAAAATCCAACCGCCAATTGCCAAATTATTTGCATTAATTGGAAAAATTGGGAATTAATTTTTTTAAGATTTTTAAAATTTCGTCTTTTTTTGCGGCGCCATTCACTTCCAAGCCAAGTTTTTCCAGCGAATCCGACAGGAGGCCGCGGTCTGCCGGCGACAATTTGGCGACAAATATCTTGTTACTTGAAGTTGCCACCGCGTACTCCTGGGCAGTAAGCAGCTCTTCGAACAATTTTTCCCCGGGGCGGATGCCGGTGTAAACAATGGGAATATCAACATCCGGCTCAAATCCTGACAAGCGGATCATTTCCCGAGCCAAGTCAAGGATCTTAATAGGCTTGCCCATATCCAGCACAAAAACTTCCCCGCCCTGTCCCATCGCGCCGGCCTGCATCACCAAAAGGCAAGCTTCGCTGGTAAGCATGAAATACCTCTTCATGTCCGGATGAGTCACCTTAACCGGCCCGCCGGCGGCGATCTGTTCGCGGAAAATCGGGATCACGCTGCCGCGGCTTCCCAAAACATTGCCAAACCTTACCGAAACGAATTTCGTAATCCCCTTATCGTTCAAATGCTGGCAAACCATTTCGCCGGCACGTTTGGTCGCGCCCATCACCGAAGTCGGATTAATGGCTTTATCGGTAGAAATAAAAATGAAGTTCTTGGCGCCATGATCGATCGCGGCTTGGCCCACAATCTGGGTACCGAAAATATTATTTCGCACCGCCTCATCGGCATTTTCCTCCATGAGCGGCACATGCTTATAGGCGGCGGCGTGGAAAACAACCTCGGGGCGGCATTCGGAAAATACCGCGGCCATACGGCCGGCATTTTGGATGTCGGCAACATATTCTTTAATCGCGGAGTCGGGAAAAATTTTCTTGATCTCGTTTGCGATATTAAAAATCCCGGTTTCGTCCTGGTCAAGAAGTACCAGGGACTTGGGATAGAACTTCGCCGCTTGGCGTGAAAGTTCCGATCCGATCGATCCCGCGGCGCCGGTAATTAAAATATTTTTCCCGGAAATAAAGCTTTTAATGCGTTCGGTATCCAAAGTTACCGCATCGCGCTCTAATAAATCCTCCACTTCCACTTTGCGGACATTGGCAAGCGTTATATTGCCGCCGATGATCTCGGCCATAGGAGGTACGATCTTGATCTTGGAAATACCCGCCTTTTTGCTTTGCCTTACTGCTTCTTTGATTAATTTTGACCCGGACGCTAATGTAATGATTATCTCTTCGATGCCGTAGTTGGATACGATCCGGGGGATATCTTCAAGCTTTCCCAAAACTTTAATATCATGAATAATGCTTCCCTGCCGCGATTCGAGCGGATCAACAAATCCCACCGGATGATAAATCCCGGACGCCGAATTAACAATACTTCGCAACAGCTGTTCGCCGGCATCTCCGGCACCGACGATCAATATGCGCGATTTACCTTCGCTGTATTTAGGCTTGAACAAATAAAGGTATATCCTTTTGGCAAAACGAATGGCGCCGCAAAGGATGAAAATAAAAAAACCCGCAATGAATATGGTCGAGCGCGGAAATCCGGAGAAAAAATAGAAATTACGAAACAAAAAAAGAACCGCGGTTTGGACAAGCAAGCCGGCCGCGGTCGCCTTGACCAGCGCCACCAGTTCGTTGGTACTCACATAAGACCAGGAAAACGAATATAAGCGGTTGGCAAAAAACGCCGGCAAGTAAAAAATCCATCCCAGCAATATCAAGCGGGCAATGATGATAAAATAATGCTCCGGCACCTGCGCCTCGAACCGCACCATGAACGCCAGCCAAACCGAAAGCGCCACCAGCGCGGCATCGCAAGCAAAAAAGAATATTTTTTTGTGCCTTGCCAAGAAATTTATCATCTGAAAAAAGTCAGTTTTGGTAGAATTTTTTCACGGTTTTGCAAGCATAATCGACCTGCGCATCCGTCAGCTCGGGATACATGGGCAATAATACCGATCCGGCGCAAACTTTTTCGGTAACCGGCAAGGAAATGTTGTTGGGCAGCATCACCGGCTGCTTATGAAGCGGCACATGCCATTCGGTAAGCACTTCAACGCCGTTCTTGTCCAAGAAATCAACCAGTTCGTCGCGGCGGGACGCCACGATCGCGTAATTTTGCCAAGAATCGTTGTAGCGCGGATCCTCGAATTTGGGAATTGCGATTCCATCAACTCCGGCCAGTAATTTATGGTACAATTTAGCGATCTGCCGGCGGCGGGCCAGCCAATTGGGGAAATATTTAAGTTTGACATTCAAAAGCGCCGCCTGCACATTATCCATTAATGCGGTGCGTCCGTGAGCGTAGAAAACCCGGGTTTCTCGGTCTTCGCCGTTGTATCTTAACATGCGCAGTTTTTTAGCCATTTCATCATCATTGGTGGTAGCGATCCCGGCGTCGCCGAACGCGCCCAGCATCTTGAACGGATACATCGAAAAACAACCGGCCAATCCGAACGAACCTGCCATTTTCCACTGGCCGGATCTGGCCTTGTATTTGGCGCCCAAAGCGCGCGCCGCGTCTTCAATAACGATCAAATTGTGTTTTTTGGCAATATCCATGATCCGGTCCATATCGCAAACGCGGCCGTTCATATGCACCACTTCGATCGCTTTGGTTTTGGGATTGACCGCCTTTTCAACTTCATCGGGATCGATATTGTAATCACTTTTGCAATCAACCAAAACCGGAACCGCTTTTTGGTGGCAGATGGCCGAAACGCTGGCCATGAACGTGTAGCCGGGCACGATCACCTCATCCCCTTCTCTTATGCCGGCGGCCTCCATGGACAGCGACAGCGCGTCGGTGCCAGAATTAACACCTATAGCGTGCTTAACCCCCACCATGCGGGCAATCTTTTTTTCAAAATCCGCCAGATCTTTGCGATTGATAAGATCGCCCCGCGAAAAAACATCGTCAACGGTTTTTAGAAATTCCTTTTTGTGATCCGCATATTGCTTTTGCGGATTAACGTAGCGCACTTTGTATTTGGAAACGGGTTTCGTTAATTTTGCAGTTTTTTTTGCCATTGTTTTAATCTGTTAAAACCTTCCTCGATCAAATTGGAATCGCCCGCAAACGAAAATCGCAGGCAATCCCGCCCGGCCGGGCCAAATGCCTGTCCGGGAATCGTGATCACATGCGCTTCGCGCATGATCCTCAACGCCAATTCAAACGAATCAACGCCGGGCATCTTGTATCTAGCCAGAATATAATACGCCCCCTGCGGTTTGGCAAATTCGAAAAATCCGGACATTTGTTCCAGCAAACCGCACATTAACTCGCGGTTCTGCGAAAGGCGGCCGATGTAATCGGGCAGAAAATCATCTCCGGAAATGGCCGCGATGGCCGCTTTTTGGGAAATTGCCGGACTGCATATCGCCAGCGCGTCATGGGCTTTGAGCATATGATCGATAATGCCGCCGTCGGCAAAAGCATAGCCGACGCGGTATCCCGTCATGCCGAATTTTTTGGAAAAACTGCCGCAAAGCACCAGGCGAGAACGGATTTGCGGTAAAGCCGCCATGGACACATAGCGGGTATCGCCGTAAGTCAGAAAATCATAGGTCTCGTCGCTGACCACGATCAAATCGTGCTTAATCGCGAACGCCGCGATGGTTTCCAGCTCGCTTTTGGAAAAAACTTTGCCGGTGGGATTGCACGGGTTTGAAAAAATGATCGCCTTGGTCTTTTTGGTAACCGCTTTTTCCATTTCGCCCAGATCCACGGCCCAGCCGGATTCCAATGTCGAATTAATAAATTTAACCACCCCGCCGAGCAAAACGATCTGTTCCATGTGCGAGGCATAACCCGGCGAAAAGAACAGCACTTCATCCTCCGGATCAATCAGGGCCATCAAGGCGCAAGCAACCGCTTCTTGGCAGCCCACGGCGATCATGATCTCTTTTTCCGGATCAATAGCATCAACCCCCTTGTTTTTGCAGATATCTTTTGCCATTAATTCCCGAAGCTCGTTGATCCCGGGTTCTAAAGTGTACTTGCCGGTATCGGGCTGGTCAACCGCCAATTTCACCGCTTGGCGGATATAAGCCGGAGTTTGCAGATAAGGGATCCCCTGCCCGAACGAAATAATGTCGGCCCCGCTTTCCCGGGCAAACTGATCGGCCAAAATCGACATTTCTTTGATGGGAGAAATAACGATGTTTTGGATCCTTTGCGAGATGTTTTCGGTCCTGAATTTGTGACCGCTGGCCGCGATCGCGGATCGGTTTTCCATAATTGATAAAATTAAAACAATACCTTATCTTAGCCTAAATTAAGCTAAAAATCTACTTGACAAATATTAAAAAAGGTTATATTTTTGGGCCAGCGAGCTTAAGGAGGGCTCAATTTGAAAACAAATTTCTATTCAAGCCAAGGAAGCAATAAAAGAAAAGAAACTTGCGTGGTTGATCTAGGGAACATTATTGGCGTTTTAAGCGCCGCCAGCGAGGTGCATTTTCCTTCGGAAGGGCCGAGAATTATTAATGGGCGTTCCGGAGGCCAACTGGCGAATACGTCAATAATCCATGACCTATCTGCGGCAAGTTTAAGCTACCAAAACATCGATCCGTTACAAACCCTAGTTAGAGCCAATGATAACCTGCGGATTCTTTTCAGCGGCGAGGGATTTGACACGTCTAATATTTCCGCAATTCCATTCGTAAGATTTGCGCTGGTTTTTATAGATAAAAATGACTATGCCCAAATAGTTACGGCTGGGGATTGCCAAGCGGTAATAGAAATGAATGACGGTTCATTCGCTTGGATCGATAATTTATGCCGCGAATACGATCTAAAGAACTACGCCTTGATTAAATCTGGTATGAAGAAAGAAACCGCTGCCTATATAAAAAAACACGGTTTCAGCGAGAGCGACTTGATCGAAGAAGATATAGATGAAATCCGTGAAGCTACGTGGCGCAATGGTTTCGCAAAGATATTGGAAGGCAGGCGAAAAAAATTCATAAATAGAAAATTTGCCGCCTTAAATGGAGATCCGGAGTTCTGGAGTCTTTGCCAAACAAGGTTAATCAATATCGCAGATATTAAAACCATCATTTGCTACACCGGCGGGCTTGTAGACATTGAAACAACTGGACAAATGGATATTTTGGCCCCAGAAGTTATCGCTAGTTGCCGTAAATATGGTTTGATATCGAACGCGAATCGCGCCCAAGAAGTATTTTCAAGAAGGGCATCACAAACCCATATTGACCGCCGCGATATTTCGATTGCAACCATTGAGTCACCAAGCTCCTAAACTAAAACTTTTTGAGCTTTTTCTTTTATATAAGGCCGAAATGGCGGAAGGCGGCCAGAATGCCGTTTTGGTCAACGCCCGGGCCGATGAAGTTACGGGCCGGATCGTTGGTGGCGCGCATGTTTTTCAAAACTTCGGGCAGGGCATTTTCCAGGGTGGCGCGATAGCCGCAGAATTTCATAAAATCCCAGTCGACGATGCCGTCGCCGGCACCCAAAACATTTTCGAAAGAAATTCCAATGTGGCCGAGCAGATTTATAAGACTAGCGGATTTTGAAGTACCGGATGGCACAAAAAAACCGTAATGATAGTCTGCCAAAAAAAGGTTGTTGCCCCATAATAAATTAAATTTTCCACTAAAATTTTTATAGATATTTTCCATCGCGAATCTAGCGCTCTCTTTTTTGGAATTGCCCGAAACGTATAATATCGGAAGATTTTTGATATTATCCTCAAGCGATTCTACCTCTACGGGATGCGCTTCAACCGAAGCCGCCAGCAAAATACTAATCTCATCGTCAGCTTGGTTTTTTTGAACAAAATATTTTTCCGGAGTGAAGTAATTGGTGACGATATTTTCTTCAAGAAGCTGGTGCACCAGCCGGTGACAATCACCTTGACTAACAGTTTGGCAACGCAATATTTTCCCCGATATTGGATTCATTGTCAGGCATCCCATTTCACCAATGTGGAAATTATTTAAATCAGCAACATTGACAATGAGTTCCATCGCTGGAGTGTAAAACGGCCGGCCGGTGCACAAAATTACCGGAATTCCGGCGGCTTTGATCGACCGCAAGGCATCGATAATTTCCGGGCAGGGCGCGGGAAAATTAGGCCCGCCCTTGTGCCCCACCAAAATTCCGTCCACATCCAATACTACCGCTTTAATATCATTGTTCATATGCGCAGATTAACTTAAAACGATCAACAAAAGCCCCAAGATTACTCCGGCAATGCCCAGCGCTTTCTTGCGCGTCAGCTCATCGCCGAAAAGCTTAACCGCCAGCAAGCTGATTATTGCCACGCTGGCAATGTTTATGGCATTAACATATCCCATATTGGGCGCACGAATAAACGCGTCCCACATAAAAATATTGCCAAATCCCGAGGCGATTCCCATCAATAAAAGCGCGCCGGTTTGTTTTTTGTATTTTGAAACCGCAATTTTTTTAAACCAAGCTTCGGCGGCAAAAAACGGAAGAGATGCGGCAATCGCCCAAAAAAGAAAAACCAGCTGATTGATCCCGGAGAGCGTGGCATATTTTACCGCGATCGCCAGCGCGGCGTAAGAAAATAGCGCGATAAAAGAATATTTGGCCCAATGATCTTTTCCGCCGGCCAGCGGTTTTTTGTCCATCACGATAATCGACTGGCCGGTCAATATCAGCGCCACGCCAAAAAACTTATGCCAAACCAGTTCGCCGCCAAAAAAAACCACCGATGCGGCCAAAGTGATAATGACATAGCTTTTTATGACCGCCGCACTATAGCCGGGATTGGGGGCGCGATTGAAGCCGCGGATGCTGGCCGCGTTGCCAACATAAATACAAACCGCGGCAAAAATAACCAGAAGATAAACCAATACCGGCGCACCAGATAAATCACCAGCTTTGCCGCAGACCGCAAATACCAAAATTGCCACCAAATAGGTGGCGAAATTTATGACCGAGGGCGGCACGCCGGCGCGCCAATTAGTTTTATTCAGAACCTGGGCCAGGGTAAAAAAACCCACGCTCAACAGGCTTTCGGCAACCCAACTCATATTTTACCCCTTAAAGTCTTTTTAACCGCGGCAACGATCTGCTCGCTTTTAGGATAATAACCAGCCTCGAGACTGCGGCTGGCCGGCGCCGGACAATCAGGCAAACAAACTTTCTCTATGGGAGCGGACAAATGATTGAACAGCTGGGTATAAACCAGCTGGGAAATCTCGGAACTCACGCCAAAACTTTGCCAAGCGCCTTCGGCCACCACCAGCCGCTTTGTTTTTTGCACCGAAGATAGAATAAGGTCGATATCCAAAGGCTTGATCGTGCGCGGATCGATAATTTCAGCATTGATCCCCTCTTTTGCCAGCTGGGACGCCGCCTTTATCGCCTCGGGCACCATATAGGAAATCGCCACAATTGTAATATCCTTGCCGTCGCGTACCTTTTTACCTTTGCCGATCGGCACTTCGTATAAATTTTGAGGAACGACGCATTCCTGCCCATACAACCAGCGATCATCCAAATAAACCACCGGATCGGGATCGCGTACCGCCGCCACCAGCAATCCTTTGGCATCGTAAGGATTCGACGGCATCACCACTTTCAATCCCGGCGCATGGGCAAAGATCGCCTGGATCGCCTGCGCGTGCTGGGCCGCCTGCTCGCCCCCGCGGTTAATGATCCCCCAAAATACCGCGGGGACATTGGCATTGCCGCCGGCCATATAACGCCAGTTGGCCGCGCCATTCATGATCGCGTCCAACGCATAATACATAAAATCCAGGCGGGGGTAGTTCATTACCGGTTTCATCCCGTTCATGGCGGCGCCGCTAGCCACGCCGCTCATGGCATTTTCCGAGATAGGGGTGTCGATCACGCGGGCTTCGCCGAATTTTTGGATCAGGCCGTTGCAGGTATTGCCCACATACCACGGACTCTTAACCCCTTGGCCAATGACAAATACCGACGGATCGCTTTCCATCAATTGGTGCAAGGCTTCGTTGATCGCCAGTCCGAATTTCAATTTATTGTCTTGCCTAGGATTCGAAAACATATTTTTTTACATCATTAATATCCGGACGAGGACCGGAAACCGCAAATTCTTTTGCTTTCTCCACGACCGCGGCGGTCTCTTGCTTGATTTTTTCCAAATCATTTTTTTCAAAAATTTTACTTTCCGCAAGATAATTTTCAAATTTAGCGATGGGATCTTTTTTGCGCCAAGCCTCCACTTCATCGTCGGGGCGGATATCGGTGTGCTGGCCCTGGATGTTGTCATCGGGCCCGACGTGGCCGCGCATCCGGTAGGTCAAACATTCGATAAAATAAGGCCCGAGACCGGCACGGCAATTTTCGACGGCAACGCTGGCGGCATCGTAAACTTTAAGCACATCATTACCGTCAACTTGCGCGGCCGCAATCCCGAACGGTTTTGCGATCTCGTACAGCGGCACATCGGGACGGCATTCAGTGATCGGCAAATGTGTCGAGTATAAATTATTCTCGCAAACAAAAATAACCGGCAGTTTTTTTAACGCGGCGAAGTTTAGCGATTCATAGATGATTCCCTCACCCACCGCACCATCGCCGAAAAAAGTAACCGCAATTTGGCCATTGTTTTTAATCGAATTTGCCAACGCCGCGCCCGTGGCCATGGCCACGGTCTGCGCAATAATCGGCGCCGAGCCGTAGAATCCGCATTCGCGCGCCATCAAGTGCATCGAGCCGCCGCGCCCGCGGCAACAACCGGATTCCTTGGTATAAATTTCGGCCAGCATTTTTTCCACATCACCACCCTTGGCCAGATAATGGCCATGGCCGCGGTGATTGGAAAAAACAATATCTTGGGGCGACAGAGCGGCGCAAATACCAACGGCCGACGCCTCCTGGCCGGTATACAAATGGCACGGAGTTTTTACTTCGCCGCTTAAGATGGGACCAATCAAGCATTCTTCAGCCAAACGGATCAAAAGCATCCGGCGGTATATTTTTTCCAAAAGGTCTTTTTCCATTATTATTTGAAAATTTTTAATACGGTCATCAGGATTATCTTTATATCGGTAAATAATGAACTTTCTTTGACGTATTTTTGCTGCAATTCGAGTTTTTTGGGCCGGATAAGCTCCATGTAGGCAATTTCTGGATCAGCGGCGCCTTTTAATACTTCCCCTTCGTGGAAATTCCAAAGCGACGCGTAATCGGTCATGCCTGGCCGTACCGAAAGAATAACATCTTTTTCAAGCGGGGTCATCATATTGACGTAAATTTTAACTTCAGGCCGCGGCCCAACGAGGCTCATCTCCCCTTTTAGGACATTTATCAATTGCGGCAGTTCGTCTAATTGGTATTTTTTTAAGAATAAGCCAATCTTGGTCAAACGCGGATCATCGCTGGCGGTAGATGGGCCGCCGATCTTGTCCGCATTAATGACCATGGTGCGGAATTTATACATTTTGAATAATTTGCCGTTTTTACCAACGCGCTCCCCTTTATAAAATACCGGGCCGCCATCGTTTTTTTTGATCTTGGCCGCAATAAATAAAAATACCGGGCTTAAAACAATAAGTCCGAACCCCGATCCCAATATGTCGATAAATCTTTTTGCCATTTATGGAAAATATTACTTACGATGTTTTTTTAGGTTCCGAAAATTCAAATACAACCTTGAACGCGTATTTTTTAAAAAACGGAATTTTAATAAATTGGCGGTCAAAAATTTCAACCAGGTCAAAAATAATTTTGCCCCAAGGCCGGTCAACCAGCGGAATCAATACCCAAGAAAATAAATGAAAATATTTTATTTGGACTTTACCGAAATATTTTTCCGCCAGAACAATCCCGGCGTTGTTGAAAATATGGCTTGCGGCCCAAGCAGTGCGCTTGCCCGAACGGACATTCCGGGCACGATTGAAATTGGCCAAAGGGTTATGGCCGAAGGTTTCAATGCCAACCAATGTCCCGCCGGGCTTCAATATCCGCGCCAGTTCAGGAAGCGCTTTTTGGATATCGATCGAAGAAAAGGTACCGCCATCAAAGACAATATCGAATTCGTTGTCCAAAAAATCGGTTTTTTCGCAATCCATTTTTAAAAATTGGACGATATCGGCAACTCCCGAACTTTCGGCCAGGTCGCGGGCGTTTTTGAGCAACCCTTCCGAAAGATCGATGCCAATGACTTTTTTGGCGCCCATTCTGGCAATCGGGATCGTATGGACCCCGTTGCCGCATCCCCAATCCAGCACTACGGCCCGGCCGCATAAATCTTGGAGCCGCGAATAGCAATAACGAAAACTTGCCAGCCGCAACGGCCGGAAGCCTTCAAAATCAACCACCTCCCCAGAGCTGTCGGCGGCCGTTTGGCCGGCCGCAAGGTCATAATATTCAATTTCTTTTGCCTTGCGATCTTCCATTGTTTTTTAAGGTAACGCCAGTTTTAAAATTCCCCAAATCGAACCAAGGCCGTAAGCAAAATGGCGGATAAAAAACGCCACCGGCGCCAAAAACAAATAACGCCAGTCATTTTCTTTTATAGCAATTTTTAGAGAAAATAACAGCACCGCGAACACGTAAGCCGCCAGCGCCGCAGCGAGCACAAAAAACCATTCGCGGCGGAAAGCGGCCAACACCAGCAACCCAATGCCGACTAAAACGAACATTGCCGGCAGATAGTGGCGCAATTTAAGGGGCATTTTTATGAATTTGGCCGGATAAACCGCCCAAACACCATCCCAAAAATTATGGATAAAAAAATCATAAGAATTGGACTTGGGATAGTAATTTACCGTAATGTCGGGAAAGATCATGATCTTGCCGCCGGACCTTTTTAATCGAATATTTAATTCCATATCCTGGCTGCGCAACAGGCGTTCGTCGAACAAACCAATTTTTTTAAAAACTTCGATCTTATAGCAACCGCCGAAGACCGTGTCGGCGCGCACGGGAACCGCGGTTTTACGGCGAAACGCGCCGCCGGCCGCCAAGGGGCTGGCCAGCACTTGGGCGATCGAGGCGGCAACCGCGGAATTTATAAAAGGCTTGGCCAAAAGAACGCCGCCCACATTATCCGCGCCCGATTCTTCCAAATGAAAGATGCATCTGGAAATATAGTCGCGCGGATACTGCGCATGGGCACCCATGATGGCCAAATACCGGCCGCGGGCGTTATTGATGCCGATATTGAATGCCGAAGGCGAAAACTTTTTGGGATTATCAATTATTTTTATGAACGGAAATTTCTGGCAATAGCGGGCCACAATTTCCCGGGTGCGGTCGGTGCTCATGCCGTCAACCACAAAAACTTCCAGAGCATCCTTGGGGTAATCTTGGAACAATACCGTGTCCAGGCAGGCCGCAATAAATTTTTCTTCGTTGCGGCAAGGAATAACGATAGTAACATTTACCGGCATAATATGGATCAGCTAGGCCTGCCGGTTAGAGGCAAACCAATTAAATGTTTGCGCGAGACCATCTCTTAATTTAACACGCGGTTTCCAACCAAGTTTCTGGGCCGCCAAAGAATTATCGAGGCAGCTGCGCTTTTGCTCGCCGGCCAAAGCCGGAATGTATGATTTTTTTAATTTTTTTTCAGATAGATCGTTGAGCAATTCAAAAATCCGGTTAATATCAGTTTCGACGCCCGTGCCAATATTGAACGACCCGAAACATTCAACTTTAGCCGCCAGCATATTGGCTTCAACCACATCTTCAACATTAACAAAATCCCGGGTTTGCGACCCGTCACCGGTAATAACCGGCGCAATCCCGGCCAAAAATTTGTCGCAAAAGATCGCGACCACGCCGGCCTCCCCTTTGGAATTCTGGCGCGGGCCGTAAACATTGGCATAACGCAACGATACGCACGGCATGCCATAAGCCTGGCAGTAATAATACAAATATTTTTCCACGGCAAGCTTAGCCACGCCGTATGGGGATAGCGGCAACTCGGAAGTGGTTTCCGGCGCGGGCAAAGTTTGGGCATCGCCATACATCGCCCCGCCGGTGGAAGAAAATATAAATTTCACTTCGGGCGCATCGAGGCGTTCTTGATTTACCAAAAGAAAATTTTTAATGACGTTGAGCGATCCCAAAATATTGGTTTGCGCGTCTTTTTGGGGATCGGCGGCGGATTCGCGCACGCTAATCTGAGCCGCCAGGTGAAACACAGCCAGCGGCTTTTCTTTTTCAAAAATCGCCCCGATCTCCGGATCGCAGATATCGGCCTTGTAAAAAACCGCCTTGGGATTGATATTCTCGATCCGGCCGGTCGAAACATTGTCGACCACGGCCACCGATCCGCCCGAAGCGATCAGGCGGTCAACAAGGTGCGATCCGATGAATCCGGCGCCGCCGGTAACCAGGTATTTACTCATTTTCTTTTAACGGATGATAATGCGGCCATTTCGAAAAACCGTTATTATTATTGATTATCCTTATTTAGCATTAATCTAGCATATATTGAAACCAACTTCTCACCTTCGCGGCGCCAATTGAATTCGTGCAAGAATGCCTGCCGCCCGCGGGCGCCCATTTCAAGGGCTTTTTGCGGATTGGCGGCCAGATAATTTACGGCGGCGGCAATCTTTTCGGGATCAAGCGGATCAACGCAAATCCCGCAGCCCCCGGATTCAATTATCTTTTTCCATTCGGAAAAATTTGAAGCAATAACCGGAATCCCGGCGGCCATGTATTCAAACATTTTTACTGGCAGGCTTTGCTTAAAGCGCTTGATCGGATGGAAGCAAACAATTCCAATGTCGCTAACCTTAAGATTATCCACCACGGCTTCAAACTTTATGTTGCCGTAAAAATCAACCTTCGCCCATCCCATCAATTTTTTTATTTCGTCGGCAAATTTTTTTTCGCCAAAATCCCCCATCAGATACAAACGGCAATTGTCAACTAGTTCAAGTGAACGCACCGCTTCTTTTATTCCCCTTACCTTTTCCATACCTCCCGCATATATCAAACGGCACGTTTCTCCGTCCTGCGGAAATTTATTTCTTTTATTTATTTTTAAAAAATCACTTTCCCGCGGATAGTTTTTGACATCCGCCGCGCGCTCTGGATTAAAATTGCGCGCGATTTCCGTAGTAGCGGCAATCACGTAATCGGCAAAATGCGCCGCGCAAAAGCTTTCCCAAAACCTTAACAGGTGCGACAATGGCTTTCGCAGCACGATGGGGATCCATTCCCGAGACAATACCACTTGGGCGTAATCTTCGTGCGCGTCGTAAATAACCGGCCTTCCGGTAATGATCTTTAGCAGTGCGGAAAAACCGAAAAATAAAAAATCCGGGTCGTGAAAATGATAAATGTCCGCTTTTTGCCTGACGGCGGCGGCGAGCGCCCGCCAGTTGGAAATGAAAAAGCGCGCCGGGCGCGACGCCGCCGGAGCAATCGCGACGATTTGCACATTGCCGGAAACAGCATCTTTAGCGCCGGGCGCGACCAGAGTGACGCGATAGCCGGCCGCGGCCAAAGTCTGGCACTCTTTGCGCAAAATCCGATTGTCGAAAGCAGGATGCGCAACGGTTATGTGGCAGCAATTTTTCATGGTTTTATTTTCATTGCCAGAAAAATAATTTCTAAACACAGAAATATAATTCCCGCATTAAGCATAAGAATCGCCAAATCGTGCCAGCTGGGCCGCTGCATCACAAATTCACGGATAAAAAACGGCTTGCGGTAACCCAACCACTTTTGGTAGATTTCCGCAAGATACCGGTCATTGGTTTTTTCCGAAAGCTTTTTTAACAAATCAAGATGTACCGCGTGGTAATGACGGGTCGCTACCAACCCCAGATTGTCGTAACAACTCCACCAGCCGGCATCGAACGAAGACAGGTTCTTTTTTAAACTGGCTAACCCCTTAACAAATAAATCTTTAGCTTTATCGCTTCCGGAACCGCGCCCGTATTCATCAAGGCTTAATAGCGCATACATCATGCCGTTCAGAACACGCACCGGAACCGCGCCTTTACCGACGTATTCTTCATACCACCATTCATTTTCGCGGTCTTTATAGGTTACGCCTCCCGCGGAAACATCGACAAAAAAAGCTTCGAGGGCGAGCTCGGCCGCATCCTTATATTTTGGGTCGCCAGTGGCGGAAAAGGCGCGCCCCAGCAGCTGGATGCCGAATCCTTGGGCAAGCGCCGAGATCCATGGCGGCGTCAAATTGTAAGACCAGGGGTAACCATGCTCCCAAACGCCGAATTTATTCGGTCCCGCATCCCGAATTTTGAGATTGGAAACCAGCGAGTCAGCGCAATTCAAAAAAAATTGGAATTGGTTTTTGCCGCGATTTTTTTGCCAATTATCGTAATACGATATTCCGGCATTCGCGACCGAAACCGGATTATAATATTTTTTCATAAGCCGGCGCAAGCTGACCACCGGCACACCATCGGCGGCATATTCGGCGTCCTTATCCTTAAATCCGTATCCGGTCATAATATTTAAAAATCTTTCGGCCGGACCGCTGAAATGCTTTTCAGTGAAATTCGAAAGACACACCCCCAGGATCACCGATAACCCCGCCAGCATAAGTTGTCCGCGCAAAAATTCGCGGTAAACGCCGCCCGCAATATAAAGCAAAAAACAGCCGGCAGCCGCAACCATAAACAAATAAATTACGTAGCGATATCTTTTTGGAAAAATTTTCGAAAAAATAGATTTCATCATCTTTTTGCCGCCATTTTAAACAACGGCCGCTTTTGAAATATTATCGCTATCCAAAAAAATGTAAAATAATCCCGAGGGCATAATTATCAAATAAAAAAGCACAATATCAACCGGATCGGTGATCAAAAGCCATAAAAACGCCAGCACCAAACAATACAAAAGAACAATTTTTATTTTGCCCGCCCGGGAAACGATAATTTTGGCCGCAGTAAGGATAAAATTTGCCATCAAAAGAACAATGCCCACGATTCCGGTTTCGACGAGCAATGCGGTAAACCCGACCGTTGAGCTGTAGCGCGAGCTTTCAAATGCCAATTGACGCATGCCTTGGTTTTCATAAATTTGCGCCAATGCCGGCCCAATAAGGTCTCCGGAAGTCCGAAACCCATAACCAAAAAAAACAGTTTTAAGATCTTTCTCGATAAGCATTGGACCCACCGCCAGATGAGCAATCCGGCCGGCGTCATGTGCCTGGGACGGATTCCACAAAAATTCGGCGGATTCGTAAAGTACTTTACCATATACTTCAAAAGAATAGAATGATGACCAAAAAATACAGATAAAAACCGAAGCGATGCCCAAAAATAAAGCCGCGGGGGCAATGAACCGGCGAATTCCCAAAAGCAACAAAAGCAAAACCAAAAAGCCGATGATGGCAATGTAGGAAATCCGCGAATCATAATAAAAAGCGGCCACCGACATTGCGGCAAGCGTCAGCCACCCCAAAATACGCCTCGATCGGAGTTTGTCCCGGAATAGCAAAAATACCGCGGGCAATATTGCGATTATTGGGAACGCAGCATAAGTTGTGCCGCCCCAAAATATATTCTGCATGTCCCATTTTGGCTTCCCCGAAATAAATTCAAACAATAGTCCAGCCCCAAGATAAGCAGAAAAATAGGCAAATCCCGCACCCGAGACCACCAACGCCAATTTATCCGCGGGCGGCAATAATATTTTTTTTCGCAGCAAAATAAAAGCCAGGACGCCCAGCATCACAAAATATAAAACCCATCTTAACTTTCTCAAGCCGTCAACACCGAATACCGCATGAACGCTCTGCGTTGCCATATAGGCAACCATTAAAATAAAAAATAAAAAATGCAACTCATCAACAACCCCTTTGCGGCGGGCCAAAACCGGAGACCGCGACAGCGCTAAAAAAACCAAATAGCCGGCAACGATGCCGCCCACTATGATTTCATCGATTATTCCCATTGAGGAGACCACAATCCCGCCCGCGCTGACGGAGGCGGCGGCCAAAAAAAACCAAAATCGGGACGGCTTCAAAACGACCGCGGCCAATGCGGCCAAAGACAGCGCGCCCGAAATTGCGAATAGAAAATAATCCATGCGATTTTATGCCGCAGAAAGGCCGTCCAGCAATCCGCAGAATCTTTTAGCCATATGGCGGTTGCTGTATTCGTCGATCGCTTCGAGGTCGCCCGTAAAATCAAGGCGGCCTTTTTTTTGGTAGTCATTATAAAATTCCAGGATTGCGGCGGCCGCATCCTCGGGCGAAAGGCAATAAGCGCCCGCTTTGGTTTGGGAAAATAATTCTTCCATAACATCGCCGCCCCATCCCCCGACCGACAAAATCGGGCGGCGAGCCGCCAGATACTCGGTGATCTTGCCCGAATACGCGCCCTTTTCCTTTTTATTTTCCCAATTTAATTGCAGCAGCAATTGGGATTCCCTTTGACGGCGCAAGCATTCCGTCCACGCGATCGGACCATGCTGCTCAACGATTTGCGAAAGCCCGTATTTTTCGATACCCGCCTGAACAAAATCCTGCTTGGCGCCGTAGAATCTAACTTTAAAATCGGCAGGATCTATTAATTTTTTTGACATCAGTTGGCGCAACGCTTCAAAAAATTTGAAAGGATTGCGCTCTTTGCCGTAAAAGATCCCGGTGTAAGTGACCGTAAACTCTTTAGTCAACGCCGCGGGAGGATCATTAATGATGCCCGGATCGAATCCGATCTTGATCACGGAGACTTCTTTTTTGTGCATTTGTTCAAGAGTTGATGCCAGCGGACGGGAAGACACCGTCAAACGATCCGCGAATTTAAGGGTCTTTTTTTCCAGCCGGACATCGAACCGCTGCCGCAAAGGGCCATAGCTATAGGCATAAGTTTTTGCCCAAAGGTCGGGGAAATCGGCAATCCACGGCAAATTATAATTTTGTTTGATCTCTTTGGCGATCAAATGCGCGGTTATGGGCCAAACGCTAATAACCGCATCGATCTTTTCGGAAGCGATCAATTTTTTTGCCGCGGCAAGCGCCGGCAATTTCCAGCCCGCCTCAACATCGGGATATGTCAAAGCGCCTTCGATCAATTTTAGGATCTTTTCGGTAAGAAAATTGCGGTTGCCACGGACCGCCGCCGGCACGCCGATCTGCTCTTGCAGGCCGCGGCCAGGATTAAATCCAAATTTCTTTTTGATCGCCGCGACCTTATTATCCGCGGGAGCTTCAATAACTTTACATTCGACTTCCGGACGGGTTTTCAACGGCGCGGAAATAATTACCGGCTGCCAGCCAAACTCCCGCATATGCCCTACTAAACCGGCCATTCTTTTACTGCCGCCCGGATGATAAGGCCAAAAATATCCAATGATCAAAACTTTTTTCATATTTATAAATTTAACGATTTTCCCCGGAAACGCCCAAGTTATTTATCGGGATTTGAGCTTCGATCAAATATCCAAGCTGCTCCCAATCCTTTCCTGGCCATAATCCTTCGGGAATTTTAATAACTTTTATAGATGCGGGAGGAATAAACTCTGCCAAAAGTTTTTTATAATCGCGCTTCCAATGATCGAAATGGAATACTCCCCGCGCTCCGGAATCGCGTCCGAAATCTTGGTGCCATTCTAGAAAAATTGCCGCTTTTCGCGCGATACGCAGCGCTTCGGAGACCGCCTCGGTTATTTTATCCGGGCCGATATAAAGGAGTACCGCATCGGTAAAAACGATATCGTAACTTTTATTTGGAATTTTTTTTAGATCCTCAATACTTCCGACCGAAAGATCGACATTGGCAATACCGCTTTTTTGAAAAAGCTCCCGTCCCGCCGCGACTGCCGGGCGATTAATATCAATGCCAGCCAGGCGCAAGCAAGGATCGGCCTTGGCCAAAAGGTAAAGGTTCGGGCCGCAGTTAGCCCCAATTTCCAGCGCGCTGTCGATATTATATGATAAGATCTTTTCGATCAAAAAATTACGGTGGGAATGGTCTTTCGATCCCCAATACCCCATCACCCAATTCCCCTGGTCATTCCAATCGCCTGCCGCGGACAGATGGCGGTTCTGCCAATAATTTTCGTAGGCACCCGTGCCTAAGATATTCGCCCGAATCTTCCGGTATTGCCAATAAACAGACCGGGCGGCGCGATGCAACGCCGGATTTTTTTTGATAAGCTTGACGATACCGCTTTTCATATTATTTTGCCAGGCGGCGATATAGATCCTCGATTTTACCCATCTCGCGGCGATAGCTGTTGCGCTCTTCAATGGCCTTGCGGCCGGATTGGCCCATTTTTTTAGATAAAACCGGGTCGGAAATAACGGCGATCACCATTTGCGCCAGCGCCGCATGATCGCGCAACGGCACGACATACCCGTTTTCACCTTGAGTGATCCATTTTTTGTTGTCCCCGGAATCACTGACGACCACCGGCAATCCCGAAGCCATGGCTTCGGCAGTACTGGCCGCCAAGCCGCTGTCAGATAAAGACGTGGAAACATAAACCGCGGCAAGGTTTAAATAGCGCGGGATATCACCCCCGGGGATGGCGCCGATAAAATGCGCCGCCCCGCCGACCCCCAATTCAGCCGCAAGTGCTATTAAACGATCTCTTTCCGACCCTTGGCCGGCAATGATAAATTGCGCGCCGGGCACCGCTTTGACGATCAATGGCATGGCGCGGACCAAGGTTTCAATGTCATAAATCGGGTTTAGGCTGCGCAAGGAGATAACCACCGGACCGCCCCGCAAGCCGACCGTTTTTGCCAAATTATGATCCGGCGGATCCGGACGAAACCGGTCGGTATCCACGCCAAACCCTACCAGGCAGACCTTGGCCGGGGAAATTCCCAAACCGATAATGGCGGCGCGCATATTTTCGCCATCGCAGGTAATCAGATCGGCATTTTTAAAAATGTGCCTAAACAACTGCTTTTTAACGTTCGATCGGGCACCGATCAGCAAGTCAGACCCCCAGGGCGTAACAACCAGAGGGTGGAATCCCGAGTGATCAGCCACAATACCGTCGATCCATAGCTGGTGCACATGTAAAATATCGGGTTTTATCCGGCGCAAAATTTTTTTTACCTCAAATAAATAATACAGCGGCCGTAATGGCCGGAAAAATTTTTTAGGCACCAAATGGAACTTAATATTATCCAGCGGCTCTTTCGAGTTGCGTCCCAGCGAGATCAAATGGACCTCGTGGCCAGCATCAGCAAAATATTTTATCCAGCGGCGCGTATGGATCGAATTGGCACCGGCTAAAAAACACAATTTCATAATTTTATCAGTCTTTTGGTCAAGGCCAAACTATTGATGATCCGGTATTTGGCCAAGTTTATCGGTATTTCGTAAATATACCCCTTTTGGACGTTTTGGGAAAATTGCTTTTTAAAAACAGTCGTGCCGTCATTGTCGTCGCTGCCGATGCCGCCCAGGTCAATAATGGAAAAATTATCATTTTTAAAACACGAAATCGCCGCCCAAATATTAGCGTGGCCGCATGAATAACCCTTGTCGAACGCTCCCAGCCAATACATTGGATAGCTTCCCACCAGGAAAAAACTGCCGCCGATGATCTTTCCATCTTTTACCGAAACAAACAACCGGCCAAGTTCTGATGATCTAAAAATTTGAGCCACTAACTCGTAGTCTTGGGCGGCGAATTTTTTTTCGGAGCATAGGCGGCGGTAAATCCTCCACCAGTCATTAAAATCATCAATATTGTCGGCGCGGCGCACATCGATGCCTAAATTTTGCCCCTTGCGCACCATATTGCGGGTTTTTTTGCCGAGATTATCCCAGATTGAAGCGATTTCCGGCGAAAGATCGACGATTAGCGTTAATGAGACTTCTTTAAAATAATCTTGCCGCGACAAAATGGGGTCCTTGCTGTAAATTATCGCCCGGGCGGCGCCGAGGCGACGCGCCAATGATTCCATGGCCGCCATTTTTTGGGGATCATCGGGCAAACAGTAGGCATAAAGCGTGGTCGGCCCCAGCAACGGTTTTCTGGAAATAAAAACAAGGAATTCGGAAATGCCGCACAATTGCTGACGGCTATGATCGGAATAAATTGCGGCAAAGTCGGGATTTTGCCAGATTTCGAACGTGCCTTTCCAAATTTTAGCAGGATCTGCCATTTTTTTTACAAATTTCGATACATGGCCGCGGCCTGATCGCAATCGCGGCAAATAGTAATATTATCATGACTTTGCGCAAAAGAGAAAATCTCGCGCCAAAAATCCAGCGATTCCCCGGAAAAATTACCGATATGCGCCATATAACTGTGCACGGGGCGGTTAATCAGTGATCTCGAAAGACGCAATCGGGAAAAAATTTTTTGCGGGATGATATGATCTTTTGCAAAACCAGCAATGTCTTTTTCGGGATAGAACTTGATGTTCCTTCTCGCGCGCGAATCAATATCGTAATCGTTGCCATATATGCCCATGCCGGCGCGGGGCAGGAATTTTAAATATTTTGAATCCGGCCAATGATATTTCCGGCGGCCGTATTTTATTCTGCGGCAGGAAACCAAATAGCGGACTCCAAAGGAAGCTAAAAGTTTATCGGTCACTCCCCATTCCCATGCATGGTAAGGAGGTACGAACAAATTAGGAAAACTAAATCCCCAATATTCGAAAATGGCGGCGCTTTTTTGAATATGGTCATGCTGTACGGCAGCCGGCACCCGGGCGCCGGAATCCAAACAGAAAAACTCGCCCGTACAGTTTTGGTATTCATGCGACAATCCGTGGTAAGCGATCTCAATGTTATCGGCGTTTTGTTTCAAAAAATCAACCAATTGCGAAGCGTATTCCAGCGGTTCTCCGATCCCGGAGATGTTTTCCTTATCCAGAAATTTTGCCGTAAAACATATCGGGATCCGCATTTTAAACTCGCGCGCCAAACGGGCAATGTTTTCGTAAGCGTCCATGCAAATCTTCCCGGTTTTTTCGCGGCCGGTCGCATAATCGAATCCCCCGTCGTCGACAATGATAAAAAATGGATATTTTTTATTTTTCGAGTTCATTTTTTTTATCCGTAAAAACCATATTTTTAAAATTCGACATCATTCGTTTGTAATAAACAATGTCGGATCCGTTCATAAAAAGTACGTCCCTAATACGGTTGCCGGAAATTTTACGATAAACCAACAAAATCATCAAGAAACTGGCAATATAGGAAATCGACGTTGCCCAAGCGGCGCCGATGATGCCGAGTTGGGGTATCAGAACTATATTGAGGGCAATACTGACCGCGACCGATGCCGCGGAAATATAAGTATTGATCATCGGTAAACCCCGGCCATAAAAATCGCTTGACAATATCCGCCATCCGCTCATTGCCACGATTCCCGCCAACAATATCTTGAATGGAGCTATGGAATCGGAAAAACTGGAAGAATAAAAAAAACCTATTAAATATGGCCCGATGAAAAATAAAAAAATACAGGCAATGAGCGTAATAAACATAACATTCCGGCATACTCGCGGTGTAAAGCTATCCAGGTTTTTTTTATCCGATTCTCCGGCAACCCGAGGGAAAAGCATCGCCCCGGCCGCTTCGGAAACGATCCACATCTGCTCTACCAGGCCCGCCGCCACCGAATAAAAACCGACCGCCAAGGGATTTAAAAAAATATTTATCAAAAAAACGTTAGCCCGGTACTGGAAAAAAGTGATTATGTTGCCAATATAATTTTTTATGCCGTAACTAATGGCACTTTTATATATTGCCGTCCCCGACGGGAAAGAAATACCGCCGGAATTCTTTTTTGCCACCACAAAAGCCACGACAACGGCAAGCGCATAGGCAGCAATCTGTGCAAAAACCGCCTGGACAACGTCAATCCGGCGAAGAAGCAATAGCAGCAATAACAGCAAAAAGAAAAATAACGGCACTGCCGATTGCAATAGATTGTAAAGCTTGATCTTTTGCAATCCCAGCATAATACTAACGATGTAATTCAAATAAAAATAAAACGGCGCCAGAACCAACCCTAAAAAAAGGTATTTTGACGGTATCCCGGGAAAAATATGGCTTCCAAGAAAAATAATTATCAAACTTCCAATAATGATCGAAGCCAAGCTTATCGCGGTAGACAAAAAGATGTTGGCACCGAGAGCCTCTCGAGGAGAATATTTTTTCTTTCCGATGTTAAAAACCGTCGCGCTTCCAATTCCGAAATCCAGAAAATTCACTAAAACTCCTTCAAATAAAAAAACTAAGGAATAAATTCCCTTGCCTTCCGGACCAAGACTGCGCGCCACGATTATCGATGCGCCTACCCCAAGCGCCAATTGAATAACCCGGGCTAAGGAGGTAATCAGCGTATTTTTGACGAATTTAGGCATGTTTATTTTTCGAACAGCGAAATAATAAGTATTTGAACATAAACAAAGGCATAAATCCAGCGAAAAACCGGTCCGAGGCGGCCACGATCTTCGTATTTTTCTTGCCGATCCTATTGGATGCGTAACGGTGCAGATAAAATCCATGCGGCTTGATATTAAAATCAAGGCCGGCAACTCCAAGCATCGCTTTCAGCTCATTTTTGAGATAAAAAGCATAATAAAAACCGTTCCGATAGCTAGATTTTCCGTCCCGCCCGATCGCTTTTTGCGCCCGAAGCTCATGCGCGCTCCAAGTATTCATCAACGCCTGCCCGCCTGACGCCAGCACCCTTTTGATGTCTAAAAGCACAAGCATCGGATTATCGATATGTTCGAAAAATTCCAATGCCAAAATCCGGTCGATCGAATTATCACGGAAAGGCAGAAAACGGGCATCGGCCTTAACCAGAACGATCCGCTTCCTTTCGGCTTCGCTGAGGCAGCGGTAACCATATTCCATCGCTTGAGGCAAAAGGTCGAGTGCAATTATATTATCGTGGCCGCGGGCAGCCAGCTCCCGGGCAATCCTCAGGGTACCCGCCCCCATATCGATGATCACTGCGTTTTTTGGCATGGCAGCCGCTTCCCGCAAGATGGTTTCGATATGCAGATCCGGCTTCCCTTGCGGAGAATAACGATCGTCATAGCGCTTGCCAACATCAACCTTCGCCGATAGATCTTCAATATACCGGTCGATCTCGTTTATGCGGCCGTCTAAAAGTGCTTTTTGATAATCCGCGGCGGAAACTTTCGCCGCAATTTCGCGAAACCAGCGGCTGCCGGCAGCTTTTCTTGCAAGTAAATTATTGGCCCAACCGCGGCTAAAACCATGGCGCGGAAAATCGAAATTGTAAACATTGCCGATTCTGCCAAATTTGATCAGGCAAGAATCACAAACAAAACCATTACCGGAGGCCGTAAGCCCGCCTTTGCATACCGGACAGCAAATTATTTTTTTAAAAAAATCATTATCCATTTTAAGGCGGTATTTGCTTAGTTTGCGCGAGCTTTCAATATCAACTTACGCTAAAACTGGGAATAAATAAAGGCCACCGGATCATGAACTCCGAAGAGAAGTATAAGCTGGACCGCGAGCGCGAAAAATATTCCGAATATGGCCGGGTGCGATTTTTCGGAAAAATTGCGGGCGAAATTGAATTTAGTATCGGCAAGTTCAAAAACTAGCAGCAAAACAACAAGAAAGGCGCTAAAATAAAATTCATTGGATTGAAGCGGGAAAACATTCCGAGACAGGATACTCGAGCAGATCTTATCCAAAATATAAACCGCGTCAGACAGGCTCCGGCTGCGGAAAAAAATCCAGCCAATATTGACCGCGGCATAAGTAACAAAAATACCGAATATCCCTGGCAAAAAAACAAACTTAAAATTCAAATATAATTTATGCAAAACCAATAGGATCCCGTGATAAACCCCCCATGCAACAAAATTAAGACCGGCACCATGCCATAGTCCCATAATCGACATGGTCAGGATAAGGTTAGCGTATTGACGCGGCACCCCCTTGCGATTCCCTCCCAATGGAATATAAATATAGTCCCGCACCCAGTCTGAAAGAGAAATATGCCACCGGCGCCAAAATTCGGTAATATTCCGGGAAAAATACGGCTTGTCGAAGTTTTTTACAAAATCGATGCCAAGCAATTTTCCGATACCTCTGGCAATATCTATATATCCGGAAAAATCGCAATATAACTGGAAACCAAAAAACACCGTTGCCACCAATAAGACCGCCCCGCTAAAATCGTGTGGAGCATTATATACCCGGTCAACGACAACCGCGAGATTGTCGGCAATAACCATTTTCTTAAAGTATCCGACAACGATCAACAGCAACGCGGCGCGCAAATTAACATTTTTGAAATTGAAACGAGCTTTTAATTGCGGTATCAAGTGGCTCGCCCGTTCGATCGGCCCCGCCAACAACTGGGGAAAGATACTTATAAACAGCGCGAAAGTTAAAAAACTTTTCTCCGGGGCGATCTTTTTCCGAAAAATATCAACCAAATACGCCATACCTTGAAAAGTGTGGAACGAAATACCGACCGGCAGAACCAATGAAAGCCGCAACGGATTGCCCACCGCCAACAATTCCGCGGCTAAACCGCTGAAGAATCCAAGATATTTAAAAACGAATAAAACGCCCACATTGCATAATATCCCCAGCAGCAGAAAGATCTTTTTTGTCCGCGAGCTCGAGGAACCGGCAACTAAATTCCCCAGCCAGAAATCAGCCGCGGTCAAGAAAACCAACAGCAAAAGATATTCCGGTTTGAATGAAAAATAAAAAAACCAGCTCGCGGCCAAAAGCCAAACGGACCGGAAACGATCCTTAATGATAAGGAATACCGGGTAAAAAACCGCAAGGAAAATTATAAATTCCAGCGAATTAAGAGCCATGTATTAATATTTTACGAAAAAGTAGCAAAAGGTCGCGGGAAAATGCCTCCCTTCCTTGGCGGTTTAAGTGGTTAATGTCGATAAAGTTCTCTTTGCCATATTGAGAGGAAAAATCCAAAAAATCCGCTTTCCCGCCAACAGATCCAATGACCGCTCTCCGATACTCATCTTCCATACCGGCACCATAGAGTTTTTTTATGACCGGATTAACCGGCATGCCGACAATTAAAAAATCAATCTTTTCGTAATCAAAAGATTCTGAAATTTTAGCCAACGATTTTAATTGCAGATTGGCTTGTGCATCCCAGTCAAAATTGGAAACGCCATATTCTTCCCATATTGCTTTGTCGGCAATTATCCCGGAAAAATATAATTCCGGCTTATTTTCGGAATATTGGTATTGCTGCCAAGCAGGCTTGGGAAAGCTACTATCAAAAGAATTGACAATGTAATCAAAAATGTCTTTTCCGTCAAAACTGCGACCAGTCCAAGGCATTGCTAAAACCGTAATTTGGGCGTCCAACCACCATAGGGACCGTTTTTCGGCCGGAATAATCTCGGCCAGCGCCGTTTGATCGAAAAATATCCTTGTGGTTGGGTCGTTACCGGAAACAATATCTTTGGTGTACTGCTTCTCAAACACCCAGGGAGATAATGTTAACAATACTAATTTTATGCGGTCGCGATTTTTAATGCGGTGCCAAAGAAGATAAAAATCCGAAGGGCGGCCGCTTGAAATCGAAAGATTATAAATCTTGGTATTTTTTAATTCCGATTCAATAAATTTTTGATCAATACCTTCCCTACCCATCGAACTTCCAAAAATTATGACTTTATCCGATTGATCGCGGTTAATAGCATCGATTGTGGCCAGCGCCGCGCTAAAATCATCATTTACAATGGTAATATCTTTTATCGCAAAAAAAGAGACGACATACGTCGCCAGCGCGAATAAAACGAATATCCCAATTTTTTTAAACCGCTCATTGATTTTCATAACCACTTTTTCCTACGCCGTTAATTTAAAAAGGGAACGGATGATTTTTTTTGCCGCAGTGCCATTGCCATAATAATCGCGGCGCGGCGCCCTAGGATGCGGCCGCCTAATCGCCTTAACGATTTTTACTCTGTCAGTCCCAACAATGATATTCCAGCCACCGCCAAGGGTCTCGGTCCATTCGGTGGCATCGCGCAAAGTGACGCAAGGGACTCCCAGCCAGTAGGCTTCCTTTTGCACCCCGCCGCTGTCGGTGATGATCTTTTTGGCGTTTTTTTCCAAAAGCAACATCTCCAAATAACTCACCGGGTCAACGATATGGACGTGGGACAACTTATTTATATCTGCCAATAATTGGCCTTGGCCAATAATTTTCCTGGTGCGCGGATGCATTGGAAAAACAACGTCTTCATTGATCTCGGCCAAGGCTTCGATTATTTTTTTAAAATTTTCGACGTTATCGGTATTCGACGCGCGGTGCACCGTCAGCAGCAAATATTCTTTTGGCTTGATCTTTAAATCGCCGATAATTTTTGGCGCGCGGCCACCAATCTTCTTTTTAAGAATATCAAGCATTATGTCACCGGTATTAATTACCCCTTTGGTTATACCCTCCTTTTTCAAATTCTTGACCGCGGCCGCGGTCGGGCAAAATAGAAGATCCGAAATGTGGTCGGTTAATACACGGTTCACTTCTTCGGGCATGTCTTTATCATAACTTCGCAATCCGGCTTCGATATGCGCCACCGGAATAAGTAATTTGGCCGCCGCCAAAGCGCCGGCAAGGGTAGAATTAACATCACCGACAACTACCACCGCTGCGGGATGTTTTTGAATTATTATTTTTTCCAAGCCGGCAAGCATTTCTCCGGTCTGGGCACCGTGGTTTCCTGAGCCAATCCCTAAATTATAGCCAGGCTTAGGAATATCGAGATCATCAAAAAAAATCTGCGACATTCCATAATCGTAGTGCTGGCCGGTATGCACCAAAATCGGGTCAAATTTGCGATTTTTGCCAAACTCCCAAAATAATGGTGCAACCTTGACGAAATTAGGCCGGGCACCGACAATGATCATCAATTTTACCGGATCATGCGGCATAGAATTTTTTGATACTGTCAATCACGGCCTCTCTTTCTGAAATCGGCATTTCCGGGTAGATCGGCAGGCTCAGAACTTCGGCGGTGGCGCGTTCCGCTTCGGGAAAATCGCCCGGCTTATGTCCCAAATAAGCCAGTGCCGGCTGCAAGTGGAGCGGAATCGAGTAGTAAACCATGGTTGGAATTCCCTGGCTTTTCAAAAATTTCGCCAGATCGTCGCGGCGTGACGTTCTTAAGGTGTATTGATGGTAAATATGGTTGTTGCCGGGGGCAATATAAGGCGCGACAATATCCCCGGTTCCGGCCAAGTTTTGATCATAGAAAGCGGCATTTTCTTGGCGCGCCCGGTTCCATTGGTCTAAATATTTTATCTTTACTTCCAAGATCGCCGCCTGGATCGTATCAAGCCGGGAATTAACGCCGATTATCAAGTTCTTATACTTGTCTTCCGGTGAAGATCCGTGAGTTTTAAGCATTTTGATCTTGGAGGCGATTTGATCATCATTAGTTACGATCATGCCGCCATCGCCGTACGTGCCTAAATTCTTGGTAGGAAAAAACGAGAAACAACCAATATCCCCAATCACACCGGCTTTTGCGTAATCATCATTTATCAACTGCACGGCGCCAATAGCTTGAGCACAATCTTCAATAATTTTTAATTTATGTTTTTGCGCAATATTTTTAACCGTAACCATATCGGCCATTTGGCCAAAAATATGAACGGGCATGATCGCCTTGGTATTTTGGGTGATCACAGCTTCTATCTTGGCGGGATCGACATTGAAGGTTGTGGGATCAATATCGGCGAATATCGGCTTGGCGCCGGCGGCGGCGATAGTTTCGGCGGTGGCAAAAAAAGTAAATGGCGAGGTAATGACTTCGTCTCCGGGGCCGATATCAAATGCTTTTAAAGACAAATAAAGCGCATCGGTTCCGGAATTCAAGCTGACGGAATACTTGGCTCCTAAATATTGAGTTGCGCTTTTTTCAAAATCATCCACTGCTTTGCCGCCAATAAAAACACCACCCTCTAAAGCCGCAATCACGGCCGCGTCGATTTCTTTTTTTATCTGCCGATATTGGTCTTTTAGATCGAAAAACTGCATAGTTTGTTTTATTTTGTTTCTTGAACATGCGTCCCGTCCTTTAAATAGCCGCGGCCGCAAACCTCACAGATCGCCTTATTGCGCCGAAAAACCAACCCGTTGGCGCATTTACACATCCAGCCGGTGATCTCGGCGGGCACGCCCATTGCCAGCCCGTAGTCGGGAATATCTCGCGATACCACCGCGCCCGCGGCAACGAATGCGTACCGCCCGACAGTCGTACCGCAAATGATGGTGGCGTTGGCGCCGATCGTCGCCCCTTCCTTAATAAGAGTGGCTCGCCAGCGGCCGTATTGCGGAAAATCTTTTTTGGGATACTTAGCCCGCGGATTGATGTCGTTGGTAAATACCGCCGACGGCCCCACAAAAACATAGTCCTGGAGAGTGACGCCGTCCCACACGTCGATATTCGATTGAAGCTTGACCCCATTACCGATCTTGGCGCCAAAAACCGCGCAGTTATGCCCAATAACGCAATTTTCGCCGATGATGCTGCCATCAAGAATTTGCGTATTTTGCCATACCCGGGTACCGGAGCCGATCTTTGCTTCCGGTGAAATTTCGGCAGTTTTATGAATGATGGGATCCATATAATTTTTCGATTAGTTCGATAACGGGCAAAACTTCGGCGGGCGTCACTCCCCGGCCCGATAATAAGTCGCGATAAACAAATTGGTGCAAGTTTTCCTCGGCCAAATTCTCTTTTTTGGAAAAATTCACGGGCTGGCCGTTAATAGTAAATTCCCGCTTCCACGGTTCATCGATCCGGGCCCCAACACTAACGCGCCAATCGCAGCGGTAATTATCACCACAAACAAACCCTTGGCCGGTTTTGCCGTCAAAGTAATCCATCTTCGCAACGACAGCCGGACCGAAAAGATTCAATAAAACCTCGAAATAATGCGGCCCAAGGACGAACAGCGGCCCTCCGGATTGGGCCATATCGCCCTTCCAACCGTCAAAATAATGCTGGTCGCGATAAACGTAGATATCCATTTTGATATCGTAGTGTTCCTTGGCGGAAATTTCTTTTTCCAGCCGCTGGTATTCCGGATGGTAGCGCAATTGCTGGACCACAAAAATATTTTTGCGCACCGCCAGGTCGCGGACATCGGCAGATCTTATCGCTAACGGCTTTTCGCATAAAACCATTTTGCCGACATCATTTGCCGCCGCCGCGACCGGGTAATGCAAGTTGTTGGGGGTTAACGCCACCACGCAGTCCACTTCGGGGTTGGCGGCCAGCTTTTTCCACTCCTGCCCCCGGCCGTGGGTAATATCGCAAACATCGACAATTTCGCCGCCGGTTTGGCGGATGGCTTGCAAATGATTGCGAAAAATAAACCCAGTCCCAATAACAGCAAATTTCATAATAAGTAAGCTAGTAAGCTAGTAAGCGAGAAAAGCAATAAGCAAGAAAGCAAGAATAGCTAGAAAAGCAGCAGCGGGAAATCAAGAAGGCAGTAAAGGTAGAAGCTAAGATTAAATATTAAGCTTGGCTTTTTATCCAAGCCGATAACATTTTCCCAACTTCATCCATCTGTGAAGTTAGTTCATTATAGCGCGAGTTGTCAATGTATCCCAAGTCTTTTGCTAAAAATACCTGATACTTCGCTTCTTCTAAAGAGCCGTTCGCGATTATGTAGAAATGACTCCTATCCTTTTTAGTATTTCTCCTGAATCCTTCGACAATATTTGACGGTATCGATATGCTCGCTCTTCGCAGTTGATTTGATAGGCAATATCTTTCTTCTTCCGGAAACCCAGCGGTAATCTTATAGATAATCAATACTAAAGCATGGGCTTTCTCCCATACTTTAATATCCTTAAAAGTTTTTATCATTTCTCTTGCTTATTTGCTCTTCCGGCTTTTTAACTTTCTCGCTCTTTTTGCTCTGCTCGCTTTTCCCAGGTTAAAAACGGTAAACATTTTTATACTCGCGAGACTTTATGGCGTTGCGCGTATCGATAACGATAAGGGAATTTTTCGCCAGCCGGTCGTAGTCAATCCCGGAATGGTCGGTAAGGATCACCACCGCGTCATAATTATTTACCGCTTCGATACCGTTATTAACAGATTCCATAATAACCGGCGCGTTGTTTCTGATCATGAAGTTCCCGGCCGGGATCGTAAATTTGGGGATATAAGGATCGAAATAATCGACACAGGCTCCTTTGCGCATCAAGTTGGCGATAACATCTTCGGCGGCGCCTTCGCGCGGATCGTTAATATCTTTTTTATAAGCCACCCCCCAGATCAATATTTTGGCACCGTTAACCGGTTTTTGGGCAAGATTGAGCGCGTAGGTAGTTTTGGAAACAACATAATGCGGCATTTGTTCATTGATCTCGCCTGCCAGCTCGATCGACCGCGTCCAAAAATTATATGCTTTGGCTTTCCATGAGAGATAGAATGGATCCAAAGGAATACAGTGGCCGCCGATCTTAGGCGACGGATAGAACGCCTGGAATCCGTAAGGTTTAGTTTTGGCCGCATCGATCACCTCCCAAATATCGATCCCCATCTTGCCGCAGAGCATGGCTAACTCGTTAATGGCGGAAATATTGATCAAACGGTAGGTATTTTCAATGATCTTGGTCATCTCGGCGGCGCGCGCCGATGATACCGGGTGCACGTGTTTTAAAAATTTAGAGTAGAACGACGCGGCCAGTTGCGTACATTCCGGGGTGATCCCGCCCACAACTTTGGGCACTTCATTGAGCGGCATGGTGTTCCCCGGATCGATGCGTTCGGGCGCGAATGCCAAATAAAAATCATGGCCGCATTTCAAACTGCCGCCTTCAAGCAAAGGCAGCAGCACTTCGTCGGTCGTTCCCGGATAAGTGGTGCTTTCCAAAATCACTAGTTGTCCGCGGTGCAGATATTTTTTAATGCTTTCGGCGGAATTTTTAATATAGGAAATATCGGGAATTTTGTATTTGTCCAAAGGCGTCGGAACGCAAACTATCACCACGTCGGCCGCAGCCACGCCGGCGAAATCAACTGTAGCGTTGAATTTTTTGGCATTAATAATTTCGGCAAGTTCCGCATCCTCGACGTCCTGGATATATGATTTTCCGGCATTAAGCAAATCAACGCGTTTTTGCTGGGCGTCGATGCCAACAACTTCCATCCCCGCGCGCGCGATCTCCACCGCGTGCGGCAGCCCAACGTATCCCATGCCAACGATCGCCACTTTCGATTGGCAATTATTGATCTTGTCTTTTAATTCCATATCTTTTTTATTGCGTTTAAACCCTTTATTGAGCTAGCAATCGATTGATCTTGGCGCGCGTGGCCGCCGATACGTAGCCGGTGCCTTTTTTCAATCCCAGCGGCGTTAAAATTTCCGCCGCGTATTTTTCCTGAAAACGGATTACGGCGGCTTGTGTTTCTAAAGAGAAGCGGCCGGTCACGGCGCCGGCGTAAACCGCCGCCCCTTGCGTTTTCAATAATTGCTGCAAACAGCTGACTTGGGCATAGTTTTCCACTCCAAAATAAAGGTCGGTGGTAATCGTTTTGCACGAATATTTTTCAGAATTAGAAACCGTGTTTGCTATCGGGTTTACCCGCGTAGCAAGAATTGCCTGGATCCGGGCGATCTCTCTCTTAAGGGTTTCTATTTGCGCCAGCAGCGCCTGGATCTTGGGATCATTCTGGACGGTGTTATTGCCGGTATTGGTTTGTCCGGAACGGGGCGAAATCGCGATTTTAATGGTATAGGAAAGATAATTTCCGGTAGTGTTATTAAAACCACTGGTCTTGCCGGAAGCGAACGGCATTAATGTGAGCGATGCGTATTGGCGGCCAAAATCCGGCATTTTTAAAACCGCGCCGCCTTGGTTGTCGGTCAGCAACTGGCCGATTCGGCACTCTCCGCCCGGATAGCACATCAAATACGGAACAATGAATTTTTCCTTCGGGGCGGCCGAAAATTCCAACGTCAGATCGCCATTGCCGCCCACGATCTTTTGCCAGTTACCGGCAAAATAACCGGTGTTATACATTACGGTAAGCGAAACCTGGTCGGAATTGGGCAGATAATTGATACGCGGCGCCACGCCAAAATCCCTTAGGTCGGCATATTTGTAGCAATATTGCGAACCCAAGCGGCAATCATTGGCCAGGACCGTAATCAGCCAATTTCGGAAAACTTGGACAAAATCAATATCAAACCCGTTCTTTTTTAGCGCGTAGTCGATCGACGCGATCCCAACTTCGTCGGAATTCATGGAATCGGAAATAATTTTAGCCCCGTACTGGTCCACCAAATATTGCACAAATAAATGCGCCGCGCCGTAATTGGCAGGCTTATTGAGCCATTCTACCAAACTATTAGTGGAATCGGCCGAAAACGAACGCACACGCTGGTCAAAGTTACTCCCCTCGAACGCCGCATCGTATCCTAAAATAGTAGATGCGTAATCGGCTCGGGACTCGTTGAGCCAAACATCTTCGGTAATATTGCGCAAACGGTCTTTCTGGTTGAAAGTGATCAAATGGGTAAATTCGTGCGCCAGATAAGATTTGGCCAGAGGCGAATCGATGAACCGGGTATTGAAATAAACCATCTCCCTCTCATTGGAAGCGCTGGATTGATAACGGGAATAGCCGTCGCCGGTATTGATATAACCCCCGGCATCCTTAACCATGGGATGAACTAATATGGTGAGCATGCCATCGCGATTCACAACCGGATTAATGTCGCTACCTAAGAGCGCGGTCATTTTGGGCTGGATGTTCTTTGAGAATTCCTGGTCGAGCGCTTGGAAAGAATTATTGTAGCTTTGGCGGGCGGCCGCATCCAAACCACCCCACCATTGGTCATCGGCATAAAAATAGATCTTCGTTCCCACCCACGCCAAAATTGCCGGCACCCGGGAGCGGCCGGTACTATCATAGTTCTTATCGACAATAAAAGTTACTTTGTCGCCGTAGCTGTCCGCAAACGCGACATGCGGCGCTAAAAGCGCACCGATAGCAAAAGCGGCGGCGGCCAGTAACGTTCCAATTGTTCGTGTTTTTAGTCGCATTATAGTTGAAAATCAAAAAAACTACGCCTCACGCTTTCAAGGCTGATATTTAATATATAATACAAAAGAAATAAAAACAAAAGCTCATCCGCAATCATCAACCGGACCGGCGGCACCGGGCCGCCATGCGGCCGCAACCGCAAGATTGCGGCGGCAAAAATCGCAGCTTCAATACGACCAAGCTATTTCACCTTTTTTTGTGGTAAATTCAATCAACCGCATTTCCAAAAAAATTTTGCGGACCAGCTTCTTGCCACGATATTCGATGATCGTGGTTTTGCCGCCGGAATAAAGCGCGACGACAAATGAGCCATCTTTTAAGCGGGCTTGCTGCAGCAGAAACGACAGCGGTCCGTTTCTTTGGTTTTGTGCAAACGCCGGTAAAGGTAGCAGCCCGTTTGCCAGCCCGGGAAGTTTAGGCGGCGGACCGAAAAACCAGGCAAATGACAGCTGCCGGCCCGCCATATCAATTGTTTGCCCGTTGTAGGCTAAACTTTCCAATTCGGCCCTCATCGACCTTCGGCGGTCTTTCTCCTTAAATGAAAGCTTGGTAGTATTGCCGGCCTCATCAACGGCGGCAACGGCTCCCTCCTCGCCAATAACTGTGATCTTTCCGGAGGCGGAAAAATTATCCGTGGCGCTAAAAACCAGATCTTTGCGATTAGGGGAAAACTGAATTTTGATCTCCGGCGCGATTTTGTCGATAGCGAATTCGATCATTTGCGGCGTCTCCCGGTTGCCCAATTTGTCGGTCGCGTAAAAAACCAAGCGGTGCGGGCCGTCGCCGGAAACCTTGACCGTGGTCGAGGCATTTTTAACGGTCGTGGTTGCGCTATCGTCCAATTTGTAAGTAATTGAAAACGTGCCGCTCGCCCCGCTTCCCTCTTGGGCAAAATCATACGCATCGAGATCAATGTTGATTTCGGAATTATAATATGGCTTTGGCGCTTGAGCGTTGACCGTGGCCGTAGTTTGGGGCGCGATAATGTCGCCGGCTGATCGCGGATCGGCAAGTGAGGTCGGTTCGATCACGGTTTGGTCGTTTTTAACGATCGAAACCGAATCGCCGCTAACTTCGAGCTTGGCGCTAAAATCTGGCGTTACCGGAATATCGTTGAAGATTTTCGCGGTATCAATTTGGCCGTTGTTAATCTCTTTTTTTATAAAAGTGAACGTGCCGGTGCCGGTACCCTTAAGATTGACGTCATAAAGGCCGTCATATTCCGATGGCAAATAGACATATTTGTGGCCGTCGATATTTTCATAACTGGCACCGGGAATCTCGTAACGAATATTGCCGTCGCTATCAACTCCCAATAAAATTTTTCCCGTTGGGTCGGTAACCGTAATGTCTAACGGACTTTTAGCCTCGTAGGCAACACCGTCCAGCTGGCAAAGCGAAATATTGGATTGCAAAGTGGCTCGGGAAATTATTTTTTGCGGTACCGACGTGCCCTCGATTATCGCCAAGATCATTTTGCGGATGGATTCGTTGCTGGGCATTTTGCCGTGCTCGGCCAGCGGCAGGTAAAAAGCCTTATCGTTATCGATTGGGATACTGTCGCCGCTTTCGAACGGCACGGTATCGTCGCCAGAGATTATCGGCCGCGGTTGGCTAGATGGGGGCAGGCCAGGGGTATTTCCCGAGGCATACAGCAAGGTTTTGGACTTACAACCCACGATATTGTACGCGGCCGTTACGCGCGGACGAACGTCGTAGAAATCAAATTCGGCAGTGCGCAATGCGCCACTGGCAACCAATCCATTTTTGTTCAAACGGGACCTCAAATAAAGCTGGCTGTCTTCATGGTTCAATGTCCGGTAATCCATGCGGCTCATGTCGGTCGATTGGGTCAATAGCCCCAGGTAGCTGCCGACATGGTCATAATAATTTTTGCCAGCCAATAAGTCATAGGCCGCCGGCATATTATAGCTGATCTTGCGCATTTCTTCGGGGTTTAAACCGGGAATCTTAAAATCATTACCCGAGAGCAATGTCTGTATCGCATCGGGCGAGCCTAAATTAGGGACGCCCACAAATATCATTTTGCCAATTTTGCTATCAGGATTGTCGACAATGTATTTTTTGGCTACCAATCCGCCCAGGCTGTGGGCAATTACATGAACTTTGCCATTGGGAGAGTTTTGTGCTAGTTGATCGATCTTTTCTTTCAGGAGATCACTGTTTGTTTTACCGTCCGGATTTTTTCCGGTGACTCCGTAGCGCCAATCGTATGGGAAAGTAAAAAAATTCTGCCCCTCCTGGCCATCATCGGCCGCATACCCCCTATTTTTGAATTCATTGATCAATCCTTGGCTGTAATCTAATAATGGTTCGGTTTTAATAACTTCTCGAAACTCTAAATTAAGATTGCTTGAATTAAAATAACTATCAAGTTCAAGCACGTCTAAAAAATTATCATCTCCATCAAACACTATTCTTAATGCATTAGGCCAAATTTCTTTATTATATTGGTAAGCTCTCGTCCCCAACAACCCCGGCACAAATAAAATCGGAACTTTTTGACTAGCAACGACATTATCATTAATTTTTGCGCTCCTTAAACCAAAATGCATGGCTTCATCGCTATGACAGATAAAAACATCTTTAGATAATGTGGTAGTTGCAATCTGACTTATCGCTTCTTGCATTAATTGATCAATTTTTGTATGGCCAGTTTCGTCAACACGAGAAATAAAGGCGTTATTTTCCAGTATGGACTGATTATTTGAATAGTTAATTACTTCGCCCGATGGGGTGTTTATTAATGAAGCTAACGCTTCGTCATAATTTTTCATTTCAATTTCGCCCACTAACCCTAAAACCACTTTAAATGAAGCTAGAAATAGACTAAAGAACATTAATATACTAAAAAACTTTAATCTCATAATTTAACCAATCTGGGGATTGAATTTAAAAAAGGAAATCGTGATATATATTGCCATAATCAATAAAAAAAATAAGGGGGTTAAAATAATAGGTTTAATCAGCTTATTCTTGGGTTGGAACTTAAGTTTAAGCAAAATAATGATTATTATTAATCCAATTACTTTAATTATTGAAATAAATAAAGAAAAAACAGGGTAATTGGATAAACCCAAAAAATCAATATTTGGTATTTCTTTAGGCCAATAGCTAAAAATGGCATCTGTCATCCAAAAAAATATAAGCAATAAATATTGATTCCATAATATTTCAGGGATGATGAGCGTTGCGAGGGAGATGGCGAGGGCGATTTTTTGTTTTTTGGTCATACTCATCTTATCCGATCTGCGGATTTGAATACAAAACATAATAATTTGCGAAACCAGCAATTAATAATAAGATCACCATTGTAGCAACAAGCAATAGCTTTGATGCTCGGTTTTTAAATTTGGAAAACAATATGATTAAAAATAAAGATAGTATCCCTAAAAGTTGAATTAAAATCGTAGCCTTAAGTATTACTAAATTGTCACTATTAAATAACATATTATTACGTAACGGATGCACATCGCCCTCTTGAAATAATTCATAATAAAAATTAAGAATTGGGCTCCAGAGGAGTTCGGGGATGGCAAATAATGCGAGGGAGATGGCGAGGGCGATTTTTTGTTTTTTGGTCATGGGTTTGGTGGAATAATTTTTAAATGAGCGATTTTGTTAATTATGGGGTGTATAAGATCAAAGTGGCCGCGGACACCAGGTTTTTGGAGTTGGGCCGGCGTTCAACTTTAATATTATGGCTGGCATTGGTTGCAAGCAATGCCGGATCATAGTTACCCCAAACAAAGAGCTTGTTCTCTTCGCCGGCGGCAAGATTGTCGTCAATGGAAACTTTGACCGCGGTACTGCCCGGATAAACGCCGCAGCCTCCCAGGCAGGCCAAAGAATATGATGCCAGATGCAAGGTTCCCGGGATCAAAATGTCGAAGTCGTCAAAGTCCTGGCCGTCATCGGTTTTTATCCATTCGCGCGCAAAGGTCATCTTGGTGGCCTGCGAATGGGAAAAGTCGTAATAATTCATCGGCGAAGTGATCGCGGAACCGATCTTTGAAGCGGCGTCGTCGATCGCGATCTTGAGCAGGTTGTTTTCAAGCGTACTGCCCGTGCGCCAGTTAAATATTTTACTTACCGGTTCTTCTTTGGGCAGATAGACCACCAGCCAGCCGCTGGTGGAAATATAAACGCGAAAAGTAACCTTTTGGTCGCAAAAATCATCGGCGCAATAATCCTTTAAGCCGATGCGAAAAGTATCGCCCAGGGCATAAGGTTTGTCGAAATAATCGCGTTCGGCGTTGGTAAAATTAGTTTCCGCCAACGGCCCCAGATTAGCATAGGCGGCTATGCCGGCAGTATCAACCGGAAAAGCGGACTGGGCCGAGGTAACTAGGGGCAATAAAACAAGCGCTAAGACAGCGAGCAGTAATTTATTAAATAATGGCATTTTTTTAAAAAAATTAAATTGCAAATTTTGAAATTATTCATCCAAAAATGGCGGCCGGACCAGATCAATGGAGCCGTTATTTTTATCAGGCACCGATTGAACCCCGTTGTTATTATCAGCAATAGCAGGATCGTACTCGGTTTTTGAAAATAAAAAACCGGCGGCCGCCACGATCGCTACCAAAACTGCCAGCAAAATAACAAGTTTGTGAAACGCGAAATTTTCCATTATCTCCGCTTGTCTAGATAAATTTATTAATTATAAACAACCTAAAGCCATTAAGCAAGCTGGCAAGTTGTGCAAGGTGCGACCTTGCACAACTAGCTTTGCTTACTTTGAATCCATTTTTCAGTAAAAAGTTTGATGTTTTGCATTCCCTCTTTTTCGTTATTGTAGTCCGAAAAAACTTTATAAAGAAAATCCCTGTTTGTAATCGAGGGAAAATTATTAATCCCGATACTGTCTAAATAGCTTGACCATTTGTAGCTCTGCAAAAAATTAACCGCGGCGGCGTAATCTTTTATGCCAATTGTTTTCCAATTAGGATCAAAAATACTTACTGGGTTTGAAAAAATGTATTCTGCTAGGTGCAGCAACTGAGAGTTTTCTCCAATGCGCAGCGCTTTAAACCTGCCCTGGAACAAAGCTCCCATTCCCCTTCTTTCGTGCTTGTCATTAAAATAGCCGGTATAGCTGTTGCTTAATTTCTTCATAAATAGAGACATCCCGCCTTCGGCAAGTGGTCGGGCAACCAAATGATAATGATTGGGCATCAAAACGAATGCCATCAACTCAACCAACAATTTTCTTTCAGATTTTAAGTTGTTACGGGTCGCACCTTGCATGCTTGCAAGGTGCGACCCAGCAAAATTTCGTTGCCGGCGGTCAGCAACCCGCACACTCATTCTTACAAAATTAGCATCGTTGCACTCATATAAACAAAAAATAAAGCGATAATAATCGTCATCATTTAAAAAAACTTCTCTTTTCTCGACCCCGCGATTATAGAGGTGATAGATTTCCCCATTAATAAATTCCCGCTTCAAATTTGGCATTAATAAATAATAACAAAAGGGATCAAAGTTGTGCAAGGTGCGACCTTGCACAACTTGAGTTTCGCGCGAGGCGACAACCAAGTGTCAACCAAAAAAGCAAAAACCCTTCCCCGTTCGGGGAAGGGTGTTTTACTACGCCAATCTTGCGATCGACGATTTACGGACTACTTCAGGTACACGGCCTGGCTGATCCAAGCAGAATCGTTCAACATGTAGGCTGAAGAAATGCCCGAGGAGTACACCACGTCGGTGTGGGCCCAATAGATCCCGTCAACGCGCAGATCGAAGGTTCCCGCAACACCGGCATTGGCACGGTTGGCAGTCACCGCGAAGGTCGCAGTGGTACCCTGGCTAACTTTGTAGCCATTGGTGCCGCTGGTCGTGCCAGAAGGCTGGGTGTAGGTGATGTCGCTGGTAGTCGCGGCATGAGTGCCGGCCACACCAACTCCGATCACGAATGCACCAGTGCTGGGCACCCATACATCTCCAGTGGTCGCCGCAACCTGAATGTTGAAGGTCGCAGAGATCGTGGAGCTAGCACCAGAGTACGCCGCTTGGGTGTTCGTGGTGCTGATGCTGGCCAAGGTGAAGACCGGGCCTTCCGCGTACACAATAGCATCCTTGCCATTGGCAACGCTGGCAGTACCAGTGATGGAAGCACCGTTGGACTTGGTACCGGTCACTTGAGTACCGAATACCGCAACCTGGTATTTCTTGCCATCATCCGCGCTGGTCGGAGCAACATAGGTGTCCAAAGTGTCATCAACCTTGATCGTGAAGGTCTTGGTGGTGTCTTTGGCAATGGTGTAGTTCAAATCAGCGAAGCTAGCACCATAGAGGTTGCCGCCGCCGATCGCCGCCGGGGTCGCGGTACCGATCACAGTACCCGCATCGTCAACCAAGTAAGCAGTAGCCGGAACAATATAAGTTCCAGTGCCGCCCACACCGGTCGCGGTGTAAGTAGTAGAAGTGGTCGGGACGTTACCCGCGAAAGCGAACAAAACGTTGTTGATCTGGTCAACCAAGATAGTATCCTTGGTCGCCTTCACATCGAAAGCTAACACCGTAGCACCGGTAATCTGTTGGCTGGAATCGCCAATGATGTTGCGGGCCTTAGGAGTGCTGGCATTCGGGCTGACGGTCAAAGTCGCGTTCGCGGTTTGCGAAGCATTGACAGTGAACGTCCGGTTGGTGGCATCACCCGCGGTGACGTACGCCACGCCGCCGTACTGATTCAAACCGGCCTGGTCAACCGCGCGCACTGCGGTGGCGGAAGGAGTACCGACTGAAATGTTCTGGCTGGTCGCGGTGGTCGTGAACAAACCGCTGGAGATACCGGGCAACACATCCATTTTGACGGTCAAAACTTTGAAGGAATCCTTGGCGATGATCACTTTGCTGGCAAAGCCGGTCAAAGTAATTTCGTAGTCGTTGGAAGCAACTTTGGAAACCGTGGTGGAATTCAAAGCGCTGCTCGCAACTTCGGTCTCGCCATCATACAAATACACATTGGTAAAGTATGAATAAGGCTGAACGCTGAACCTCAAGGTCGCGCGCTGGACATCAACATCCGAGCCGGTGGCCTTGATCTTCATTCCGTAAACCGCGATCTTGCTGTCGCCTTCATATAATTTGACGCCGCCAGCAGGAGACGGGTTGATGGAAACGGTGATCGAACCTTCCGCACCGGTCTGGGTCAAACCAGTTCCAGTGGTGGTCGTGGTACCAGTGGTGGTGCCGGTAGTTCCGGTACCAGTAGTGGTATCAGTAGGCGTGGTCGTCGTGCCGGCAACCAACATCGCGTTCAATTTCGTGCGAGTTGAAGCACCGACAAAACCGGTTCCGGCGGTCAAACCGACCGGGGTCAAAACTTCAGCCGCATATTTGTTCTGGAAAGCAACAACCGCAGCTTTGGTCAAACCACCAAAATAAGTGGTTTCATTTCCCGCAGAGCCGACGCCCGAAGCCGCAACTTGCGTGGTCGGATCTTGGTTCAAAATAGCTTGCAAACATTTGACATCAGCACCGGTCGAGGTGAGAGTCAAGTTCCTCGAGAAAGTAACACCTGCGCAAGCGGCAATCGAGGTAGTTCCGCCAGTCGTAGTCGTACCAGTACCAGTAGTAGTAGTGGTGGTTCCCAATTGACCCATCAATCCAGATAACTGAGATTGTAATTGGGCAATCTGAGCCGCCAATTCTTCGGCAGTAGCTGCTTGGGCGACAGGCGCCGCGGCAACAACTCCGATCGCTAAGGCAATCATGCCCGCGATGAATTTCTTGCTATTCATTGTTTATTGTTTTTTTTACTTGTAAGGTCATAAGACCTTTTTAAACTTTTGTCGCGCCGACCATTTTTTCCGGCTTTATCGCAGCATTTTCTGCTACAATAGGTCAACCGGCATTCTCCCAGCCAAAGCTTTGAAGCTGCGAGAATCGCGACTGCTTATTCCTTTGCCCCGCCGAGGCGGAGCGCGGGAGGGTTCTGGAAACCTTTTTGGATCAAGATTTCCAAAACCCTCCCGAAGCTTTTCGATTCTAATTGTTCAGGGAGCTACTCAAATACACGTCGATGGCTTCACCATATTTCCCATCCTCGTAAAGCTTCTTAACTCGGGCGAGATCGCTGGCTTGTTCGTAGGACAGCACCGCGCCTTTTTTAAAATAGTCTACCAAGGATTCCACGATTTGCTTGTCCGAAGCATTTTCGATACCATTATTTGTGCTGCTGGCACTTTCATCTACCCCTAAAACTCCGTATACCTGCTTTTCTTTGTCGTTAATATTCTTTATAGCGACCCCGGCCTCTTTGACGATCTGGCCAGCTTTAGCCGGATTCTCCTTCACCTTGGCCGCCACTTCTTTCTTTGCGGCCGCTTTAGCGGTTTTATATTCATAGAACGCCGCCGGTAAATTTTTGACCAGGTTCTTTTGCGAGATCAGGTCGATTTCTTCCAACCTCTTGGCGGCCAATTGAAGATTAGCCGCTGGATCATTGTTTTGGCCCATGGCAATTGCCATTCCCCTTTCAGTAGCTTTTTTAACGGCATATAGCGGCTCGCCCGGCAATGATCCTTGCGCGGCAAAAACCGTACCGCTCAAAGCGCCAAGCATCACTAAGGCAGCCAGCACCATGCGGCGCTGAAGCATAAGGTCAAAAAGCACCGAAAACGCCGGGCGTTTTACATTGAGCGCCTCGGAGCCAAGCAACCGAGCCTTATTTAAAATCACCCAGTCGTGATCCGGTTTGATATCCTTTAGTGATTTAATTTGGCTGATTATGGCTTTTTCGGAGTTCATTTTTTTTGTCTTACACTAGCTATGACGATAAATGAGCAAGAATGTTACAGTTACGTCGATATTACTAAATTAAGGCCGTTTTGAATGTCCTAGGACAATTTTGTTCGCAAATCTTTGATTGCCCGGTGAAGCAATACCCGGGTCGCTTCTTCGGAGCGATCAAGAAGATGGGACACCTCTTTAATCGACATCTCTTCCATGTAGCGCCAAATTATCGCATTTTGATAATCTTCGTTAAGGGTTTGCATTGCTTTGCGAACCGCTTCCATGTCCGATGCCAGCACCGCCCTTTGTTCAATATCTTCCCGCGCATCAGAAATATAATCCTGTACCAGTTCCACCGGAATTGTCTGTGTCCTATTTTTGCGGCGGTAATGATCAATAACTAAATTTTTTGCAATTTTGTATAAAAATGCCTGAGGTTTTTCTATATTATCGGGAGCCTGCCGGTAGCTCTCCCACCCCTTGGCAAAAGTTTCCGACGTCAAATCTTGGGCCAATTCCTTGGAATTCACGCGTAAAAAGACATACCGGTAAATTTTTTCAACACAGTCGTCGTAGATGCGGCTAAATTTTTCTTTTGCCTTATCCATTTTTTTGGAAAGCCTCCTTACTTGGTCAGCACGATGCGCCGCTTTTCCCAGAAAAGCGGCTTGCTTTTGCAATCTTTATTTTATAGCACAAATTTCAAAAAAAATCAAGATAAATTACCTTTAAAACAGCCTGGTATTTATTACAAACTTCTGTGCCTTAAAATTGCGCTTTTTTGCGTCCCCACCTTAAGAGATATTTATTTTAAGTTTGTAGGCGGTTGTATTGCGCTCTCCGGTCCTTTCGATGAGGCCCTGTTTTAGCATAGAGCGGAAATCGCGGCGGATCGTCCTTTTGCTGACCTGCGGAAAGATCTTCTGGATTTCCCATACCTGGGCGCTGCCCTTTTCCTTTAAAAATTCTACGATCCGATTTTGTCGCACAATCTGACCCGCGCTCAACCCGCTACCTTCATCAGCCTCGCTATCTTCACCGGTTTCGTCTTCCTGGTTATCGAGGCCTTCTGCGGCAGCAATTGGAAGAACATCATCCATAAGCGCAATTTCGGGAGCCGGCATTGCCATAACTTCTTTTGGGCTGGGACTTAATTCTATTAATTCCTTAGCGGGCGGGCAAATTATAACCGAAGGCTGTCCAACTACCGGTTCAGGCTTATCAATCCGGGATGGCACCATCTTTTCTTGAAACGGTTGATTCGCGGCAATTTCTTCCTCTCTGGACGCGACCGCTTCCGCGACCTCATTGCTAATTCGAGCATAGCTGCTTTTTATTTCGTAGATCCGTGCCGGCGACGTCCAATCCTGGTCGAGCGCCACCTGGAAATAACTATCGATCAATTCCAAGCCGCGCGCCAGGCTGCCTAAGTAATCGTTTCTTTTCATGATAAATTCGGAAATGATCTCGTCGGCAACCTCCCTTAATTTGTAGCGCAAAGGCTCCCGGCTAGGAAACAACAAAGTTACCCGGTAAACATCTTTTGCGAGCGTAGTAAGATTGTTTTTGTCCATAAGAATACTCCCCCCGGTCATATATTAATCTAAAATTAAAAGGTGGCTAATTGGACATTAGTTCATCCATAGCTTTATTACTTATTACACTTTTTGATACCAAAAGTCCAAATTTTGAGCGGCCGGTTACTTATTTTCCGTTCCGGGAGTACCGCCAGGCAGGGAGCTATTTTTCCAAACCAGATCTTCAAACCGGGCCATGGTCTTTTTGGTGGTATTGTCCCCCGCCGGCCATTTGCCCGTCGCGACCACCAAATCTTGCAGGCGGCAGTCGGGAGAAAAAAGATAGAGCGCCTCATTGGCATTGCCCAAGCTGCCGGAATAGATCATGTTTGCCGATACTCCCGGCGCCGAATCATCCGCGGTCCTTTCAAGCAAATAAATGCCGCCGGCCGGCAAAAACGAATTATCCCCAATGGCTATTTTGATCTTCTTATTTTTATTCTGCAGCTGCCAGCCGGACAAATCGATCGCTGCCGATGAAATATTCTTCAGTTCGATCCATTCGTTACTATAACTCTCCAATGATCCCATCCAAGCCAATTCATTCACCACCACTTCCCTTGCCGGAGATTGAATCTGGGCAATCTCACACCACGATACCGCGGGTTTGGAAGCCGCTTTTGTTTTGGCAGGGTTCTTGCTTGGCGAGGTTACCGAAGGATTTTCGGACAAGGCATTTGTATTGCTATCTTTTGCCGCAGCCGTAGAAGAAGCGGCCCGGCCTTCCGTGCGCGGCTTGATCTCGGTCCATTGGCCGGCGCCCAGGAAAGCCTGGCTAAGGCTTGCGCCCCCAAGACTCCCTTTGCCGCCTCTTATAAAAATAAACAAGCCAACCAGAAAACCGACGGAAAGTATAATGATCGCAATAAGATATTTTGGCGCCATTGTTTTTAATATTATACCAACCGCCGTAGCGGGCGCAAGAATAAACTACCCCGGGGTAATCCGCCTCCGCCGGTTGGCAGATTGCAAACCGAAGCGTTCCGCGATTAATAATTCCAAAATTAACAAAAAAACCGCTTTTGCGGTTTTTTTGTTCGATCAATACTATAATTCGACCAACTCTTTTATCTTGGAAATCGGAATGACACTGGCATTGCCCATTTTGTCTATTACGGCAATCCCAAGAATATTACCTTCAATATCAAATACCGGGCTTCCCGCAGCTTCGGCTTTCTCTTGAATATTGGTATTAATGATTTCGGAGGTGAAATCACGAACGACACCCTCATTGACAAAGTTGCCGCCTCCGGCGAGCATTCCGACCATAAAAATCCTTTCGCCCAATTTTAAATTCTCCAACTGATAAAAACCGGCTGTCGGCCAATGAGAGCCGCCCAGTTTCAGAATAACCAGGTTTTGCGCCTTATCTCTTTTAACAACTTCAAATGACGCGATTTTGTCGCCGGCCGCCACCTGAGCCGACGCGCCCGGCGGGAAAAGGCTGTAAGGGACCGCCACCATTCCGTCACTGGTAAAAATAACTCCGGATCCATTAGCAACCGCCCCTTGGGAAGTGGTAATTTTGATGCCGACCGCGACTCCCATCACTTTCGCCGCCGCCTCTTTTAAGGCCTTGTTTTCCTGGATCACGGTTTCTTCTTTTTCGGTTATCCGGACCGGCGCCACGCTCTCGCCAGTATTATAATTAAACGGCGCAACTCCGGACAAGTAAGAGAAAACCAGCGCTCCTCCACCCGCACCGCTCAGAAGCGAAATCATTAAAACTACCAATGGTTTACCTAAATTTTTCATATTTTATGTTATGCCCGACTACGCTTCAACTTTAGCTGCTTTACGCGGCTTAGGGTTCCTTACGGGCGATTTTATCGAAATCTCGCCATCTTGGGCATCAACCAAAATATTATCCCCCTCCCTGACTTCGCCGGAAACGATCTTCAGCGCCAAAACGTCAAGCACCAGCTTCTGAATAACACGCCGCAGGGGCCGGGCGCCCAAGTTAGCGTCAAACCCCCGGACAGACAAGATCTCTTTAGCCTTATCGGAAACGATGATCCGGATGTTCTTTGCCTGCAAGCGTTTTTCAACCTTACGCAATTCCAAATCAACGATCTTTTTGATCTCGTCCCTGCCCAGATAATTGAAAATTACAATTTCATCGACGCGGTTGAGGAATTCCGGCCGGAAAGATTCCTTTAATACCGCCATAACTTTATCATGTACTTTTTCTTTATTGGCGTCTTCGGGGGTTTGCACTGAAAATCCCAGAGCCGCCTCTTTGGCGATAATTTCCGAGCCAATGTTTGAAGTCATGATCAAAATCGCGTTCTTAAAGGACGCAACCCGGCCCTTGGCATCAGTTAAACGGCCGTCCTCAAGGATCTGCAACAAGATATTAAAAACTTCCGGATGGGCCTTCTCGATCTCGTCGAGCAATATTACCGAATAAGGCCGGCGACGAATCTTTTCGGTCAACTGGCCGCCCTCATCATAACCAACATAACCCGGCGGTGAACCAATGATCCGGGACACGGTATGTTTTTCCATGTATTCGGACATATCCAGGCGCACCAAAGCGTTTTCGTCATTAAATAGAAATTCCGCCAAAGCTTTGGCAGTTTCGGTCTTGCCGACACCGGTCGGGCCAAGGAACATAAACGACCCCAACGGCCGGTTTTCTTCGGCAATACCGGCCCGCGCCCGGCGAATGGCATTCGAGATTGCCGCGATCGCCGCTTCCTGCCCGATCACGCGCCGCTTTAAAATTTCTTCCAAGTTTTGCAATTTGCGCGCCTCTTCTTCCATCAGGCGCATCACCGGAATACCGGTCCAGCGAGAAACCACTTTGGCCACATCCTCTTCGGTCACCTTTTCCTTAAGTATCGGCCGGTCCTTTTGGAAGCGCGCCAACTTCTTTTCCGCTCCCTTTAATTCTTTCATCAATTGCGGGATCTTGCCGTATTTCAACTCGGCAACCCGTTGCAGATTGGCATGCGCTTCTTCCTGTTCGATCTCAAAACGGCAATCTTCGAGCTGTTTCTTAAGTTGCTTGATCTTACCGATCGTTTCTTTTTCGGAACGCCATTTGGCTTCGACCGCATTGGCTTTTTCCTTTAAGTTGGCTAGTTCGCCGACGATCGCCTTCAACCGTTTAGCACTATCCTCATCTTTATCGTTTTTGATCGCTTCGCGCTCAACCTCAAGCCGCTGGATATCTTTACGTAATTTCTCGAACTCAACCGGTTCGGATTCGATATCCAAGCGCAAAGAGCTCATCGCTTCGTCCATGAGATCGACGGCCTTATCGGGCAAGAACCGGTCAGGAATATAACGCGATGCTAATTGTACGCAGGCATCTAATCCTTTTTCATCAATCTTAACCCCATGGTGTAGCTCGTACTTTTCTTTTAAGCCGAGAAGGATAGTTTTTGCGTCTTCGACCGACGGTTCAGAAACGAAAACCGGCTGGAAGCGGCGTTCAAGCGCCGGATCTTTTTCGATATACTTTTGGTATTCTTTCAACGTAGTGGCGCCAATTGCCTTGAGTTCGCCGCGCGCTAAAGCCGGTTTGAGCAAATTCGACGCATCGATCGTACCATCGGCCGCCCCCGCACCCACCAAAGTGTGCAATTCGTCAATAAAGAAAATATAGCGGCCGGCCGACCGGTCAACTTCGCGTATCAATGCCTTAACCCGGTCTTCAAACTCCCCGCGGTATTTTGTGCCCGCGATCAACGCCCCCAGGTCAAGAGAAATGAGCTCTTTGTCGCGCAAGCTTTCGGGAGCCGCGCCCGAAACGATACGCTGCACCAAACCTTCAACGATCGCGGTCTTCCCCACGCCGGCTTCGCCGATCAATACCGGATTATTCTTGGTGCGGCGGCTCAATACCTGCATCAAGCGGCGTATTTCATTGTCGCGGCCGATTACCGGATCCATTTTTCCCAACCGCGCCATCGTGGTAAGATTGCGGGTGTATTTTTCGATCACTTGGTATTTCGATTCGGGCTCCGGATCGGTTATGCGCTGGCCGCCGCGGATCTTAACCAGCTCCTTGAGAACGGTCTCGTAATCCAAACCTTCTATTTCCAGCATTGCCGAACCGCCATCGGCCCGGATGAACGTGGCTTTATCCAGGATATCTTTTGCTTTTGTTTGGGTCCCTAACAATGCTAAAAATAGGTGTTCTACGGAAATAAATTCGTCACCCATCTTGCTGGCTTCTTCGCGCGCCTTTTCCAAGACCTTAGCCATGTCCTGGGTCAAATAAAATTGGCCGAATGCTTGCGGCGAGGCAATTACGGGCAGCTTGGCCAAACCGGCCATCGCTTTTTTTTGCAATCCCTGGGCATCGACCCCCAGACGCTCCATAATATTCAAAACCAGACTTTTTTCCTGGGACAGCAAAGAAACCAAAAGATGCAGCGCGTCGATTTGCTGCTGCCCTTTTTCCCGCGCCAATTCTTGTGCGTAAAGGATTGCTTCCTGCGCCTTGTGCGTAAAATTTGCAGCTGAATTCATAAAATTGGAATAAAAGCGAAAGACGCAAAACGTAAAACAAACGTTTTTTTGTTTTACGTTAAACGGATTACGCTTTACATTTAACCGACCGGCTATTGATTTTCACTCCTGTCCCCCAGTATCGCCTCCATATCGATCTGCTTGCCATCCCTTTGGACCCTTAAGGTAACTTTATCACCGGAATTATATTTTGCAATGATTTGAGACAAAGTATTATTCTTATCGATCTTTTCGCGGTTGATCTCAAGAATGATATCGCCGTCCTTTAGGCCGGCCGCTTTACCCGGAGAACCGGCAATAACCGGCGCAATCGCTTTGCCGTTCCGCCCCGCCCCGGGAGAAGTAATCCAAGCGCCATAATTTACCGGGAGGTCATTTTCTTTTTTAACATCGTCATCTATGATCGTATAGTAAATTCCCAAATAGGGATAAGTTATTTTGTTGTTTTTCTTAACCTGCTCAATGTCGCGGATGGCAAAATTGATCGGCAAAACAAAACCGACGTTCTCGGCACCACTGGCAACCGCAGTATTAACGCCGATCACTTCCCCTTTGAGGTTAAGCAACGGGCCGCCGGAATTGCCTTCATTGATCGCCGCATCGGTTTGGATAAGGTTATCCAGGGTTTCACTGTTGCCGCCGCCGCTGGCGGTAATTGACCGGCGCAATCCTGAAATTACCCCTACCGACACCGTATTGTCAAATTCGCCCAAAGTATTGCCGATCGCGATCACGCTCTGTCCGATCTGTACATTGTCGGAATTCCCAAGTTTTACCGAAGGGAATTTCTTGCCTTCCTGCCCGGTAATTTGCACAATCGCCAAATCCTGTACCGGATCTAAAGCCAATACCTTGGCCGGATATTTCGAGCCATCGGCCATGATCACCGTATACTGAGCATTGGCGTCGCTAACAACATGCTTGTTAGTAACCAGGATTCCGCCTTCGGAAACAATAAATCCAGTTCCGGCACCAACCTCCTGTTTCTGGGTTCCCTTCTGCCTCATCTGCGGCATTTGGAAACCCTCCCAGAATCCAAACGGATCAAAGGTGTCGGAAGGCGCCGTATAATATTGCTCGTAGATGGGCATATCCTTGGTAATAATTATCGACACGACCGCCGGTGAATAGTCCTTGACTGCTTTGATCACCGCCTCTTCCTGGGTAGTTTGAGGCATATACTCGATCCGCACTTGATCCTTATTTTGCGTATCCAGGTTTTGGTTAGTTTTTGGCGCGGATGACGCGGGTAGTTGGATATTCAAACTCTTAGCTAATGAATCCAGGCTGCCCAAAGAAAGAGCGCCCAAACCAAACCCAACCGCCAACGCGGCAATAACGATCAAGATCGCGGATGGATTATTTTTTTCTTTTTTTGCCGGTGATGAAGCAGAAACTTCCGGTGCGGCCGGCGATTGAGCATCTTTTGATCCGTCCAAGTCGTACATCGACATAGTATTTATGCCAAATTTCAAATCCCGCAACCAATAACCATGTTTTTAAAACCGGAAACCGATCGTCTCCAAAAATACCGGTAACGGTTTTTAATTATGGCTTCGAGATGTAGAATTTGATATTCGGACTGCTTAATGCTGATTCCAGAGTTTTTTAACTTCCTCCCAGTATTGCGGCTGGCCGTATTTGACCTTCATCCAATACCACCATTCCGATCCCCAAAGGTAAAAAGTATCCAGGCCAGTATTTTTGGCAAATTGAAGGTTGCTTTTGAGTTGCTTGATGTCCATAGTCTTAGCATCGCCGGCGCCGCCATCGTACGCCTGATTGGCGGCCCACGGCTCGGCCTGCAGTTCAGCGCAGATCACGGGCTTTTTAAAAACCGTAGCGATGAGCTTGGCCTTCGCCCAGTAAAATGCCGGCGGGATCGGATAAGTAACGTAAGTTTTCAATTCATGGAAATAAACCCTCCGGTACATCGTCACTCCCGCAATGTCCCCGATCTTAGCCGCTTTGAACCACCATGAACCTTCTCCGCTATCCGATATTACCACCGGTCTTTTTTGAACGTCAAGAGCACGAACAAGTTCTGCTTCCCGCGCCAGAAATTTTTCATCGATCCAAGGGCATTGGCCAAAAGGAAACAATGGCTCGTTCTCAACCTGCCAAGAGACGATCGCGGCATTATTGCTGTAACGGGACACGGTCGCTTCCAGCATTTTCAAGATCGCTTCCTGCTGCTTTTCCTTGCCGATGTTCTTGGCCCATTCGGGTACGTGGCATTCCGGCCAGCGGGGCGTTTTCATACCGACGGCCAACATCACCCGAGCACCGCGGCCAAGCGCCTGCTCTAATTGCCAATCAAGATCGCCGAAATCATAGGAATTTTGGCGCGGCTCGATCAGATCCCAGTGGGCCGCGATCTTTAAATGACTAACTCTCATGTCATCGAGAAGCGCCAAATAGTTATTTTTCCAATCCAAACCCATATCGACCGCGTGCTTCTGCGAAAATGCCGCCCCCCAGGTGATTTTTTTTGCCATAGGCGCTTTATAGATATACAAAAACAAGATCGCGACGGCCAATATTGCTAATACTATCCACAAAATTATTTTCTTTCGCATTTACTTAGGAGGTTTCCCAAAATAATATCCGTATATTATTTTGGGAAACATCCTTAATTATAAATTATAACAAAATTTGGCTTGCCCCTATCGCAACCTAGCTTTATTTGCCGCAAAATGCGCCAAAAAGCGCGATCCTATTATATTATTGCAGGGCAAAGATGGCCAGACCGATCCCGATCAAAAAAATGGCGGCCAATTTTTGCACAAGGAGACTGGAATTTATTTTTTCCTTAAAATGCTTGGGGAAATGGAACGATAGAATACTGGAAAAGATAAATATGAAAACGTACTGCACCCCCGCCATAGCATTGACCACGGGAACACTGGCCTGGGGCGCCCTTGCTACCGCCAAACTTTGCAATAAAAACGCGATGCCGCCCGCGGCCTGGCCAAAAAAGAATAAGAGGTTTGGCTGTCCTCGATCCTTGGCTTTGTGGGACTCGAAAACCGCATGGCGCACGCTTTGCGCCGGAAGAAAAGTAACGGCGGCGGCGGCGGAACCAAAAGCAGTAAGTAAAAAACCATTAAGGAAGGGCAATCTGATATATACTAATTTTGCCAATACCACATTCAGCGCAAAAAGAAACGCCGCAATAAATATAAATCCCAAGCCTCTTTTTTTAAAATTGATACCGCGCGCCATAATCAGCCAACTGCCAGCGATCAATAATAAGAAACCAACCAGTTCCTTTTGCCCCAAGACGGCCGCGCCGCCGGAAACCGCAGCAGTCAAAAAAAAGCCGATTATCGGTATAAGACTGCCCACCACTGGCAAAACCCGCGAAGCTTCAAGCCGTTTTAAGGCCGACAAGTAAAAAAAGCAACCGTAGATCTGCGCCATGCCGGCGGCAACTCCCAGAAAAAAAAGCTGCGGGTCGGGATAGCTCCAAAAACCGAAAGGAAGCAATATAATTCCGGCCGAACTTAACAAGCCAATATAAAAGGCGTAGATCTTGGGATCGTCAAGCTTTCCCGAAAGAAGGAATTTATCGATCAAGGCCGATAAGGCCAGCAATACATAGCTACCAATGGCAATAAAAAGCCAATCCATCGAAATTAGATTAACATTAACTCATCGCGCGATAACTAATACTATACCAATCGATCATTACCGGTCAATTCAGCTTACCCTTATTGGCTACCAGCCGTTTGATGTGGTAAGTTCCAAGTTTTTCACCTTCGATGAATCCTTCCATGGCGGCCTCAGCCAAATAACCCTGGCTCAACCAATCATCCAGCCATTGACTAATACAATTCAAATTGCCCTGCTCCAAACCGAAACCGGAACGCAACAGCCAGCTTTTATTAAAGTCCTCCTGCGAGCCGATAGGCGGCGCCACGATGATCGGCAACCCCAATGCCGAATAAAAAGACAGTTCGCTGGGTTTGGTCCATAAAATATCAGATTTTCTCAATGCCCGGTTGAAGCGTTCGAAATAATCCGACAAATCTTTTTCGTAAAGGACTTCGGCGTTTTCGCAGCCAATTAAATGTATTTTACCGATACCTTGCAAAAAAAACTTTTTTAAAATTTTGTTCGTTCCAGCCGAAAGGATAAGTTTTATTTCGCCGTTCTTGATCCGGGATACCAATTGGCGCGCGATCCTTAGGCCGATCTCCCCTTGCGCGCCCGCGCCGCCGGCGGAAAACATGATCGTCAGCGGACGGTGGGAACTTTTAGGCAAGTCCCCCAAAGATTCAACAACTAAACTGCGGTATTTGGAAAGATAGGCGCCGGCCGGATCAAGATTTACTATGCGGCGGGCCAGATCGGCCTTGAGCCGGTCCATTTTCCAAAAAACATCCCCCTTGTCCGAGGAAATATTTTTTTCCGGCAACGGATAACCAGTTAAGAATATCCGGCGCCGGGGAACCCCATAAAGCTTTAAACGGGCCGCAACGCGCGAATTAGGGGCGCAGTAATTGATGCGGCTTTTCTCCGGCTCGCGCGCCACCCATTGCCGACTCACGTCGGCATCGCAAACAATCAAATAAATATCTTCCGGATAACCGAATTCCTCGGCCATGAATGCCGGAATAAAAAAACTGGTCACTAGCGGCATATGCCGGGTTTCCAACCGCTTCACAAAATCGCGCCCCCACCCTTTTTTGATCAGACCGTAAGTCCGGTTGTTTAAAAATGTCGCGCGAGAATGATCCTTTTTGGGATAAAAATCGAATATCTGCTGGAATAATTTGTCGTAGCAAGCGAATGCCGCGGCGCCGATCAACGGGACACGTTTAAATTTCGATATCGCTTCGTAAAAACGGCGGCTGTCCTCCCATATGCGGCGGTCGCTTTTAGGGATTCCCGGATAATCGTTGGCGTTAATAATATGGCTTTTGTACGCCAAACCTTTTAACGGATAAGCGGTCCGCTGATGGCCGTAGCCCATATTAACGCAAACTACCCAAGCGGAGTTTACAGTCTTTTTTTTAAATTCCTCCATTATTTTATAATAACAAAAAATGATTTAGGGCAAAAGCGTTTTTTTATTTTAAAAAATAAAATCTTTCCCTCTCCTTTACTCGCCAGGCAATAAATCCTAAAACAAAATAAGACAATAAAACCCAAAATATATCAATATAAAAATCAATCCGGGCACCCGGCAGCTGCGAAAATAAATTAGCAACCACAAGCAGATACGACAGCGCCAGCCAAATCGGGAAAAATAGAAGCCATCCCACGGAAAAACTGACGGCCGCCGCGGCCACAAAAAGGAAACCGTATATGGTTATGAACGGCACGAACGGTTCGGCCAGCAGGTTTGCGGGCAGCCCATAGGGAGAAAAATATCCAAAATCATAGACCAGAACCGGTAAAGTAAAGAGCTGCGCCGCGAAAGTCACTGCCAATCCCTGGCGCAAAAAATCGAAATTTTCCGGTATGAATTTCAAAATCCGACCCACCGGCATACTAAAAAACACCATCCCTAAAACCGCTAAAAAAGACAGCTGGAACCCGATATCAAAACGCAAAACCATGGGATTATGCCAAACCATCAACGCGGCCGCGACCACGACCAGCCGTAAAGAATCGCCATCGCGGCCGATGATCCGCGCAAAAATTATCAAGCTGCCCATAATTGCCGCACGGACCGCGGACGCGGGCAAGCCGATCATTAAAACGAACAGCCACACAAATGCGATCGCGGCCCATAGGGCCTTCTGGCGCCACCAACCGAGCCAGATCAAAAACGGCGCAATGATCTGCGCCATGATCGTGACATGCGTTCCCGAAACCGCGGCCAAATGCCGCAAGCCGGAAATATTGAGCTTTTCCTTTAATTTCATGCAAGCGGGATCGGCTTCGGTCTCCTTATCCGAACACGAGCTTAGGCCGCTCTGGTCGCCTAGCAGGATCGCAGTCAAAAGCGAATTCTGCGGGGAGGGCAAGCTTTGGCCGATACCTTGCTTGAGCTTGGATTTTACCCAAAATAAGCTTGCATAAACAGGATTCCCTAAACCGCGCGCAACCAATTCGATCTCTGGATAACGCGCCATGGCAAAAATGCTATCCTTGGCCAGATAGTTTTTATAATCGAAGCTATCGAAATTCTGCGGCGCTTCCAACCGGGCGGCGAATTTTATCCGGTCGCCGTAATGGTATTCCGGATAACGGCCCGCGATAACCAATATCTTTTCGTTGGCGCGGGCACGTAAAACCAGCTGCTGGCTATCAAGGCCCAAAACAGGATCATTGATTATAACACCGTTAACTTCCATTTCGCGGCCGGCGGAAATAATTTTTATCAAATCATTATCGACGGTTTTTTGCCAACCCGCGTCGAACCGCCAAAATCCCGCAACAAAACTTACTAACAATATTCCGCATACCGCCACCAAGTGGCGGCGCAATACCAGTCCGCCAACAAACAAAAGCGCGGCCAAAGCCGCGCCCGCAAATAGTAAAATTCTTGATACTGAAATCAATGATGCGATTCCAACCCCGGCCGCAAACGCCAAGCATGCGTAAAAAAATATCTGCGCGGCAACCATGATATCAGCGGATCCGGCAATCAGGCACAAAGGGCCGGATCTTGGCGATCGCCTCTTCGAAAAATTCCGGAGGGAGCGGCCTTTGTTTTTCGAATTCCGGATCGATGGTGCGCTCGTTGCGGAAATTCTGCAAAAAATACTTCGGGGAGCGGCCCGCAACCTTGCGGCCGATCCATTCGGCCATGAGCGCCAGATCATCGGAAGTATGGATACCGGGAGCGCAGGTGGTCCGGAATTCGAAACCGATATCGGAATTTTTCAACGCGAAAATACTTTGCTCGATCATCTCGGGCGACATCGGCGCGCCAAAAACCAGCGAATATCGATTCTTCGGCAATTTGATATCCATCGCCACATAGTCCAGCAATTTGGCATCGATCAGCTCTTTGAGCATTTTGGGGTTGGAGCCGTTAGTATCCAGTTTTACCTTAAAGCCAAGATCCTTGATGCGCTTGATAAATTCGGGCAACTCCGGATTTAAGGTAGGCTCCCCGCCGCACAAAACTACTCCTTCAAGCAACCCCTGTTTTTCCTTAAGAAACGCAAAAAAATCGCTTTGGGTGATTTCCGGCTGGGAAGCAATCAATTCCGGCAAAACCAATTCCTTGGAATAACACCATGGGCACCGGAAGTTGCACCCGGCCAGAAAAACCGTGGCGGCCACGTGGCCGGGATAGTCGATTAAAGTTGTTTTTTGGAGGGCGCAAATTTTCATAATTCAAATTATATTTTTTTGATTCAACCGGGCAGCGCAGAATAATAGAAACAGAACCATAGCCCGATAACGCCAACCGCAAATAAACATAAACAAGCAGCGGCTATCACAAATAATTTATTCATTGTTCTCATTCGATGGACCATTATCAAACTGGGATTCAGAAATAGAAACCGGTTGGCTTTCCGCCTCCGGAGCAACAATTTCGGTAGTAGTAGCCGCCATTTCACCGTCGCTGCCGGCTACGCACAATAGCGAGTCAAGAAGGTTACCTGATCGCGTAAATCTAGGTTAATTATATCCTATTGAAAACTTAATTGCCAACGAAAAACCCCGGTAGTCGCGGCGGTCTAAAAATTAACTATTAAGCGTTTAAGATCCGAAATTGTCTGCCAAAACATCCGGATTCCTATTACAAACCGCCAATCGCGCGTCGGCATAAATATATTATGCCTCCTTGCGATTGGCGGTTTTCACTACGAAATCCGATTGTTTTGCCGAGACATTAATTTTCAGACTGCCTTATCCCGGGGTTTGAGCGGCAAAAAATTATTTCTCGGCCAGCGCTTCTTTTTTAACCTTATATTCTTTGCGATCCTTATATTCCTGCTGCTTCCCTAGATTAAACTGCCCTACCGGCCGCAAATAGCCCACCACGCGCGTATAAACTTCGCATGGCTGCTCGATGGTGCATTTCGGGCAAGTAAAGTGCTCGCCTTCGATATAGCCATGAGTCGGGCAAATCGAGAACGTGGGCGTTAGCGTGATATAAGGCAGGCGGAATTTTTCGAATACTTTCTTGACCAGCGCTTTAACACTCTTGGTATCGCTCAACCTTTCGCCCAAGAACAAATGCTGAACCGTACCGCCATTATAGCGGCATTGGATATCATCCTGCAATTTCAGTGCCTCGAACACGTCGTCGGTAAAATTGACCGGCAGCTGCGAGGAATTGGTGTAGTAAGGGCTTTTTTTAGTGCCAGCCGCTACAATATCGGGATATTTGGCCTTGTCCTTCAAGCACAAACGATAGGAAGTGGATTCACCAGGGGTAGCTTCCAAATTATAGATATTACCGGTTTCGCGCTGGTATTCCACCATGCGCTGGCGCATGAAATCCATCACTTCCAAAGCAAATACCCGGCCCTTTTTGGAAGCAATGTTCTCTCCTAAAAAGTTCATCAGCATTTCGTTCATCCCTACCAGGCCGATAGTCGAAAAGTGATTGCCGTAAAATTGGCCGCGCGATTTTTTAATATTGGAAAGATAATGGCGCGAATAAGGATAAAGTCCTTTTTCGATGTAGTTTTCGATAACCTTGCGTTTGAGTTCAAGACTTTCCTTGGCCAAATCCATCAAGTGTCCCAGCCGTTCAAAAAATTCCTTTTTGGTTTTGGAAAGATAGCCGATGCGCGGCATATTGATCGTGACCACGCCGATACTGCCGGTGAGCGCGCCCGATCCAAACAAACCGCCACCACCACGATTATGCAATTCGGTCAGATCGAGACGCAAGCGGCAGCACATACTGCGCACGTCTTCGGGGTTCATGTCGGAATTAACGTAGTTGGTGAAATAATTAATCCCGTATTTAGCGGTCGCTTCCCACATTGGTTCAAGATTGGGATTATCCCAGTCAAAATTCTTGGTAATACTTACGGTCGGAATCGGGAAAGTAAATACCCGCTGGTTTTTGTCGCCTTCAAGCATCACTTCATAGAAGGCGCGGTTGAGCATATTCATTTCTTCCTGAAATTCGCCGTACGTTTTATCCATAGGTACGCCGCCGATAATTACCGGCTGTTTGGCAAATGATGGCGAGGGCGTCAGATCCAGCGTGACATTGGAAAACGGGCACTGGAAACCAACGCGCGTGGGCGTCGCCATATTGAACAAGAATTCCTGCATCGCCTGCTTGACCTGGTGGTAATTCAAACCATCATAATAAATGAACGGGGCGATCAGGGTATCGAAATTGGAAAAAGATACCGCACCGGCCACTTCGCCCGCCAAGGTATAAATGAAATTCACGATCTGTCCCAAAACCGTGCGGAAATGCTTGGGCGGAACCGATTCGAGTTTTCCGGGAGTACCGCCAAACCCGCGGCGCAGGAAATCATAAAGGTCCCATCCGGAACAATAAGGCGCCAAGGTGTCCAAATTGTGTAAATGAAAATCGCCCGATTCATTGGCTTCGCGGACTTCTTTGGGATATATTTTGTTAAGCCAGTATTTTTTGACGATATAAGAAACCGCGTAGTGATTCAATCCTTGCAAAGAAAAAGCCATGTTGGCATTTTCTTGTACTTCCCAGTCGAGTTTTTCCAAATACTGGTCCACGCGCTCCATGGCTTCATCAGAAGCTACCGCGGCTTCGCGGATACGCCGGCGCTGCTCACGGTAAAGAATGTAGGACTTAGCCGTATCCACCAACCCATCCATGATCAAAACCTCTTCGATAATATCCTGGATCTGTTCTACGCTGGGAATCCCGTCTTTTTTAAAGCGGCGGTTAAAAATTTTTAAAACATCATCGGCGATCTTTTTTGCTTTGGCCTCGTCGCCCTGGCCCGTAGCCGTGATCGCCTTAAAGACCGCATTAATGATCCGGTCGAAATCGAAATCGACAATCCGGCCATCCCTTTTCTGAACTTTGGTGATTTTATTCTCCATAGTGCGCGTTTTATTTTATCTGTGTACTATTATTAATCTGCCTTTTTTGGGTTTAATACCGATTAAATTACGCTTACGAGCGATTTAAAATCCGATCTATGGGTTGCATAAACCGGCTTTAAATATTTACCAAACTAAACTTACAAAAAACCTAGCTTCTTACAACTGCATAATGTATTGTACCCTACCCAAATTTTCAGTCAAACCCGCACTTTTACACCAATCTAAATAGTCGGCCAGCCCCTTATTTCTTAGTTAAAAGCCGGTGGCGACAACCGTGATCTTGATCTCGCCTTTGGGTAAATTAGGATCGTGCACCGCGCCAAAGATCACCCGCGCCTGCGAATTAATTTCAGAGGTGATGATCTTGGCCGCCTCTTCGATCTCGGACAAACTGATATCGCTGCCGCCGGAAACATTAAAGAGCACCCCTTTGGCACCACGCGCCGGAACATCGAACAATGGCGATTCAATCGCGGCGCGCGCGGCAATTTCGGCGCGTTTTTCGCCTTTTGCCCGGCCGATACCGAATATTGCCCGCCCGGAATCTTTCAGGATCGAACGGACATCGGCAAAATCAACATTAATGATCCCGGGCGATAACACCAAATCCGAAATACTTTGCACCGCTTGGCGCAAGATCTCGTCGCAAATCCAAAAAGCATTCGCCAAGGTAGTGTTGGGATTAAGAGTAGATAAAAGTTTATCGTTGGAAATCGAAATAAGCGAATCAACTTTGCCTTTTATCGAATCAAGAGTTTCCTGAGCGATCCGCTGGCGGAACGCACCTTCGAACGAAAAAGGCCGGGTCACTACCGCCACGGTCAATGCTCCTGAACTTTTGGCAATTTCCGCGATCACGGGTGCGGCCCCAGACCCGGTGCCGCCGCCCATACCACAGGCAACAAAAACCATTCCGGCACCTTCTACCGCCTTTTGGATATCTTCCCGCTGTTCTTCCGCGGCCTTGCGCCCCATTTCGGGATTCATGCCGGTACCCAATCCTTGAGTCAGTTTGCGGCCAATCTGAATTTTTAAATCGGCCCTAACTTTTTTAAGATCCTGATAGTCCGAATTCAATGCGATCAGCTCCACGCCACGAATGCGATCTTTTTCCATCCGCCCGATAGCGTTGCATCCCGATCCCCCCACTCCCATTACCTTGATATTGATTGGATTGAACATCCCATTCCAGAAATTTATTGAAACTTGCTCGTGCCGCACGTTATAACTTTTGCTTGGCCGTTAAGCGGTCATTTTCGAAAAGTTTCTATCAATTTCTTCAGGTTATTTTATGGTATGAATATCTTAAAAAATTTTTTAATTTTCTCCCAGCTTCCACCACCCATTGAAAACCGCGGCGGGGCCACAACTTCTTCTTCCTGCTCCTTCCACCCGATTGCCGCCAAACCACAAGCGGCCGCGTATGCCGGATCCTGATCGATATTATCAAATCCGCGGGGCACACCCAAACTAACCGTCAATTGGAACGTTTTTTTAGCGATCTCATCTATCCGCGGCAATTTTACGCCGCCGCCCGCCAGCACGATTCCTGCGGGCAATTTTTTATCCCGGTTGATCTTTTTAAGCTCTTTATTCACCAAATCGAAAATTTCGGATACTCTTTCGTGGACGATCTTGGACACCATCCTTTGCGAATAAACATCTCCGCCTTTATCTTGCTCGGCGCCGATCCTGATCTTTTTATCCGCTCCTTTGAACACGCACAATCCTTTTTCCATTTTTAGCCTCTCGGCGGTTTCAACATCGGTTTTTAGCCCGATCGCGATATCGTTGGTTATATTAGAAGATCCGATCGGCAATACCGCCATATGTAACAGGTCCCCCTCTTCAAATACCGCCAAGCTGGTGGTCCCGGAACCGATGTCGAGGATCGCGACCCCTAATTCTTTTTGTTGGTCAGACAATGTTGCGGCCGCGGTGGCGATCACTGCCGGCGCGCGATTGTATATTTCTAACCCTCCCTTCAATACCGCCTGGTCGGAATTCCTCAGATAAGGAGAAAAACCAGCAACGATCAATACTTCGGCTTCAAGCCGGACACCATGCATACCAATCGCGTCCTTTACTCCTCCCTCACCATCCACAATAAACTCGCGAGGATAGACATCAACGATCTCTTTGTTTGAAGAAAGCGAAATTGTCCTAGCTGCTTGCAATACCCGACTGGCGTCCTCTTCGGAAATATTGCCGTCGGCGCGGGATACCGATACCAAGCCGTGGGAAGCGGTACAAAATATGTGGCTGCCGTTAACGCTAATATAGCAGCCGCCCAATTTCCGCCCCACTGCCAAATCCGCTTCTTTCATTAATTCTTGGATGCATTTGGCGACATTTTCCGGTTCAACAACTACTCCCCGCCGGACTCCTTGGGCGATTCTTTGTCCGGCAAAAAGAGTTTCCAGTCCTTCTCCGGACGTTTTTTTCTGGGCGACTACGATTTTTATTGAACTGGTGCCAATATCCAAACCGGTTATGATTTTTGGGAATTTCGCCATGGATTAAGTTCAATTTCGAATATCCGGAAATTAAACGCTGACCGAGACTGATTTAATAATATCGTCCTAAAAGGCCGCAAATTTGAATCTTGTCCCGATCGCCCGGATATCCGTGCTTCGGATTTAAAGCACTTTATATTTTGAAAGATAAAACTCTTCCTTTTTCCGCATGATCTGCGCCTGCTTTGAGTCATTTTCATGGTCATATCCAAACAAATGCAATACGCCATGAACTACAACCCAAGCCAATTCGCCGGCAATACTTACACCAGCTTCTTTGGCATTTTTTTTAACCTGATCATTGCAAATTACCAACTCGCCCAAAATCCTGCATGGCATACCGCTAGCCTCTTCCGATTCGGCAAATGATAGGACATCAGTCACCCGATCAATATCGCGATATCTTTTATTGATCTCCCTAATCTTTTTTGGGCCAACAAAAACTATCGAAAGTTCGACGTTCCGTTCATCGGATGCGTTAACTTCGCCTTCGATAACGATGCCGGCAAGTTTCTTTACAAGCCTGTGGCCGATCGGCGCCCTAGACAATCTGTTAATCTCGATATTGGTTTTCATCCGCGATTCAACCTAATATTTTAGTTTAACAAACAAAAAGAGCAAGCGCAATCGCATTGCCATTTGGCTAATTCGTGAACTTTAAGGTAGAAATCACCGATTGGTAAACCCGGTCTTCATAATCATCACTGTTCCCGCATCTTTCTCCCGATTCGTTGGCCAACAATCCGAATTCAATGAATTTTTTCCCATCATCAATAAAAACAGAACTGCCCGACCACCCCATCCCCGCGGTCTGGTAATCCGCCCTCACCGCGGGCTTACCCCCCACCGTCAATTCCGTGCGACCATCAATTTCCATGCCTTCCAGCTGGCGAACAACAAATTCTTCGAATGCCCCTTGGCGATCGCTAACAATGAACGAAAAAATGCCCACAGACAAACCATCATCGGTCTTGGCTAAAACCGGGCATTGCGGATCGTTTCCGGAAAATACCGGGTATTGGAATTCAAACCCATAGCGATCATCGCGATAAGTCCTCAGAGCAAATCCATTTTTCGATTCTGGAGCCGCTTCTTCTTTCTTTACGGATAATTCCTGTTTTTGGACCGAAGGAGTAATTGCAGTTTCTGAAACGGGCTCGCTTTTTTGCGGATGCCGGTAGACGTTTAAATAAAAATCCAGGGCGATATAACCTCCGACCATTATTGCCAGCGCTATCAATATGAAATTAAAATAGTTGCCTTTTTTCTTCCTTCTTGGCATTGGTTTTTAATTACATTCAGACATTTTAATTGTAACACCAAAACCAGCAATTGGCGTAATTTTGCCACCTAAGCTAAAGAGGCATCAAATAAATTTATCGTGCGAACCGGCAAGTCTTGGAATTAAACGGAATCTCTTCGTTGAAAACCGCATACGAAACGCCGCCCGGAACATAAGCAATCTCCAGGCATTTATTTTTATCGGTGCATCTTTGGTCAAAATCCGACCCGAGCTGACCAGCTTGCTTGTATTGATACAAACGGATTCCGGAATCTACGGCCATGGCAAGGGTTGATCCGGGGAATTCATCTTTTAAATCCTGGACAACTTCGAATTGGCCGTTATTTATTTTATAAAATAAATTATTTGAATCGTAGCATTGGGTCGATCCGCCGGTCGAACATTGTTTGGTGCCGATAAAAATATAGGTGATCCCGTTACAATCATAAGCCTTGAAGTCAACCCGGTCATCGCCAAAATGCGGCGGATTTGCTTCGATTAAAATCGGAATTTTGGTTTTAGAAACAATCGGCGAGCGCAAAACGCCTTCTTGGTCGAAAATTCCCAAATAAGCATGCAAATACCCTTCAGGATTGGAGCCTCCGGTTTTAGCGATCAAAAGATAACTTTCCATGTTTTTACCCAGAAAATTACCTTTGATCAATTTATCAATTTTTACTTGCCGGGTATCGGTACCGTTAAGGGATAATCCCGGAAACATCTGTTCTAAAAGAATCTTACTTTGCGTGCTGGGGATCGCTTGGGGTTGCCCGCTATCCCAATTATTTAAGAATTGGACAATGCTTGAATTTGCTTCCGGCGAGGATTTAGTAAATTTAAGAGTGGCAATAATTTGCTCAATTACCTTTTTAGACACGCCATACCCTTCGAACATAACGTAACCTTCGCTATCAGGATACTGGACCGCGACAGCAATTTCCGGCGCTTGGTAATAGCGATGCAATTCAAATACTTTTAAAGAATTACCTGTCGGCAATTGCTCCATTGGCAGGTCATGATCCTTAAGATCATCATCATTATCCAGGATGCTAACATAAACGCCATACATACAACCGCTGGGCCCAAAGCTGAGACCCTGTTCGATCATCTGACTTACGTTATCCTGACATTCTTTTTCGCGCGCGGCTTCATTTTCGGTGCGAAAACGAACCAAATCACCTTGAGCGGAAAGAACTACCGCCCGATCATTCGGGTATTGGAATTCGATCCCCATTTCTTTATTGCGATAGGTGTACCATCCAAGATTATCGACGTTTTCGACAAATTCGAAAGTTAAAAGCATGTACTTAAAAATATTTTCGATTTCCATCCCATGACCACCAGCAACAATATGGATTATTCTACCCTGATCATCGGCCAGATATGCCTCCATCCCCCCAATACCATGCGTCGAAACCGCATGATAGGCGGTATCAAAAATTTCAACATCGATCCCGTTAATCACTTGGCGGCGGGATTTATAATTAGTATTATTTTTAAAAACGACTTCCTGATCGAACCACTTATCGAATGTCAGCTTATTTTTGTTGGGCAATTCTTCAATATTAAATCCCGAATTAGAAACACTGTCGCCGATGCTAACAATTCCGTCTTTGTTTGAATTTTGATGCACAGTCCAACCGCTTGGGTAATTAATTTTAAATCCATATTCCTCATTGCGGTAAGTCTGCCACCCAAGAGCGTCAGTCGTGGACGCGGGATTATCCGATCCGGCAGCAGGGCGCTTGACCGTCGCCCCAAAATCCTTAGTGACCGCTTTCGGATTCGATTTTTCGGTCCGCGCCGAATAAAAAAATGCTCCCGCAATTATCAACATAAGCCCAATGATTACCAATCCGATCAGTTTTTTTTGGCTGGTTACCATAATTTTAATTTTTGCGAGGATCAAAATCGCGCAAATTTAAAAGTTCTTTTTGCCCCATATTTATTGATTCTTTTCTTCCCGATTCGACCCGCAAGGACGGGTCACATTCGAATTCTTGTTCTTTATCCCAGCCGTCGCCAGTCGTTTTTTCCATAACGCCGGTTAAATAATTATAATCTTCAGACTTGAAAATTTGATAAGGGCATGCGTTGTGGTAGTCATGAATGGCCTTTCCGATCATATACCAACCTCCTTTTTGATACTGGAATTTGTATTCTTTTGACCAGCGCCAGGCGCTGCCGCCGTAAAAGTCGACAAACAGTACCCCATTTTTAATCGAGAGACCCTCGAACGGATCGCCAAAAATACCGCCTTCGTCGGCTAATAATACCGCCCTTTCCGATCTTAACGACAGATCAAAACCGCCGCTCTTGTTGCCAAACAACACCAAAAGGATGCGCGTACAATTTTCCGCCATACACTTATTTTGGGAGCTACGACGATCTTCCGCCACAACTACCATATCCAATAAACCATCGCTATTTAAATCGCCCTCCGTTTCTTTAATAGTTTCCCACCCGGCAGGAATATGAGGTTTAATTTTATCGCGATTATTCGTTAAAACGACAGGGATTTTATCGTTTTTTCCGGGATCGAGCGAATCAGCAGAGCTGGTCGGAGAAACGATGTTTTTCGTTTGGTCTTTAATTGGCGAGTTTTGCATTTCAGCCGCCAGGTCGCGCGCCGCCTTATCGATATCGCTTAATTTATTGTTCCAGAAAAACCACCCCGCAACGATCACCGTAAACCCGATCAGCGCCATAGTGGCCGACGCAAAACCTTTTTGGCTCGCAAGCATATGTTTAGTATTTAAATTTTTTGACGATACTAAAACAACCGTTTAGTTAATTCTACCAGAAGGGCAAACAAAAAACAGGGTAATTTCCCTGCCACCAGGCCAAACTTATCGCGCCCCAGCGGGACTAATTAATTTTTACCGAAGAAATTATTTTTTCGACCGTTTCGCCAATATTAGCCGCCGATTGGCCAATCCCGGCGAATACGTAAACAAAATATCCCGAATCGGTTTCAAAAACATAGAGAGGCCCCGGACAAACACCGTTTAGAGCCAGCGTGGCCGAGTCATTGGCCACCTTGAAGACCTTCTTCGAGCCAAGCTCGAGCGTGGCAACGATCGGATTATTAGAAAAATCACGGACCATCATAAAATCCTCGTATAATTGGGCGAAAAGACCTTGTGCGCGTTCGCCTTCCGGTTTTTGGCCTACCAATATCCGGATATCGGCGCATTCGGAGTTGCATGTTTTGGGATTAAAACCGCATTTTTTGTTATTTAAATCAACATTCATCAATCCCTTCGAATAATGGTCGTATCCGGCATCTAGGGACCAGGCGGCCGGATATTCGATCGATAATCCGTAAGTATCTTCGGAAAATGATTTCCATTTCGCATTTTCATCCTGCGCCTTAGAATATCCGGGATATTTAAAAACAATAAAACCGGCAACGGCAAAAATTGCCGCGGCCAATAAGAGCGATATTGTCTTATGCCTTACAATTTGCTTCATGATTGTTTTTACATCCAAAACGGCAGGCATGTTGCAATTTCGTCCGGCGCGCAGGTTTTATTTATTTGCCAGAAAACCCCATCAACTATACCGCGGAGATGAATGGCTGCCCGAAGCATAGCGAAGCGGAAAAGAGGCTATAAACAAGCTTTTCCTACCGCGTAGCGTTAGCGAAGCGGAAGGAATACCTCGGGACTATGCCCCGGGGTAGTTTATTGGCCGGCAAGAAGACAAAAAGCGGTAATTAGTAAAAATAAAAAAATCCCGGCCGCGAATAAAATTCCTAAGCGGCACTTTTTACAATCCTGTTTGATCCTGATTCCCATTAAATTATCGATTAGGGCAAACCCGATTTCTTTATACAGCATACCAGATTGGCAACAAAAAGACAGGGGGGTTCCCCTGTCTTGAATGCAATGTATTATTTTTACGCCACCCTTAGCTTAATGCTTCTTTTACCAGCTTGCCTACCAAGCCGGCATCCGCTTTCCCCTTAACCTGCGGCATCAATTTTGCCATTACCTTGCCCATGTCTTTAATGCCCGCCGCCCCTGTTTGGGCGATCGCGTCGGCCACCAACTTACCAACTTCATCCTCACCCAGCTGTGCCGGCAAATAACGCATCAGAATTTCGATCTCTTTCTTCGCGCTTTCAACCAAATCATTGCGGCCGCCTTGCGTAAACAGCGCCAGCGAATCCCTCATTTTTTTAACCTCCGAAGAAATGACATCGATTATTTCATCATCGGTAATCGCTGCCAGCGCATTATCCTTACCGAGCTTATTAATTTGGTATTCCTTATCCTTTTCCTTGTTTAAAATAGCGGCTTTAACCATCTTCAAAACCGAAAGCTCGCCTTCCCTTTTCTCTTTGAAAGCGGCTTTGAAATCTTCATTGATCTTTTCCTTAAGCACTTTGCTTGCCGATGCCTTTGGCGCGAACGGCGAACCGCCCAGCTTTAAGCGAAACGGCTTGTTAAACTATGCTTTGCGCATCTTCTTGATTAAGTCGTATTTTTTCTTGTTCTCAACCCGGCGCAATGCGGATTTTTTCTGCATATTAGCGGATTTGACGCGCTTTACGAATTGGCGTTTGCGCACCTCCAAAAGGATACCGCTTTGCTGCACTGCTTTTTGAAAACGGCGCATCATCGCCTGAACATTTTCCCGCTGTTTTTTTCTTATCTCTAAAGCCATATAAATAGTTTATTAGTGAATTATTTTTGATTAATGATTAATTATATCGAGGCCAAGCTAACCGGTAGCAAATGGCAACTCTTCGCCGCCTACCAAATGGATATGCAAATGGTCCACGCTTTGCCCGGAATCCTTGCCGGAATTTACGATCAACCGATAACCGCTTTCATCGACCTGCTTGATCTTGGCAATCTGCGAAACCGCCAGCATCATTTTGGCAAGATAATCCCGGTCCGGCTCGCCGGCAGTTTGGATGCTGGCAATGTGTTTTTTGGGAATAATGAGCACGTGCACAGGGTGTACCGGTTTGATATTCTCAAACGCTAATAACGATTCATTCTCGAGAATGATTTTGGCCGGCACTTCTTTGCGAATGATCCGACAAAAGACACAGTCCATAATTTAACCTAAATTTAGCTTAAAGTCAACTTGGCGCGCAGGCACGCGGCGCTGATTATTTTTTAAACCTTTTTTTGATCTCGATCACCGCGGTATCAAGCTTCAATGATTCTTGGTTTCCGGTTTCCATGTCGCGCAGGATCACCGAGCCCTCGAGAGCCTCTTTCTGCCCCAAAAGCAGGGTGTATTTGGCGCTGTATTTGTCGGCGATCTTCAACTGGGATTTTAAAGAATCGCGATCGAACGACTCCCCGGCTGAAATTCCCGCCTGGCGCAATTCTTCGAATAATTTCAGGCTTTTTTTCTTTCCCAAGGTTCCCAATTGCGCCAGGAATACCTTAACTTTTTTTTCCTCGCCGACTTTAACATCGGCTTCTTTCATCGCCAGCACAATGCGGTCAACACCCAATGCCCCGCCAACCGCGGGGGTATCTTTTCCCCCCAACATTTTTATCAATCCATCGTAGCGGCCGCCCCCGCCCAAAGCGGTTTGGGAATTTTCTTCCTTGCCCTCCTGGTAAATTTCAAAAACCGTGCGGGTATAATAATCCAAGCCGCGCACCAAATAGGGATTCAGCCGGTAAGGCAAGCCGATCTCCTCCAAATATTCCAAAACTTCTTTAAAATGAGCCTTGCATTCGTCGCACAAATGATCGACGATCTGAGGCGCCTGAGTTTTAACGTTCTGGCATTTATCCTCCTTGCAATCGAGCACCCGCAAAGGATTTTCCTTTATGCGGTGTTTGCAATCGGCGCAAAGCGCCGATTCGCGGCTGCGCAAGTAACTTGCTAAGCTCTTACGGTAAACCGGACGGCAATTAATATCGCCGATACTGTTGACTTCCACGGCAATATTATCCAATTTAAGCTCTTTTAACAAGTTGTAGTAGATCTGGATTATCTGGGCATCGATGATCGCCGCGGATTGACCGATCACTTCAAACCCCAATTGCCAAAACTGGCGATAACGACCCGCTTGCGGCTTTTCGTGGCGAAAAAAAGGCCCGTAGTACCAAAGCTTGACCGGCTGCGGCCAGTTAGCCATCCCATTCTCCAAATATGATCTCACAATCGACGGCGTGCCCTCCGGGCGCAACGTCAGCGAATCCCCACTCTTGGTCTTAAGGGAATACATTTGCTTTTGAACAATATCGGTCGTGGCGCCGGTTCCTTTTATGAAAAGATCGCTGTTTTCCAGCACCGGAGTTTCAATACGGTTGAAATTATAGAAATAGGCAATCTCTTTGGCAATTTCGTATATCTTTTCGTAATATTTCTGGTCTTCGGGTAAAATATCGTGCATCCCGCTAACGGTTTGGAATTTTAGCTTCATATTATTTTTTAATACACCGGTACTACTACCCGGGAAATCTGGTTAAGCGGCCACAATCTCAATTCAACCTTGCCAATAATATTTTTGAACGGCAGCTCCCCCCAATCCTGAGAGTCGGAGGAATACGGCCGGTTATCGCCGAGAACGAAATATTGCCCTTCGGCCAGTTTCACTGCGGCCATATCGGGAGCCTTGAGGTTTACCGGAATATATGGTTCGTCCAGCTTGCTGGTTTGGCCGGCGACAGTGGTGATGAGCACATCGCCGTTCCTGATTTCCACGGTTTCACCCGGCAAGCCGATCACCCGTTTAATGAAACGCTTGGTCGTATCCAGTGGATACTTGAACACCACTACCTCGCCCCGCTCCGGCTGGCGGAAACGGTAGGACAACTCATCAACGATCAAATAATCGGCTTCGTGGAAGTTGGGTTCCATAGATGATCCCTGAATTACGAAAGGCTGGAACAAAAAGTAGCGGATCGGGATCACGATCGCGAATGCCAAAACCACGATCTTGGCCACTTCCCAGATGAATTCGGCAAAGCTTTTAAGCGCGGAAAGCATAATTTAGTAATATAATGGTTAGATGAAAAGCAGACTTATCATACCAAAAAAAACCGACTTGGGCAAGAGTAGCGCGACTCTAAATAATATTGGCAATATTATTTTAGTAACGCACCGAATTCTGCTATAATGGTTGAATTATGACCAGAAACAAACAACCCGAAACTATACTAATCATCGGCTTGGGCAATCCCGGCGATGACTATTATAAAACCCGGCACAGTCTGGGGTTTATGACTTTGGACGCGTTTGCCGAAAAACACGGTTTTGCCGCGTTTACTATGGTAGAAGATAATACCATGGTATCCGAAGGTAGAATTAACGACAAAACCGCGATCCTGGCCAAGCCGCAGACGTTCATGAACAAATCCGGCCATTCGGCCAAGCGCCTGGCAAAACATTATTCCCTGTTCAAAAAAAATGACTATTCGGGTTTATGGGTGATAAACGACGACCTGGATATTCCCGTCGGCAAAATTAAGATCTCAAAAAACCATGGCGCGGCCGGCCATAAAGGGGTGCAGTCGATCATCGACCAAATGAAAACCAAAAATTTTACGCGCTTCCGGATGGGCATCCAGCCGCCCACCGAAGCGCAAAAAAAGATCCCGGGGGACAAACTGGTATTAAAAAAGATAACGCCCGCCGAGCAGGCCGAATTCGACCTTGCGATCGTGCAAACCGTATCTGCCCTCGAACTTGCGATCACCGAAGGAGTCGAAAAAGCGATGACCGCCTACAATCAATAATAGCGATCCGGGATTAAGTTTGCGTTAAAAATGCTTTTATCAAAAAATTCAGCCGGGCGTTGGTTCTAAGCTCGGCAAGGAGGGGTGCATTATTTGCTTGATCCCCTCAACAATCTCGTCAATCTTTTCTGTGGGTGCTTCCCCTTCAAAAAATAATCCGTTGCTAATGGTTGTTTCCGTAACCAATATCTCACGAAAAGAGACCCCATCTCTTTCCCTAACGGGTCCATTGGCAACGGTCGTCACAACCTGATCTCCTTGGCTATTACTCTTCCAAATGGTCACCCTAATTATTGGCATACTCCCCCTTCTTTTCCTATCCCTTTCCCTTTTTAATCCCTTGCACCCTAAAACACAAAATTGCAATCCGGAATATTATAAAAGCATTTTAAGATGCTGTTTTTTTTATATTAATAACGCGGTTAAATGTCAATTAAAAAATGGGGTAAGTAAAAAAATATGGCCGGTGTTCGGGGCCATAGCCGTTTTTTTGCGATATCAATTTTCTTGTTCTTTCTTAATTCTTATTTTTTCTTTTTCTTTTTCTAGTTACCTCCCTCGGTGTCCATGCACTAACCATACCGGTGCACCTTTATGCAGGTTGGGGATATTAGGAATCTCCACCAAGGTTGAACCTTCTGGTAAGCCATTGACCACAGCTTGCCCGCCAATGATGACGCATTTTTATTTTGGCCGCCGGGTAAAAATGTTCCATTTATTCCGCCGCATGCGGGATCATAAAAAATTTTTCGCAGCAAAAAAATAGTGTATGATTAGACTTGTTACGAAATAATATCCGAATGCAACTTCCATATTTATCGCCGCGAATACGGCGCCCACGGGAACTGCTGCATAAAATTCATCGGTCGCCGGCAGGCTTAAATTTTAGTATAACCCCCTTCCTCTTCATTTTATTCGCCTAGAATCTGAAAATTTCGTTCTGGACATTATTTCGCAACCAGCCTATTGAATAATATTCTTAATTTGGATTTATTTGCTTCCCGTAGCAAACGCCAACGGTCAGCAACCAAGGGGTGCTTGACCTTAAGAGTACTTTCGGAGTACCTAAGGACTCCTCATTAATTTGTAAATTTGCAATTTTGTAATTAACAAATTAATAAAAAGTAATGGAATACGTAATTAAGAAAATCAGTGAGAACGATAAAGATTTTCCCAATTGCCTGCGGACGATTCCCAGCCGGCCGAAAGAAATTTATTTGCGCGGCGACCTTGATCTGGCGCGGCCGGCGGTGGCGATCGTGGGTAGCCGCATTCCGTCGGCTTACGGTAAACAAGCAGTGCATGACATCGCGGCCGGGTTAGTTCGCGCCGGAGTAAGTATTGTTTCGGGAATGGCACCGGGGATCGATACCCTGGCTCATCAAACCGCCCTGGAAGGCGGCGGCCAAACCATCGGCGTCTTGGGCACCGGATTGGACGAAAAATCGTTTTTCCCCAAGCCCAACCTTGACTTGGCGAAAAAAATAGTTGATACTGGCGGTTGTCTTTTAAGCGAGTATCCGCCGGGCTTTAATGCCACGAGATATTCTTTCCCTCAGCGCAACCGTATCATCGCGGGCCTGTCGTTGGCGATCCTGGTGGTCGAAGCCAAAGAAAAATCGGGGTCGCTATACACCGCCGAAGCCGGCAGAAAGCAGCATAAGGCAGTATTCGCGGTACCGGGATCGATCTATTCGGCCAGTTCGGCCGGCTGCAACCAGTTGTTAAAACAATATGCCCGGCCCGCCACCGAAGCGCGGGACATTTTGGATTTTTTGGGCATCGCGCCGGCGATCACCAAAGCCAAACCGGCTACGGATAATCCCAACGAGCAAAAGATCATCGATGCCTTAGCCAGCGGCGCCATGGACATTGATGAGATCATCCTAGCCACGGGGATGGCCGCCCCTACGGTCATGAGTTTGATCCCGATAATGGAGATCAACGGCCTGATAAAAAAAATCGAATTAAATACCTACTCTCTATGCAATTAGTAATTGTCGAATCACCCACCAAAGCCAGAACCCTGCAGGGTTTTTTAGGCTCGGAATATAAGATCATGTCGTCTTTCGGCCATGTGCGCGACTTGCCTAAATCGTCTTTCGGCGTGGATATCGAGCATGATTTCGAACCAAAATATATTTTGACGGCCAAAGGCAAGGGCACGGTCAAAGAGTTAAAAGTTTTAGCCGGTAAAGCTGATAATATTTTGATCAGCACCGATCCGGACCGCGAAGGCGAAGCCATTGCCTGGCACTTGGTGGAAGCGTTAAAGCTTGACGGCAAAGCCGGCAAACCTTATCAGCGCATCGAATTCCATGAGATCACCAAAAGCGCCATCCAGGAAGCGCTTAAAAATCCCCGCCAAATAAACGATCATTTAGTCAACGCCCAGCAGGCCCGCCGCGTTTTGGACCGTATTGTAGGCTACAAGCTTTCGCCGTTTTTATGGAAAAAAGTGGCTAAGGGATTATCGGCCGGCCGGGTGCAGTCGGTGGCCGTGCGCCTGATCGCCGAACGCGAGCGGGAAATTTTGGCATTCAAGCCCGAGGAATATTGGGAAGTCGCCGCCACGCTGAAAAATACCAAAAACAACCCCTTAAAGGAATTCCAAGCAAAACTTGCATCGGTCAACGGTAAAAATTTGGAAAAATTGGAGATCACCGACGAAACCAAAGCGATCAATATCGAAAAAAATCTGGAAGGCGCCCAATATTCGGTGGCCAATATCGAAAGCAAGGTAACCAAAAAAAATCCGAGTGGCCCCTTCACCACTTCGACATTACAGCAAGCGGCTTGGCAAAAATTCCACATGACCGCCAAAGCGACCATGATGACCGCCCAGCAGCTTTACGAAATGGGATTGATCACCTACCATCGTACCGATTCGCTCAACCTTTCGGCCCAATCGTTGGCCGCGGCAAAAGATTATATTACCAAGACCTACGGCGCCAATTACCATCCGGGAGCTTCCAATACCTATAAAACCAAAGCTAAGGGCGCCCAGGAAGCCCATGAAGCCATCCGGCCGGCTTATTGCGACCAAACCCCGGAAATGGCCGCAAAAGATAAAAACCTCACCAAGCCGCAAGCCAAGCTTTACGAGCTGATCTGGCAAAGATTCATTGCCTGCCAAATGGTGCCGGCGGTTTTTGATTCCCTCGCGGTTGATATTGCCGCTACCGGCAAGGATAATACCAATTATGGCTTCAGATCGAACGGCCAAACGCTGAAATTCGACGGCTATCTCAAGGTCTATCCGGCCAAATTCGAACAAGTGGACCTGCCGAACATGGAAAACGGCGAACCGCTAGAATTCATAAAGCTTGAGCCTACCCAGCATTTTACCAAACCGCCGGCCCGCTACAATGAAGCCAGCCTGATCAAGACGCTGGAGGAATTCGGCGTGGGACGTCCCTCAACCTACGCGCCCACAATTTCAACTATCCAAACGCGCAATTATATTGAAAAAGACGAAAAAAAGAGTTTAAAACCTACGGAAATGGGATTACTGGTCAATGATCTTTTGGTAGCGCATTTTCCGCAAATCGTGGATATCGGCTTTACCGCCAAAATGGAAGAAGATTTTGACGCGATTGCCGAAGGGGAAAACGATTGGGTAAAAGTTTTGCGCGATTTTTACGGCCCGTTCAAATCCAATTTGGATGCCAAATATGCCGAGGTGGAAACAAAAAATAAAACCGCCGAAGTAACCGACAAGATCTGCCCCAAGTGCGGCGCTAACCTGGTGATCAAAATGGGGCGTTTCGGAAAATTCTACGCCTGCCCAAAATTTCCGGAATGCAAGCATACCGAGAATATGGAACCAGCCAAACCGGCATTCGAACACGAGATCGCCTGCCCCAAGTGTAAAACCGGGCATATTGTGGAAAAGAAAACCAAAAAACGGAAAATTTTTTACGGCTGCTCGGCCTATCCGGATTGCGACTTTGCGTTATGGGACAAACCCACCGGACAAAATTGTGAAAAATGCGGCAGCCTGATAGTGGAAACGATCAGAAAGCAGATCAAATGCTCGAATAAAGAATGTAAATAGGCCAAAAAGCCGCTTGACATCAGGCGGCTTTTTGTTTAGCTTGATTTCAGCGATAAAATTTTCCCAACAGAATAGGAGGGAATCGCGCAAATGAAAGATAAGGAAGATACGGACATGAATGGCGGCGGTCGCGTCGCTGATGCATTGCTATCGAATCAACTACCAGAGAATCCAACGGTGCCGGAATTGGTCGGCATCTTACGCTTTGCGCCATCTGGTGCTTCCATAATAACGGAAGCATTGGCAGCGCTTGGCAACTCCGCAGCGAGTTTTGAAATTTGGAATATGGCACTATACCATGCTCACGTTGGCCACATTCCCGAAGAAGCAACTGATATTTGCACAAAGAAAGCGATCGGCGCGGCGGAAAGCGTAATACAGCTAGAAAGCTTAAGTGCACATGCCAACCAGGATCAACTAGCTTTGATCATCACAAAGCTAAAGGTAATAATCGCATCAGCCTCCTTTGAAGACTGTAAAGCGTGGCTTCACGAATCCCATGCACCGATTTCCATAGAGTTGCTGCTCCAAATGGAAAAATCAGCAGAATTTGATGAGCAACGATTGGAATTGTGCAGGACAATAACTTTGCCAAAGAATTCTAGCCTAATCGCTTTAAAAAAGAGGCTATTAACTACGCTAAGGGATAGCGGCTCAATAAGCTTTGACAAATGGTGGGAGGTATACACAGAAACAAGTAAAGATTTGAATGGCGAACTGAAAGATCTGGCATGGACGAAAGCGCAAGAATCCCGACCGCAGGCGGCCAGTGCTGCTTAAGAGACTATCTTTCAGCACCTTTTTTATTTGACAAACGCGTTCAAAAATTGATAATAAGTAAGTGTTCATATTTGCCGAAGTGGTGAAATTGGCATACACGCAGCACTCAAAATGCTGTAAGGGCAACCTTGTGTGGGTTCAACTCCCACCTTCGGCACCAGTAAGAACTTTTTGCTCCGAACTCAAACCGGCAGACATCATCTGTCGGAGTATGTCTTGGGGCAGTTTCAATTTAATGTTAATCCTATAAGGAATTTTTTGTTGTGGCTTTTTCCTGCCTGCAACAACGTCGCTCTCTTCAACAGATCGGGAGTAAACAATGATTTCTTCTATTAACTCGTGTAACATATCGTAAACATTTTTTCTGTCGGCTGCGATATTATCCAACATCCGCGCATATTTTTCTGAAAACAGGTTCAAGCTGGTTTCGTACCCCTGTGAAAGCGTATTCTGGGAAATCTGGTATTCAATTTCACGCAACTCTTTCTGATATTGCTTGTCCGTGGCGTCCAGATTCCGGATATCTTCTTTAAGTTGATCAATATCCTTGAAACCAAGTTCATGCTGCTCCTGAATCCTTTTCCGCCTTCCCGGGAGGCTATTTATAAGGTTAATTAAATCGTTCTGTTTCTTTTGCAAACTTTTTATCTCCGCTCGCGTTGATTTAAGTTTGAGTTGATGATTATAAGCGGCAACCGGATTTCTCAAAAGCCTTTTCGCCTGTTCAACAATATAATCTTCTATTTGGCTTGCGGGCAAAGGAATGGTATCACAAACGATCGTACTCTTGCCATTCACTTTTCTGCCGCATTTATAAAAATAAGTAAAATTCCCGCTTCCCTTGCCCAACTCTTTTCTTTCACCATGCCAATGAACCCGTCCCTCCTTATCTCGTATCGGATCATAGCAACCATCGCAACGCAAAAGACCGCTTAAAAGATAAATATGGTTGTCTTTGGCTTCAACTCTCTCGTGTTTTAATTGACCAAGCAAGTTTTGCACTTGTTTGAAGGTAAATACATCAATGATCGACGGAACACGGGATGGAGATATTTTCCATTCGGATTTGGGAAGCTTTTTTCTGCCCTTGCTGCAATTGTAGTAATAAATACCTATATACCGTTCGTCTTGCAATATCGCCCTGACCCGTTCGGGGCGCCAAAAGTTTATGGGTTGTTTTTTGATGATTTCACCAGCCCTTTTTTTGTTGATCGCCGCAGAGGCTTCCGGAGAAGGTTGATTATGCTCAATTAAAAATCGGGAAATTTGATAAACTGTTTTCTTTTCATTGAGGAACATTCGAAATATCAATCTGATAATCTCCGCTTCCTCTTCGAAAATTTTGTGGTGTCCATTATCGCTCCTGACATAACCGTAATGGGCTGACCTACCCATTATATTCCCTGCCTTTATGGACTGCTCCCTACCCGCCTGTGTCCTTAATTTGATGGTTTCAATCTCTAACTCGGCAATAACCCCGATAATCCCCAAAATTGCTCTTCCGAAGGGCGTGGAAGTATCAATACTTTCATTAACAGAAATAAATTTAATCCCATGCTCTTCAAAAAAATCAACAACCTCCAATAGAATTTTGAGTTTGCGGGCAAACCGATCGATTTTGTAAACAACAACCATGTCAAAAGGCCGACTTCCCTCCGGAGCAAGAATGATATCCTCTTTGAGTTTGGCAAATGCAGGCCTTTCATCCAACGGGGTTGTCCCGCTGATACCCTCATCAATATAAATACATTCTTCTCCCCCTTTATTACCAGCCAAAATTAAAGCATCCTTGCCACCCTCTAATTTGCCCCTTGATTTTATTAACGCCAACAAAGCCTCTTTTTGCAGCGGAATACCAAATCTTTCAATCTGTTCATCGGTAGAAACCCTGATATAAAGGGCAACCCTCAAAGTTTCGTTGACTTCGGAACCGTTTGTCATTTTGAGTTAAATAGAGGAAGAAATCCCAGAATAGGCGGGTAAAAATTATCTACCACTCTTTTGGCGGATTTTTGAAAAGATTGATAGCTTCCTTGTCGCGTTCATCCATCGTTTCAATGTCGGCATCGGGAATCGCCGTTACCAATTTTTCTATTTCTTCAACAGGATATAGATTTCCAATACTTCCCTTATCAATCCTGTTATAATCTCCAGCGGTTGAAAAAACTTTGGAAACAAATCCACGTACAAATTCGATAAGACCAGTTCTTTGTTTTATTAAATCTCCCACATAACTCGTGATCCTTGCCTCACCCGACCAGTTCTTCCACCGAAATAACAAGAAAACGAAATTTTCGTCCTCCGGAAGCTTCCCGTTAGTAGCCAAATCATCAATACGATTCGCAAGTATCGGTTTAAGATCGTCAATTTCTTGATCTGTCAAAAAAATTTCACTGCTTTTTCTCTTATTACCATCTTCAAACATGGCAAGAAATTTCACCGGAAAATAAATGGATTTTGTGGTTGCAAAGATATCTTTCAAGAAAGCTGCCCGATTACCGTTTGGAACAACCTTTTGAAGCAACTGGTATAATATCCTGCTTGTTTGCATATCAACATTATCAAAATCAAAACCACCGACGCGCTCGTCGCTGATCAATTTCTCTAAATCCCATAAAGATAAGATCAGGATTTTTGCTTGCCCTTCGGACAGACTTTCAACCCTATCGAGAATTTTGGAAAGCATCGGTCTTAACCGTTTTTCTTCATTGAAACGAAGAATGTTCTCCGAAAAATCCTTCTGGCTGCTCAAGGTTTTAATCAAATTAACCACCTCACTTTCAGATATTGCGCCCTCGGGAATACCCAGTTGCAAGTAAAAACCAAATCTTTCTGTGGCGCAAATTCGACGCGACTTACGCCACTCTTTTTGAGAATCCGAAGAGTAATGAGAATGAAAATCCAATTGAGGAAAAAGCTCTCTGCAAATTTTGTTCACTGGTGTTAGTATTTCTTTCGGGACTTCCTGCAAAAGTTCTCTGTAGCGGGCTTCCTTGGCGGCCTCATCGTCTTTTGAACCGAACCCGGCATATAATCCCGAAACACCAGTAAAAAGAGCTTTATTCGAACTTATGGCCGCATAAAATTGCGGAGCAAAAACACGAATGGCTTCAATGCTGATAAAATCAACCTTATTTATATCGTCCTTGCTTACTATGGACCAATTTAGGCGCAGGGAATTTATAAATCGCTTAATGTCCCTCACCGTATTAAATAAACCACTAAAACCGGCGTAAACAATACCCCGCCAACGTTTTTCTTCTTCATCGTCAAGAAAAACTTCACCGTAGACCGTCTTTATTGCATTGTCCAAATCGTTAAACAATATCCTGTGCAAACCCTGCTCATCAGCTTCCGGCAACGTAAAAGATACTTGAATTATCTTTTTCAGGTATTCCTCCCCGTCCCAACCATCCTCCTTCAGCCTATCAACCACGCGCTTTCTATCATACGCAAGCAGGAATACGGTATTGGGGAAATTGGCTGTCATTTTTACAAGCTTTATCACCAAACGCGTTTCGTCCTTGTCTAAACGATCTATATCGTCAATGACAATAACTATTTTCTTATTTAAGGAATTTAACTTCGCATCGATTTCAGCTCTTTCTTCCTGCAAAGTTTTCCCGCCGTTTTTCCAAAGTTCACCGATACCAATCGAGCCGATAAGTGGCACCTGCACCGATGGATTGATTGAAACTTTAAGCTTGGAAGAATAGGAACTTACCGCTTTTAATAAACTCTTATCAGCCGCTTTCCTCATAGCCGCGAAAACTGACGAAAAAAAATCCGAAATTACTTCATTTTGGTTACTGAAATTCCAAGGATTGAAATTTACTATGATAATATCTTTGCGTCCCTTAAGATTTTGCAAAGAAAGGTTTATAAATGAAGTTTTCCCGGAACCCCACGCCCCCTCAACGCCTATCACAAAGCTCTCCTTGCCTTCAAAATTACATATCAACTCGGCTATCTTCGAAGCAAGGGAAATCCGTCCAAGCTGATCCTGTTCTTTATTTTCTATTGGGTAGTCTGGTAAAATCATAGTTCCGGGGTTGGCTTATTTGGTTTTGTCTTGCCGAGTAATTTGTCTATAATTCCATCCAAATCCTTATTCTCTCCACCGTTTGCCTCGCGCTGGCGCGATGTCAGATAATTTTGAGATGACACCACTTTCCGCCCGGTAGCCCGTTCTATATTGATCCGTGCGGTGCCTGCTATTCGTCCCCCCTGATCAGCCACATTGAGATGGGCACGCAAGCTGTCGGGATTTGTGGATTTCATGATTTCGTGGGTCGCCTGCTCTCCCAAAGTCGAAAGAGTGAGCTCAATCGGAGTCATGTTGTCTCGTAGGCTTTGTCCTTTCAATCCCTTTATGCTTTTATGCTGCGTTGTATTTACTCCGAACGTTCCTACCGAAATAGCATCTGTTAATAGCCCAATATACGATGCCATACCACACCTATCCCACTCTCCCGTCAGTAACTCCCGACTCGCTTTATTCCTGATTCGGGCCTCTATCCACCGGTCATCATAACCCTTGGCTCTATATAGAGTAATTGCCCTTTTTACCGCCAATTCAGGGTTTTGAATTTCCTGTAACCGCTCAAAACCAACCTTGGCAAGCCATTTCTTGAACGGCTCCGCTTTTGTATTGGGCACAGATTGCATCAAACGGAAAACACCTTCAATGTTTATGAATGTAGTATCCTGAACACCGCCCGCAGACTTAAAAGGCAAGGTCCGCGTAATTTCCGCCCACCTTGACAAAAGTCCGGGATCCTTTTCCCTTAAGTCACGGGCATAGCGATTTCCATCGGTAGTCTCCGTTAAGGCTTCCAAAACATCTTTTACGGCAAACCACCACTCTCCCTCGTGAAAAACCTTCCTCACTTCCTTCTTCTTGAATAGATTTATTTGAGATTCACCCTCAAAAGGCAATTCGATTTGTTTGTCCATATACGTATCGCAAACAGAGAATATGAAGCAACAGCCGAAGCTATGTGCAATGATGATCTATGCTGGCGAATTATCTTCAAAATTACGACTATTTAATTTAAAAGGCAAGCTGTTAATTTTCTTGCGATGTTTTGTATTTTTCAGGGAGTTCGTTAAAAATTACCCTTTCAATTCCTGCCTCTCGCATAACCCCGAGACAGCTATCGCAACAATGGTCGTGCCCGATCAAATACATGATACCGCCTCTCGCCCTGCCCCTTGCCGCCTTAACAGCCTCGATCTCTGCGTGACCGTCCTGGTTACAAACTGTTTTGCATTTTTCGTAGTCTTCCCCCTTCCTCCTCGGGCACTCACTTTGCGGATTGTCGCATAAATTGCGTCCAACATAAAACTTTCCGTTCTTTTCTATAATCGCCACGACATCCCTGTTCGCGCATTTACCGACGCCATTCGCCACGCCCTCGTTTCCATTTTTCTTTTCGTTAAGGTAGCCCACGGTCTTGTTGATGACAAAGTCGAGGTTTCTCTCAATTTCGTGTTCCCAAAATCTGAAAACTTTCCAGCCAATTTTCTTATAATGACGATTAACTTCCCGATCCCGCTCCTTGTTCCCTTCGATCTTGTTCTTCCAAAACACCGCCCGCGTTGCAGGTAATGTGCCATGGACTTTACAACCATGCCAGAAACAGGAATCGAGGAAAACCACCGTCTTAAATTTCTTCAATATCAAGTCCGGTTTACCAAAACATTTGGATGAGTTTTTGCGATACCTGAATCCTCTTTGCCATAGCGCTTTTCTGAAGACAATCTCTATCTTCGTATCCTTACCTTTTACGGCACGCATGATCTCGCTACGCTTGTTTTTGCTGAAAATATCCATGTTGCGATATTATCTTACAACGAGTATACTACGATTAGCAATATGAAAAAAGAGACAAAACAAAATTCACCAACTTGCATTGATCTTTTCGCCGGAGCAGGCGGTTTATCGATAGGCTTTGAAAAAGCCGGTTTTAAGGTGGTTGCGGCAACTGATTGGGATCATTGGAGCTGCGAAACCTTGCGCACAAATAACAAAAATACCGTCGTCTATGAAGGCGACATTGTCGATCTTGACCCTGCCCTTTTCGCAAAACAAATTGGCGTGGATACGGTCGATATTATAATCGGAGGCCCGCCGTGCCAAGGATTCAGCCAACTTGGCAAAAGAATGAAGGATGATCCAAGGAATCAACTGTGGAGAGAATATCTGCGCTTTGTTGCCTTCTTCAAGCCGAAAATGTTCCTGATAGAAAACGTACCTCAACTTTTGGCAAGCGATGAGTTCGGCCAAATAAAAATGACTGCCGAAAAGCTCGGTTACGAGGTCAAAGAAAAAATCCTTGCGGCCGTAGAGTACGGCGTACCTCAAAAAAGAAGACGGGCGATAATCATCGGCAGCCGGATCGGCTCGCCAAAACATCCGCTACCAACCCACGCCGCCCCAACGCAAACCAATTTACTTAATTCAAAATTGAAAACGTGCTCAACGGTCAGGGATGCAATCGGAGATTTACCACTGGAACCCGATGGGAGAAACTGGCACATCGGCAGAAACCCTACCCCCGTTTCCTTAAAACGCTACAAATGCGTGCCTCCTGGCGGAAACAGATTCAACCTGCCCCCGGAAATCACGCCCGATTGCTGGAAAAAAAAACTGACCGGCTCAACGGATGTTTTCGGAAGATTAGAATGGGATAAGCCATCCCTCACAATACGCACAGAGTTTTTCAAACCCGAAAAAGGGCGATATTTGCATCCCGAAGCCCATAGACCAATTACGATAAGAGAAGCGGCACGTCTCCAAACTTTTCCCGATGATTATATCTTTATCGGATCCAATGTTCAGGTCGCAAAACAGATCGGAAATGCGGTTCCGATTCAACTTGCCAAATGTATTGGCGAAGAGTTAATTAAGCTTCTTCAACCCCAGCCTAATCGCTTCGAGAATTAAAGTGTTCACCGTATCGCCTTTTTTCAGCGACAAATCGCTTAACTCTTTCCGCAGATCATCGGGTAAATTCAACGAAATTACTTTGTTTTTAATAGTTTCGGGATAATCAAACAGAGATTTTTTTCCGGCATTGCATTGGTTACACAAAGACCAAAGATTTTCTTCAACCGTTTTTCCTCCTTGTTTAAGGGGTATTTTGTGGTCAACCTCCATTTTTACCGTCCCCCCATCATATTTGTCGTTGGCTTTTTGGCCACACAATTGGCAAGTATAATTGTCTCTTTCCAAAACCTTGTGCCGGAGCTTAAAATTTATATACACGTCGGCGCTTTTAGATATCTTTTCCTCCGATCTCAAAACATAACCGCTGGGACTGTTCGCATTATAAACAATGTCCCAACCCTCGGCCCGCAGCTCTCTTATCCTTCTGGCGTAATTATGCTGGCCTGAAACATCAATTAGAACTTCATTCGGAACAACCTTACCCAAACTTTTCGAAAGAGAATCGAGTAATTTTTGCCAAACACCGTTTTTTTCTGTCTTTAATTTTTTGGCTCGTTTGTTCATATTGGAATCAATCAAAAAAATCTTTGATCTTCAAACCAAGGGCTTTTGTTATCTTTTCGATATTTTCCAAGGTGATATTCTTTTCCGCCCGTTCAATCATGCCGATATAAGTCCTATGCACGCCCGCACGGCCTGCCAATTCTTCTTGCGACAATCCGAGTCTCAATCTTTCTTCGCGCACCTTATTACCGAAATTTGTTAATAGCTCCTTTTTCATATTGATACTTTCAGTATACTTACGTGCTAACTATGAATCTACATACTATAATTAGCGAAACTTAACCCAAAACAAAAAACCGAATGGCTCCGGTTCAATTAGCTGTCGAATAACTGCTATTTTACTCTTCCAAAACGATAAAATTGTTATCTCCGGTCCGGCAATAAGCTTGTTACATAACCCATTGTCTCTCTTCTTTTGGCAACTTCCGTATAAAGAAATCGCGGATCAGGGACAATGCCAACCCTGTAAAGGTCTAAACGATCGGCATCCCAGCAAACCTGCACCGTAATATCGTTACTACGGGCATCAGAATGGCTGTGGGACGCGCAAGCACACACAAGTTGGCCCAACTCTTGCCCGCTTATTGGCAATGTCCCCTTTTTGAACAATTCTTTCGCATAATTGGCTGCCCTTCGACCGTGTTCTGGGTCATCATTCTCATTTTCGCGTTGCGAATCGTGAAGGATGGAAAAAAGCTGCACAACACGAAGATCGGCGCTTGCCGGAAGCGCAAGGCGCAAACCGATTTTTTTCACACGTTCCCAATGACCAATGCCATGCAGAGAGTTAGCGTTTAGCCGGAATTGCTGTTTTGCCGCATCCAGAACAGGCTGCAAAACCCTATCATTCTCTTCAATTTCATCCAGCTTCATCTCGTAATAAATTTTGCCAAGAATGTCGAAATATCCCGTGAAATCGCGTAACATCCTTTCGGCTTGCTCCTCGGTAACTTTCCTCCCGTAATCTTTTTTAATTGATTTTTGAAATTGAACGACAAGCTCCCTTGAGATCATAATGATTTATTGAAGTAACTGTCCAAATCTTTAAGCAAGGCACGCGCTTCTTCCTCGGAAATCTCTATCCCACGATCCTGCTTCATTTTTTCCCGGAATAAGGCAACCGCTTCCTTCGAATCGGTCTTTTTAAAGCTTATTTTCGAACCGTTTTTTAATTCCGCTTCGCCGTTATCCTCTTTCCGAATCACAACCGCAATAGATTCCAATCTTCTTTTCAAATCCATTAAAGATTGTTCAAACTTACCCTTTTCCGCTTTAATTTTAAAATTGGTAAATTTCGCGATCACTTTCCCGACAACAGGCTCAAAAAATAGCGCCCCCAATATCGGGATTAAAAACATCGCCACCCAAATATGATATTTGTTAAAGGGATCTAAATACAAGGCCAGTTTGCCAACAATCCATGCCAATAACACGAACAATGAAATCGAACCGAACACAACAAAAAAACGATAAACCTTCTGCAATCTTTCCAAACCCCCGACTAAAACGTCCTTTTCGGAGATCAAACTGATTACCGTATTAACATTGTAATCGACATCACCCGGAAAATAACTGTTAAAATTAAAATCTATGACAGCGTCTGTTCCATAAATGCGGGGATTTGCCCTATTGAACAGATTAACAGCTTCATTTATCAATGGCATCTGTTTTTCAATAAAAGCCGGATCGGTTTTCTCGTTGGGATGATCGGCCGGGAAAAAGAAGTTTAAATTGTTATTTCTGCAAAATTTTCTGAATTCGACAACCGCCAAGCCATTGATTTTATTCTTGATAGTTTCATTATCCATATCATTTAAAAAAAGTTTTCTGCAAAAAATCATCTATGAATAACATAAAATAAAGCGCATAGTGGTCTATTCTTTTGGTACGTTCCCGCCATACCATATAAATTTTAAACCCTCCCAAGCTGGATTGTATCCGGTAACGGTTAGCCAATATCCTCCCATAATCATAAGCCCCGACACTAATCCGTAGGAAATCAGTTCCACCACGGTCTTGGGTAATTCACCGGTCTCCCCTGAATTAACCAACACAATAAAGAATCCGAAAACAGTGCCGAGTATCAAAGAAATTATCAAGTGTTTTTTTAGTTTCATATTTTAGTGGTTTTATCGGCCCTATAACACAAAGCTCCCCGCCAGCTGGGCTTTTCGGCCCCATACCAGTTTCCCGATATGACTCGTTGAAAAGTCGCTGAACGAGGAGTTCAGTATTTTCAACGAGTTTTCGCACCATGCTCAAAAGCAATCTTTTGAGTTTAGGCGCCTGGCCATTACGCCAGCATATTCAATTGTCAAGGCCATATTATAACAAAACGGGCTCAATTTCAAATTGAACCCGCAAACACAGCCGTTCAACAAATTAAATAAACTTACGCAGCAATTTTTCCTGATCACTCTTAACCATGTCGATTGAGGGCTTATGCCAACCGAAGTGATCAAAGATAAAAAGAATAACTTCGAGCGCCAATTCTTTCGATTTTGTTACTATATCGTCTTTCGTGTATTGTTTTGAAAACTCAATCTTATCGGCGCCAGTATCATAAACCGCAGATAAACGCCCTCGACCAGGGTCGGAAACCCAAAGTTTCCTGCCCCTTGTGTTATTTAAGCTTATAGATACAAAAACACCCTCATCGTAAAGACCTGATCGGCCTAATCGCGACAAAAATTCAAAAATCTCCGTCAATTGATAAATAACGCTACCCGTAATTGAAATTACAGTTCCGGGTTCAATTTTTTCCGCCAACTTATGCTGCCAAGAATCCTCACGAAGCCAATCTTCTTCCAATGCAAGATAATTTATAAACTGCCCGCTTTGATATAAGTTCCAAAATTCAACGTTACCTTCCCAATCAACCCAACCGTGATAAAAATTCTCTCCCGGTTCAATCCCGGTATCATCACCTCGTCGCTGTGGGAAGTGCGGATAATCCCACCCGCGCAATTCAACCGCATTTTTTTCAACAATATCCTTGCAATCTCCAAGATTTTTAATCTTCAATATATCGACAACGGGTTGGAAATTAACTCTCCAATAACCTCTTGATTTAATTTTGGTTATAATGTTTTGATTCATAGTCCTTTTATTTCTTCATCCATTTTTTGCTTCACCGATCCTCTAATCATAAAACCAACCCCAACTTTTCTTTGCATCATTTTTATGGCTGCAAGCTCTATAACACCCCTCATATCGTATGAATTTGAGATCGCAGCGCTTTCAACACGTCGATTTTTATTACGATAATATAATACTCCAGCCTTCGCATCCCTCCCATTTTTCCTACAAATTACAGGTATTTCTTCAAACGGGAAGACTTTAATAACTACGTAAATTAAGCCGTTGCGATCCTGCGGAAAATCAACCGTAAAATTTACATGCGGATCGGCAAAAGCAGCCATTTGATCCTTCATTATATCGATTTCGTAGGTCTCTTTTTGTTGAACCGACACTCCTTGTCGCTGGAATGTCCCATCATCCACGCCTATAATTACATAACCTCCATCTTGGACATTCGAAAGTGCAAGAATATCTTTGGCTAGACAATCCACGTTCCAGTCAATCGCCCGCTTGAAATCTAATGTTTGAGTTTCAACACCAGCTTCCAGTTTTTCTTCTAATTCCTCGGTAGTCATAATTTTTACAAAAAAATAACTTATCATATAACTTACAATAAATCCTGATCGAGTCAATCTCTCGCTAGCGGATAGCTTACGATGGCTTGACTGGTTTTATAAGCGTATTAAAATATAAGTATCAGGATTAAAAATTAAATATAGCAGTATCAATTTTTCCGAGATGTTTTCCTTCCGCCAAAATCATTCAGTTTGATTGGGCGAGACGTAAGAAGTAGTTACACTACAAATTACAAGCCGGGATCTGGATACTAAAATCGTCAAACGCTTTTTGCGTATTTTGATTTTAGTGTATAGGTCTCGGCTTTTAAGTTGAGATTAAACTAAAAACAGGATAGCAATAAGCGATCCTGTTTTTAGTTTCGAAAAATTAAAATGAAAAAAATACACCCGCCGAAATTTTTAGTTTTTCCATACACGACTAAACTTCGCAACCTGTCCAAGGCAGACCTGATTGTTCTCGGGCTGGTTTATTGGTTTACAAACATGAAAAATAAAAAATGCATCGCTTCCAACGCTTTAATCGCAGCATTTGCCAATGTTCACGAAAGAACCGTCCGGCAATCACTTGAAAATTTGGAAAAAAATCAATTTATTAAAAGACATTTTCATGATAATCAAAAAAGGCATAGGTCAGAAATAGAAATTACAGTAGATTTTGGAACGAATAAATATGGCCGAACAACCCCGTTTGAGGAGTTGTTTGACCCTACCATAGCATTGTTTGACCCTACACGGGTAGGATGAAACAACCCGCAGAGTAAGAGCAATGATAATAAGAAGAGAAAATAAGAAACATATACCTACGGTATATGGCAAAAGCCTTAAAAAAGGCTTTTGCGACCCAAAACAAATTTATTACAACTAACTAAAAGGTATACACCCATAAGTAAGCTTATGATCAAATCAAGAATTGAAAAATTAGAAAAGAGTGTTTATGTTAACGATAACCCATTTAAATGTTTTTCTAATTCACGGTTGGATGAATTATGCGAAAAACTGCAATATGCCATTTATGCGGAAATGAAAGATAGGAATGCGGCAAGAGAGTTCAAGTCTTTATTTATCGATCTCACAGATCCATTAAAGCTTACCCACCGAGAAGAAATAAACCCCAAGGAAGCATTGGAAGTTATAAAAAAGCAAAGGGACTGGGAAATAAATCGTGAAAATTCCCAAAAAACGAAAGAAGATCTCTTAAGCTTTTACGATAAAGTTCGTGAAATTTATAAAATCTTTTATAACGTATGAGATGCAATCATATCAAAAGCAATAAAAAACAATGCGCCGCAAACGCAATGATTGACAGTAACTTTTGTTTTACGCATAATCCGGCGACCAAAGAAGAAAAAAAGGCGGCGGTTGTTAAAGGCGGCAAGATGTCAAAGAAAAACCACAGTTCGCTACCGCAGATAACGCTGTCTCAACCGAAGGATGTTGTCGGGCTTCTCAATACAACAATCAACGAAGTGCGAGGTGGCGCCATCGAATTAAGGATTGCGAACTGTTTGGGCTATCTATCCGGTCACTTGATCAAGGCTTTTGAAATCGCGGATTTGGACGACAGGCTTACAAAAATAGAGAAAGCTATTAGCAAGGGCTAAATAAATATGGCTTAATCGCGAATAACCGTTCACAATCTGCTTTTTTGGAACAAAAAATGAAGTAATGATTGATTATCTTCCTCCATCGAGGAAATCTCAACATCAATGTTTCTTGCTGGTATATTTTTTGATTTTATTTGCAATTTAGGCATTCTGGAACTGTAAAAACGACTGACCGTCCCCTCTTTATCATCTTTTGACTTACAAGATGTTATGGAAAATTCCGCCCCAAGACCAACAAAATCAAAATCTCTTCTAACCGTATCCCAAATTTTTTCATTTGATTCATCCTTCTCGCCGAGCGGCAATTTGTTTTCTTCCTTATCCATTGTTTTGATCTTTATTGGGGCTATCTACCGGCTTTGATACCGATCCTGATCATTTCTTTGTCTATATTATAGCAAGATAGCACCAAATTGTATTTTTCAGAGACGAACTTCGGGGTAATAAGTTCTTTCTCACAAATTTAAAACGCGCAATATTGCGCGTTTTAAATTTGTGCCGCACCGGTTACAAAATATCACACTTAAATTCCTAAGTTAGGTTCGGAAGTTAAATCTGCTGGATTTTGGACCGCTTGACCGCGGCGCCAGGCAAAGTATCCGGCAACGCCAGCCATGGCCGCGTTATCCACCGAAAGGTCCGGGGCGGGCGCCAAAAACTTAATGTTAAGCTCGGCCGCGGCACCTTCTAATTCATGGCGTAAAATTTTATTGGCACTGACTCCCCCGCCAATAATGATCGAGCGAGCACCAAATTCAATGGCGGCGCGCTTGGTTTTTGAAACCAATACTTCAACGATCGCCGATTCGATCTCGTGGCTCATCGCCGCCAAATATTCCGGTGATTTTTTGGTTTCTTCGGTTTGTTTTTGGTGCAAATACAGGATCGCGGTTTTTAACCCGGAAAAACTGAAATTATAATTTTTTTGTTTGATCATGGGCCGGGGTAATTTTATGTTGACTTCTCCGGGTTTGCCGCGGTCAACATATTCCAAGGCGTGTTTGGAAATTTCCGGGCCGCCGGGATAAGGCAAACCGAGAATGCGCGCCGCTTTGTCAAAACATTCGCCGGCGGCATCATCTAAAGTTTGCCCCAAAAGCTCATAGTCGCCAATCTTTTTAGCTAAAAATAAAAGCGTGTGGCCGCCCGAAACTACAAGGCTAACCGCCGGCAAGTAATCATTGGTAAATTCATCTTCGCCAATTCCCAGCGTGAGCAAATTGGCCAAAAAATGCGCTTCCAAATGATTGGCACCAGCCAGCGGCAAATTATATTTTTTTGACAATTCTTGGGCAAAATTAATGCCGGTCCATAAGCACGGATCAAGGCCGGGGCCATGGGTAACCGCAATAAATTGCAATTTGGAAACATCAAAATCTTTAGCCGCCTGCCCGAAAACCACGGGCAAATTTTTTTGATGCTCGCGCTTGGCTAAAAACGGATATACGCCGCCGTAACCGGCGTGCAATTGGGTCTGAGAAGAGACAATATTGGAAAGCGCTTCGATCTTTTTTAATTTATCTCCATCTTCGACCGCCTTAAGAATGCTGATCGAAGTGTCATCGCAAGAAGTTTCGACCGCCAAAAAGAATATTTCATTCATATATTAAATCCGCAGGATTTCATTTTACCGCCTCCAAAGCTAATTTTACCGCGCCGTTCACCGGATCGGCGATCACCACGTAATCAAACCTTTTGGGATAATAACGATCGATCTCGTTCATGGCGGTATCGGCCACCCAGCGCGACAGATAAGCGCCGCCCACCAGCACCAGCGGCACGGGATCAAAGAAATGGAGCTTGGCGGCCACTTCGCGCACCGACAGGGCGATCTCCTTGCCGGCCGCGACCAAAATATCCCGGGCAACTTTGTCGCCGCGGATGGCCGCATTGTCGCACACCCGGAAAAGTTGCGGAATGTTCCGGGAAAAATCAACATAGGCAAAATCCACCAATTTATCAAGGTTTTTGATCTTTAAATGCTGCAGGGCGGTTTTTTCGAGAATGGAATCCGGAACGCGGCCGTCATAGCTTTTTAGGATCGCCTGAAAAGTATTGCGGCCAATCCAAAAGGCCGAACCTTCATCGGCCAGCCAGCCCCAGCCATTAACTTTGGCTTCCTGTTTGCCATTCCAGCCGTGAACCGCGCAGCCGGTACCGGCAATGGCCACGATCCCGTCGCGGCCATTGGCGCCGGAGCGAAATGCCACCATCTGGTCGGAGCCGATATCGATCTGGCCCTTAAAAACCGGCGCGATCTTTTTGTGTTTTTTTAATTCGCGGATGATCTCGGATTTGCGGCCCTTGAACTCTTCTTCCATGGCCGGCAGGCCAATAAAAGTGGACGCAATCGTGATATTGCGTTTGCCTTTAATTGCACCCAAAATACCCGCGGCGATCTCTTTGGCCGCGGCTTCAATGCCCACGTTGCGGGGGTTAGAGACGCCCGAAACGAATTTCGAGATGATGTTGCCGTCCATATCGGCCAGCGCAACACTGGTTTTAGTGCCGCCGCCATCGACGCCGATAACGAATTGGTTTTGCGTTTTTTTGGTAACCATCGGGATATTTGTAATTATTGGTTCATTTTAACATTTAACATATTATCGTAAACAAAAAAACGGCTTTTACCGCAATACTTTTTAAAAAAGGAAACGGTGCGATGCTCGATGTTTAAGCACCGCACCCAAAGTCAAATTCGTAGACGCGCTTGACCTTGCGAAAAAGGAAAAATGCGTAACGGAATCCGCTTCCGCTTTCAAAAAGTATACACTTTTCCACCCGCAAACCAAACCTGTCTCCCAGCTCACATACTGCTCTCAATCGTGGGAGAGTGAAAGTCCTAACCTTCTTTCCATACCGCCCCGAATCGCTTCCGGATCGAGAGTCGTCCAAATTCGCGACCACGAAGAGATCGTTACTTTGAATGATTTGAGCGGATTTGTATTTGCTCCAATCCTCGCCCGGCTCCAAGGCAACTTTGGCCATTATCCCGATATTACAACCCATCCTAACCTCCCAAGCAAGCATAAAGAGAATTCTTTCTATCTCTTTTGCGCTTCGCGCGTTTTGGAAGGGACCATTTGAGAAGATGGAACTGTAAAGGTTTTCGTCTTCCAGTCCCTCGCGGTCAAAGGTTTCCTTATCCCATCGACTTGGATTCCAATGATGCGCGCAATATGGGTACTTCTCGTTAATGGCCTTCACAATCTCGGGACGGTCGTCAAAGCCCGCAAAAGGAACATGGTTTTGGTGAAGATACTTAAGTATTCCTTCCGGGTCAATGCGACAAATCCCCACTGGGTGCGAATTGCATGGCCCTTCATCACTGGTGTTGATTGTAAGCCAGATAAATGACGCGTTGCTCCTGAAGCCATTCTCTGATCCGCCAGTGACGTAATCGCGGGGGTTGCCATAGCGATCCTTTTCGATATCCCTGGTATATTGCTCATCTTGCAGAAGATACTTTTCGTCCTGCCATTGGCAGTCCCTGGGCGGTAGTCCGCTTGGCATCTTAATTTGCCTCCATGACAGGAGAAATTGCCTTAAGGAGATAGACACAATGCGGAAGCTTCTTACCACTCCTGAAGGTTATTTTGGAAGGTATCTCCGCCGTTTCGGCAACTAGATCCCATCCTGCACCTTGCGCAATCCTCAAAACGTTTTCCGGATTATGCAGAATCAGATCTTTCATTTCGCCAAGCTTTTTCTCGAATATTGTCACATCGCCTGATTGTACATCGTGTATTACTGCATTCTTTTGGCCAATACTATCCAAATATTCGCGGAGATCACCTTTCGGCAAACTCTTGAATATTAGAATCATTTTGGCGTCGCCTCTTGCCACTCTCCTTAGTTTATTAAGGAAAATAGCAAGATTTTGCTCGTTCAAATGCTGCAATAACGTATTCACAACAATCAAATGATATGTACCGGGAGCCACCGGCCATTCATCTCTGATTGGATGTGCTTTTATCCAATTATATACTTGACCCGGGTACGTTTCTTCCGCGTATTTTACTTCTTCTTCGCGAAATTCGATTACATCTAAGAGCTTTAAACCGATTTCAGCTAATTTCCTGGGTGCCCACAAAGGATCAAACCAGCATAACAAAATACGCGGATCCACAATTCCTTCGAGGATTATCTTGGCCATTGCGATTATCGACCAAAGATTTTTGATCCCCGGGAAACTAACGCAAGAAAATCTTTTTTCTTTTGTCTCTTCTTCCATCCTATCCGTGTTCTGATAAGCAGCAGCCCGCCGCATACCAACTCGCCTCCTAAATTCATCTAATAGATCGAGATGATCTCTCATACATTTTCACTCCATACTATTCCAAGCAAATTTACCTCAAATTAAGGTTTTTTTGAGAAAAAATTGTAAATTTGCCGATTTAATTTTACCATAAAATATATGTTTTGTCAAATAAAAATCGCGCTGTTTTTGGCGCGATTTTCTATTAAAATCAGTTTGACTTAATTGCTGGCCGTCGCTACCCCGTCGTCGACGTTGCGCATGACGACCGCGCCGGCCTCCACCTGGCAGTTTTTGCCGTCAGCTAACGGCATGATTCTTTTTCTATCCTTTCGGCTAGGATCATTTTTACCAATGATTGATAAGGAATATCCTTTTTGTTGGCAATTTCTTTTAACCGGGAAATCATGCTTTCCGGCAATCTGATGGAAATGCTTCTTGCTGACGGCTTTAAGGCGGATAAATCGGGATTCATCCGGGTCTTGCTCCAATCGATATAATCGGCGCTGTCGTGGTTTGCCCAAAAATCACGTTCCTCTTCTTGGGATTTGAATTTGGGAATTTGTTTTAAATTATGGTTTTTGTCCATATTCCGCTTGTTAATTAAATTTGAGCAGAATCGTCAACGTTGCGCATGATCACCGCGCCGGCCTCCACCTGGCAATTTTTGCCGATAAAGCGCGCAGGCATGGTAGTTACGCGCACGCCCAGTTTGGAATTTTCGCCCACGATCATGCCTAATGTTTTCATGCCGGTTTCCACTTTGGACAAAACTTTGACCCCGTCTTTTTCTTTTTTTACCCGGGCCGATACCGGCTGGCGGTCAAGACGCAAGTTGGCCGTGATGGCACCGGCGCCTACGCGCACGCCGGATGCCAGGATCGAATCGCCGAAATATCCCGAATGGATATGGACATCGGGCTGAAGGATCGTGCGCGTCACCTCGGACAGCGCGCCCACCATGGCGCTGGCTTCAAAGTCACAATAGTCGCGCACCACGGTGTTGTTGCCCACGATCGAATTGTCGCCGATATAACACGGGCCTTTGATGACCGCGCCTTCGTAGATCTTGCAGTTTTCACCAATAATAACATTGCCGTCAATGACCGCGCTTTTGGCAATAAACGCACTCTTGGAAATTTTGCTTTTGGTTAAAAATTTATCGAAAAGATACCGTTGTACCTTGAATAAATGCCAGGGATATTTGAGCGAGATGCCTTTATCATATTTATCCAACACAACAATACGGGAATCATTTTCGGCAGCGTATTTTGACAGCGCGGTTTCAAATTCAATATTAAAGTGCACCGTGCCGATGGTCTTTTCCAAATATTCAAAATAGCGGCTATCTAGAAGATATACGCCTCGCACCCGGATATTGGAAGGCTCTTTTCCCGGTGCCGGCTTTTCAATTAATTCCAGAAGACGATCTTTTTCTAATCGCACAATACCGTAAAGCCAGGGTTCTGTTGTTTCCAAGCCAACAAGCACAGTTTTGGCGCTGGTCTGGCGGCTTTTTTCGATCATTTTGGTAGCTACTTCATAACAATCGACGGAATGGGCAAAAACCACCAAAAACTGGCCCTTGATATAGTTTTTTACGGCCATCATGGCGCCGCTCATGCCGTTGGCTTCGGGCTGGATGGCGTAGCTGATATTGCCTAGATCCGGATAATTTTTCAGTTCCTCTTCCATGTCGCGCTTGGGGCCCTGAACGATCACAATGTTTTCGATCCCCGCCTGGCGCAAGCCCTCGATGGTGTACCAAATCAGAGGTTTGCCCATGATCTTGAGCAGACTTTTGTGTTGGGCATTGAGCGGCCAAAACCGCGACGATTCGCCGGCGGCCATGATCACCGCTTGTAATTTATTTTCCATATGATTAGTTAAATGCAGTTAAAAGTTTTTGGTGAAGATCTTTGTCACGTGAAACCAGCATGGTTTGCCTTATGCCCGGATCCCATACGATGGGCTTTCCTTCCATGGTCGTAAGTTGGCCTCCCGCCCGCCAGGCAACAATGGCGCCCGCAAATTCCTGCAATTTGGCCGGTAGTATTTCAAAACACGCGTCATAACCGCCGCCGGTAATTTTTGCCGCTTGCAGCATTTGGCCGAAATTAAGCATGGTATATTCCTGCTTGGGCAATCTTAAAATTTTTTCATAGAAAACTTCTATGCGCGGGCTGTAGGGCGCCCAGCCGGCAAGAATGTATTTCCCCGGCATTTTCCCGGGAACCGTTACCGGAACACCGTTTTTATAAGCTTGTTTTTGGTCGCAGTGGTAAATATCGCCATTGGAAAGGTCTCCCACAAACGAATATGTCGGCATACCATTTTCGACCACGAACATTCCCACCGAAGAAAACGAGAGTTCGCCCCTCATAAAGAAAGCGGTTTCATCGATCGGATCGATCATTACTTTAACGGAACCGCCACCGTTGATGGGGATCACTTGCCCATACTCTTCGGAAATCAATTCGCAAGATAAGCCGGAATCTCTTAACGAAGCGGCCATCGCAACATGGGACATCAGGTCCGCATCAGTATGCGGGTTGATGCCGTCATCCAATACTTTGATTGTTTTTACATCCCTTAGGGCTTCAAAAGCCTTTTGGAGGCAATTTTTTCCGGCAGCTTCCCAGTCCATGTAATTAATAGTTTATTAGTTTAAAAATTCCGCGGATAACTTTTTTCGGATCATAGGCAAATTCGTTTTTCATTAACATGTCGGCGCCGATAAATTTTTTCTTATCCAGATCTTCTTCAATAGGCAGTGGTTCGCAAACCATGGAATTTTTCTTGGCGTAAGCGTCTAAGAGATTGCGATCAATGGGTTTATTGTGATAAATCACTTTATCCAAATCCGAACCCATGTATTTTTCCACTTCATCGGCAAATTTTTTGATGGTGAATCCGTGGGTTTCGCCTTTGCGCGAGACAGTGTTGCTGATCAATATTTTTTTGGCTTTTGTTTTTTTGAAAATCGTGGCAGAATCGGAAGCCATAAAACAAGGAACAATACTGGAATACAGATCCCCCGGGCCGATGAGAATCAGATCGGCTTCTAGGATCGCCTTTTTTGAAGCAGCAAACATTTTGGGTATCGGTTTTGGAAAAATTTTTTTTATCTTTAAATTTGCGTCGCGTTTGGTAGGCACTTCGATCTCCCCCTCGCCTTCCACAACCTGGCCATCTTCCAATTCAGCATAAATATGGACTTTGTCGATGATCATCGGTAAGGCGCGGTTGCCGCCCAGCTCCATAAATTCGGTAACGATTGCCATAGCTTTGCGATGGTCATTGAAAGTAACTTCCAGCCCGGAAATGAACGCGTTGGCAAAAACATGGCCCTTATGGCCGTCGGGAAAAACTTCATCGCCAAAACGAAATTTCCAAAGGTCTTTTTTCCATTGAGGCGCATGCGACAGCGCCAGTACATGACGCCGGATGTCGCCCGGCGGTAAAACGTTGAAGTGCTGGCGAAATTGGCCGGCGGCGCCGCCGCTGTCCACCATGGAAGTGATGCCGGTCAAATCAACCGGATATTTTTTTAGCGGCTCCAGCAAAACTTTGGGCATCAAATTGCCGCCGCCCAAGCAAACGATCTTCATTTTTTTGGGAACGGACGTTTTTTTAGCTTTATTTAGGGGTTTTTTCGAAGGCATAGACAAAGATTGATTTATTCCTTAAACTGTATGATAACCTAAAGTAACCCTGTTTTCAATCAAAATATGATCCAAAAATTCCTAATAAAGGGCGGCAACCCATTGAACGGCGAAGTGGCAATTTCGGGTTATAAAAACAGCGCGGGCGCGATCTTGGCGGCGGCGCTTTTAACCGAAGAGCCATGTATTATCGACAACCTGCCGCTGTGCACCGATGTTTTGGACCAGATAGATATCATCCAACAAATGGGCGCCAAGATCGAATGGCTTGAAAAACGCAAGATCAAGATCGACGCCAAGGACATCAACCCGGAAAAGATCCCCTACGCGCTCTTTGAAAAGATGCGGGTGTCGGTACTACTGATCGGGCCGCTTTTGGCGCGCTTCGGCAGTTTTCGCGTTCCCCATCCGGGCGGCGACAAGATCGGCATTAGGCCAGTGAAGATCCATTTGGAAACTTTGAAAAAATTTGGCGTAAAGTTCTGGGAAGAGAGCGGTTTTTATTGCTTTGAAGCGCCTAATGAGCTGGAAGGCACCAATATCGCTTTGCGGGAATTCTCGGTGATCGGCACCGAGATTGTGGCCATGGTAGCCGCCACTGCCAAAGGCAAAACCGTGATCGAGATCGCGGCGGCCGAACCCCAGGTGCAAGACCTTTGCACCATGCTTTCCAATATGGGCGCGAAGATCCGCGGCATCGGCCAGCACACACTGGAGATCGAAGGCAAGGGCCGGCTTTCAGGCACCAAACATAAAATTTGCGCCGATCCCCTGGAAACCGGGACGTTCATGATCGCGTTTGCCCTGACTGGCGGAGAAGGCGTGATCAAAAATACCGAACCGCAGCATTTGACGTTCTTTCTGGAGAGAATGAAGGATATCGGCATCAATTTCGAAGTTAACGGAACCGACATCAAAGTTAATACTTCGGATAATTTCAAAGCCACAAAAATACAAGTACTGCCCTATCCGGGGTTCCCCACCGACCTGCAGCCGCAAACCGCGGTATTGCTCACGCAGGCCGTTGGTAAAAGCTTGATCCACGAACCGCTTTACGAAAACCGATTCCAGCATTTGCAGGAATTGCGCAAAATGGGCGCCGATATCGAAATCACCGATCCGCACCGGGCGCTGGTATTCGGAAAGACCGAATTGGCCGGTACCAAAGTAGACGCTTCGGATATCCGCGCGGGCGCGGCGTTGATACTGGCGGGCTTAATGGCGCGCGGCGAAACGATCGTGGATAACATCCACCACATCGAGCGCGGCTATGAAAAATTTGACGAAAAGCTGCAGTCATTGGGCGCCAAGATCGAAAGAATATAATCATTTAAATATCCGCTAGCACTAAAAAATCCGGCCATCCGGATTTTTGTTTTGTGGAATATCAAAAAATTTATAACGCGGTTTCGGTGGTAGTCGCCCCGCTATTCTCCATTGGCGCATCCGGTAATAACGGATCGGCCCCAGAGACAGCGGCGGGCGCGGTGGAGGTGGCATCGTCATTAAAATCGGGGTCGTAATTTCGGATCGTGGTAACCGAAGACTGTGATTTATTAATAACCTCTTCGAGCTGGTCGCGGTTCAAACATATTGAGCGGCCATCATCGCCATCGACGCAAATTTGCTTGGTGTGGATATTTTCGATATCGGCGCGCTTACCGGTGAATTTATCGGCCATTACCCCGGCTAAACTCGCCACACCATCTTTTAGGGCCAAACCCATTGAATTCAGGCTTGATACCAGCCAATCAAACAAGCCACCTCCTTGCACCAATCCAGAAGTTGAGGAGGCATTGCCTAATGCGCCTGTGGGGCTTAAAGCCAGCTTGAGACTGTCAATTTCCTTTTGCTGGGCCTTGATCGCTTCAACTAACAACGCGGTATCGCCGGCGATGGTCAGGGTTTTGAAGCCATCGCTGCCGGTTTGCACCCAGCGCGGGATAACTGTTTCCACTTCCTGGGCAATAAACCCATATTGCCGCGATGCGCCGTATTTTTCTTTGTCGATATATTCGAATTCCTTGCCTTGAAGTTGCAACACTGTTTGCAAAGCATTGGGAATTCCGATTACCTTATCCTTTAATCGCGCGTCGGAAGAGATCGTCCAATGGTCCGAAGTGGGCTTGGCCGCGGAGTTAGTGGAAAGGGTAAGCTGGTAACCGGGGCTGGCCGTGCCAATGCCCACGTAACTCCCATCGAGACCAAGATACGCCGGCCCCTTTTGTATTACGAACGGGGTGTCGTCCGGATTACCTTTGTAATTATAAAAACCAAATTGTCGAACATAAAAAGTACTACCCGCGGTAACGTTTGAAATGACAAATCGCACTCCTTTTACCGGAAAGTCTGCCGGATAAGATAAATTTTCTGTTGATCCGAAGAATTTTGCCTCGTCTTGGCCAAAAGTGTTGGAAGTCGCGCTATAAACCGTCGTCCACGTCACGCCATCCTGCTTTAAAAGATCCGCTTGTATTGTTGCCGTAAAACCGCCATGGCTTTGGATATAAGGGTATACCGCACTCGCGATCGTTCCCACATTAAACCCGCTGCTTTTGGTCACGGTTACTGTCACCGATCCACCCGCTGCCCCACCACTGATGGCTGCATAGGTATCTCCCGGATAAAAAGCTTGATTCGCGCTCGTGATCGATGCCGTTCCGGTAGTGCTTGTGGTAAGGGAATATTTTTCGCTAGCATAATAAAGCAGATTTCCCGAAAACCGCCCCAAAATATTTTCTCTAAATATTGGCTTTATACCCGCGACTTCCAAATCCCCGTTAGGGGCCAATGTACCAATGCCAACGTTACCGGCACTTGTTATTGCCATTGCGGTTGTTCCTCCCGCCCCCCAGACAGAGTTACCAAACGTTTTGTTCACATAGAATTGCAACCCGTTAGTAACTCCAATCCTGGTTCCGCGAAAACCGCCATCACCGGAATAGTCACCAACACCGAAAACAATATCATCACTTACAGAGTTATAGGTTCTCGCAACTCTAAAACTATTATCGACAGAACTAGTATTTACAATATCTAGATTGCTTCCAGGGCTCGTTGTCCCGATACCGACATTTCCGGCACTATCTATTCTAACTTTTTCTGTATTACTTGTGGCAAAAACGATATTGCTTGCTTCCCGATTCCAAATAATTCCACCATAAGAATCGTCATATCCAAAAGCAATACCATCATTGACCGTGGCGCCAGTAGCCGCATCAGTAAATCTGGCATTGACATAAGTGCCCGTAGAATGAACTTGAAGCGGCCCGGTTGGGCCCGTAGTGCCAATGCCGACATTGCCACCGCTTATCACCATCCGAGCGGCACCATTGGCCATCAAAGTCAGCGGATGGGCAGTTTTTGTGCCGACAATACCGCCTATGGGAGCGCCATAAAACCCAGAGTTGTGGGACCAAATGCCGGTTTGGATCGCACTGGTCGTTGCAATTATTTTGGTGGCATCCGCGCCATAAACATCGAGTACCCGGTTCCATCCTTCAGCATTTTCCGGCGCGTTAGTGCCGATACCAACATGGCTCATTATGTTTAATTGCGTATTCCACTGCCAACCGCCCGTAGTATTAAGAAGCTGCCCGCTACTACCCGAACTGCCTAATACCAGTCTTCCGTAGGCGTTATTGGAACCCAAGGTTGCATAAGCCCCCGCGTTCGTTCCGCTATCGACAATCCACCGCATCTCATTCAGATAATTATCGGTATGAACATCCAATTTCCCCGCGGGCGCGGTGGTACCGATGCCGACGTTACCGCCAAATTGATTTAGGACAAGATTTTTTGCGACATTGTTGGCATAATCATAGGCGTAGACCGCACCAAAGTCACCGCCGGTATTTCCAATTGATGCGCCCACGCCGCTCGAAGTGTAAGCCCCAGCCCGGTCTTGGAAAATACCGAAATGCCCTGTGGAGCTATCGATATTGCCATGAGGAGCTCCTACGGAAAGCTTTGTCTTTGGCGCAGTGGTGCCGATGCCGACGTTGCCGGCTTTTATTCTCATTGTTTCGCTTCCATCGTTTGAAAATGCCGTATATCCTCCGGTATTCGTTGCGTCCCCGGAAGAAATCAACCATGGCCGCGCCCCGCCCGCAACTTGAGCCCCGACTGAAATCGAATCATATTGCGGTCCGGTTTGGTATAACCCGCCGGAATTAAGCACAAAGGAACCAGAGATAAAATTAGATGCTACCGCAGTACCGTTGACGGTTAATAGATATCCCGGCGCAGTGGTGCCGATGCCGACGTTACCGTTACCCAAAATTGACATTTTCGCCGAGTAGGTCTGCTCATTACTACCGCTCCCTACTTTATCGGGAGTATAGAATAATATATTTGATTGCGCTCCATTACCCCGACCAACACCGGAAGCGATTTTTAAATCTCCGCCATAAGTATCTGTTCCCGTACTTCCGGCGTTAGGCGCCCGCAGCAAACCAGGCGCTCCATTAGCAGTATTGCCAGTTTCGTATCCCAATATAAGCTGGTTTATATTCCCTATCCCACCTGTATTTGCGTATTGCGATGAAAAAATATATTGCGAGTTAGTTTCGTCGTAAAAAGTTAACTTCCCGGCGGCCAGCCCAAAAGAATAAGATTGATTAATTCCGCTCGTTCTGGTTAATTTTAATAGACCGGCACCGCTGGCGCCACCAAGAATATTTACTACCGTTCCATCGCTTGCATCACTCTTCCCCACATCCAACCGATATCCCGGCGTAGTGGTGCCAATTCCTACTCTTGTCGAAAAAGTGGATGTGGCCGCGACATTGAACGAGCCATTAACGTCCAGCTTATATCCCGGAGAAACTGTGCCGATACCAACATCCCCCTCCCTAAGAATTGTCATCTTTGTGCCAAAAGATCCGCTACCGCTTGGTGCGGTTTCAAAGTAAATATCGCCGCCGCCGCCCGACTGCACCCCGCCGCGGATCCTTGCAATTCTTGTCGTAGCTCCGGTACCACCGTTGTAATTAAATTGCATTACCGGCCCTTGTCCCGCGCTTGCCTGGGTAGTTGCCAAAACCAAACCGTCATTATCTCCAGAAACCACTGATAATTTCCCGGCCGGCGATGCGGTGCCAATGCCCACGTTACCGGTAGTTATTCTCATATCTTCCGTACCATCAGATGTGAATGTGATATAGTCCCCGGCCGCGTTTGCATAAATACCCGTGCCAGTATCACCCCAGTGTATACTGGTGTTGCTGGGCAAAACCAATTCGCTACCTTCCAGATAAGTATTGCCCACAACATGAAATTTATACGCCGGTGAAGTGGTACCGATGCCCACGTTACCAGAGCTGGTAATTCTTATTCTTTCATTATCATTGGTATAAAGAGTCAAAAAATTGTTAGCTAGAACATGAGGAACCCCGATCCTAAGTTCGTCCGTGTTTAAAAACTGAATAATCGGGCTGTCTGCGCCATCCCTTCTTACATAAATTCCCTGCTGCTCATCGAATTCGATATTGCCTCCAGACACATGCATTTTTTGCTGGGGCGATGCGGTGCCGATGCCCACGTTGCCGGCAGTGGTGATTCTTAGACGTTCGCCGTAGGCACCGGCGTTGTTGGTGGAGAAGGTAATATTACCACCGGTGGAAGTGAAGGCGCCGCCGGTATTTGAATTGAATCCGAGGGCCATATTTACGGAGGTTGCCGTATTCCTGATCATATTAATGCTCTGTGAATCGTAGTCGGTGTAATTGCCGGCATCATAAGATACGCGGAATGTTTTGTAGGAACTGTTCCCGGCCAATTCCATCGCGGTAGCGGGAGCGGTGGTGCCGATGCCCACGTTGCCGGCAGCATTAATCGATATTCTCGGAGTACCGGCAGTAAATAATTTTATTCCCGAATAACCGGTAAGCCAAGCGGTAGCGCCTCCTCCATCCCATGAATCGGAAAACCAACCCAATCCGTAATGGCCGATAGTGTCGCCATCATAAACGAACGAATCCGCGACATTTGCCCCGATATATCGGCCGCCATTGATGTTGATATTCCCGCCATTCACATCCAACCTGGATATCGGCGAAACAGTACTTACACCAACATTACCGGATCTGGTCAGTGCAATATAAGAAGTTTCACCCAGTCCGTTATTAAGATATGCCCCAAACTTAACGTACGAATTAGCGCCTCCGGAGTTGTTGCCTCCGATTATTCCTGCCGATAATAAATTACCCACACCGTCGCCGCCACTCGCATAAATTCCGTGTTGCGTTCCATCGCCGGTATTAGCCCAAATATTACCCTTAACTTCAAGTTTTTGCAGCGGGTTGGCCGTCCCGACACCTATGTTGCCGGAATTTAAGATTGTCAGCCTATCGGCCCCGGCGGTCTGCAAATTGATTCCAAAACCTTGATTATTCAAATTAGTATAACCCGTGGCCCCATTATACATTTGCAGGGTTGCGTAATTCGCCGGCGAACCCGATGCGCCATATCCTAGCCCGCTTCCGATATATTTATGGCCTTCGATTGCAATATCGCCTTCAACATCTAATTTCTTAGACGGATCCGTGGTGCCGATGCCGACGTTGCCGTTCGTTGGATTCAACAATATATCACCTGTCCCAAAACTGTTACCGCCAATTTGGAAATCATATTTACCTTTTGCCGAGTTGTAAGCCAACGCGTTAATCTGCCAATAATTAGTAGCCGTTGTTCCAAGAGTGATAGCTTGCGTAACGCCACCGTCTGCACCAGCTATATTAAGTTTTGACACAGGACTTGTCGTTCCAATACCCACGTTGCCATTACTTTGAATTCTCATCTTTTCGCTATTACCCGCGGTCAATTTTAACCCAACGCTGTTCTGGCCCGCGACACCGTTACTACTATCGCCCCAAAAAATACTACTATTGTTGTCCACGAATATATTCCCCCCGCCTAAGTAAGTTGTGCCGTAAACGCTTAATGTTTGCGTCGGGCTCACCCCAATACCTACCTTTCCGTTGTTTAAAACAACCAGGCCAACCCCTGATGACCCGCCAATCTGCGCCACAGTCGTAGTGGAAGTATCTGCCCCAACTAAGTGCAATCTTGAGGAAGGCGCGGTGGTGCCGATACCCACGTTGCCAGACGCATCTATGCGCACCCTTTCCGAAGAATTGGTACTGAACAACAATGGCGTAGCAACCCCGCGCGCCCTTATTTGCGCGACAGAAGAGCTTAATTCTATCAGTGATGTTTGGATAAAACCATTTGAATTAATGTCGCCATTGACATCAAGTTTAAAAGCGGGAGCGGTGGTGCCGATGCCCACGTTGCCGCCGGCCATAATTGACATGTAGTAGCTGTTCGAACTGTCTCTAACATTAAGATTTCCGCTATTTTCGATAACATAAGTGTTACCAACTCCGGTATCAATCAAAGCAACACTTGGCGCCGTACCCCTGCCGCGCAGTTTTGCGCCCTGAATTGTCCCGTTGACATCCAAAGAATACCCCGGAGCCGTAGTGCCGATGCCAACGTTACCGGTACTGTCGATCCGCATACGTTCTGCGCTATTTGTACTAAAATAGATAGGCGCGACACCGCTATACGAAGTAAATCCGAAATCATTGGCAGCCGCCGCACTGGGTCCAATAAAAAACATCGTTGCCGCGTCCGATCCGCGCGCAAAACCAATCCGACCTCCTTGATTAATCGCCCCAATTCTTAATTGGGCACTTGCCCATAATCCCGACGCGATTTCTAATGTCGTTGTCGGCGAAGTGGTGCCGATACCAACGTTGCCGCCCATAAAGGATGCGGCGTAGTTGTTGGTCGCTCCAATCGGCGCATTAACCCGTAACCCGTAACCATTGGTTCCACCGGCATAGGTTGAGGCAATGTTTAAAATTACTCCCGACACCGGGTCGCCCCCAACACCAATAACCGGTCCCCCGCTGTTTACTTTAAATTGAGTATTACCAACCCGGTCAACGACACTAAAAATACTGTTATCGCCGGCAGTACTAGACAGCCGGCCGATGGTTACGGTTTTTGTTGCCGTATTTACCAAAAAATCTCCGCGCGTAGTACCGGCAGCCGGATCGCCAAATATTTCAAATTTTCCGGATGGCGCGGTGGTACCGATGCCGACGTTACCACCATTTTCAAATAAAACGGAATTACCCAGCGCATTACTGGCCGTGAATTTGGGTACATAGCCGCTCGTGCCGCTCACGCTGCTCCCCAGCGCCAGGGCCGCGCCATTCCATTTGAGCGTGCCGCTGTCATTGTATAGAGCCATACTGGTATCGCTGGGTACAGAATTGGTGAGCTTGATGCCCGATCCGGCAACTTCGATCAATCCGGTATTAGAATTGAGGATGAGGTTGCCGGTCAAGGTATTGATGGTGTTAGTTTTGGCGGTGATATTATCGGCCTGCAAAGCGGCACCGATACCAGTATTGGCTACGAATAATGCCGGGTTAGCGCTGGCCGCGGTAAAACTGGCCGCGCCGCTGTAGGTCTGGGCACCAGCTACGGTGAAGTTGCCGCGCACGACAAGGTCGTGTTCTGCGGTAATATTTTGCGCGTTGGCATCACCCGCGGCGCTGACGGTAAAAGCGCCATTACCAATATTGAGAGTGGCAGCCAATAAATTAGCCGGCAGAGCATAACTTTGCCCCACGGAGTAATTGGGGCGGTCGGAATTCAATTGGCGCGTAAGACGCGTAACCTGGTCGCGCAGATCCTGGTCGGCAACCACAGTATTGGTTTTGGTTTCGATAGTTTTAACGGTTTGGATCTCTTTGGTTTGGATTTCCTTGGTGGGGTTGATGTTTTGGATGATCTGGGCGGGAGGTTGGACGCTGGGGACCGGATCTTGGATAATATTATTTTCGGAAGGATCCGGAATGATGTCCGGGTTTTTGTTTTGGATTTGGTTGGTTGGAGTTTGGGGGTTGTTCGATACTTGCGGGTTAGCAGCGGCCGCCGGTGATTTAATTGAATTATCGGATGTTTCCGGAGCGGCCGCCGGACAATTAATACCAAAAAAACAAGTTACTCCCTGCCAGAAGGAGGCAATGCTGGCCAAGCCGTCGCTCAAACTAAAAGCCCCCACCCTGGTAGGTAGGGCAATACAACACAAAATTACCAAAAATGCGCCGGCAATTTGGGCTAAAAATTGTGGTTTTTTATATGTGGGTTTTAAATCCATGAACCGCAGAATTTCATGCCTGTTTGGATGCATTTATTATACCTTGCCAAAAATATCTTTACCAGTATAAAAATAAAAGGCCGCAAAACAAAAAACCGGTAAAATGCCGGGTTTTTTTGTTTTGCGATCCGCTAAAAAAATTAATTAAATTTGCCCGGAATTTTTTTGGGCAAGTTCCCAAGTCTTGATGTTTAGATCGAGGTGCTTGGGCGCCACCGACGATTTGATCGCTTCCAGCATCACCTCCGGGTCAATGGGGATCATTTTTTTGAACGCCGCCAGGCAAAGAAGATAAATACCCGAAACCACCGGCGTACCCAATTCTTTTTGGCAAATACTATTAGCATCGACCACTTCTATCTTCTTGGTGAATTTTTTCAGATCATCAACGATCTCTTCGGGAGCCACCAATTCCTTACCCGGGATCATCACCTCGGTCCGGTTGATGAGGTATTGGGTAAGCGGCCCGGCAAAATACGCGGCTTTCAAACATTCTTGCATTTCCAGCCCCACGATAAGATCGGCTTTTTTGATCGTTACCAGGGGCGACCAGACTTTTTCGCCAAAACGGATGTGAACTTCCACCGAACCGCCCCGCTGGGACAGGCCGTGCAGTTCGGAAGTTTTGACATCAAGCCCGCTCTTGAGCCCGGCATCGGACAATATTTCAAGCAATGTGATCAATCCTTGACCGCCCGTACCCACGATCACGCAATCAAAAACTTTATCTTCTACAGCTTTGTTTGCCGGTTTGGCAGTTTTTTTAGTAACCATAATTTTATTAAATTCCAAGCGCCAATTGCCAAATCGCAAAGAGCAGGCTCAAATGGCGCCAGAAATAAACAATTTCGGTAAAGTAGGTTTATTTTATTAAAAATAGACTTAATTTTCAATATTAGTACTAATATTTATCACTTTTAAAAATAACAAGGCCACTGATCGACATGTGTCTTTCAGCGCCCAAAAAATATTTTGTTGACGTACGTCAACCAGAAAAAAGGTTTTTGTTTTCTAAATGTTGCCCAATTTGGACTTCTAGTATTATCACCCGCTTAAGAGCTTCAATTCCCCGGGGCGAGGCGCCCTAACTTTTCGTGCTATATATATTCTGGGCTCCGTCCTTTGTGACCGTTTATTTACCTTAACCAATGTACCAATTACGGCAATCGGTTTTCTGCACTTTCTGTGCGGACAAGGAACAATACTTAACTGGCTATTAAATTCCCCGCCCACTTCTTCCCGACAATGCGGACACAAAAGCTTACTAGCTTCAAATTGTGCAATTTTCCCCTCTATTGCTTTTTGCCGCGCTGCTTTACGGCTTGGATTTCTCGCCACTTGTTTGGTCATCAAGTTCCCTCTAATAGCCAAAAGACAATCTGCCTCCTTCAAACAAATTGTCAATGAGCTATTGTTAATGTTTTTACCACTATTTAAAGAAATGTAAAGGGCGGGTTTTAGCCCGCCGTAAACCTAATTTAAAAAATCAATTTATAAAGGTTACGCCTCGGCTCCGTCGACTAACGGATACGCGGAGGAGCAACCTCTAGTAGATCCATCTTATTCTTTTGGTGCCACAAACTTGCACGGCCGGCGGGCAATGATCACGCTCACTTCGGGTTTTTCCACGAATTCGCGCACCGCGGCAATGAATTCTTCGGTATTGCCTTGGTCGACGATCTTGATATTTTCGTCTTTGACGCCGCAGGCCGAAACCATTTTCTCGATCGCAATCCGGTTCTCTACTCCCACCGCATCCGGATGCGGCTGGTGCCCGGTCATGGCGGTGATCTCGTTGTTCATGATGATCACCAGCGGATTTGAACGGTTATAAACCGCATTAAGCAAACCTTCGATTCCGGAATGGAAGAATGTGCCGTCGCCGATGAACGCAATTACCTTTTGGTCGGTCGATCTTTTTATCCCGTGAGCGATGCCGATCGACGACCCCATGCAGAACATATAATCGTATAATTCATGCGGCGGCAGGGCGCCGATCATGTAGCAACCAATATCACCGCCAAAAATAACTTTTTGTTCGTCAACGGCTTTTTTTACCGCCGCGAATGCCAGCCAATAGGGGCATCCGGGGCACAGCTGCGGCGACCGCATGGGAATCTTGAAATTGGGATTGAATTTGGGAATTGCGTAATGCTTGCCCGCAAATTTGGCGATCGCGGCGGCAGCGTATTCGGGCTTCATCTCGCCGATTTGCGAACGCAAATCATCACCGTGGATCTCTAATTTACAATTTACGTCTTTTGCCGCCATCTGGATCCTTCTTTGGAGGTAGGGCTCCAATTCTTCCAAAACCAAAACTTTTTTGAGCGGCTTAATGAAGTCCTTAACCACCTTTTCGGGTAGCGGATGGAATACCCCCAATTTCAACACCGGGATATCGATGCCAAGTTCAACCATCGCCTCTTTGGTATGCAAATAGGCTGCACCCGAAGTGATGATCCCCAACGGTTGTTTTTTGCCTTTAACAATTCCTTCCACGCGGTTTAATTTACTTTTCTCGAAAAATTGCTCCAATTTGATCTCGCGTTCCAATAATTCTTTTTTCATGCCGTGCAGGCGCGGCATCATGGTCACGTATTTGCTTTTGTTTTTAATAAATTCCCCTTTCAATCCGACCGCGCGGTTCGGGTCCAGGTCTCCCAGAGTTATCAATGCCCGCTGGTGCGCCGTGCGCGTGGTAATGCGCACGATCACGGGCGTGCCGAATTTTTCGGAAATCTTAAACGCTTCCATGGTGTAATCTTTGCATTCCTGCGCGTCGGACGGCTCCAGCATGGGAATATGGCTCAAAACCGAGAACGGCCGGGTATTCTCTTCGCTTTGCGCCGAACTGTGGCAATGCGGATCGTCGGCCAGAAAGATCACCATGGGAGCGCGCGTACCAGTGTAAGCCAGCGGCAGCAACGGCTCCAAAGCCACATTCAAGCCAAAATTCTTCATAGCCACCAAAGTTTTTAGGCCGGAAAAATTGGCACCGATGGCCGCCTCCATAGCGGTTTTTTCATTGGTGGAAAATTCAAACAGGAATTTAGGATCATCTTTTAATTCCTTTTGCAGAGCGTAAAAATTATTGCCGATCTCGGACGCGGGGGTACCAGGATAAGTGGAAATAAACTGCACGCCGGACTCCAGGGCACCGCGAATGATCGCTTCATTGCCCAAAAACATCACCCTCTTCCCTTTCGAATTTTCTAAAAGTTTATTCATGTTCATTGGACGCAAAGCAAAACACAAAAAGTATTTTGCCAAGCATTTTTTGGTTTCAAGCTTATTTTACTCTACTGTCACGGACTTTGCCAGATTGCGGGGCTTATCAATGTCGCAGCCGCGCGCCAATGCAGCATAATAGGCCAATAATTGCAACGGCACCACCGCAACGATCGGCGTGAGCATTTCCAAAGTCTTGGGGATATAAATGACGTCATCGGCAATACCGGCAATTTCTTCGTTACCTTCGGTGGCCACCGCAATGATCTTTGCCTTGCGGGCCTTAAGTTCCATGATATTGGAAATATTCTTCTCGTAAACAGAATCCGACGGGCAAACCGCCACCACCGGAAAACCATCTTCCACGAGCGCTAGGGGGCCATGCTTTAATTCTCCGGATGCCAAGCCCTCGGCATGGATATAGGACAACTCTTTCATTTTAAGGGCGCCTTCCATCGCGGTTGGATAATTGTATTTGCGCCCCATGAAAAGCATATTTGTGCAGTCTTTGTATTTAGCCGCAATTTCCCGGATTTGCACATCGCAAGACAAGGTTTTTTTCACTAGCTCGGGAATACGCATCAATTCGCTGGCAATACGCTGGCCCATGACCAAAGACAATTGGCGCTGGCGGCCCATATAAAGCGCCAGCAATACCAAAATCGCGAGTTGCGAAGTATAAGATTTAGTTGCGGCCACGCCAATTTCCGGACCAGCATGATTATATACTCCCGCATCGGTTTCGCGGGCTTGCGTCGACTCTATGCCATTGGTTATTCCAATCGTTAGCACTCCCTTGGATTTGGCTTCGCGAATCGCAGCTAAAGTATCGGCAGTTTCGCCCGACTGGGAAATTGCCAAAAACGCGCTGTTGCGGTCAATGGTTGATTTGCGGTAACGGAATTCCGAAGCAAAATCGGCTTTGGCGGTAATACCGGCATATTCTTCAAACATATATTCGGCCACCATGGTCGCGTAATGCGCCGTGCCGCAAGCGATCAAATAAAGCTTCTCGATATCGCGCAACCTTTCTTCGATGGGCATTAAACCGCCAAGCTTAGCCATACCTTCATCAGGAATCAAGCGGCCGCGCAAGGAATTACAAAGGCTTTCGGGCTGCTCCATGATCTCTTTGAGCATGAAATGGGAATACTTGCCTTTTTCCACGTCTTCGACGTTCCATTCGATCTCCTGCGGCTGGCGCTCGGTATAAATAGAATAATTTTCCGGAGTGAGCGTGGCAATTTCGCCTTCATTGAGATAAACAACTTTTTTGGTGTTCGCCACCACTGCCGCCGGATCGGAAGCGACCAAAAATTCGCCGTCGCCGATACCGATCAAGAGAGGACTGCCTGAGCGCGCGGCCACGATCTTGTTAGGGTCGTTTTTGGAAAGCACCACCAGGCCATAAGTTCCACGTACACGGTTGACGGCCATTTTCACCGCGCGCTCCAAGTTGCCGTTAAAATATTTTTCGATCAAGTGCGCCAGCACCTCGGTGTCGGTCTGGGAGACGAATTCATGCCCTTCGGCCTGGAGCTCCTTTTTTAGATCCTTGTAATTTTCAATGATGCCGTTATGAACCACCGAAATTGAACCCTTGCAGTCCAAATGCGGATGAGCATTGGCTTCGGTAACACCGCCATGCGTGGCCCAGCGGGTGTGCGCATGGCCAACATTACCGGCGACTTTCATTTGATCCAATTGCTCGTCGGCGGCCGAGATCTTGCCCACTTTTTTGAATGTTACCGAATGATCGTGATTATCATGAACACAAAATCCGAAGCTGTCATAGCCGCGGTACTCCATCCGCTTAAGCCCCGAGATCAGGACCGGAAACGCCTCCCTTTTACCGATGTAACCAATAATGCCGCACATGTGTTATGTAGTGTCTGCTGCCGAATTAGCTTCAACTGCAATTTCCATCTTTTGGCTGCGGAAAATTCATCACTCGTCGACAGATTTAATTTAAATATGCCTCCTCGTTCTTTATTTTCCTCGCATATTCCGCTACGCGGAATCGCTTCTGCCCGAAAGCTAAAAATTTCGTTCTGAAACTAATTCGACAACAAACACTTTTAAATTTTCAATTTCGATTTTCCCGCCTCCGGCACGACCACGCCCTGCAGGACCACCTCTAACAGATAAACACCGATCCATTAGAAATCCAACGAAAATTGCAAATTGTTAATTAATTTAGATGACAAAATTTATCAGCCGGTTTTTGACGTAAACCGTTTTTTTGACCGGATTGGCGCCCAGCCACTGTTTGACGATGGCGGAATTTTTGGCGATTTCGGCGGTTTTTTCTTCCGATGCGTCAACCGGAACCTGGACCCGGTCGCGCACCTTGCCATTGACCTGCACGATCAACTCGACCGAATCATCTTTTAACATCTCCGGGTCGGCATGCGGCCAATTTTTCATAAACACGCTTTCTTTGTTGCCCAATATGTTCCACAATTCTTCGCCGATATGGGGCGCAAACGGCGCCAAAAGCAAAATCATGCGCGACAAAACATCGCGCCCGATATTCCTATTATTGCTTTCGGCGTAATTTAAAAATTCCATATAAGCGGCAATAGCCGTATTGAATTTTAATTGTTCGATATCGGCTGATATTTTCTGGTCAAGCTTGTGGACGCGGCGGATGGATTCTATATCGCTTTCTTTATTATCGAGACAATCAAAAACCAGGCTCCAGACACGGCCCAGAAATTTGCGGCTGCCGCGAACCGCGTCGGTAGACCAAGCGATCGCCTGGTCGAACGGCCCCATGAACAATTCGTAAACGCGCAAGGTATCGGCGCCAAATTCTTTGGCGATGTCGTCGGGATTGACCACGTTGCCGCGCGATTTGGACATTTTTTGATTATTGGCGGCCAGCACCATCCCCTGTGAAGTACGCTTTTTATAGGGTTCGGGCGTAGGTACGGCACCAATATCGAACAGGAATTTATAAATAAACCTTGAATACAAAAGATGCAGCGTAGTATGCTCCATGCCGCCGTTATACCAATCAACGGGCAGCCAATAATCCAAATTTTGTTTTGCACCAATGGCAGTATCGTTTTTCGGGTCGCAATAGCGCACATAATACCAATTGGAGCCGGCCCAATTGGGCATAGTGTCGGTCTCCCTTACGGCGGGACCGCCGCAATTGGGGCAGACAGTGTTCACCCAATCCGAAACCGCGCTCAAGGGCGACGAGCCGTCGCCGGTGGGCTGGTATTTTTCAACAAAAGGAAGCTTGACCGGCAATTGGCTTTCGGGCACGGGTATCGCACCGCATTTTTGGCAATGCACGATGGGAATCGGCTCGCCCCAATAATGCTGGCGCGAAAAGATCCAGTCGCGCAGCTTATAGTGCACGGTCTTTTGGGCGACGTTCTTTTGCGAAAGCCATTCGCGGATCCTGACGATCGCGTCTTCGGAGCCAAGGCCGTCAAACTGCCCAGAGTTAACCAAGACACCGTAATCAGTGAACGCTTCTTTTGAAATATCCCCTCCCTTGACCACTTCTTTTATTTGTAAATTGTATTTTTTGGCAAAATCGTAATCGCGGCGGTCATGGGCCGGCACCATCATCACCGCCCCGCCGCCGTAAGTGCCGATCACATAATCGCCAAGCCAAACCGGAATTTTTTCGTTGTTGGCCGGATTGACCGCCAAGACTCCCTCCAAGCAAATACCAGTCCTTTCCTTTTCAAGATTTGCCCGTTCGAATTCGGATTTTTTGTTGGCATTCTCGACATACGCAATAATTTGCGGCCAGTTGGCAATTTTGTCTTTCAATTTGGCAACCAGGGCGTGTTCGGGCGCCAAAACCAGCGCGGTCACGCCAAAAATAGTATCAACGCGCGTAGTGAACAAGCTGATCTTTTCATCGGCGCCATCAATAGTAAATTCGAGGGTAGTGCCGATGCTGCGGCCGATCCATTCCCGCTGCTGGACCTTGATCTTTTCCCAAAAATCAACAGTGTCCAAGTCTTCGATGAGCCGGTCGGCATATTTGGTGATCCGCAGCATCCATTGCTTGAGGTGTTTGCGAACCACGGGTTCGCCGCAACGTTCGCAATTGCCCGCCACTACTTCTTCGTTAGCCAAGCCGGTAAGGCATTTGGGACACCAATTCACCGGAATGGTGGCCTGGTAGGCCATTTCGTTTTTGAACAGCTGGATAAAGATCCACTGCGTCCATTTGTAATAATCGGGATCGGTGGTATCGACCTGGCGCGACCAGTCGAAAGACAGCCCCATGCTTTTCATCTGGCGGGTGTAATTGGCAATATTTTTGGCGGTCGTAACACTGGGGTGGATGCCGGTTTTGATGGCGTAATTTTCCGCGGGCAAACCAAACGCATCCCAACCAATGGGAAACAAGACATTTTCCCCTTCCATGCGGCGTTTGCGCGCAATACAATCCATGGCCGAATACGAACGCACATGGCCCACGTGCAACCCTTCGCCGGAAGGGTACGGAAATTCCACCAATAAATAGGTTTTCTTTTTACCGGAGGCTTCTTTTTGGTCGAGGGCTTGGTAAAATTTTTGATCTTCCCAAGCTTTTTGCCATTTAGGCTCGATGACCTCGGGCCGGTATTCGGGATTATTGTTTGCCATAATATTTTTGAACCAGAGTTTCGAATTCGGTGATGATCTTTTTATCGCACCCAAGATCGACATCGGCGGCCAGCGGCTTCCAGTTGGGTACCGGAATGGGCCAGCCTTCCCCTTTCTGCTTGGAAAAGTAGGGTGGCGTTAACACCCGGAAATACGGCTTGGCCTTGGCGGTTACTAAAACGATCCGGGTTTCCCAGAATTTTTCCGAGGAATCCTTTTCCAAAAGCAATTCCTCTTCCAGCGATTCGGGATCGGTACGGAATTTCACTTCCACGAACACCGGCTTTTCGCGCATCCCCATCACCACGAAATCCGGGATGGAGGCGATCTTCTTGCCAAGGCTGCTGTCCTTATTGAATTCGTCTTCCAACTGGACGATGTTTTCCAGAGTCGCGTCGGAACCCAAACGGTAAACCCGGCAACCGCTTGCCTTCAAAAGCTGCTCAACCAGACTTTCGGCCAGTTTACCTTTAATGATGTTTCCGGATTCGGCCATAATGCCGTAATTCTTATCGTGCCTCAATTCTATACAAAAAAAGCCCCTTTATCAAGCAAAAAGACAAGCGAAGCGCAATTAAGCGCTTCGCGAGAATTTAGAGAGAAATATGGAAAAGTTTACGATATGAAACCTGAAAATTTATCAATATAAACTAATTCCATATTCAGGGTAATAAAATTACCCATTACGGACTGGTTGCAAGCATCGATTGGCTCAATGGATTATATTCCTATAATCAAGGTGATGCCACAATTGGTCCATTCCGCAATTAACAATTAACTACAATCAAATAAAAATGTCAACCGTTCATCTTTTTATTTAAAATTGCGATTTTATAAAAAAAGCCCCTTTTTTTAAGGAAACTGGCGAAAATTATATTAAAAAATGAATATTGGCGCGAGTATTTACGTTTATTGCAGACTCTTTATTTAGCGCCGGGGGCGGCGCCTGAAGGGAGTAGCAAGTTACGTCAAGGAGATGGCTTTATTCACCTCCCTAATAACTCGCGCCATGCCGGCCAAGGGACTCGAACCCAATCCTACCTTACGCAGGCAGCAGACCTTAACCGGTGCCATTTTTATATCAGATACCTCTTTCTTTGTCAAGAGGGGTTAAAATATCTTTTAGTTTTGGGTTAAGGGGTTTTTCTTTTAAGGCGTCTCCGCGGAAGTCCGGGTCTTGGCGGTAGATCTCATAGACCTGCAGGGCGATCTCTTCGGTCTGGCCGGCAAGATGGGTTTGCCCCTCTTCCCAACTGATATCGGAAAGCTGGTCTAAAATAAAACCATAGGCGTCTTCCGGTTTTTCGGCCTCAAAGTTATCGAACAATTCAAAGATCACCCCTTGAACCAGGTCGGCCACGGATCCGGAGAACCAGCTCTCGGGAAAATAATTGCCATACATTTGCTTGTGGTCCTTCATCGAAGCAATGGTAGCGGCGGAAAAATCAAAAAATTCGCCGGCGATTTGGTCGCACGCCGGGCACGCGCCGCCCGCCTTATGGGCAATGAATTCCGCGCCGCATTTGGGGCAAATGGTTCCTTGGTAATTAAGATGAATAGGCATATCAGTTAAGGTGGCTATGTTTTAAGAATTTTTTAAACGTGTTATTGATGATTTGAAATTGCGAAGACTCCTGCCCGAGTTGTTTTTTAAAATATTTAAAAAATTTATCGGGAATCTTTAGATTTATCAATACCTCCAAAGTTTCGCGGTAGTTAACATCGAATATCCAAGCCAAGTAAAGCAGAATTATCGCCTCATACGACGCATTATTATCGACAACATGCTTTTTATCAATGTAGCCTAGCTTTTGAAATTCTTCCAGGATGTTGGCAGGTTTTATGGCGCCGGTTTCACCGGCCGCATGGCAATATTCGGCTTCTTTAGCCTTAGCGTTTTCATCGAACAGCCAGCCGTCGGACTTATAAACAAATCCGCCAAGCTTATCCCAATCGCGCAATACCCGGGCAAAAGTATCTTTTAATTCCGAACTTTCAGGTTGCGGGAGCTGCGGCTGGCAATGATATTCGATCGCGTATTCAATGGCCTGGCGCACCTTGTCTTCGAAAAGACCGGTAACCCCCCACTCGCGCAATAATTTGACCGCGGCCCGGCCGTGCTCATTATTTATTCCGGTGTCGCAAAAACCGATATCGTGGAGCCAGTAAATAAAAACCAGCAAAGACCGGGTTTCTTGAGGGACGCCGTCAAACAGGCCGCCGTAAAAATCAATGATCGCCTCCCTTTCTTTGAAAGATCGCAACTTTCTAAGGTTGAAGTGGTGGAATTTTTCTTTTTTCGCCAATTCCGAAATACGCGCGGCCGCAATATTTTTGGCGCTTTCCAATATCGAGGTATCGACAATACCCGTCGGAATATTTTCCAACTCATCTTTCAAGCAACGCATCTTACTTTCTTTCCACAATAATAGTGCAATTGGCGATCAAGGCGGCCAATGCGCCCACCGCGGCCAGCACGGGCGCCAAGGCCGTACCTACTACCGCGATGGTCAAGGGAATTTCGATGAGGGTTTCGCCTTTTTCGTTGATAATGATTATCCGGCGCACATTCCCCTCCTTGACGAGCTCTTTTACCTTTTCGACCACCATGTGCCCGGAAACCTTGAATTCTTCGCGTTTTGAATTTGCTTCTTCTTTTTTTGTAACCATAAATTATTAAATTATTAATTAAAATTATATCAAATTTTCATTAAAAATTGCTTACTTGGGAGACCTAAACATCGGGCCGTGGCCGGGAATCACCCAATCGGCCAATTCCAACACCAGCTTGCGGCTTTCTTTTAATACAAGCTCATCTTTGGCGCCATTCGGATCTTGGCGGCTTATCAAACTTTCATAATCGGTTTTTTGCTCTTCATTTTCCAGCCACCAGAATAAATCGCCGGCGACGCAAATCTTGCCGCGATCGGTTTGAACCAATAATGATTCGTGGTCAATGGTGTGCCCGGGGGTGGGAATAATTTTGATATTTGTTTTTGGTATTTTATCCGAATAAGTGAATATTTCGTCGGCACCATTCATCATGTCGGTGTCCAATAATATGTCGCAATCGGGAAAAAGCCGCAGGTTTAAAGTGTGGTCAAGGTGGTGATGCGTCAAAAAAACAATATCGATATCGGCACATTGAAGATTTTCTTCGGCTAATTTTTTGACCAATAATTCCTTATCCGAACCCGGATCAACCAAAATGTTCACTTCGCCATCTTTTATTAAAACCGTCGACGGAGAAGCCAGCCAGCCGTTTTCCGTTTTTTTGACCCGGCCTTCGATCAAAATTTTAATTTTTGCCATATTTTTACAGGTCGATCGACGCTTTGGTTTTATAAGACTGGCCGCCATCATCAATATCGCAATACTTGAACTGCTTGGCATTCACCGTTTGCCACTCTTCTTCCATTACTTCCCAAGGCGCGATATAGGAATAAGGATAAATGCCTTTCTTTTTCGCCTGTTCCGGCGTTAGCTCGCGGCATTCATTGGTCAGCATACCGTAAAATATTTCGTCGGCATAATCATTTTTTTGATGGCTATAGTCCATGTTATCGGCGGCATATAAAATTTTTGCCTTGGGCAGGATATGCTTGATATCTTTGGCCGCGGTTTGAGCGGTCAGTCCGTAGCAATGATTACCCTCGACCAGCAATAGTACTGGGTCTTCGGGCATATTCTCGCGGTTAAACGGCAAAATAGCTTTAAGTTCGGCTTTTTTACCGATGTAGAAATATTTATACTGCACCGGTATTATTTTCAATACCCCGAGCTGATAAGCCAAATAAGTTGCCGAAAATACACCTCCGCGCAGAATCGGCACGATGGCATCGATCTTAAGCGCATTTTTTCTTAAATAGTGCTGGATTTTCCTTTTTAAAATATCAATCGATAAAAAATATTCATCCCAGCTAAGGCGCTTAAAATCTTTTTTCTTATATTTTTTCCAGGCTTCCGAAAGATCGCTCATATTATTTTTTGTCATTGCCGGTCATAGTCCCAAGGAAAAATAATGTCATCGTTAATCTCTTGGAAAAATGCCGTCAGGTTATATTTTGCCTGCGCCAGCGGCCGCACCCGGTAGAGGGTAAAAAAATCGATCGAAGCCGGCCGGTAAAATTCGGACAATCGCTTTTTTAGCAGCCACAGAGTTTTTCCGGAACGGATAATGTCATCAACGACTAAAATATTTTCGTCTTTGATCCAGTCGGGGCGATCGAAAAATATTTCGTCCTGCCGGTTAATATAGGCGGCGACAAGCGGCTTGTCGATCCGCGCCGATAATAAGGCCGCGGGTACTAGCCCTCCCCGGCTCATGCCGACAACAAAATCAATACCGCCCAGGAACTCGGCATTCCGCAAACAAAAACGATCAACATTTTCTTTCACTTCTTCCAAATTAACCGTGGTCTTATCCATTATTTTAATTTATTTTCCATGATAATCTGATTGCTGGCAAACCCCGACTTTTCGTAAAATTTCATCGCCCCGGAATTTTTGGCCGCCACGTTCACCAGCACGTAATCGACGTTTTTTGAACGGCACCATTCCAAAAACATTTTCATCATCTTTTGCCCCACGTTGCGATTGCGCAAGCCTTCTTCGATATAGATGTCCCATAGCTCGGCACCTTTGCCTTTCTTCCAAAGCATCCGGTCTTCCTCATATAGGCTGCCGCGCAAAAAAGCAAATACTTGGCGGTCAAACTCCGCCACCACGACATAATCCACGCCATCGGCGGCAGCGATCGCTTCTTTAATAACGGCCCCGCCCTTGGCGTAAACCCATTCCAGGTTCCAGTCGTGGCCGTATCTTTCGCGCTCGTGGCGGTAAAGTTCGGCGGTCAGCCGCAAAATATCATTTAGATCTTTTTGCTCTGCCCGCCGGATAATAATTTCTTCTTCCATATTATTGGTTGATTAATAATGTTTTTGCCGCTTGGTATTTTTGCTCGACCCTCCGGCGCGCTTCTGGCAGGGTGATCTTTTCATTCCAATCGCGCTCCAGTTTGGCCGAAAGCCATTTTACCAATTCCGGATACGGCAAATCTTTTGTCCTCCAGTAGAAGAACAGCGGCACGATATCAAAATGCGACATCGCATCGGCATTGGCAATTATTTTCTCGAATACGGTTTGCGGAAAAAATTCATCAATAACGCAGTGGCGCAATACGGCAAATTTGATTTTCTTTACAGTTTCTTCATGATAGCCATATTTACGCATTAGAGTTTCGGACATATCGGCCCCTTTTATATGGTGGCCGGCATCATTTTTCACATTGGCCCGGCCGATATCATGCAAGACCGCGGCCAGTTCGGCATGATCCGGATTTTCGCCATAAACCGCGGCCAGTTCCTTGGCGTATTTTGCCACTGCCAAAACATGGTAATCCCAATCGTTAGCCTCAAACTGCGGTTTTATCTCTTTTTTGATTTTCCCAATTTTTGCGTCCATAATTAGCGGCTTCCATGCCCCTTGACTTATATTTATTATAATAAAGAATACATAAAGCAACAGAATAAACAATAGGGGGAATATTTTTGCAATTAATTGCGCAACGGCATGGGCCGAAAGATGATAATGGAAATCTGACGGCAAAGGGAAAACGACTAGCAACCGATATCGCAAGGAATTATTTGCCCGGCTTGAGCATAACCCACATTGTCGCAAGCAGCACTCCCAGGGCAATGGAAACCGCCGGTTTCGCGGAACAATTCCTGGGGATAGAGATAATTCGGTGCCCGGAGCTACGGGGAATAGAATATAGCGAAGAAGGCATGGAGCGATTGATCGAAAAAATCGGCGCATCCGGGATGCCATGGCAAATAATCTGGCGGGAAGGGATAACCGGGTTTGAGTCTGCCGAAAAGCTAATCTCGAGAGTAAGTACGGGGTTAGGGCAAATTCGATCAAAACTACCCGCCACGGCCGTGGTTTTAATTGTCGCCCATGAAGAAACAATCTGGGCAATGAGGCATATTTTGCAAAGCGTTCCACTAGAAACAGCATTAAAAGAAACGATCGAACCTCTTTCGTTCCATCTATTCGAGGTGTAGATTTTTTCTTTTTTCTTTTTAAAATTTTGAATTTAAATGAGCGTTATATGAAATTTACGCGAAACATTGATGAACTAAATAAAAATGATGTTGTTCTTGCCGGAGGCAAGGGCGCATCACTGGGTGAAATGGCCCGGGCCGGAATTTTAATTCCTCCCGGTTTTGCGGTTTTAGCAAGCGCTTTTGATATTTTTTTGGCGCAAAATAGCTTGAGCGACGATATTTCGTCTCTTTTGCGCAGAATGGAACAAAAAAATATTATCGACATCCAGAATATGTCGAAAAAAATTACCGGAATGATAAAAGATGCAAAAATGCCGATAGATATTGCAAATGACATCATGGTTTCCTTTGCCAAATTGGATACGAAATACGCGGTCGTCCGCTCCAGCGCCACCGCCGAAGATTCGGCAAGCGCCGCCTGGGCCGGACAGCTGGAAAGCTATCTTGGCATAACGGAAAAAAATTTGCTTGAAAGCGTTAAAAAGTGCTGGGCATCGCTTTTTTCGACAAAAGCATTATCATATAGGTTCGCAAAGCAACTCGAAGGGCAAAAAATATCGGTTGCGGTCGTAGTGCAGAAAATGATCGACGGAGTTACCGCCGGAACTGCGTTTTCGGCCGACCCGGTCACTCAAAAAAGAAGCACCATTATCATTGAAGCGGTTTTCGGGCTTGGCCAAGCTCTGGTTTCGGGAAATTTAACGCCCGACAGTTACTCAATAGATAAGAATCATCTACGCATTATTAATAAAAACATTCCTTTTAAGCCTAAGGGGCTATATCGCGCAAGGAAAGGCAATATTGTTTGGCGTAATCTTTCCCGCCTTCAGGAAACCCGCCAAGTTTTGCCGGACCAAGAGATATTGTCGCTTGCGAAAGTTATACTAAAAATCGAGGATCTGTACGGATTTCCCTGCGATATTGAATGGGTTACCGAGCGAGGGAAATGCTATATTGTGCAAAGCAGGAAGATCACGACTATCAACAAAGCCAAGCAAGAATACCGCCAGATAATGACGCGGCCGCTAGATCTAGCCATGTGCGAATGCTGGGACGCCGGTGAAAGAATTATGCTTCCAAAAAAATTCAAAGATCTATTGTATTTTGACCCGCTATTCATCTATAAACCGGGACAGGCAGTGACGGTTTATTATAATTTCAGCGACCCAAAACAAAGCTTAACTGGTGTTATTATTTTTTTAGAGAAAAATCTGCCTTGGTTTTTAGAACAAAAAGAAAAATTCGACGAAACTTGCGAAAAAATCAGATTACTAATAAAGAATGAGTTTGCCGATTACCGAATTATTTCCCGTATGATCGGTGAAATTTGGCCAATGATCGCAATCGCGAATGTTTTAGGAAGCACCGAAATTTATAAAGTCAGTCAAAATTTAAGGGATATTTGCATCAAAATAAGGGTCGAGAGCGACGATGTTCTGCACCCGGCGTTATCTTGCCTATCGGCCGCAATAAACGAAGAAATCGCCAAAAGCCATACCGCTCTTAACGATTATGGATCATTTATCCTGCTATCGGAAATGATAAATAATAATTTGCCCGATAAAGACACTTTAATAAAAAGATCGACGGGTTATTTGTTCCATAAAGGCAATCTCTATTCGAACACTGATGAATACATAAGGAACAACCAGATCGAATTAAGCGGTTTTGACAATGAGCAATCGAGCAATGGTCCGATCAATGGCCAAACCGCCTCGGGCGGCATAGTATCGGGGAACGCCAGAATAATAATGGAATTGGCAGATCTCAATAAAATTAAAGAGGGCGATATTATCGTTACGCCCATGACAACCCCGGAAATGACCTTGGCTTTAAATCTTGCAGCAGGAATTGTTACCGACGAAGGCGGCATAACTTGCCATGCGGCGATTATTTCGCGCGAATTGCATAAACCATGCATTATCGGCACAAAATCAGCAACAAAAATGATAAATGACGGCGACCAAATAACGATCGACGGCGATCATGGATCAGTGACAATATCCCGAAAGGCTAGTATTTAAATTATTTTTCTTTCCAACAAATAGTCTTTTACAATTTCAAAGATCAGCTGGTGGCCGGTGGAGTTGGGATGGGCACCGTCGTGCAATAATTTTTTATAACCGGCGGCCGCAAATTTTTCATAAACCGGGATGTAGCCGGCACCAAAATTTTCTGCAAGTTCGCGCAATGCCAAATCATAACGCTTAACCTCAACTTCGCGATAAGATTTATCCAAATCGAACGGCATCGGATCAACGATCGCCTGGTCAACCGGAGCCAGTCCGACAAAAAATATCTTTTGGGAAAATTTGCCAGCTTTGCCGATCAATTCCTTGATATTATTTTGGAAACTGTTGAAATTGACCCAGTTATCATTTTTACTGTATACAAAAGCGGAATCGTTCAATCCAACCGCAAAAATAACGATATCCCCTTCCGACTTCCAGTCTCGGAACAACCGGGGCTTGATCTCAGCTTCAAGCCTAGCCAAAACATCCGCGGTCGTCTGGCTATGCGTGGACAAATTATAAGTAAAAATTTCGGGCTCTGTCCCCGATAAATACCTAAGCTGTAAAAAATTACCGATCCTTTGCGCCCATCCGCCGGCGGAATCATAACACCCATAAGCAATACTATCGCCGAATATAAAAAAGTTGTAATACATATGTATAAATATATTATACTGAATCTATGGCAATCAAATATAAAGTCAAGCAAATTTTGGATTTTGGAAAAAAATCACGAACCGGCGCAATAATAATGGCCGAAATCGCCACGGGCGCCGCATTGGCACTGGTATCGCTTTGGGCGTTCGCCCAAATCACCGACGAAGTGGTGGAAAAGGAAACCGCGGCGTTCGACACTGCGGTGCAAGCGGCAGTTTATTCTTTGCGAAGCGAATCACTGACCGGAATAATGACCGCCATATCTTTTTTGGGATCGAAGGAGTTCCTTTTTTGGGTTTCCTTGGCGCTAATTGCATTTTTTTGCGTTAAAAACAAACGCCGCGCGGCAATAACCTATGCCGCGATATTGCTTTTGAGCGCCGGCCTGAACAATTTAATAAAATTAATAATCCATCGCGACCGGCCGCAGCTGCTGCCGCTGGAAGAAACCACTTTTTTTTCCTTTCCTTCGGGGCATTCAATGAATTCACTGGTTTTTTACGGGCTGTTGGCATATTTTGCGTATCATTACGCAAAAAACAAAGCTTTGGGGCTTTCGATATATATTATCGCGGTTTTAATTACGGTTTTGATCGGGTTTTCGCGGATCTATTTGGGCGCCCACTACCCCACCGACGTAATTGCCGGATTTGTTGCCGGCATGCTCATACTATCGGCCGCGATCGTGATCCATAAAACATTAGTTTTAAAAAAACTTTTTGATGGCGCAAAAAGATAAGTAAAATTTTCTAGATATCATTGAATCCGTGCGGCACCATGACATTAAGGATGTCGGGATGGATCTTCATAAGGGCCGGGGTTTTGTGGGTCAATTCACCGTCGATATCGATCCGCTTGCGCGGCCGGGTTTCGATATAAACTTCGGGGGTTTGGATATATTTGATATCCGGGAATTTAACGCGGCCGTTGGTAAGCATGGCCAGCCAGAATTTAACGATCTGCCAGCGGTCCATGGAGTCCATGGTTAGAATAAGCAGCTGCTTGTTGTCGATATGAAAATCGGGCAGGATCTTGGAAGTCCCATAATGGCTGCCATTGGCAATAATAACTTGGTGAGTTTTAATGGAAACCTTTTGGCCATTGATCGTTAGGTCACAATCGAAATAACCGTGCGTAAAAAATTGCCACAATCCGGCCAGCGCGTAAGCACCCACACCGAGCATTCGTTTTAACCAGCGCGGCGCCAAGCGCGCCACATCGGCCGAAAACCCGATGGTGGCAATATTGGCGAAATGATGGCCCCTTAGCCCTTCCCAATGATATAATTCTAACGGCAACTCTCCTTTTTCGGCTGCAAACGCGCACTCGCTCGGCGACAGACTTTTTTTAAGTATGCCTTCTTGCGTTTGCGCGTTTTCGCTCGAAAAATGCGTGTTTCGTTTCAGAATTATCTCATCGGGAATGGCTACTACCTCCCCCACGTCGATGGTCGCCAATTTTCCTTTGGCGATCACATCCAGGGCGCCGTTAATATCAACCGGAATGCCAAGTGAGCGAGCAAAGCTATTGCCGGTGCCCAACGGCAAAACCCCGAGCGCGATATCGCGCTCCACAAAATAGTCAACCACTGAACTAATCGTACCGTCGCCGCCGCCCACGATGATCAATTTGTGGCCGCGGCCGATAGCTTCTTTGACGAACTCGGGCAAGCGCTTGGGATTGCGCACCGGGTAGGCCGCGGCCAATTTAATGCCGCGGGCGTCGAGACCATCCATGGCACGAAAAAAAAGATTTTCGCCGCGGCGAGAGTAAGTGTTAACGATAAGCACCGCGGTTTTCTCTTCCCGGAGCGCATTTTCCAGTTCTTTGGTTTTCATATTTATCGATTAAGCCGGTAATTATTCATACAAATTACCCATCACAAAAGTTTCCCTTGAGCCAACGGCGATTCCAAAGGCGCGCTGTTTGAACCGCCAAATTCCGCTTTTTTAATTTTAACATGCCCGAAGACCCCGTCATAACCGGCGATAAGTTCAACTTTCCCTTCCCGGGCATTGACGATGCCCTGGGCGATCTCGGGAGAAACTACTTTTGACAGATCTTCGTATTCCGGGCTAAGAATCACGGAAAACTCCGAACCGAAATTTTGCAGCAAATTCCGGTATTCGGTTTTTACCCGCGGGCTAGTTGGCGCCACCCCCAAAACATCGGCAACCACTTCCTGCAGCGGCACCAAGCTTTTGTAATGAATAGCGCCTTCGGGCCGGAAACCTTCGGGTTGGTCGGCAAGCTCCCGGATCCGGTTTAGAACCCCGATCGTTAGCGGGGCGCCGCATTTCGGGCAGCGGCCGCCGGATTTCGCTGATTCTTCGGGAGTTAAAGATACCCCGCAGGACCGATGACCGTCAAGATGGTACTTCCCCTCTTCGGGAAAAAATTCGATGGTATACAAAAATTTTTGCGGGTCTTTATTTTTGATCGCGTCAAAGATTTTGAAATAATCCAATTCGGTATCAAAAACATTCACCTCGCGGCCGATCTTTTCCGGAGAATGGGCGTCGGAATTGCTTAATAACGCCACCCGACGACCGTCGGGAATACGCCACAACATGGCCGGGTCGGCCGACAATCCGGTTTCGATTGCGTAGATATATCGCGTATAATCGCCGAAACACTCTTCCAAAGAATCAAAACCGGATTTGGAGCCAAAAACCCCGAACCACGGGGTCATGGCATGGGCGGGAATCACCAGGCAATGTTCGGACGCGTCTAAAACGATCTTTGCCAATTCTTGTGAATCCAATCCCAATATGGGACGGCCGTCAGCCGCCAGATTGCCGATCTTTTCCAAACGCGAATTGATCTTTTGCGCGGTTTCAAAATCGGGCGCAGCCAGCGCGATATGGACCTTGCGCACCCGGCCGCCTTTGGAATATATACAGCTAACTTCGGCGGTCAGCGTAAAACAGGTGCCGTATTTCGAATCTTTTAATGCAAAAAGACCCGGGCTTACCGGATCCAACAAATCCTGCAACTCGTTAAACCATTGCGGATGGGTAAAATCGCCCGTGCCCATAAGCTTGATGCCCTTGGCCCGGGCCCAGCCGTCCAGCGAGGCCAGATTCATGCGGCCGGAGGTGGCGCGGGAGTATTTAGAATGGATATGCAGGTCAGCCGCAAATTTCATAGCAACTTTCGCGTTAAAAATTAAAAATACATTTAACCCCTATGGGGCTTGCCCAATCTTCTTCGTTAAATCGTTCGGGTACTTGTCGCCGTATGATTATACGGCTCCGGCGCTAATTTCACCTTTGCCTAGCATCTGCCATAATCGCGGGAATCTTTTACGAATTTCATATACGCCATAAATGGCGTATATGAAATTCTTAGTTTAAACAACAAATAGTTAAGTTATAATTGCCAAAGTCGCCTCGCGAAACGCGTAAATTTATTACGGTTTTCACCGACACCTAAAAGGTATGAGCAGAAACCTCGAAACGCCAGCGCTTCGCGGTAAAACAAATTTATAATCAGGAGATAAGTTTGGCTTTTCTTTTTTCGCGGTCGACGCGTTCAATCATTTTTTGGACAAGCGCGATCGGATCGCAATCGTATTCGATCTTTTTTATGCCGCGATAGGTGTCTTTAACCAACCCCCGGATCTTATCGGCCGTACCGCCCGACCCCTCCAGCACGCCGATAGGCTTGCGGCATTCAACGGCGGTAGTGAACTCATGCAGCGTTCCCAAACGGCCACAAACAATAATGATGGCATCGGCCGATTTGGTCATGATGATATCCCGGCCGGAATAATCCGATCCGGTATAAATCATAACATCAAAAACATCCACTGGCAGCCGGTAGCGTTTTAAATGTTCGACTTCGGACTCGGCCGGGGAAAAACCAACGTTAAATCCGCCGGCCTGCTTGCATCCCTGGGCGGAAAAATACGGCACGCCGGTGGTCGCTCCAGAAACCAACACGCAATGAGAACGGGCAATTTCCTTGCCTACTTCCTTGGAAAGCAAAATTATGTTATCGCAACAGTGGCTGATCTCGGCCGCCCCGGACACTGCAATCTTGTACTGCATATATTTTATTTCAAATCTCAAATCCTAGACGCAAAATCTAAATCTGATAAATTTGATATTAAAAGTGTTTATTACTTGAGACCCTAGAACAATTATATTTCTACTGCAATTTTCATCTTTCGGCTGCGAAAAATTCGTCAGTCGTCAGTAGACTTTGAGCCAAGTATACCTCCTCCTTCTTCATTTTTCTCGCTCGAAAACTGAAAATTTCGTTGCGAAAATAATTATTCTACGCTCTCATTTTATCAGACAAAAAATTCAAAGTGAAGCGGTAAGACGCAAAAACAAAAAAAGCCGGAATTACCGGCTTTTTTGCGTTGTTCAAGATCTCATCCCGAAATTTATTGAAAATATTTTTATGATCCAAAAAAGAAGCATTGATCCGGGCAAAATAAAAATCAGATTTTCGAACAGATAGAACAGAGCGGCGGATTTATTTGAAATTTGTTTTTTGTGTTTATTCATAAAATTAATTTAAGTGCTATAGAGTTGAATTATGGCATAATTATAGCATATTTTATTTATTTTGTCAAGCCTAGCGCAACTAAAAAACACCGATCGATCGGTGCCTTTTAGTTGAGGGGAACAATCCCTCGCAGAATCAGTCAAGCTATATAGTGCAACCTGGCAGAGGCTGCATGGCCCAACCCAACCTCCTCCGCTGAAGAATCTTCTGCCTGTATTGGGTAAAAACCCTCATCCCCTCACTTGGTATTTAGCCGATTGGAGAAGGTTTGTCAAATGCAGTTTAACACACTGCTGTGTGCGGTATTCCTGCGGAAAAGTTTGTTCATCCTCCGCTCATTTACTCGCTCCGGGCAGGCGATTCATCCTCGCACTTCTGTGCGAGGTTTTCTCGCCAGTTGAATAAATAATTAATACTTGATTTTTAAAAAAATTGCGCTTACAAAATACTCCCTTGTTTGGCAAAATATCCGCAACTTAAAATGATGGCGGCAATGAATCTTGAAATTGCGTGGTGGTCGCGCTCAAACCATCAGCGCTCGTTGCCACACCAGGAGCTTGGGCGGCTTGAAGCCATTGGTCGATCTCGTGCATGCCAGGCTGATCCAAAACCATTGCCGGTCCAGATAACGGCGCGGCAAGCCCTTTGGGAGACGATATAACGATATCACGAGCACCATCAGCTAGCAAAGCCGCGGCGGAATCGTCCAGGGGTTTTTGAGGAAAATCGTCAATTAATTGCCCGGAATAATAGAATTCCGCCGCCAAACCCCCAAAACTGTAAACGGAATTTTCGATATCCAACCGCGCGCCACCCGTCTTAGGGTCATCGTTCGGGATCGAATGGGCAAAGCCAATATTAAAAAGAGTCGCCAGAATTTCGGGGCGGCGGGAAATATCAATACCCGCCCTTTCCCACTGGGAGATAATCTCTTTATTATAAAGGGCAGCGTAAAGGTAGGCGTAATAATGGTCGCGCGAGTCGGTAATGCGGACGAACCGCTCGTGCTGGATATTTTTGGTTTTAAAATCGAGCATCCGCGCATATGCTTGTCCGGGATAAAAAGACGAAGCTTGATTTCTCAGATTCTCCTCTATTTTCATGGCGGTTTCGGGCTTAATACCGAATAATCCCCACGAAAACTGGGTCATGCTGCCCAAAACTTTTAAAGGCGATATGATCTTCTTAAACGCCGGCCGATCGGAGTAAAAAAGCCTCATTTGCTCGGCCATCAATTCGGAAACCAGCACGCGCTGGCTAATACCGGTTTCTTTTTCAATCCTTTCCAGTATGGATTTATCCTTTAGCACCCCCTCCTTAAAAAATTCCCATTCTTCGGTGTCAACCCAAGGCAGCGGACTTTTCAGATCAATTACGCCCGCGAGAATTTCAAAATCCTGCCTAGAGATGTCCATAAAGGCGAGATCATTGGCACACGAACGGTAGGCGGCGTAAGAAACATCTTTTTTGTTCAGCGCCAGCATCAAATAATCGAGATTTTTTTGGGCCAAATCAAGAGACCCGGCTACCGCCATATCATAAATACGCGTAAATTCCGCCGGATATCCATTCTTAACTGCTTTTAGCGAACAATAATTTTGTTTATTAAAAAAATCGCCCGCGCCGCGGCCAGAGTCCGGCGACTCGGCCACTAAGCTCTCTTGCGCCACCGCAAGAGAAGCGGCCGCGCTCGCCTTCCAAAAAGATTCTGTTTGCTCGTCGACAATTCCCTTGGTGTCGGTCAAATGCAAATTCACCGCCGCGTAAGCCGCCGAAAGTACAAACCCAACTAGAGCAAAAACCGCGATAAACAACTTTAAAAAAATTTTAAGTATTTTCATTTATAATTTCGAATCGTTAAAATAGTTTTCGATACCAAGCGCGGTTTGGCGCGCGTACTCATCAAGCGCTTCTTCCCTTTCTGCGGGCGTGGTCAATTTCTTTTCGTAAATGTAGGCATATTCAATAAGCATGCTGGGGGCGCCAAGCGTTCCAGAAGCGCCCAGCGCGATCAAGCTTTGGTCTTCCAGCAGATTGTCAAGCTCCGGGGATTGGACAATTTTCAGCTGTTCAAAAATTTTTTCCGCGGCCGCTTTCGAGGCAACATGATTTTTCATTTGGCTTTCCGGAATAAAAATCGTAAATCCTTTGAATTGTCCCGGATAATTCATTTGCGGCCGGCCGCTATCGTTAAAATGCAAGTTCAAAACCAAGTCGATGCCGCTTTCGTCGGCCCATTTGTTCATGCCGTATAATTTGACCGACGTTTCCGGAGTCACTTCGGAATGGTAAGCCATATCGGGAACATATTTTATAATTCCTGAGGCCATTAACGCTTTCTGCTCGGCCTGGCGCCCGGTCTTCCAATCGATAATAGCTTGCTTTTCGTTTTGGAAATAATCCTGAAAAACGGGATTCCAGGCAGCATCATCCCGGGCAATCGTAATTTTGTAAAGCTGATCTTGACCCAAAATCTTGGAAATTCTTTGGGCAATCGACGCGGCAAGATCCCTTTCGCAAATATCTTTGTAACAAGCGCCGCCGTCTTTGACGTCGTGGCCGGGAATGATCAAAATGTCGTACGTTTCCGGCGGCGGAGGCGGGGGCAGAACCGGAACCGCAACCGCCGCGACCAAATTATCCGCAAGCGGCGCGGAAACGGGCGCGTTGGTTTTAACACGATCATTATGGCGAAATAAAAAGAAGGTAAAAATTATAAAAAAACATAAAAAAACCGCCACGAACGTGATATTTTTCAAAATTTTATTTTCCATAATACCGCAACAACCATTGTTTCATTTTATCAAAAAGAATATCAAAAAAAAGCCCTCGTATAAAAAACGGGTTCCAAGCCAACAACAAAAGCTACCTGCTGTTAAATCGATGCCATGGGCGATATCTTGGATTATTGCGGTAACGCAAACTTGCCGTCTTGCGGCGGATTTTTTAGTTATGACTTCAGAGTGCGCCCGACAGGAATCGAACCTGTAGTCCCCGGCTTCGGAGGCCAGTATTTTATCCATTAAACTACGGGCGCGGATCCCGCTATCGCGGAATAACCAACACAGAATGCAAAATATCGGATACCGAGCAACATTCTACTTTTCGCATTTTTTGGCGATTATGTAAAGATTGGCTTCTTTTTTTCCAAGACCGACAGTTCCCGAGCTTTCAATGGCGAATCCGGCGTCTTTGGCAAATTTTTCCAATTCCCGCCGGCTAAACGCGTGATGGTAACGCCGATATCGATTTTCCCAAGGGATATAAAAATCGCCGAAATCAAGATTCTCCAACTTTAGGATAATTTTGATCTGGGCCGCAAGATAGCCTTTCAGCCTTTTAAACCGCCGGCGGCGGATCATTGACCACGGCCGCAAATCCCATACGGCCAAAAACAACACGCCGCCAGGCTTCAAAACCCGGAACGCCTCTTCTAAAAATTGCCGGCGGTACCCACCCGAAGGAATGTGATGCAAAACCGCCAAAGAAAAGGCCAGATCAAATTCATTTTGGCCATACGGCAAATCGAGCGCGGAGGCAACTTTAAAATCGATATCCGGAAAATTACTTTGCGCGATCGAAATAAGTTTTTGGGAATTATCAATCCCGTGATATTCCATCCCCCGCTCCTTAAAAAAAGAGGAAAAGCGGCCATTGCCACAACCGATGTCCAAAACATCTCCTGAAAGAGAAGAGTGCTCATCCAATAACTGCCCGATACCCGGCCAGAGATAATTGCGCGTGGCGGAAAACGATTCGGCAAAACCGTCGTAGTTGGCTTGCGTTTCCGAAAGCAGACGGGCGGCGGTTTCCTTATTCATAGATCGAAAGTTTCTTGATCTGGTATTTTTCAAGGCGCGCCACCGGGATCTGCTCCGCCTGGCTATCGCCTTGGCTCACGATCAAGCGAAACCAGGGGGTATAAGATTCGGGATCAGCTTTCATATTGTCGCGTAAATCGCCAAAAGACATCCATTTCCAATCGTCGGCTTCTTCGGGGTTGATCTTGGGGTTGCCGTCAAACTGGCCGTAAAAAAGATGGTCGTATTCGTATTCGATAAGGTCGCCGCATTTCACCTTATAAACAAACTCCACTCCCACCTCTTTAAGGGGAATAGAAATGCCCATTTCATCCTTTAAGCGTTTTTTGGCTTCGAGCAATAAATGCTGGCCCGGCCGGGGGTGGGAACAGCAAGCATTGCTCCAAAGACCGGGACAATTATATTTGCCCGCGGCGCGGCGCTGCAAAAGCATTTCCCGATTGGAATTATAAACCAAAATCGAAAACGCGCGATGTAAAATGCCGCGGCGGTGGACATCCATTTTCTCGCCGGTACCGACGGGATTATTGTCTTCGTCAACCAGCAAAATATCACCATCCATAATTAAATGCATTAGACATACTGCTCAAAGATTTTCTACTGCAATTTCCACATTATCGCCACTAATGCGGCGCCCACGAGAACCGGCTGCAAAAAATTCGTCAGTCGTCAGCAGACTATTAGCTAAGCATGCTTTCTCCTTCCTTATTTTTCATAGCCCTTTGGGCTAACGGCTGCCCGCCCGAAATCTGAAAATTGATCCCAAGCCCTATCGGGCTTCCGGAAAACCGTTGCGAAAATTTTTAAGAAGTATGTCTATTATAATTTCAAACTACAAACCAAGCCAGCAAGCCTAATCGATAATCTCGAATATTTTATGAGATTCGTGCGCGCCTTTTATGAGACGTATTTTCCCTGCGGGAACGGCAAAATACATTGCCAGCACTTCAAATACGCGGGCGTTGGCGGCGCCATTTTCCGGTTTTTCACGAACGCTAACTTTAAAAGCGTCCGGACCGATTTGCGCAACCCCCTCCTCTTTGGAACAAGGATGAACATGAACTTTTATCAGCATATGCCTAATTTATCACTTTTTATCATCCCCTACCGCCAATTGGCCGCAGGCCGCTTTTATTTCCCGGCCAAACCGATAACGCTCGGTCGTTTCCAGATTTTCCTGCATTAAAATATTTTTGAACTCTTTTACCCTTTGGGGCGAGGAAGCGCCGTAGATACCGGTGGGGTTATACCGGATAAGATTGACAAACGCCAATTTTAACGACAAGCGCGACTTAATGAGCTGCGCGAGCTCGCGGGCGCAATCGTCGGAATCATTAACCCCGTCGATCATAATGTATTCGAACATTACCCGCCGGTTGGTGTTCCTGACATAGCGCAATACTGCCTGCATTATGCTGTCGATCGGATATTTTTTATTCGCCGGCATGAGTTTTGCGCGCAATTCATCGTTGGGCGCGTGCAAAGAGATCGCCAAATTAACCTGCAACGGTTCGTCAATTAATTTTTCAATCCCATCAGCAATGCCGCAAGTAGAAATCGAAATATGGCGGGCGCCGATATTAAGCCCCTTTTGGTCGTTTAAAACTTTGATCGCCGCCATAACGTTGTCGTAATTGAGAAGCGGTTCGCCCATCCCCATAAAAACCACATTGGTGACCCGCTGGCCTTCTTCTTTTACAATACGCGCAAAAAGAAGCACTTGTTCAATGATCTCGGCAGCGGTAAGATTCCGGACGAAACCCATTTTACCGGTGGCGCAAAAAGAGCAGGCCATGGGGCAGCCGACTTGGGACGACACGCAAACCGTGTTGCGATTGTCGTGGCGCATTAAAACCGATTCGATCTTATTGCCGTCTTCGAGAGTGATCAAAGCCTTGAGGGAATCTCCCGCCTCGAATATTCGAGCATCGATCCCTAGAGGGATTTTTTGCGATAGCATTTGGCGCAGATCTTTGGGTAATCCCGCAACCTCGTCCCAGCTTTCAACAAGCGACTTTAAAACCGCCTCCCTTGCCTGGTTGACGCGATAGGCAGGCTGACCTTCCAAAACCGTCTCCAATTTACCTAAATCCATATATTCTGAATATTATTTTGGTAAGCCTTCTTGCAAATATTCCAAAAATTCCAAAGCCATGCCCCGGCGGTATTTAAAAATTTCGCCATGCCCCGGATAAACCGTGGCGCCTTCCGGAATCAATTGGTCGAGCTTTTTTAAAGATTCAGCCATGAGCGCATCCGATCCTCCGGGGAGATCGGTGCGACCGATATTGCCATCGAAGAGCGTATCTCCGGAAAATACGGAATTACCGATAAATAGGCAAATCCCGCCTTTGGTGTGCCCCGGGGTATCAATAATCTTAAGGGAAATTCCGCCAATACCGACGCTATCCCCTTCTTTTAAAAAATGATCCGCAGGCGGACCATCGAGCGGCTCTTTTTGATGCGCCAAAATCAGCACGCCATACCTTTTCCTGATCGCGGCACTGGCGCCGGTGTGGTCGAAATGCCCATGGGTATTGATGATGAATTTCAGATCGGCGCCCGTTTTTTGGATCTCATCCAAAATCACCGAGGCATCATCTCCCGGGTCGACCACCGCGGCTTGGCCGCCGTCGGATATAAGATAGCAATTTGTTTGCAACGGGCCAACAATAATTCTCTCTATAGTCATCGAATTTAAATGTCTTGCAAACGCCGGAAACTTACATTCCGAATCCGCCCATCGATTGCATTTTTTTGGCGACTACCATTTGCACTTTTTTTAAAGTGTCGTTAAAGCAATCCTTAACTGCTTTTTCCTGGTCATCGATCGATAGCGACGGATTCAACTCGACGTCCTCGACCTCGAGCTTGCCATTCATATAAATTTTGACGCCGTTCCTTTCGTTTTGGATCTTTTCATTCTTCAAAGCGTTCTGGATCTCCTGCAATTTTTTGATCTGTTTCAGTTGTTCGAACATATTTTAAATTACAAGCTCCAAGCTCCAAATTCCAAACAATGGCGTTGTTTGAATTTTGGGTTTGGCCTTGGTTATTTTAAATCTATTGCCATTATATATAAGATTATCACAAATACAACTGGACGATTATTTCATCGATCAATTGCCCTTTTTGGATAAATTGGTTGGGAAGGCGCGCCACTTGCCGGAACCCAAACTTTTTTGCCAGCCCAAGAGAAGCGATATTGCCAACAAAAATCCCCGCTTCAATGATCCTGGGTTTGGGCGAAAGATCGGTTTGGCACAAAGACAGCAAAATTTCCCACAGACGGCCGCCCAAACCGATATGGCGGAAGCCAGCGGCAATCGCAAACCCCAGAACCGCGATATGGCGGGATTTGTCTTCTTTAAGCCTTGCCTCGACATGGGAGATGACTTTGCCATCATACTCGGAAACCAAATAAACGCATTTGCCTTTTTTCTGCAATGCCAGCATATCTTTTAGATAAGATTTTTCCTCTTTTAAAACCATTCTTTTATTGGTGCTGATATAAAGATCTTCATCTAAAAGCGCGTCGAAATACGCCAAATGGTCTTTGGCGCGGGCAATATCTTTGGCAACGAGCTTCCTGACCAAAATTTCTTTACCACCTAAAATTACTTTTTCCATATACTTATTCTATCACGTCCGGTTTTGACTTTATCGCAAAATAGGATAATTTCAAGCTATGAAAAATCATGCCCGGCAAATTGTGACAGAGAGGCTGGCCGCGGCCGCTTTGCAGACAAAATCGGAATTAGAAGCATTCAAGCGGCGGATCGCCAAGGAACTGAAAATCCCCTATCCGGACAATATGGCGCTGTTGGCCATTTTGGAAGAAAATAAATCGGCCATAGGAACGAATTACAGCAAATTAAAGGAATTGCTGAAGGTACGACCCGTGCGGTCGCTTTCGGGCATCATTAATGTTTCGGTGCTGACCAAGGCCTATCCCTGCCCGGGTAATTGCCTGTATTGCCCAAACGAACCAGGGTTTCCCAAGAGCTACCTGTCGGGAGAACCGGCGGCCGAGCGCGCGAGATTACTTAAATTCAATCCCTATGTCCAAACCAGGAAACGGCTGGAAAATTTGGCGGCCGAAGGCCACGATGTCGAGAAAGTGGAACTGCGCGTGATCGGCGGCACCTGGAGTTATTACCCCAAGGCTTACCAAAAAAAATTCATTGCCGCCTGTTTTGCCGCATGCAATGATTTCGGAAAACCGAAAGATAAATACCGGCCGCTGGAAAACGAACAAAAAAATAACGAAGCGGCAAAATGCCGCATCGTGGGAATTTCGGTGGAAACGCGGCCGGACCATATCGACAAGAAAGAAATAATCAATTTGCGGCGTTTGGGAGTGACGCGGGTGGAATTGGGAATACAGAGCATCTTTGATGATGTCTTAGATTTGAATTGCCGCGGACACAAAATTGAAGCGGCCGTAAACGCCACAAAAATTTTAAAAAACGCGGGGTTCAAAGTGTCTTACCAGATAATGCTCAATCTTTACGGATCAACCCCGGAAAGGGACCTGGCAATGGCAAAAATATTATTTTCCGATCCAAATTTCTGCCCGGACCTATTAAAGATATACCCGTGCGCGGTCTTAAAGGAAGCACCACTTTACCGTTTGTACGAACAAAAAAAATATAAACCGTATTCGGATAAGAAATTGGTAGAGGTGGTAAAAGAAATAAAAAAAATCATGCCGCCTTGGGTTAGGATCGAACGGATCATCCGCGACATCCCCTCGCCGCGCATCACCAGCGGCACCAAAGAGATCTCCAACCTGCGGCAAACGATCGCGCGCGATATGGAGTGCGAAGGCTGGGCTTGCCAGTGCATCCGCTGCCGCGAAGTCAAAAGCGGTTATGACCCGAACGAAAAAATAATATTGGTACGGCGCGATTACATGGCATCGGACGGAAAAGAGATATTTTTGAGCTTCGAAAACGAAAATAAAACTAAATTGTTCTCGCTTTTAAGATTGCGAATACCAAATAATACTGCCCCGGTTTTGCCGGTTTTAAGAGATGCGGCGCTGGTGCGCGAAATCCATACCTACGGGCGGCAAACCGGAATAGGCCGGGAGGCAGTGGCCGCCCAGCATATGGGCCTGGGGAAAAGACTTATCCGGGAAGCGGAACGGACGGCCAAAAAAGAATCTAACGTAAAAAAAATCGCCGCCATTGCGGGAGTGGGGGCACGCGCTTACTGGAAGAAAAACGGCTACAAATTGCGGGACACCTATATGATTAAAAATTTATAATTAAATGCGTGGGAGTTTAAAAAGCACGATTCAGCACTTCCTAACTCCCACAAATTGGCGACATTTTACGCACCGAATATATAAATATTTTTTGTTTACTTTTATTATGTTTCCATCAACCAATCCAATTTCGGAGCTTTTTTTATCCGGGGCAAAATGACAAAACCGGTTAAGATGCGAACAGACCATTTTTCTGCCTCGTTTTATATTATACAATTTAAAAAAATTTGTCAAATAAATTACCCACCCAAACCAACGATTTATTTGTTTTCTAACTTGCGGGCGCCGTCTTCATCGAAGCCAAAATAATGGGCGATCTCGTGGCGCACCACCAGCTTGACAAGGTCTTTTATCTCCTGATCGCCGGCCGCTTCCCTTTCGATCGATCCCTTAAAGAGGGTAATTTTATCGGGCAGGCGGATGACCTCGCTTTTCCCCCATTCATTTTCGGGGATACCCTCAAACAACCCCAAAAGATCCCGGTGTTTGCGGGGTTCGATGACAATGGCCACATTTTCCAGGGCGTTTTTGATGTTTTGCGGCAGTTCTTCAATGGAAGCCGCCACCAATTGCTCGAAATCATCCATTTCCATATTGGTTTAATTTAACCCGGCAGCAGAAAGAATGCAAAATTGGCGGCGGTATTGGCATATGGCAATTTATTTGTGGTATAATAAAGAAAATATAAAAAAATGAAAACACTTTCATCGAAAGCAATCGCTTTGTGCTTAGGAGTTTTTGTAATGTCGTTGGCACTCTCCTATTTAGTGATCGCCTGGAGCGATCCGGCGGGTGCGCCACCTACCGGGAACATCTTCGCGCCGATCAATACTAGCGGCACCACACAAACAAAATCCGGAGGATTGAATATTGGCAGCAATGTGGGAATTGGAACCACCGAGCCCAACAGCTTTGGGGGTGTTACCGGGGTTGGAGGATTAAATTTACATATTGTTGGTAAAGCCGACAACGCTACCAGAATTGGCATCTCTGGAGGCAACGAAGCAGAGCTTCATTTAATAGATTCTGATTACACAACGCAGGATGACCGCATTTGGCGCATTATGTCTAATGATGGCAAATTAACTTTTGCCCAACCGACATGGAATTATAGCACAATCAATGATGTGATGGTTCTTCAGGGCGATGGCAACGTCGGTGTCGGAACGGCTAGCCCAACGCAAAAATTGGACGTAAATGGCTATGTTAAAGGTCGCACCGGGTTATGCATAGGAGATGACTGCCGTACTAGCTGGCCGGATAGCTCCCCTAGCTGTAAGGCAATCGGAACTACTTGTACAGCAAATACTGAATGCTGCTCGAGTAATTGTTCGGGCGGAGTTTGCGCCAATACCGGCGGACCCACATGCAAGGCAACCGATGAGGCTTGCAGCACCAATACCGATTGCTGCTCGAGCTATTGCATTAGCGGCTTTTGCCAGCCCCAGTCGCAAATAGTAAATTGCAATATTGCCAGCATCGGAACCGGAATAAAGAAAATTTTTGTCACCGGACCTTACCTTGCCACGGAACTGCCAAACGATACGACCGCTAACAACCTTTGTTCAAGCGTGGGCGGCGGGAGTTATAAAGCATTAGTGTATTTAGGCGGAGAGCTTCCAAGCGCAAAACTTCCCGCAAATAACGAATTCTGGAACTGCCAACAGGTGGCCACCGGCAGCAGCCAATGCGAATGCAAACGGGTAGCCAGACATAAATTGGATTTCTTTACCGATAAGGGCGGCAACACTTATTTATTCAATCCGATAATAGGAACCGAATCGGGCGTGAAAATGACCGGGGTTAGGGTTTGGACCAATTTTAAACCGGATGGTACCGGCGGGACCGTACAATTATCTTCATCAACTTTCGGGGGGGTTGGATCGTGCGTCAGCAGCTATCAACCGTGCTACTATAAAGGATTCAATAATGCGTCAGCGTGTTATTGGTATTACTGCCAAAGCTGCAACAGCTACGGAGGATGCGGCGTGGGATGCCAAATATCAAGGAGCTGGTTTGGGATAACTTCAGACACCAGCAAGCAATGGTCTTACGTGGAAGATGCCAGTAACACCGCTTTAAATAATGATTGCCGCTCCACCCCATACAGCAGGGCAATCTATTGCGTACAACAATAATAAATAACAATGGAGGATAAAAAATTATCACAATACCTTATATTGCTTTCCCTTGGGAACGTAATTTCGCTAACGTTATCGATATGCACCATTGGCTACATTATCAATAGCGGACCGGCCACCGGGAATAACAATGGCATCCCGAAAGAGATCGCTGCCGGAGATCCAAAAAAAATAGAGTTGCAGGATAGCGTGCCCCAGGGGAATATGAAAAGCGGAATATATAATATCGAAATAAGCGATAACGGTTTTTCTCCGGAAGGGATATCGGCGCAGATCGGAAAAAAAATAAATTTGGAAATAACCAACCGCGGCCAATCACCCCATTCTTTTGTCATTGACGGACTTAACGCCAATTCGGGACCGATAAAACCGGGAGAAACGGTAAGTTTGACCATTGAACCGCCCCTAGATAAAGAAACCGGCTACGTTTACAAATCGCTTACGGATGCCGGGAAAATCGAATTTACCGGCGCGCTGATCATCATTGCGACATCTGAAAAATAAATATCATTTTGCTACATAGCCTCGCCAGATAATTATTAAAAAAACTACCCTTTGCGGTGGTTTTTTTAACTAAGCGCAGTGTAGATTTTTAAAATCGTTTTCCAGGATCTTTTTGAATTTTTGGAAGCGGATGCCGGCCGCCGGATGGTAGGAAATAAAATACCTCACCCCTTCCCTTTCGCGCCATTGACCGCGCCATTCGGAAAATTTATCACCGGGAAAGAATGCTTTAAACGCGCAATCGCCCAGTAAAATTATTTTTTTTGCGCCGACAATTTCGATCTGTTCGATCAAATAATGGCTGCAAGCCGCCACCTCGTCAGGCTTGGGCTTGCGGTTTATTGGGGGCGTGGGCAAGCACTTTACGATCGAAGTGATAAAAGTTTGTTTTTCGCGGTCGATTCCCGCCAAAGATAAAAGTTCGGTCAATAGCTTACCCGCGCGGCCAATGAACGGCCGGCCAGTAATATCCTCATTAGCACCCGGCCCTTGGCCAATAATAAAATATTCGGCGCCGGCATGGCCTTCTCCGGGGACCGCCTCTTTACGTGTTTTTGAAAGGCGGCATTTAACGCATTTTTTTATTTCTTGAGCAACTTGCTCCAGCCGTTTTGGGTTTTCTAATTTCTTGTTTTGCATGCTTTTAAATATTTATCGAATACACCGGGCGGCGACCAAGGGGGGTGTCCCTTAAGGTTACTTACGGATTACATAAGCAAAGCTTGATTTCGCTTCGCCCAATTAAGGAATCCTCATCCATCAGTTCCCCGGGCAAGCCCGCGGTCTACCTATGGATAAAAATTAATTGGGGGCCGACTTGCAGCAATCGAGTAAATTTAAAACGGATAGGTTATTGTTTCCAGCCTAAGCTTGGCTTTATCGATCTCGCGCGGATCGGTTTTACTCATTTTGATCCCCCGCTCAATGGCGCTTAAAGTACGGTCATAAGTTGCCCGATCCACCGGGAACGGCGTGCCGTCCTTGCCGCCGACGGCAAAAGTATAGCGCGCGGGATCTTCGTAGGAAGGTTTGGCGCCGTAAACGATCTCGGCAACCAGCGACAAGGCGCGGATGGTTTTGGGGCCAATTCCTTCGGAAGCTAATAATTGCGTAAAATTTTGGGGCGACAAAGCGTGAACTTGCTCGATAGTTTTCTTCAAACGCTTCATATCGAACTTTTCGGCAGCTACCGGGTGCCAGTGGAATTCAACGTTATTCAATTCCATTTCAGTGAATCCGGGCAAGCGCCCCTGGGCACCAAGGCTTTTTTGCGCCGGACTGGAAACCCCGGGCATCTGTTTTAAGTTGGCCGCCGCCAAGCTTCGAAAATCTTTTAAAAAAACCGCGGGCTCCAACTTAATCAAGCCGGCGGAAATTTCCTTATTTTGGCCGCTTTCAGCAGCAGTAAGATTTAATGGTTTCAGGCGCGCATCGCTGACAATCCCCGAATGGGGCGCAACCGTAAAATCATTGACGCCGTCGGAAAGCCAATGATAACGCCGCGCCTTTTGCATATCGGTATTCATTCCTTGCTGGACTACCGCCCATTTCCCCGAAGACGTAAATAATAAATTGTGCGCATAAATCGAGAATCCGTCCTGAATGAGGCTGGAATCAACTTTGGCGGCCATACGGCTGGCATTCGCCAAGCGGCCGGTCATATTCTCTTCCCAGCCCATTGCCTGCCCCCACGCCGCCACTTCTTCAGGAGTTTTGTGCGAAACCCTTTTCCCGCCGCAGATAAAAAAACCAAGGTCGCCTTCCATACCGCGCACCGCTTCCTTGAGCGCGCCCATGGTAGTAACAGTAAGCCCCGATGAATTCCAATCGAACCCCATCACACACCCCAATGACTGGAACCAAACCGGGTCCGACAAGCGCCTAAGCATTTCCTCGGGACCAAATTCTTCAACAATGGCAACCGTAATCCCCCGGCCTAAGCGGGTCATGCGTTCAAACAGCCATCGGGGGCAGCGCCCCCAATCAAGGGGTACGGTGGCAACTCCAGTTCTCATGGTTTTGACGCAAAATGCGCCGGCTTCAGGTATTCGCTCTTGATCCAGTTAAGAGATAATGACACTTCTTGCCGCAAATTCTGGTAGCCGGCGCGTAAATGCGGCGCGCCCAGAATTATTACTGCGATCTTCCTAGAAGAGCCTCCGGCGGGAACGTTAAAAACAAACAGGCCGTTGTAATCCGATTCGGGAATATAGCCGGTTTTGCCGCCGGTAAAATACGGCATATCATAGACTAAATTTTTATTTTTAATACCGGCATATCCGGCGGCGCAAACATCGCGGGCGGCGCCGCGGCTGATATCTAAAATTTCGAGATGGTTTTTTTCTATATAGCGCGCCAAATAAAAAAGATCTTGCGCAGTGGAAACGTTTTGCGGGCTTAACCCATGGGCATCGACAAAACGGGTGGAATCCATAGAAAACAAAGCCGCTTTTTCGTTCATCATGCGAAGCGTTTTGTCGTTGCCCAAAAATTCGCTAATTGCTTGAGCGGCGTCATTGGAAGATTCAAGCAGCATCGGATAAGAAAGCTGCGCCAAGCTCATTTGCCGGCCAGCCGCCAAATAGGAACTCGACCCGTAAGGTTCAAGCATCGACGGCCGAATAATGATCATCTTTTGTGACGGAACATTTTCGAAGGCGATCACTGCGGTCATCAGCTTGGTTACCGAAGCGATCGGCAACGGAATCCGGGAATTATTTTCCGAAATTATCAGCCCGGAATCAAGGTCAGCAACCAGATAAGCTTTTGGTGCAAGGGACGGGAAGGGCTTCGCGGATTCACTTGCGGCCGCGTAATGCAAAAGCGGCATCTTGGCGGTTTGGGTGGAATCGGAAATTTGCTTGAATGGCCATTGTAAACCGGTTCCGGCAGCACTGCGGAGCGCGGCCGATACCGGTAGCGAAAACGAAAAAAAGACCGCCACACAAAAAGCAAATCCGACTTGACGAATAAGTTTTATCGGTGTTTGGGATCGCATAATTCCCTTGTAACATGTTATTTGTGGTATTGCCACTCCTCAATCGAAATTATGTTTTTAAAATTTCGGGGCAATACCAGCCGTGTTACGTACCCACGGACGACGGCCAGAGGATGTTTCCTCTAAGGTTGGATTACCTAAGGAATCATCATCCATCGGTTCCCTAGGCAAGCCCGGGGCCTATCTCCGGATAAAAATTGCCTGATTTTTATTAAAAAATCCGGATCGCGCAAATCCGGACTTGACCTTGCAAGATACAAAAACCTATTTATCCGCCAGCGGGAAATAAACGAAAAAACGCGAACCCATATTTTCGATACTTTCGATCATAATGTCGCCGCCCATTTTACGCGCCATTTCGCGAGACATCCAGAGCCCCAATCCGGTACCCGGAATTCCGGCATTAGCTTCGGTCTTAACCCGATAGAATTGTTCAAAAAGATGCGCTTGCCCTTCAGCGGAAATTCCGAAGCCCGTGTCCTGGACCATGATAACGCATCTTTTTTTCGCTAGTTGTGAAGATATGGAAACCGTAACTTTTCCCGAGGGCGTATATTTCACCGAATTTTCGACCAAATTAGTAATAATACGATTAAAACAGACCGAATTAACATTGACGACATATTCGGAGCCGCTGTTCTCGAGAAGCAGCGCCAATCCTTTGTCTTCGGCTTTTGGCCGGATACCGTCAATGATCTCTTTGACGGTTTTACCCACAAAGATCTTTTCAGGTTTGAAATCGGTACGGCCCTGCTGGATATGTGACACTTCGAGAATATCCGACATCAAGTCCCGTAGATTCCTGATCGAAAGCAAGCTTCTTTCGAGGTATTCTTTTTGCTCCTTACTGGCGACAGGCGTAATCTCTTCCTTTAGGGTTTCCATATACATATTGATCACGGTTACCGGACTGCGTAATTCGTGCGTGGCCATGCGGATAAAATCATCCTTGGCCTTATTTTTAACCTGCAAATCCTTGGAAAGAGCCACATAAGAAAAAAGTTTGGTATGCTGGAACACCAAAAAAAGAACCAGAACGATCACGGCCACCAATGTTACGTAAGATTGGAATATTGCCTGCGATATTTTATCGACTACGGCGTTGGTTGAGATATCGGCAACGACCAAGGCATAAACTTCCTGAGTATTTTTGTCAATTAACGGCTTGATAATTCGGAAGTATTTCTCTCCACCCTCTTCAATCTCGGATCCCACATCCTGGGTGGGATTGGTCCAATTATAGGCAATCAACGCCTGGCCGTTCAAAGACGGATCGACATTAATTGCCTTTCCGATGATATCTTTATTTTGCGCCGCGATCGCCTTATAAACATTCCCTTCTTTGACGATCACCCTGATATTAACCAATTTGGGAACATATTGGGCGACCGCCGCGTCACCGGCCAGCGGCGTTATTTTCATGCCGTCATCGGTGGCGATCATATCGATAGTTTTTTGCATTCCTTCCAAGTCGAGCGATCCCTTTTCAGGGAAAAACGGCTCCAAAACCAGCGCCAGCAAATTGCGGTTTATCGCCGCTTGCTCATTCAAGCTTTCCTTAAGCGCCTTATTGAGCGATTCGATCGCCGAAAAAGTGTTACTATAAATAACCACCGGCAGGATCACGATCAAAACCAAAGAATACAGAATCGTCGGATTCTGCCGAATGAATTCTAAAGCTCCTTTTAAAAATTCCCTCATAGCCTATCGGTCTATTATAATTGTTCGGGATTTTGCTTACCGGAACGCGCTCGGCGGGCAGTGTAACCGATCACCAGCAAGGCCGCACCCATCGCCAGCGAAATTATGACCGCGATCACCAAGGCGAAATCGCTTTTCATTTTTGACGTTGACGCGGCGATCGATGCTTCCTGGTTGGACATCACCCGGGTAACTTTGTCCCCATTTTTCATAAATACCAGCACCTCGGAACGGGCCTCGATCTCCCCCTTGCTATTGGTAAGCGCGGCGTAGACCGAATGCTGCCCGTCATCAAGCGGTTTATCGAGCACATAAACCCAGCGCCCAACCTCATCAGTCTTTATGGTTACGACCACCGGCACCGAATATATGAAAATTGTCACATAGGAATTGGCAAGCCCCCAACCTTGAAAACGGATACCAGTCTTACCGTTGGAGAGTTTGATCGCGCTTACCGGATCCTTTTCGTCAAAACGGTAAATATCAGTACGGAGAGGAGGCACGCCCAGCGGATCATGGTACTCGATCGCGGAAAAATCATCGGCCGCCAAAGGGTTGTAACCGTTAGCCACTTCATCGCCATCCAAAATACCATCGCCGTCGCTGTCGGGATTAAATGGATTGGTACCGGCCGCGATTTCCTGGCCGTCGAGCAATCCATCGCCGTCGCTGTCATTTAATAATATTTTCATGCCCTCCAACGCGTTTTTTTCCTGAAGCGCAACCTCGATCTCCAAGCCTTCGATCGCCTGGCGGACATCATTCTCGTTGCTTTTACCCTTAACCAACTCCATCACTTCAACAACAAGAGCCTCTTTTTCTTTTTTCTTTTGATCGATCTGCATATCGATCGCAGCAACCTCGCTCTCTGTTTGTGCGATCCGTAATTCCAAATATTTTAATTCCGACGCCAAGTCGTCGGCGACCAATTTTATCGGGTCGGCAGGAAGCGAAGCGATCGCTATCCTGACTTTATCGGCGAGCAATTTGAGTGCAGCAATCTGGGCAAGCTTATCCGCGCGCGAATAATTCAATTGCTCTATCTGGCGGATAATTAGCGTAATTTTCTCGATTTTTTCTTCAATGGCCGGCCCCGCAAGATTACCGGGATCAATCTTTCCGGCAGCATTTTCGGCCGCTAAATTGATAGCCTTAACGCTATTGTCGATTATTTGCGTATTTTGCGCCACATCCTGCTGGATGGCACTATTTTTGGCCGCATCAACAACCGGTACGACCATCTTAACAGTCAAAGGAGTTTTGCCACTGGCGTAAGATCCGTCTTTTTTATCGATCTGCGCCCAAGCCTGATAATTACCATTAGGCAACTGGCGGTCATTGAGATCGATACTGTATTTCCAAACGTTGTTACCGGCGGCGATTCCCTCGCCTAAATATAATGGCGCCGCCAACGAGCTGCCTTCAATATAGAAAAATACTTTTTGCGCCCCAGAAACCTCCAGCTTCAATTCGACGATCATACCAACAACCGTTATTGTAAGCACGGGATTTTGGTCGGGAACCGGCAACATATTTGTTGACACTACCGGTAAAGTCTGACTAGTTTTTTTAGAGGAGTCGACAGTTGACGGCTCAGGCGAAGGCGGGTTTGGCGAATACGAATACGAAGAATACGATTGCGGCGAATAATAACTATAATAATCATTGTAGGAATCGATATCTGATTGGCTAATAACCGCCGGTTCTGAAGGGTTATTGACGGGAGTATCGCTTACGGAATGATCGGCATCTGGGTTTTGCGTCAAACAGGCAGAACCAACACAAACGCCTTCAGGTTTGGCTTGGTTACCAACAGTTACGCCTTCGGGTTTGGTTTGGTTGCCAACAGTTACGCCTTCGGGTTTGGTTTGGTTGCCAACAGTTACGCCTTCGGGTTTGGTTTGGTTGCCAACAGTTACGCCTTCGGGTTTGGTTTGGTTACCCAAGGCTAAAATTTGATCGTTACCAGTACTTTGGGTTTGGCTGCCCAAATTATTGGTCGCGGGTTTGGTTTGGTTACCCAAGGCTAAAATTTGATCGTTACCAGTACTTTGGGTTTGGCTGCCCAAATTATTGGTCGCGGGTTTGGTTTGGTTACCCAAGGCTAAAATTTGATCGTTACCAGTACTTTGGGTTTGGCTGCCCAAATTATTGGTCGCGGGTTTGGTTTGGTTACCCAAGGCTAAAATTTGATCGTTACCAGTACTTTGGGTTTGGCTGCCCAAATTATTGGTCGCGGGTTTGGTTTGGTTACCCAAGGCTAAAATTTGGTCATCAAGCCAAACGACCCCGCCATCATTTTGACTGCCTAAATTATTGGTTTCGGGTTTGGTTTGGTCGCCTAAGGCGTTAACATTCGAAGAAGTGTCCTGGCCGCTTAAATTATTATTTTCCGGCATGGTTTGGCTGCCTAAAGTCAAAAGGTCGGTTATAACCGCGGTCGGATCGCCACTATCTTCGGGCTGACCATCCGAGGCAACGGCGGGCGCGGCCTCTACCGGGGTACCGCCGGCCGCCGTAACCACCGGCGCGGCGCTGGTAACCAAATTATCGATACCGGCAGAAATTTGATCCATATTGCCGCTGGAAGAAAAATCATTTACTGCTTGAGCAAATTTTGCGTTATTTTCGGCATATTTCTGGACTTCGGAAGATTTCAGAAAATCGTTTAACGCGGCGGTAACCGCGGACATATCGCCGCCGCTTTCTTTCGCGGCCAGCCAATCAGCCTTAAGCTGAGCCAAGGTCGCCGCCACAACCTCCTCGGGCGACATTCCGCCACCCTCACCGCCGCCTTCACCCCCGCCGAGGTCACCAAAAGAAGTACCGCCCGTATTGCCGCTCAAACCACTTCCCCCGCTGCCGCCAATGGTAACCGATCCGGTATTATAATTAGATGATCCGCCGGTTGCAAACGAAGTACCGCCCGTGCCTCCGCCCCCCAATGCAAATACTTTTAAAAAACCAAAAAACATCGCGATTACCGCAATAGTTATTAATGAGAAAAGTTTTTCGGACAAATATTGTTTTTCCATCAACCGCCAAAAAAAATCGCGTTTGACCAATTTTATTTATTATAACTTATTTTTCTCTTATACAACAGGAGTAATCGACCACCGGACTAAGGTCCGGTGGCTTTGTTGAAAACCTGGTTACAGGTTTTCAATATTTGCCGGCTGATCGCCGGCGGGTGGCATAGCGATTAGCGGATCAATTTGTCAAACAGCGACG